>ENA-OQCR01000001-OQCR01000001.1-human-gut-metagenome-genome-assembly--contig:-NODE-1-length-43161-cov-1.649068_pt1 | contig 43161 bp, 56 predicted proteins | sample MGYA00242763_ERZ504589 | MGnify/ENA primary metagenome ERZ504589 (study PRJEB26092, sample SAMD00036321) | human gut metagenome | host: Homo sapiens | study: EMG produced TPA metagenomics assembly of the...
AAACCCATGGTCGATTCGGACGAATATCCGGAGGAGTTTGAATAAGAGTTAATACGGCATATATCCAAACTTACCTCAGAGTTACCTCGCAGGGTTGTGAGTTTGAATAAGAGTTAATACGGCATATATCCAAACTCAGCATTCCGGCCAATCGGCATACGAGTCTGGATAAGAGTTAATACGACATATATCCAAAGAAAGTTCAATTTAAACAACAAAGAATAAGCCGGTGTTTCGCCACTCCCACCGGCGAGGAGCTGTTCACACAAAGACGCGGAGCAGGAGAAGGGTGGAGAGAAAAACACCCGTAGACTCCGCTTTTTGTTTGGCGTTGACATGGCTTGGTTGTTTCCCATCAGTGAGTTCATGTCGTGAACACTGGCATGTATGCGTGAGTCAAGAGGGTGCAAGGCATACGGCTTGCTGACAGTCCTTCATGGATTTCAGGATTGTCGTCCATCGCGCATGTGAGAGTCATGCCATGGATTGTCCCACGAGCTTTAGGGGATAAAAAGTGTGGGACTTTGTGCGGGAGACGAGATTCGAACTCGCAATACTTGCTTGGAAGGCAGGTGTGATGACCTTTTCACTACTCCCGCAGTAAGAGGAATAGAATTGTGATTGTTTACGGGAAAGCACTACATACACGAGATGGTTTTATTACGACCGTTCCAAACTTTTCGGAACGGAAGGCTCGCAACCGCAACCCATTCCCCAGCGGAGTCGGAGGGATTCGAACCCTCGAACCGTATGAAACGGTTAACACCTTAGCAGGGTGCCCCTATCGGCCACTCAGGCACGACTCCGAAGTTTCGACACGCCAAAAACGGCCGGTCGAAACTTAGCTCCCCATGATGGACTCGAACCACCTCTAAAGGTTCCAAAGACCCGTGTGCTGCCATTACACTAATGGGGAATGTGCAGACCGTTTTTATCGGTCCGCGAATAATTATTTGGATTTTGAAATCAGCTTGTCAATGTCCGCGCCCAACTGCCTTAACTGGGCGAAAGAGTTGGCGACGTTGCGTTGCGCCGTTTCCTCTCTCTGCTGAGCGGCTTCCATCAGCTTCTTGCTGTTCGCATCCAATTCGGCGGCATGCTGTTCAGCCTTCTTGGTTCGGAGGTCGATTTCCTGTGACGCCTTGTCCAAACGGTTGACTGCGTCAGCTTCCGCCTTGCTGATAATCTGTTCGGCTTGTTTCTTGGCCGCGTCCAACTGGATGGCAACCTTATCGTCGGTTTCCTTTTTCAGTTTGGCGCATTCCTGTTCAAGCTTCTGCTTCTTATCGTGTGCGGCGGTCATCATCTGTTTGGTGGTTTCCGTCGCGGAGTCGAGTCGCTTCTGTGATTCATCCTTGGCCTGTTGGAGAATCTGTTCGGCTTGCGTGCGGGCCTGTTCCAGCTCCTCACGTTTCTTCGACTCGTAAGTGTTTTTCAACGTTTGGAATTCTTTGCCGAGGCTGGTGCCTAATTCCTGCATCGGGTTTTCCGACGCTTGACGGGCGTCCTGCAAGTCGGCGTTCAACCGTTCAATCTGCTGGCGGAGGGATTCAGCTTCCTGCTCCCGTTTGCCGAGTTCGGATTGACGCTTGTCCAAGACCATGTTTTTTTCCGTCAACTGGCGTTGCAGATTCCAAATCTGTGTTTCCAACCCGTTCACGTACTGTTCGACGGAATCCTTGCGATAACCGTTGAATCCGGTGGGGAGGTTGAGTGGTTGTACCTGTGGCTGGGCCATTCCTTCCACGGTGAGAGCGTGGGAGGAGATGACCCGTGTTTCATCAGACATGGTCATTTTGAGTTCCTTCTTTTCTGGTTGAAAAACACGAGGGGGTCGTGCGGGAGTCGAACCCGCTTCTTCAAACATCCACAGTTTTCTAATCGAAGTGGCACCGCCGATTAGAAACTGTGGCCGCGTGAAGAATCCTGTCTTCGACCCATGGCCTACTATTTGAACATTCCAACGCCCGTAAGCCGAAACGTTGGAATACTTTCCCGCCTGTGTAGTGTGTGATGGGAAAATTTTCCTGCTTGCAGTGTGCCCAATGCGTCAGTATTGGTACAAAATATCGCGTGAATTGAATTTATATTACGCAAGCAGGAAAATTCGAGCCTAGAGTAGGAATCGAACCTACGACCTGCGTTTTACAAGAACGCCGCTCTAACCAACTGAGCTATTTAGGCAATGACATAGGTTTCAAGATTTGAGTTTGAACCCATGTCTAAGCTAAGGAAGAACCAATTACGGTTCGTGCTTTGAGAGGGAATCGAACCCTCACGTCCTTTCGGACAGTTGCTTTTGAGGCAACCGCGTATACCAATTCCGCCACCAAAGCAAAGCAAGAGCCGCCACGGCGACTCAGGAGACTGTTCCCGCAGACTAGGCGGGTCAGCTGAAACTGGAGCCGCCACAAGACGGTTCCGACGCCTTCTCAAACAACCTGTAAGAGAAGTAGCACGGCATGTTGGACTCGAACCAACATCGACGGTTTTGGAGACCGCCATGCTACCGGTTGCACCAATGCCATATGTGGATGGTCACACCCATGAAGCGTGACCATCCACCGAGTCGCCGTTAACGGAAGCGTCCGCCGCTTTCATCTCCAGACAAGCCAACACCAGCGGTAGGCGCTTGCCTTCGGGGGTAGTACTACTTCCCCAACGCGGAATGTGAAGGATTCGAACCTCCGGCACCTCACAGTGCGACTGCTTTCGAGACAGTTGCATTAAACCACTCTGCCAACATTCCAAACCCAACTTAGTTATTGTCCAAGTTGGCATGACAGCGGCATGGCGGACTGGATTTTACCGCCAACGGCAAGGTCGTGAGCTGCTAAGTACCCCGTTTCACCGTTCTTCCCCTTCGGTCATCAGCCGCCTGATTAAGGCAGGGAAACTCTTATCCTCCACAAGACCATGTAGGATTATTCGAGCAATGCCATCGGTTTCACGGACAGCTACCTCCGTGAAACCTAGTACCCAAGGTTGGAGTCGAACCAACGACGTCCGGTTTAGGAAACCGGCGCTCTATTCCACTGAGCTACAAGGGTGTATGCCGTCTCGTCGCGGGGACGTCGCAACTCGTCTTCCGATTCGACGGCTCACATCATCCTTTCGCTACTCGTCATGGCGTTGCGACTTGCCACGACTTCCGCTACTGGGACGATGGTGTTTAGCGTGCGTTCCACACGGCCGTTTTGACTTATGCGCTCGACCACCAGAACAGAAGTTCCGACAGCCAGTTGGACTCTCACCAACCTTCCCGCAGTCCCAGCGACTGCTGACGTGCCCCCCGTGGGACTCGAACCCACAACCCAAGGTTTAAAAGACCCTTGCTCTAACCATTGAGCTAGAGGGGCGGAATATGGGAGGCGAAGGAACGAAAAATCCACCTCCCGTGAGTTATAAAGGAAGAACCATATGGTTCGTGCCCCAAGAGGGAATCGAACCCTCACGTCGTAAGACAACGCATTTTGAATGCGTCGCGTCTACCGATTTCGCCATCGGGGCAGTAGCACGATTGAGGGACATGCGTTTTCGTTCTTACAGAACGACCCATTGATTTTCGTACCACCCTCCCAGCTGCAAATCAACAAAAGTCAGGGATTGGAGGAAACCGATTTTTTGTTTACAAAGTTTTTCCTTCAAGTTTGGAGAGTCTGTTTTGCAGGAGTCGCTTAGCACGCACATCAGTTTCCTCTATTTAGGGTTTGGATAAAAGCCCGTAAGGCAATTATCCAAACATTGTTTTGAATACGGTATGCATTCAAAATCGTGGAGCCGGAGGGAATCGAACCCTCGTCCTTGAAAACGTTGATAATGTTTTCTACATGTTTAGCCATCTCGTTTATATATGTTGAAAGTTCCGGTCGAAGAGGCACCCCGGAACAGTTTTGCAACTCAGTCATGAAACGATGAACAGTTGCCGTTCACCGAGTTTTTGCTGTCCTTTCTTTTTCAGAATCGCCTTACAGCAAATCAGCGACCCTGTTCTTCCTTCAAACCGTTTTTTCAGGCGGCGAGCTGGAAGTTACGCGAAGAATTCGTCTTGGCGTTTATTGTGTTAATGCGGTTGATAACGGTTGCCGCATAATCCTCCGACATGCTTACATTACCTTGATTTTCAAGTCGAAACCTGTCGGCCCCAAAATGCCGTCTTCCTTCCGGTTTTCCACCCGAGCTTCCCATGAGCGTGGTCAGAACCAATAGGATGGTTGACTGGGATTTCCAGCCGGAAGGTTGACAGCGGTTTTGCCTGTCATGGTTTTGTCTTCAAGCGTTTTCATGCTTTTCCTCGCGTGTTTGAGTGAACAGGTGAGGATAGGTGTGATAGTTCTTGAAGATTCAACCATGATGGGCAAGTCTTCATATCGAACATGATTCGACGGGCTTTAAGTCCTATCGACCATGTTTCCTTATCTCTATTCATTTTTCAAACGGGCGGCAACATTCAGGGGAGTGTTCCTTACTGGGTAAGGTCTTTACCCCGGTTGCTTGGTGACTGTTCCAGTAGTGGACTGGAGATGAGAAGCGTTCTTCTCACAGCCTTATTCACACGTGATGTTTTTGAACCTCGTTTTGTGTGAACACTGCCAGTATAGCAGTCTTAGGAAACATGTCAAATCACAGAACGAAAACAATGTTTCCCAAGGCGTGTCGCACATTACCAACCTTCACCAACAGCATTGGATACTTGGACAATACTGTCGCCCACAGGTTACACTCCCCTACATGCAGTCCAAGCAGATACAAGAAGCGGCCACCGTCGCATACATAGAAGACCAGTTCAAGTCGGAAGACCCCATGCTCATACAGTCCGCCGCCGGAAACCTCGCCAGACTGTACGGCATGACCACGCTCTCCCAGTTGACGGGGTTGGCGAGACCGTCCCTCTACCGGAGCCTGTGCGAGAACGGGAACCCGTCCTTCCAGACCATGTGCCGAATATTGGACGCTATGGGCTACACGGTGTCGGTGCGCCGCAAGGAGCAGAATCCGAATGAGTGACATACGAGTCGAGCAGGATGTTCTTGACCTTGGTTCGACGGGCATGGAGTTGGATGTTCGACGGGTCAACCTGTTGGATGATATAGAATCCCGCGAGCCGAACAGTATGGAAATATGGTATGGGCATTCCATCCTCACCGCCACACTGTTTCCACCGGCCCAACCGTCCGATGATGTGGATTTCGTCAGCAAGTCGAACGGACGGTTGGAATACATGCTTGAAGCTGGCGTGACGGGTGATGGGGATGATAGGAAACGCCGGTTCCCGTTCGGCAAATATCCGAGACTGTTGATGGCTTGGATGGCGAAGCAGATTCGTGCGGCGAAAGGCCATAAGACGAGGAATGTTGACCCTGAGACGAAGACCATCACCATTCCAAGCATCTACCAGTTGTGTGAGGAAATGGGATTGCCGCATGGCGGGCGCACAGCGAAGAGCGTGCAGGAACAGTTGGAACTGTTGTTGGCTTGCCGTATCAGTATTCGCGCGTCCGGCACGGGGAAGGGTCTGAATGTGAGGGATACGGCTTATCTGCCTATCGTTCAGGCCGTGCGCATTATCAATGATGAGAAGAACGTGGGCTATTCCGGTGCCACGTTCCGTCTGACCGATGAGGTGTATGAACGGTTGAGTCGTGAGTCGGCTCCGTTCGATACGAGAGTGTCCACTTACCTGTTGAAAGGCAGGTCGGTCATGCCTTACGACATTTACATTTGGCTGACTGGCAGTATGAAGAATCTTCGCCGTGACCTTCCGGTGAGTTGGGATTGGCTGTATGAACGGTTCGGAGACCAGATTGCGGTCAAGAAGTCTTTTCGGCGTATGTTCCGTCAATCGTTGGAGAAGGTCAAGAAGGTGTATCCGGGGTTGAATGTTGAGTGCCCCACGTATGAGGATTACATTATTCTGCATCCAAGTCCCACGTCGGTTCCTACTCGTGCTGTCCGTGAGGTTGAGGTGGGTGCTAATGGGGATGTGTTCGAGGTGGCTTTGCATTCGTTGCAATCGGTTCAACGGAAAGGTGCGCGAAAGGCCACGTCAGATTGAGTTGACCGTGGCTTTTCAAACACCTTGGAGGGTATTGGTGTCTGAAAGGCCATGTGTGGGCGGGTGTCTGCGTGGCTTTTCGGACACCTTTCGCATGGCTTTTCAAACACCTCCCAACGGGTTGAACGGTTCCTTGACGTGGCCTTTCACGCACCCTCATATATGCTACGGATTGCACGCGCCTTTCCAGCTTTAATTTATCCACTGGTTTTCGTTGGAATTTCAACCATTCCACACGCTTATCCACATTTCCACAGGCGGAACGTCGAACGTTCCGTGGACTAACAGGCACCTTTAGTGGCGTTTCAAACACCATGACGGTTATGAATCATGCCGGACATGGACTATCAAACACCATCAGTATGGACTATCGAACACCTTTTTATGGGGTTTCCGACACCTTTCCGTGGACTAACAGGCACCTCGCATGGTAGGAAAACCGTTACGGGAGTAAGGCTCAACCGGCATGGTTATATATTATATACTCATAGTTTCTTATAGTTCCGGTTTTCTGAGCCGAGGAATCAACCAGTGCGAAATACTGGAGTTATGAAACTCCTATACAAAATCACAGGCATATATCGCAAGGCACGCTGGCTCATGTGGCTAGGTGGAATCCTGACCACCACGCTTATTCCCATGATGGGCTACGGAATGTACGCTTTGAACATTGCGAAAGACAAGCAGGAATTAGCCACGGACAATCCGGAACTCGCTTCGGAGGTGACGGCTGGCTCATTGTTCGATTGGATAACCGGTGAAAACGTGGGAAGAATCATTGGAATCATTACGGTTCTTGGCATTGTTTTCATCCTATTGCTAGTTGTGTTGCAAATCTTCTCGTTCATTGGTGCCCGAACGTCAGTATCCGGAACAGACCATGATACGGCCACCAAGGAAGCCAACCGTAGGCAAGCAGACTTGGACGAAATGGACGTGGAACCGGAGGATGGGGACGTGGCCTTTCAAACACCTTCCCAACCGAAACCCGTCAGGAAAAGCAAGCCGAAACCAGCCCCCCCCCCACTGACGGCGATGATGATGACTGGTTCATCGACTAGTCTGAATGGTGTTTAAAAAGCCACGCGCCGACTGACTTGTGCGCGAACTATTTTTCCAGTTCGCTGAGCTTGGTCGGCGCTTTCTTATGTTTGAGTGGCAACGGTTTCCCGTCCGTCTGATTGTAGACGCAGTAGTTGCCGTTGTCGGTTTTGTGGATTACCACGTTGACATGTTTGTTGTCTTTTGTATAGACGGAGCATTCGGCGTCCACACCGTTCTCGATGTCCTTCATCGAGTCCACGGTGTATTCGCCCCTTCTTGTGGAATGTAATATCCCTTTGGTCGTTGGGATGGTCTCGTCCGTATCGGAGTACTCTTTGTGTTTGCATTCGATACTGGACAGTCCGTACACGTATTCCAAGCTTTGGTTGAGGGACGGGGCTTTCGGCATTTTCACCGTGGTCGCGGTGACGAACGAGAGGAAGAACACGAGAACGGAAACAATCGAAACCAGTATCCGACCCTTGTTCACGGCGAAAGCGCCGACAACAAGAGCAATGATACTAACGATAATGAGAGAACTGATAATAAAATCGCCCGTACTCGCTTGGTCGGCAACCTCCTGCCAAGCGGAGAAATCCGCTGTCACTTCTGAACCTTTTCCAGTCGGGTGGACAGTTCCGCTAATCCGTCGATGATTTTATTCTCCTCCACAGTTTTCCTCCCACCGGATTGACCGTCACGGAATCGTTTCTCGCACTCGCCCATGCCCCTGCGGATATCCTCATTGGTGATGCCATAGGCGATAGCGAACGTTCCCAACGCTTCCACCACGTCGCAATACTCTTCGACCAACCGACTGTAAATCCGCTTGTCAGAAGTTCCGTCGGCAACCCAATCCATTCCCACTGCGGCGAGTTCAGCAGACTCCTCCAACAGTTTCCGCCACTGCCGGTCGGATGGTTCCGCATATTCCGGAGCGAATGTTCTGACGGTGCCAAGACTAGCCAAACCGTGTTCAGTCATTTCCACGCCACGCCCGATGAACTTGTAGCCGGGATTCTGTTCGCAATAGTCGCGCACGTCACGCAACCATTGGATAGCATTGGGGATACTCCCCCAGCGGATGACCTTCCCATTGTTGTCGAGAAAGTATTTCTGTTCCAATTCGTCAATGGAATGTTTTCCGATTTCCTTCAGGGCATCGTCCACCATGTCCTTGACCACGATGGCGGACTTGCCGTGCAGGTCGGTGGTGGGCCGCACATGGAACGCTTGGAAGAAGTCGGAATAGTTGAAGGTCGGATTACAGGAAGTGCCGACCATATCCGAATATTCCAATCCACGGTCTTGCCAATCGCAGGAGACCATGAACGCCATATCGTCCGGAATGTCGGAACGGATTATCGCAATATCGTAACTCAAATCGCACCTATTCTTTCAAAGAGTGCCCAACAGAACATGATGAAAAGGATTGTCGCCATGATGATGAACGCCACCATCAGGGCGACGGCCAAATGATAAAGGAAACGCCAGCCGTAGATTCGTACTCCCAGCCAACGTTTCTGCCCCGAAGTGTAGGAGTGTTCCAAAACCGCTTTTTCCAAGAGCGTGACGGAACAGTCGAACAATACCGCCATCGTGTGCGACATGAGCACACCGGCTATACAACCTATGCTCAATACCAGTCGGACGAGTATGCCAGCCATGATTCTATTCAATCCTCTAAGTTCAGTACCGCCAGCTCGCAATCCAATCGTCGGGCAATGTCCAGTTTGGTACCGGAGAGTCGGAATTGCGGGCCGACGGCGGTTCCGTTTCGATACTTTTGGGCGACCATATTCGACTGGATGTGAATGATGTTCCGTGCATGCTTGTAACGCCACACGTTGCCTCCACCATCACTGTCGAGGTTCATTCTCATGTTACGGTAGAAGTCCACGTTGTCGTACAGGTCTCGGGGGGTTAACGGGTCAGTCTGCATCGAGCATTTCCTTCCACTTTTCCAATTCGTTCAAATCGATAGAGAATTGTTTATGTTCGGTGCAGTCGGAAAAGTCGATGGTCAGATACGGTTTTCCACGGAAAGTGTCACTGGACACGATGACGGTGTCACTGCCCAGTCCGCCCTTCTCATGTAACAGTTTGTAATATTTTTTATCCGGAACCATCGGCTTTTCCTTTCTAATATCAGGTCAGGAGAGTTTGACCAGAATTCCGTAAGCGATGATGAGAACGAACCAGACGACAGCCGCCACTACCGTCCAACGGTTCAGGTTCTTTTCCGCCACGCCCGAGCTTCCCGCCGAACCTGTCAACGATTCAGCGAAATTCGAGAAACCGCCTCCCTTGCCTTTGTGCATGAGAATGAGGGGAACGAGCATGAGACTCAACACGGCGATGAATCCAAGAAGAATATGTTTCATAATTACTGCTCCTTTGTTTTGTTGTAGAAGACCAGACTTTTCCATCCGCTCGCAAGCCGCCAATGTTCGCCCGGCAACCGCATAAGCAACGGTTGCAGGATGCCTTCGACGATGAGCTGGTCTAGTGACCCGTGTACGGCGACCGTCCGTCCTCGCACGATGGTGCCGTCCACGGTGACGGCCTTGACCATGCGGCTGTCCAAAACCTTCGGTTCGACGTTCTCCCAGTCGAGGTCGGCGGGCTGGTCTTCCTGCGAGTCCAAGGCGGCTTTAGCGAGACGGCGGAACGAGTCACGTATCGCGTCCATCTGCCCGTCCCACAAGTCTCGTATCTGTTCTTCGCTCGGATTGAAGTCGGCCCAGTTGGTTTGCGCGGCGAAGACCGCAATTGCGGCTTTTTCGATGCGTTCATCCGGCATAGAATTTTCCTTCCTTACTGCAATCCAACACCTGTAATGCGCTCACATGGTCGGCCTGTCGGAAAAGGCCGGACGGGGATTTTTCGATGATGGGCACCATGACTCCCATGTAGACGCCTATCGCCCCACCGGGAGCTATGATGATGGTCCCGTCCACGACGGTGCCGTTGTCGAATCGGGCGATGACGCGTTGCCCTTTCAAGCTCGGCTGTTGTGGCGTGCAGCCAGTCCACGGGATTGTAGACGATGCCTTCGCCGCCCATCAGCCGAACACCCACAATGTCAGCTTGCCCAGTCCGAAGTCCATTCCTGAGACAAGCGCCATGAGCAGCAGTACGAAGATTCCGGACGCGACGCACCAGCTCGCCCATTCGCGGACGGTGGGCGTGACTACCTTGCGAATTTCGGACACAACCTGTTTGACGAAACGGATGACGCCGAGGAATCCTTGACCGATTCTGACGAACGGATTGTTTTTCCCATCGGCAATGACGGGCGTGGCTTTCTCAACCATAGATTTCCTTCCATTGAATCAGACCGTCGATAATTTTCGCGGCGGTTCGATTGTCCAAATATTTCTTATTCAAGTCTTCCTTATAGCGGACTACGGGAGGGCAGTTTTCGAGGTTTTTCACGTTATTAAGGTCGGACTGGTCGGTAAGTTTGAGAATCAGTCGAATCTGAGCTTCCGTGGCCTTGCGTTTCCGTCCCGCGTAAATCATCATCGTTCTCCCTGACCGGAGTGGTGGACGTCTGTCGTTAGGAAGTGTTCCGACAACAGGTCTTTCGTGTTTTTTCTTAATTGGGCGGACGCGAGTTCCTGCACTTGAGAGACCGCTATCACATAGTCGGTCAGCTGGTTGGCGAAATCATTATCGTGATGGCGTCGAGCCAGTTCGCAGACAGCGCTGATTGCAGAAACATGGAAAACGTCCGATACGGGTTCGATGTAATTGCCGTCTGCCATGAGGGCACGATATTCGAATCGGTTTCCACAGTTGATTTCCCGAACCATGCCGTAGACCTTACCGTCAACCACGACTAGATAGTCTTTAGTTTTGCTGGAGGATTGCGTGTAGCAGGAGAAGTTGATGGCAGACAGTGTTGCCGAATACTGGTCTTGTATCATTGCCAGTTCATCGTCCACCCATTTGAGTGAATGAAGTTGGATGAGGTTAACCTGATTTGTTGTTTTTTGGTTTTCCAATGGTTTCCTCCCGAAAACTGCTCATGTGTGGACTTACCCAGTATAGCAGAGTTTTCTTCGGAAGGAAAGCCGACGTTCAGGCGAGAATGGTCAACGACTTGAAAAGCGTGTCCGCCAGATGATTGCCTCCACCGTTGAGGCAAACCACCACATATTGGGGTAGGTTCACGAAATTCAGGCTTTCCACACGTAGACCATCCTCGGTCTTCTCCATACGGTATTCCAATTCGCCGTCGATGGTGGTTCCTCCGACAGTAATGGCGATGGCCCTTTTACCGGCCAGTTCCTCAATGGGCTTGTCCATCCAATCGGGAATGGTCTCATGCACATCCGTATGCATATAATCCTCCAATATTCTACTTGCTCGCGTCTACGAACAGTGTGGCCTTGTCTTCTTTGTGAAGCTTGTCCGCTTGGCGTTTGATATCGCTCGTCGTATACCAGAGAGTGAATTCGGTCGGGTCGGTTCCGGTAATCAATTCCTCGACCATGTTGATGCTCCAAGATGGAATGGTGTCGTATACGCGGTACAAGTCAAGTTTCTTCACATCCTTGTCCACTATGCCGCCGACATGGATGCCGTGGGGCGCGTCCCCCAACGGATGATAGTCCGCGAGCACGCTGATGGCGTGTGCGACCTCGTCCCGAATCTCCTCAAGGGTTTCCAATTTCAGTGGACATTCCTCGCTGAACAGCGGAAGGTAACGTTCCTGAGCAAGCCAGAACGGGAACTCCTCCAAATCGTACTTGTCCATGTCGTGACGACTTAACGGCTTCTCATAGTCGATGATTGCGGTGAGCTTGCCGGTCGGGTCGGCTATTGGACGTTCGTGGATTGAGATGAGTTTTTCGTCGGGATACTGGTGGTCGTATAGCGACTTGGTATAGGCGTATGAGTATTTTTTTGTCAACGGTTGTCCTTCACTCTTGTATGATGTGAATGTTTCCAGTATAGCAGAGGAAACGGTAGAAACGTCAGCAGTCAGTGACCTTGACCTTGTTATGCGCAAGAATAGACTCGAACAGTCGGAGTGGATTGCGGGAGTCCAACTTGTACTGATGGTGATTCCGCGCGGTTTCCGTTTCGAGAAATCGTCCGCTCTTGGATGGCCCCTCGACAATCATGGGAATCCAGCGCCATTTCTCACGGCCTTTACTGTTCTCCCAAACGATTTCCCCGGTATCCAATACCCGCTTGTAGGCGGTCTTGTCGGGAAATGACGAGTCTATTCGTGCGACCAGATTCAATCGGCTCATGGTTTAATTCCTTCTTCTCTCAGTTCTTCGTAGTCTTGCGGCGTGAGGAAAAGCCAAGCTCCACAGTAGGGACACTTGACCCTATTGGCATCGACGGTGTTCTTGCAATACCAGCAGGTGACATACCATCCGTTTACATATCGGTTTTGCATTGTTGCTCCTTTTTCTTGGCAAAGAAGTCGATGACTTCGATGAGATAGAGGAACATTTCAAGCAGGACAAAGAACACGAATCCCAGTACGTCAAAAGTCCAGTTTTTCAGTTTTTTGAATATGTTGGACATTGCTCTCCTTGTCTTGATGATTGTGTGAACAACCCCAGTATAACCCAAAAAAAAGCAAGACTGGCAATCACGCCAAAAACCGGAAAATAAACAGGCCAATCGTATCTTCGGGCAACATCAGCGGCTTACTTTCTCGCTCTGATTTGGCACTTCCAACGGCATAGAACCCGAATATCCCAACTGTTCCTCGCAGTGTGCGATGACGGCTTGCAACGCGAACCGTTCCCCTACAAGAAAATTCTCGTCCGAAGCGGTGGGAATCATCTCGTTGATTCGGGCTATCTGTTCCTTGCACCAGTCTATGGTGTCATGCAGGGTTTTGTCTTTCTGAGTGACGTTCACCGCCATCCTGTTTTCCTTTCTCTTGTTAACGGGGCTAAAATCGACTTTTTGCTGAAAATGACCCCGTTAATTTTTGTGATTCTGCGCATACGGGTCATCAATGATGCCAAGCCGGAGCATCAGGCCGTAGGCTGTCATATCCGTTTGCAACCGGTGTCCGCCATAGCAGGGGCGAGCAATCCCAGCCGGAACTATCGTCGTTGTCACACCACTCGAACACGATGCTGTCGTCCAATTCCACATCGATGTCGGCGTTTTCAGCTATGCGTCCACAGTCTTGGCAACGGCAGATGGATTGGATTTTCCGCATGTATTTCGGGTCTGCCATTTTGTTCCTTCCGGGTACGGTTGATTCAATCACCCTTTTTTGGCGGGGGCTTTCGTTAAGACCGGCTTGACCAGATTCCCTTGAGAATCGTACACTCTGACGGTGTTCTTCTTCGAGTCGCCTACCACGGTGATGACCTGCCTCTTACGACCATGATTGGAGTAAGCCACGCACGGGGTGTCTCCGTCCCGCACGTCACCAACCCCTTTGCATTGTACGGATTCGTACCCGTAGGATGTAGCCAATGCTTCCTCGAGGTCGGGTGCTGGGTCTTCTCCGCTCCCAGCGTCATAATCAACGCCACTACATTGATAATGCATCCTACTTCTAACAGTCCGCCTACGATTTTCTTAATCTTTTTATCGTTAAATAAAAAGATAATTCCGGAAATGAGGTCACTGTTATAACCAAGGTAAGAAACGCCGCAAAAAGAGCGAAAGGGTCTTGACTCCACTCGTTGAAATCTACCATGTTTTACTACTCCTTCTGATTTTGGTTTTGTTGAGGTGGAACCACTTCCAATCGGAAGGTTCTCTTGACGTTTGCCTTAATCTTGTATCTGCCGTTCTTGTCGGTGACGCTTCTGGAGGGATTGCCGACACTATCTTTGTAGGGAGTGCCATCGTCATGGACGACCGTGACCGTCACGTTGGGAACGGGATTGCCCTGCCAGTCGGTGACGGTGGCCTCTAAGGTGATTGACCGTCCCCAGATTTCGGTTTTCAACCGATTGAGTCCATTTGTCAATGGTGGTGCGACGATTAGTCCGATAACGCTTAATGCCACGACCAGTTGAGCTAGGCTCAAAACCAGTCGTGTCCAGAGTAGGATACCGTCGGTTCTATCATTTTCGTTCACTTCCGGCCTGTCCTGCTCAACTCGAAACCGTCGAGATACAACTGGAACAGGCTCACATATTGGCCGTCTTCTATATCATCCTCCGGTTTCGCATACAGTTGAGTGTTCAGAACCGCGACCGGCAGACCGGTATGCTCCTCCTGTTCGATGTGGAAGGGTATTTCCTCCTGACCGTGAGCGTTCTCGCGGACTGCCACACCGTAATCACCCACCTGCGGTTGGGTGGATGAACTGCTATCGTCAATATCCTCATAGGTGAGATAGAACGGCAAAAGTAGTGGATTGGGAACGTTCTTCAACGGGATAAGTTCTATACCGGCCTGTTGGGAGTGCTGTTGGCAGACGCCACTGTAACTGTCCCCTTCACCGTAATCCGGCCAGTGTCGGATTGCCACGATGGGTTTACTGCACGGGTATATTTGACCGTCCGAGTCAACCATGGTTTGGGCGCAACCTACGTCAATGAGTTCCTTAAGATTCAACATGATTCGTCTTCTTCCAAGAGTTTTTCGCAGATGTGAATTATGTCGCCGTAGGAATTGTGGCCTCCTTGTTCGTCGGGTGACGGTGACTCGTCTGGGGAGGTGAGGTTCCGTATCATACGGTTGTAGCGGAGTTCTTTTTCCTCTTGTCCGCATAGTCGATGATTTCCATGAGTGCGGCTGTCCGACTGTCTGTGGTCGGTTGGACTCCATACTGTTTGACGCGGGCGATGGCGAATTCGTAGGCTGTGGTGAGGCCGTCGTAGAAAGTGTATTTTTCCAGCAGTTCCCCGTCCGGGGTTTCGGAATCTTTGACGGCTTTGTCCCATTGTTGTTCCAACCATGATATGAGGTCGGTTTCTGGTTCTGACTGACTCATGTAGTGGTTCCTTTTTTATGCGAATGCTTTATGTGTGGACATCCCCACTATACCACAATCAGTTGAGTGACCCTAATCAAATGATATCATCCAAAGACTCGAACACGTCCTCCAAAAACTCCAACTCCAGTTTCTTCTCCGAAGCGTCTCGACCATTCTCCTCGTCGGCACGAATCACGGACTCCAACACCTGACGTTTCAAATTCAAACGGTCGTAGACGGCCTCACCCAACTGTCGGCGCGAATCGACGGGATACCTTCTGTTCAGAACATCCCTCACCTGTTCCGCCACGTCATCATCCGGCAAGCCGATGAACACTTCCCCACGGTCGTTGAACTGGAAGGATGGGAGCGGGTCGTATTCACTGTCCCGCGAGAAAACCAGACCGTATTCGTCGTTACCGTTATCCTCAAAATCGACGTTCAAGGTCATACCCCCTCTGTTTGCCGTCGAATATCATTTCAGGCTTATCCCCATGGTTCGTGCCGTGTATTCGACGGCCGCGCGTCCCTTGTCGGTCAGTTCGTCGAACACGTCGCCGGGACAGTATTTGCGCTCCACAAGTCCCATATCACGCAGGCGTTGTCCGGTGACGTTGGTCAGAAGGTCGCGTGGGTCGTGCTGGCGGAGCAGTTTGAGGTCTGCTAAGTTGTCGATGAAAACGGGCACTCCGTCGTCCTTGATGGCGTCACGGAGCCGTTCCGCCATGCGCTCGTATCCATCGGACTTTTCGGCCAGATTCGCGGGCATGGGCGTATCGTCGCCGCAGAGCCTACCCCACGTGTCGCGCGTGTCTTGTGCCTTCCCCTCATATTGGTCGGCAAGACGGCGCATCAGTTCGTGGCGGAACTCGCAGAAGATATTGGTGTCATAGACGTCGCTTAGGTCTCCGGCCCAGATAGTGAGGTAGAATCCCTTGTTAACCCACCAGCTGAGTCCACCGCCGAACTCTCCGAAATGGAATTCCGGCATTCCATCATCCCGCTCGTCCAATACGGCTTCGACGCCCATTCCGTTCAGTTCGTTTTCCAGTCCGCGCAGGTCGGATAGCAGTTGTTCAAGGTCAAGCATGGTTCACCACTTCCTTGCGTAGGATTCCATGGTATCCGCGTCGAGTTGGGTCGATGAGCTTAATATCATCCGTTACCATAGATTTTTCCTCCCTCGTCTTTGATGCCTTTTTCGACCAGACTGACAATCGCGTACAGGTCGATGCTGCCGTGTTCGCCCACATGGACGATGCCGGTGTCCTTATCGACCGTTGCCGTCTCGTATAGTCCGTCGCTGAGCCAGCCGCGTTCATTGTTGGCGTCTTCGCAGAGCAGTTCCACCGCTCTTTTGTTCGGAAAATATTCCATCTCAACCCCTTAGTCCCTGTCCAGTTGCCACACGTCGGCCAGCATGTGCAATGCGGCCTGACGGCGCGTCTCATACGGACTGCCAAGTTTCTCACACAGCAGCCACCCTTTGAACACGGTTACAGGGTCGTGCTCAGGGTATTTGTTGAAGTACTCGCATACATGCATGTACCGTTCGGCCATATCCTCGGTGTCCTTCGCCATCTGTTCGCCGCCAATCGTGTTCCGCCACCATTCAGCGGTCTTGTCGAACTGGTCTTTCAGCCACATGAGCCGGTCGGTGCGCGGCATGGGCGCGGCCAGCAGGCGGGACAGCTCGGACAATGCCTGTTCCTCACCCATGTCGGCCGTATTGAGGACGGTGTTATCCTCGACTAGCTCGTACTGCGTGCGGACGATGCGGATGGTGTCGCGGTCAGGAAGGTTGACGATAATCTCGTATCGTGCTTGAGGGTCGTACGCGGTGATGCGTCCGAATTGGCGGTCGTGACTCACATGCCAGCCCGGCAACGTGTGGGTGACGGTGTTGAGGATGTCGCGTGTTTTCATTATGTCAGTTCCATTCCTTCGGGGCGACGACAATCCAGCCGTTTGACAGCGGGTATACTTCGCAGGGTTCGTCCGAGTCCAAATCGTCGTCCAACGGGTTCCAGTCTTCGAGACCGTCGTGGGCGATTTCGTCGTTGAGTGTCCCGCTGTGGATGCGTTCGGTTTCGACGTGGACATCCTCTGAGGGGAGGAAGAGGAACGAGAATGGTTCGAGCATTGGTTCGAAAAGATACGGCAGTCCGTCCTTGGCTCCCCAGTTGGCGACCATGTTCATGTGTCGTCCATCATCCGTTTCCACGAGGATTATTCCCGATTCCTGTCCAGTGAGGTCGTGCAGGTTGATGGTCATGTTTTTCTCCTTGGTTTTACTTTTTGTGCGAACAACTCCAGTATAACCCACAAAAACAGGATTGTCAAACGGAAAGACAAGCAAGGTTCCCCACCCTAGAAAATGACGAAAATAAAAAAGGGAACTTGTACGTTTCCTGTACAAGTTCCCTCAATTAGGAAATCAATCCCAGTTGCACATGAAATAACCGTTGGGGTCGATACCATCGACAAGATGGGCAGTGGCGCAATCGTTCACGGTGAACATAGGGCGGGGCTTCACGTCATAATCACCCCTGATGCGTTTGTTTTTCAACTCCTCCCCCACGAAGCAGTCCTTGACGGGAACCACACGCCCACCCTGCGGGGAGCAGGTGGCACCATCCACGACCTTGTAGGCGAGCTTGCGGACGTTGACGCTTTTGCCGGTCTTGCTGACCTTGGTCACTTGATAGAAGTCCACGAGGGTCATGCTGTAGCCCCAAACGCTGATGAACACGTCCCCCACATGCACTTCCACGTCGGTGGTGGAGGTCTGTGGCTTGCGGCGTTCCTCTTCGGTGCCGTTGATTCGGAAGTTTTCCCGAGTGAGCCAAGGGTAGGTCTTGATGGCCTTGTCGATGAAGTTTTCGACGCCCTTCATGGTTCGCCAGTACTTACATCCACTGAGGTAATTGCGGCTAGTGATGTTAAGGAAGTCGTTGGTGACATCCACCCAACGATTGGTGCGTTTGCTGATTTGGACTTCGAGGCTGAGCATTCTGGTTTCTCCTTTTTTGGGGTGGTGGGTTTTCAACCCTGTTTGTGTGAACAATTCCAGTATAGGTTATGTTTAGTTAAAGGTCAACCCAGAAAACAGGGGTGCACAGTTCACCCAAGCAGACCATGCCCCAAAGCCCAAAACTCACCGACCAGCCAAGGCGATGGAACGAACCTTGACTTCCTCCCCTGCCTGAAGGCGGGGGATTCCTACTCCGGTTGGCTTAATGGAGCCTTGCGGTTCGGCGGGTTCCCGCTTCACGGGCGTCTGCGTTGCGGTCGGCCTGAGCCAGTCTCCGTCTTACGTCGCCTCCACGGGCGTTTAACGACTCCGCGAGTCCCGCGGCGTCGAGGATGTTCAGTGCGGCGTTCCAATCACGGTCGAGCTGTATGCCGCATTGCGGGCATTCCCATTCGCGTATGTCCAACGGTTTCCTGCCATCCCTGTGTCCGCATTGGGAGCAGATTTGGCTGCTGGGATACCATCGGTCGATGCGTTTGACGGTTCTGCCATATTGAACGCCCAATTGTTGGATGCGGTCGATGATTCGCGTCCAGTTCGCGTCCAACAGGCTTTTCGCCATACGGGTGCGTGCCAGTCCCTTGACGTTCAGAGTCTCCAAGGCGACGGCTTGGTTCTCGCCCGCCACCTTGGATGCCAGCTTGTACGCCATGTCCCGGCGTTGGTTCCGTATCCGACCGTAGGTCTTGGCCTTCAGGAGTCGTGTCTTCGCATGATTGTTCGAACCTTTCTTTTCCCTTGCCAGTTGTTTGTCGAGTTTGCGCAGTCGGCGCATCTTGCGTTTCAAGGTGTGTGGGTGAGGTATCTTCTCGCGCGTGCCGTCCGTATAGACGATGCTCATGAGCGAGTCAAGCCCCATGTCGATGCCGCACGCCTCATGCAACGGCTTGGGGGCGTCGGTCTTGTCCTCCACCTGCACGGTGAGGCTCGCTTCGTAGGAGCCGTCCGCATGCCTCATGATGGTGATGGTGTTCGGCGTGGACGGCAGTTCGCGCGTCCAACGGAGTTTGACCCGCCCTATTTTCGGGAGCGTGAGGAACGCCCACTTGCATCCGTCCGCATGCTCGACCTTGAATCGCGCGGACTTGGTGAACTCGGCCGACTGTTCGCCGTCCCTGCGGCTCTTGTACCGGGGCAGTCCCGTGCGATGCTTCTTCCCGGTACGGCGGTTGGTCACGATATGGGTCCTGCCAGCCTTGTAGAGGCGGAGGAAGTTCCGGTAGGCCATGTCCGCGTGGCGTATCGACTGCTGCAACGGCGTGGACGATACGGCCAGAAGCCATTCCATGCCGGGGTCGCGTTTCCATTGGGTGAACATGTTGCTCAACTGCGTGCAGGACTGCATTCGCCCATGTCGGTGACGCATAAGCTCCCGCTGGTCGAGCGTCCAATTGTATGCGTACCGGCATGCGCCGTACAGGCATGACAATGCCTCGCGCTGCCCTTGCGTGGGGTAGGCGCGGTAGTTGTATCGCCTGTAGGAACTCATATTTGGTATTATACTTGGTCTTTATGGATAAGACAAACGATATTCGTAAGGGACGGCACTGCGTCTACGATTTGCACGCGCACTTGGTCTTCGTCACCAAATACCGGCACGACGTGTTTACCGACGAGCATCTGAAAGCGTTGGAACGCATATTCTCCGACGTGTGCGCCTCGTTCGACTGCCGGTTGGAGGAATTCAACGGCGAAACCGACCACGTACACCTGCTCGTATCGTTTCCCCCGACCGTGGAACTCAGCCGACTCGTCAACAGCCTCAAGGGAGTGTCCAGCCGATACATGCGCCGTGACTACCCCGAACTCGCGCAACACTATTGGAGGGCGCAACGCCTCTGGTCGCCCAGCTACTACGCGGGAACCGCAGGAGGCGCACCGTTGAACACGCTGAAACGGTACATAGAGAACCAGAACAGACCGGCGTGATTCACCACCGCCCTGAAGGACGGTGTACCCTCACACAAAACGATTGCAGACCGTTCATACTGACGTGGGCAACGCCAAGTCGTGGCTTAGGGGAATGTATAGTAGCGCCCAGAAAGGCGAAACTGCTCGCTAATCCCTAAAAAACAGAAAGGCCGGAATCCCCAAGAGAAGAAAAACCTTGAGCCTTCCGGCCTTCCTGTTTTTTCAGTCGTTGTGGTCTTCCGTGGAACCGTATACCGCTTCCTTCATATCCATCGGGTGAGCGTATTCGTAGGTGCTGATTTTCACATAGGCTTCGCCATCCCTGTTGGCGAGAACACGATGGCTGGTGGCCTTGCCCGCGAAGCGGGTCGGGCTTGTCAGGTCGGGGTAGACGGTGCATCCGGCGATGTCGTTGGGGCTTCCATCATAATTCTTGCGGAGTGGGCGGATTTGCACGGTCTTGCCACTGGGGCTGACCTTGACCACTTCGTAGTAGCTGTTGAGAATCATGTCGTAGCCGTAGACGGAGTGGAGCACGTCTCCCACTTTGAGGGTTCCCACCGCCTTGGTGTTGTCCTTGCGGGATTCTTCGCCTTTGATTTTGAAGTCTTCGAGCGCGTAACCGTTATAATCCATGACTTTTTGGCGGAAGTTTTCAAGCCCACGCATGGTCTTCCAAGTACGACGGTAGGTGCCTTGGTAGGTGCGTTCGCCTTGGCTGTTCTTAGTCCAAAGTTCAAGGCTGAGCATTTTGGTTCTCCTTTTTGTTTGCAGTCTTTGTTTGTGTGAACAATTCCAGTATACCACAGGTGTGGTCGGTGAACCTCCCTGACCTTACGGAAGGGGATTGCGGCCTAAAATCCGTTCAAAAGCCCACCGACTTCTCCTCCACATGAGGTAAAACAACCATTGGAAACACTCGACAAAAAGAGACAAAAAATGGGAAACCCCACCAACCACTACACATACAAAATCGAATGGTCAGACGAAGACGAGGAATGGGTAGGAACCGTACTCGAACTCCCCAACCTCAGCTGGCTGGACAAAACACCAGACCAAGCACTGAACGGCATTCAACAGGTCGCACGGGAATGCGTGGACGATATGACAAAACAAGGCAAGGAACCGCCTACACCATTATCTGACAGATACCGTTCAAACCAACCCACAGACATTCCGAACAAGGAGACTATTTCCGCCATGCGGGAGGCTAAGCGTATAGCAAAGGACGAACACACGCGAGGTTATCGAGACATGAACGCCCTTTTCACACACCTGAATGTTTGATAATGACCGACGCCAGCATTGCTGTATGACTGTTTTTTGTTAGATTATTTTTTTGGGCATAGCAAAGGCCAGCTGAGGGGATTGACCCCGCCTAGGCTCACCTTGCTTTATAGGCTTTTGCCCTCCGCTGTCTTATATGACTTGATGTCTTTACGGGAGACGCGGCCGTTGGAAAATAGCGAATCGTGGGTGTCAAGTCTCACCAGAACTAGAGAAATCTCGTCTCCGTCGCGGCGATATACAAGTAGTAGGTCTGATTCGACATGCAATTCGCGGAATCCTTTCCAGTCGCCGGTGAGAGCATGGTCGGAATATTTCGTCTTCAGAACATCGGTATCACTTTTCCCCAAAGCCCGAAGTGGCTCCTCAAGTCTGCTTATGTCGTAATGCTTCTTTTTCAGACGTTTGACGTCGTTGTCGAACGACCGTATGGTTTTTAGCTTCAGTTCAGAGCGCATTAAGATAGTCCATCATGTCTTCAACGGTGTCAGATGAGTGAGTGTATTCGTGTTCCAAAGCCTGACGGCGGGCTTCTTTGTTCTTAAGTTCTACTAATTCGTTCTCCAGTTCGCGGAAATGCCTGTAATCATGTTCGTTGAGGATGAAGTAAGCGGGGTGGTTGTTCTTCATGACGGTGACGGGAGTGCCGTCCCCTACTTTGGCGAACTCGGAGCTTGCGGTTCCCCTGCCGAATCGGCTGATGGGAACCATCGTCTCCACAGGTACAGTCAATTGCATTGCGTCTCCTTACTATTGCATGTAAAAATACATGTTATCAGACATGCGAATTGACATCAACTTGAAGGCAATACAAAAAGGGAGGGTCGGACTGGCGGTGAAACCAGTCCGACCCTCCCCTAGCTCACGGTCGTGTCAGCGTCCATGTCGCGGCGTCACGGCATGACGCTTACGGACGGAATACGCGACCGTCAATCCCATTCCCACGAGTGTGAACAGGATGACCGTCATGATGGGCGTGTTCACACCGGTTTGGGCGAGTTGGCGTACCGCTTTCACGATGGCCGGTGTCGCCGGTGGAATGTACGAGTTGGTGAACTCAGGTTGGGTTCCAGTGGTTGTGACCATGCTGGGGGTTGTGGTCGGATTGTTCTCATCCTCACCGGCATCCCCGTCGGTCTTGTCGGCCTTAGCGGTCGGCATGACGGGCATGGTGCTGGAATCCTTCGCCGTATCGTCCGTCGGGTCGTATTGGACTTTGGCGGTCAGGTTGCCTTGCAGGTTGTCGCTTACGGTGACGGTCACGTGATGTTCCGTCTTGTCGTAGGTGACGTTCTTCTCGCCGGTGTTCTTCTCGCGAATCACATACCGGTATTCACCGCAATCATCCACTCCATCATTGTCTCTACCGTAGGTGAGCGGCTTGAACTGGATGTTGCCCTGCTTGTCGTTCTTCTCACTGTCGATGACATTGCCCTTGTCGTCCACAAGTTCGAACTCGAATTCGTAGGCTTGCAGTTCACGTCCGGTCAGATTCTTCTTGGCCGACAGTTCGACCAACACGTCTTCCGGCTGGTACGTGTTCTGGAAGAGGATGCTCTTTTCGCTGGCTTTGCCGTTGGAGTAGGCGACGCTGGCGGCGAGCTTGTGGCTCTTCGTGTCCTCGGTGACGGTGATGGTGACGGTGTAGCTGGTGGTGTCGTAGGCGACGCCGCCCAATGTTCCGTCCTGTTCGTCAACCGTGTACGTGTACACGCCGGTCTTGTCGAACGTGAGCTTGTCGAATTCGAGGGTCCCGTCGCCTTCGCGTGCAGTTACCTTGTCGGATTGCGCGTCGCGTGGAACGCGGGCGAACTGTTTGGCTTGGAGCAGGTTGCCGTTGGAATCCTTCAATTCGGCGGAGAATTCGTTGTCGTTCAGGTCACGTCCGGTCAGATGTTTGGCCGCTTCGAGTCGCACGCTGACCGGTGTCGGAGTATACGTGTTGTCAAATCGGATGTCATTGGTCTGACGGTCGGCGGTGGCAGCGAGCATGCCGTCTTGGTCGGTGACGGTGACGGTCACATCGTATTCCTGAGTGGAGTAGCCGATGGTCTTGTCCGTTCCGGCGAGTTCCTTCACGTGATACGTGTATACGCCGGGCATGGTGTAGGCCATTTGACCGAATGTGAAACCGCTTCCCTTGTTGGGCACGGTTTGCGTTCCGTTTTGGCTTCCGACTGGCATTGGCATGTCGTTCATGCTGATGGCGTTGCCGTCCGCGTCGCGTGCGGATACCGCGTTCAACTGGAACTTGAATTCACCGTCCTGCGGAACGCGGCTGGTTGCCGTATCCGTGTTGACGATGTTTTTCACGCCGCTGATAGAGTATCCGACGTTCTTCGGACTGTAATGGTTGGTGAACGTGATGTTCTTGCCGTTAGCGCCGGTGGTCGGGGTGACGGTCTTGGATACGACGGTCAGCTTGCCCGTATGGTCAACATCCTTGACCACGTAGGTGATGGTCGCAACCGTCCCGTCCTTCGTGACGCCCGGAACGGTCGTATCCTGCTCCGACATGGTGAACACGTAGGTGCCTACGAGCGGGAACGACAGTTGGTCGAATCGGATGTTGCCCTGCCGGTCGTTCCGTTTCGTCTGGTCGGCGTTCGACACGTTGGCGGGCGCGGACTGTTGGTGGAGCGTGAATGCGAAGTCTTCGCCCTTGAGCGTGTACTTGTTGCCCTTGGGGGAGGTCATCTTCTTCACTGCGGTCGGATTGTCCGTGGCGGGTTGGGCATGGTACGTGTTGGTGAATTCCGGAATGTTGGTTCCGTTATCATACTTCACGTCGGCCAACAGTTGGCCTTCGCCATTGTCGGTGACGGTGACTTTCACATGATGTTTCGTAGCATCATAGGTGACGCCGCCCTTGTCGCCGTGGACTTCGCTGAGCGTGTAGTCGTACACTCCCGTCTTCTTGTAGGAGATGGTGTCGAACAGGATGTTGCCCTGCTGGTCGTTGGTTTTCACCGTTCCGGCCTGACCGCCTGTCTTGTCCTCTACGCATTTGAACTCGTATTGTCCGGCTTGCAGTTGGATGCCTGTATGGTCGGGGTCGTTGAGGGTCTTGTGCGCACGGAATTGGACGCTGACCGGTTTCGTCTGATACGTGTTGGTGAACGTGGTCGGATAGGCTGTGTTCACTCGGGTTTGGGCTTGCAGTTGGCCGGTCAAATCGTCGGTGACGGTGATTTGCCACATTCCCATGTGGGAATCGTAGTTGACGCCGCCCGCCGACTGGCGGACTTCACGCACCGTGTAGGTGAACGTGCGGGTTTTGGCACCGTTCAACTGTTGGGCGGTGAACGTCAACGGTTGGAAGCTGATGTTTCCGTTCTGGTCGGCGTTCACGGTTTGCAACGGCTTGCCTACCGCCTTCTCGTTGTCGAACAGTTGGAATTGGAAGTCTGTGAGTTTCGCATGGCTGGCGTTCTTGTTGTCGAACGTCTTGTGTGCGGTGAGGCTCACGGTCACATCCTTCGGCTGATACGTGTTGTGGAAGACCGGGGTCTTGTTCGTATTGTCGTAGGAGGTGGAGGTTTTCAACTGTCCGTAACCGTTGTCGGTGACGTTGACGTGCATGGTGTGGACGGTTTGGTCGTAGGTGATGCCTTTGAGCTGTCCCGTCTTTTCCATGATACGGTAATCGTGTTCGCCTACCGTATTGTAGGTGAGCTTGTCGAAGGTTACGGTTCCGTCCGCATTGTTGGTCTTGGATTGGATGGTCTTGCCATTCTTGTCCTGCAATTCGAATGTGAACTCGTTTGCGTTCAACAGGCGGAGCGTGTGCTTCGGATTGTCGATTACCTTGCTGGCTTTCGGCGTGACGGACACAGGCTGGCTGGAATACGAGTTGACGAACTGGCCGTTGTCAATGGTCTTGCCATTCTTCATGGAGATGGCCGGATTGATGAGCGAGGCTTTCAACTGTCCACTGTTATCGTCGGTGACGGTCACAGTCCATATGGCGTAATGGTCGTCATATTTGACGCCCGCCGCACCCGTGTTGCGTTCACGAACCGAATAGGAGAAGGTGGCCTTGTCTTTGCCGTTCAGCTTCGCCTTGGTGAACAGGAGCGGAGAGAACTCCACTTTGCCGTCCGCGCTGGCGTTCACGGTTTGGATAGGAGTGCCGGTCGCCTTGTCGTTCGCATACAGGTCGAATTGGAAGTCGGTAATCTTGGTGGCCGACTTGTCCGCGTTCGTGAACAGTTTGCTCGCCACGATACGGGCTTGCGTATCCTTCGGAGCATACGTGTTCGTGAACTGGACGGTGTCGGATTGAATTCCATTATTGGACACGTTGGCCGTGACATGACGGTCGAACGTGTTCAAATCGTCGGTGACGGTGACGGTCAGTATCCAAACACGGTCATCATACGTGACTCCAGCATTGTCTCCCTTGCGCTCCTTCACCTCATACTGGTAAGTGCCTTCCTGAGTGAACGCGCCGGTGTTGATTCTGACTGTCTGCGTCTTGTTGTCGGTGAACGCGATGGAGGATGGCACCGCGCTCTTCGGAGCATTGTTCAACGGGGTGATGTCCGCGACATACTTGTCTTTTTCAGTCCAAGCGCCGTTCGGACGACCGTTCAACACTTTGACCGCTTTGACGGCGACCGGAACCGTGGGCATGACCATGCCGTAAATGCCGTGGTCTTCGTTCAGGTCTTCGTAGATGGCGGCAGCCATCTTGTCCAATGCGGGGAAATCCTTTAATGGGATTACTCCGGCAATCATGTTGCCGTCCGCATCATCCTCCTCATCACTATCGGAATCGGTCGCCTCGCTGGCGTCCTCGCGTTTTTGACGGTCGTATGATGCCCGTGCCATGTAATGCCGGTTTTCGGCGTGAACCTGAGCTTGTAGCCGCTACCGGCTGGAATGGAACCTATCTCGTAGCGTCCGTTCTTGTCGGTCAGAGTGGCGCAGGGTTTGCCGTCCACACTGGTGACGGTCTTACCCTTCTTGTCCAAGAGGGTCACGGTCACGTCGGAGAGAAGACGGTCCGAATCCTGTCGGATGCCATCATGATTGACGTCGAACCATGCGACACCGTTGACCTTGCGCTCGACTATCTGGGTCAGGGCGTCAACCTTGTTGTCACCGTCAGCCCACCGGTTCATGTACACGTCGCCCGCACTATTATTGGTGGGTTTGATGCCCAGTGTGAAGTCGTAGCGGGCGTTGGCGGGAAGGCTGGGCGACGTGAACGCCCATGCCACCGGCTGGTCACAGCCGTCGGGGATGACGACCTTGCCGGTCGTCGCATCCACTTTCGCTTCCGTCCACTGTTCGACCTGTTCGCGGGTTATCTTCGTCGCATCCACGTTCCGCCACTTCGGGTCGGTGGTGAAGTAGACTTTGACGCCGCTCATGCTCGCGCCCGCACCGGCCTTGACCGACAGTCCTGTCAATGTGTATTCGCCGTGATAGTCGGACTGTCCCAACCCCTTGTAGGGCATGATGTCAACCGCATACGGGGCGGGTTTCGCGTCACGGCTGAAGTTGCCCAGCATATTCACGAATCCAAGATTCGACTGGGTCTCGTTCAACAGGGTCTTCGCACAGGTCGCAAGACTGGACGCGTGCGTACGCGACACGCGGATGGTGTAGGCGGCGGTCTGACCGTAGGCGGCGGACGGGGTGCCCATCCACCGTTTCGACCTGATTTCCGTGTTCACCGTATACTGCTGGTTGTTCTTCGCGTCCGTCTCCGGGTCGGACGGCTCTCCGATGGTGGTGGAGAATCTGACGAGCGTGTCCGTCCCGTCCGCCTTCACTCCGTTGACCGTGTACTCCAATGTGGTTGTTCCGTCCTTGTTTGGGGTGACGTCGGCGTGACGGGCGTGCCGCCGGTGACAACGCCCTGCGTTTGTCCTGAATCAGTGTCCTTGTATTCTCCGCCCACGGTCGATGAGCCGTCCGTGTAGGTCAGACCCTTGGGCAGTGTGACCTTGATGTGGTAGTCGGTCAGATAGTCGCCGCCGGTGCTGCTGTCGCCGGTCTTGGCGGTCGCGTTTATCACCCAGTCGGCGTGACGCTGTTCCTTGTCCAAATCGTAGATGGTCTTCGACACGGTGTTGGCCGTGTCTTTCTGGCTGGTGTGGATGCCGATTGCCGGACGTTCGCCCACGACGTACAGGGTGTCGCCCTTGTTGTTTCCGCCGGTGTCGCCGCCCTGATATACGCCGTCGTCGCTGAACGTGGCCTCAGATAGGTTTTGCCGTCGTAGTGGAGGCTGGGCTTGCCTAGTTGTTTGACGAGGCTCGTGTAGTCGTCGCCGGTGATGGAGCGCGCGTATGCCGTCCACGTGGTCAAATCGTCCTCAATGTCGAGGTTGGCTTTCTTGGCGAGGTCGTTGCGTGTCCAGTAGTCAACCTGTCCGGTGGTCTGCGCCGTCCTGCCTGCGGTCTTGTCGTTGACCTGCATGGGGAGCGTGGCGCCGACGCCGATACGTGAATCGTATGACGTGTTGGCGGTATCCCATACGCGTGTGTCGATTATCTGCGCGGCGAGTACTTTGCCATGCTTGGCAGCCTGAGCGTATGTCGGATACCAGTCGAAATCATCATAGTCGGCCTTGGCTTGCGCGGTGTCGGTGGAGAAGTTGACGCCGTTGGGCAATACGCCCCATATGACGGGTTCCATGCCGTCATTGGTGCGGGTGTCCGACCACCAGAAGCGCGCGCCCCACGTGTTGTAGCTGTTGTGGACGGTGTATGGTTGGTCGGGATTGTCGCTTGCGGACAACGGGGTGAGGATGTCGGGGTCCCATTTGACCAAGTGGACGCCGAGCACCCTGCCGTTGCCGGTCGAATTCAGTTTGTTTTCGGCTGCGGTGACGATGCCGAACTTGGTGTTTTCCAACACTCGGTCGGAACCTTTGTATCTTTCCGCGTCCTGCCAGCGTCCGGTGGTCGCGTTGTCGCAACGTCCGACGGTGCGGGTGGATGCGTTCGTGTAGTACATGCTCTGGGTGAATGCTCCGGGCAGTCTTACTGTCCAGTTGCCTGATGCCAAGTCGTCGTCGGCGACCGATTGGTTCGTGTTCGTATCGGACGTGTCGAGCGTCATGCCGGATACGCTGGTGGCCGACAGTGCGGTATCGGTGATGGTCACGTTGCCGGTCTGGTCTTTGCCATAATACTGGGCGGCGGTCTTGCCGTCCGTGGTGGCGGTGGGGAGGATGAACGTGAACTCGTCCACGTGCAGTGCGGCTACCTGCTGTTGGGTGAGGGAGCCGTCCATGTATGCGGTGGAGCATTTGCCGAATGAGGTGTACTGTCCGGTGTTGGCGCACGGGTAGTTCAACGTGTCGTAGCCGGTGAAGCTTACGTTGACGGTGGTGCCTTTGTCGGTAATGGTGCCGTCGTCGTAGACGGTGGTTCCGTCGTTGACGGACTCCTTATCCACGGTGATGGAGCTGGGGAAACTACCACTGTGGTCGAACGAGTCGCACTTCCTGTTGTGAGTGCTCTTTCCGTTCCACTTATAAGTGGTGGTTTGGTGGATTCTGTCCCAAAGTATCGGCTGCCATTGCTTTTCACCCGCATGCTTCGCATGCTTGTCGTCGTCCTGAAACACGCTGGACACGTTCAGCTTGTAGCCGATGCTTCCGGTGGGCACTTCGATGCCCTTCAACCCCTTCGACCTGTCCTTCCAACGCATCGCGGTACGGACGAGCACATGCAGTTGGCGTCCCTGAATCTTGCCTTTGCCTTTGTTTGGCGCGGTAGCGTCACCCGTATTGAAATCGTAGGTGCCGCCGCCCGTAATTTGGTATTGCAGGCTTATGTTCAGGTTGAGTTTCGCGCTTACGGTCACGTCCTTTGGCGTGTCCGACATTGCCTTGTGTGTTCCGGTGTCGGTGGGATTGTTTTTTGTTCCATGCTGTCCACGCCTGTACGGTCGGGCGGAATTTGTATCCGTGTGGCGCGGCTTTGACTTTGACCGCGAGCTGGATGGCGCTGGTGCCGGGGTTGACGGTCGGACTGTTGGAAGTCGGCTCCAACAGGCGATAGCAGGTGTACACTTGCGTCTTCACACCGTTGATGGTTTCGGTCGTGAGTTTCGGCTGATAGCCGGGAGTCTGGTCTACCCAACCCATTTGGTCGGTGTCGAACGTGACCTTATCCGCCGGATAAGGCAGTTCGAAATGGAAGCCGACACGGGTACGCTTGTAATAGTCCATGGTCGAATCCGGGGTGACGGTGTAATCGTAGTCGTAGATTACATCATCGAACGAGCGGACTATATCATTGCTCGCGTCCTTATCGTCGCCACGCTCATTGTCATTGTCGAATGGTGCGGTTCCAGTGACTCGGTCGGTTAGTTTGAGTTTCGACACGTATGCGGTGTCCGTGTCGAGCATGTCATGAATGGTAACGTCTTTAACATCTTCCGGAGCGGATTGCGCTCGGATACTAGTGTCGGCGTGAACGTCCGACTGTGTTTGACTGTCAGCATTACTACTGCCGGTAATGTCTGACTGGGTGTTGCCACTATTAGTGTCGGCGTTCCCACTATTACTGGTGTCGGCTTGGACTTGCGTGGACGAATCCACCGTCAAATCGTCAGCCAAAGCGGTAGACGCGGACAATGCGCCACCACCGAACATTGTCGCCGTAGCCAAGATAAGCGCGGCAACCTTTCTCAGGCCGGGTTTCATAACCTTGAGCTTCCCTTCTGGAGAGTGTGTCATGAAAACGGGAGAAGGGCTGAAAAGAAGCCCCCCCCGCGCGTTTTTTGATTGTTCAGTTATAAGTATGGAAAGCTGGTCTCAAGTACGGTTTGCAGGAGAGTTCCCAAGGCCAGCCTTCCGATTTTTGCCCGCTCCGACCATGCTTCTTCCAATCTTTGGCAACTGGTTGAAGCATGGTTTCATGTCGGGGAGGGCAAGGCTTTATCTGTTATTCGGCTTTATGGGCCGGTTTCTTCTTGTTCGGGTCGGATTCGGTTTCGGTCTCGGCATTGGATTGACCGTCGGAGGATTCTTCGGTCTGGCTTGCGGTCTTACGTTTGCCAAGCTTCTTGACGGCCATGGCCAACAGTCCGCCGACTGCGGCGAGCACGATGATGACCAGTCCGATGATTCCGGTGTTCACGCCGGTCTGCGCGAGGTCGCTTACGCCAGCGGTTCCAGCGCCTCCGAACAGTTTCTTGGTGACGTGAACCTTGTAATCCTTGGACACGAGTCCATCTCCGGATGTGACGGTGAGTGTCGCATCGGCACCATTCTTGTTGATGGTGATGCTCATTCCCGAATCCTTGTCGTATTGACCTACGACCGTCCACTTGTCGGGATTGTCCACAGCCACTTCGTAGGAGGTTTTGTTCGGGTCGAATCCGTTAATGAGCTTGCCGTCCACGGAGATGCCGGTGAGTTCCGCCTTGTGGGTGGCGGCGGTGATGTAGGTGACGGTGTAGTCATGTTGGGTGAACGTATTGCCGTCCGGAGAGAGCACGCTGACCGTATACGTGTAGGTCATGCCCTTGTGGGAACTGGACACTACGGCGCTTTGGCCAACCTTCGTCTCATAGGAGAAGGTGCCGCCTTCCGGAATGTCGAATTTGTCGGATGTGACGGGCACATACTTGCCGTCCTTGCCAACGTAACCGACGGATGCGAGGCTCGTGTCAGTCTGAGAGTCTGGTGTCTTGACCGGAGACTGTTCCACCGGCTCCTTCGGCTGGAATTCGGTGACGGCGGTTTTGACAGGACGGGTTACGGTCACACTGTAGGTGCGGCTTGCTCCCGTGGCGGTGTCGGTGACTGTCCATTCCTGTCGGTTGGATTGTGCGCTTTGGGTCACGTTTCCGGCTTTGACGGTTACTCCTGCCGGGGCTTCCGGTAGCAGGTAGGCGCTGGTGTTCGCGTCTTTCAATGCGACCACATAGTCGAGCCTGTTCGGATTCCAATTGTCGATGAGCGTGCCTTTTTCGGCTTTGCCGGTGAGATTCACGTAGATGCCGTTGAGTTTGGCGGGACTGTCCGGTTGGATGTCGGAGGTTTGGAAGTTGACTCGTACCGTGTAGTCCACGCCGTTCACGTTGACTGTGATGATTCGGCTGGTGCCGTCAACACTCAGTTTCGGACGGGATACTTCCGCGTCGAGACCATGTTCGGCGGAGAGGGAGAAGGAGTCCTTCGCGTCGGAAGCGGGAAGGTCAACGACTTTCTGATGGTTCTCATCAAAGTCCGTCTTATTGATTTCGTAACTCTTGGACTTGCCGTCGGAGGAAGTCTGGGTGAGCGTCATCTTCGTGAAGTTCTTATCCTCGGGACGAACGTCTCGGGTTCCCACCGTGTAGGCTTGTTCAATCTTGTTGCCGTGTCCGTCATCGACGGTCACGGTTCCCTCTGCTGTTCCGGAGAGCACGACGATATTATGCTCGTTGTCGGCACCCACCATGGTCTTGGGAGTGGATTCCCATTTGACGGTGGCTTTGTCCTTGTTGGACAGTGTGACCTCATGGTAGGAAGGACTGTTGTCCTTGTCGGACAGGCCCGTTGCGGAATATCCGGCGTGATAGGAACCATCTTCGTACTTGCTGAAAGGAGTCCCCTTATCGGTGCCATTGTTCAACGTGATTTCCTCGCCAATCGAATATTCGAATGGTACGGTGATGTCGAACTGCGGCAAGCCTTTATCCGGGTTCGCGTCGGCATGGTAGACGGCTGTGCCGGATACGATTGCTGTGCCGAGCTTATCGCCCGAAGTGATGTGTTGTTCCCTGAGGTCGGTTCAATCGTAAACTTGGTGTTGTCGTCTTCGTTCAGTGAGCCGATGGTCACGGTGGTCGGACGGACGTTCACGGTCGGAGTGGTGAGGGACTGGTTGCCACCCGCGTTCGGAAGATTTATGAGCGGAATCTGCTTATCTCCAACCTGCGCGTACCAAGTGTTGGTACGTGAATAATCTCCCAAGTTGACGGTCATATGCCAGATTTTGGTTTGTTCGGTCTGAACGTCCGTGTACTCGTAGTTGCCTGTGGCGACGCCGGTTGCGGATGTCACGTGAGTGGCGTTGTCCACGCTGACGTTCCATGCGATGTTCAGGCTTTTGCCGTTGGACAGTTTGACTGTCTTGACCTCATTGCCGTCCTTGTCAACGACCTTGCGGTCTTTGCTCACATGATAGGACTTGTTGGCGGGCACATTGGCTACGGCTTCCACGGTTCCGTCCGGGTTTTCTCCGGATACGGTGAACTGGGTGCCGTCGGCCAGAGTGATGTTCTCACCCGTGGAATATTTGAACGGGATGGAAACGTCGAACGCCGGATTGCCGTTCTTAGCACCGACATGGTAGACGGCTGTGCCGGTCACGTCCACTTGGGCGAACGTGCCGTTGGCTGTGAGGCGTACGTCCTTCAGGTCGCCGTGGTTCAACGTGAACGTGTCGTCGGAGTCGTTCGTATGCACGGTGATGTGTCCCGGAACCTTGCCGGATGGTTCGGTGGCCGTATAGGATTGGTCGCCGGTTTCCGGATTGTTCGTGAACTGGAACGTCTTCCCTTCGACTTCGCCGCTCCAAGTGTCGGTACGGGAGTAAGATTGGTTGACTTGAATCGTCCACTCGTATTCGGCTTTGGTTTCCGGGTCGATGGTTTTGTACTTCTGGTTGACGGTTCCAACGACGGTGGTCACATGGGTTTTGGAGTCAGTGGTCTTAGCCCATGTGATAGGCAGTTCGGTGTCGTCGGACAGTTTCAGGCCGGTGATTTCCCTGCCGTCCTTGCCGACGACCTTGCCCGCCTTGTTGACGGTGTAGTCCTTGTTCGCGTAGTCCAACACGGCGGTCTTGCCGTCCTGTTGGACGGTGAACGGGGTGCCGTCCTTCAAGGTGACTTCCTTGCCGTAATCCTTCGTGTAGTTCACGGTCGCGGCGAATTCGGGGAGGATTCCTTCGGCTTTCTTGGAGTATCCGGCGGTGCCGGTCTCGTGAATCATGCCGAGTTTGCCCGCGCCGGTGGTGGCTTCCGGCGTGAGGGTCGGATTGGTGAGGGTCACGTTGCTGCCGTTGCTGCCGGTAACTTCCAGTTGCTTTGGAATGGTGTTGCCGGTCATGGAAGCGAGCTGTTTTCCATCCTCGTCGGATGTGGTGAATGGGATGCTGTTGCCCTCATAGTTGGTTGACCAGCTGGCGGTGTTGGATGCGGTTACGCTCGTGTGGGTGTTCCAACCGTAGACGTCGGTTCGGGTTCCGCTGTCCCAGTTGAAGTCCATGATTTCGACTCTGGCGGTCGCGGTTCCGGTTTTGGTGACGGTGTAGCCGTTCCTGTAATCGTATGTGGGTTTCGACCAGTCGATTGCGGCTGTGGTGCCGTCCGACAGGCGGACGGTGTTTTCGGACGGATTGCCGTCCTTGTCCAAGGTCACGCCGTTCAGTGTGGCGTTCGCGGTGCTGGTGTCGCCTTGCACGACGAACTTCGTCCCGTCCTTTAGGGTGACTTCCTTGCCGTAGGTTTCGTCCACGTTCACGGTCAGTGTGACCTTGCGACTTACGGTGTCAGACTCATCGAACGTGCCCTTGTAGGTGACGGTGCCGGTCAGATAGCTGACGCCGACCTTGCTGTGGTCGATGTTGAGCGTCGGGGTTTCAGCAGACAATGCGATAGGCTTGTCCTCGCCGTCGAGTGTGGCGGTGGCCGCTTTCAATGGGTCGCCGTCATATTTGCTGATGGTGGCCTCATAGTTTCCGTCGCTGTTTTTCTCGTAGGTGACGGTCTGCTTGCCGTAGGTGGTTTGGAGTTTACGGCTTGTTGTGGTGGTCTCGTCGCCGGAAGCGGATGGCGGGGTTGCGGGATTGGCGTCGTCAACGGCCAACGCCGTCACGGCTCCCGTTCCCATGGAGCCGACGGCCATCACGGCAGCAAGACCCACGCCACCGATTTTCTTCGCGGCATTGTTCCAATTATCGCTCATTCAATGTCCTATCCGAAATGTGAAACGTTTCCTTTGCGGATTTCGTCTACCACCTTAGCGGATATGTTGACTATCAACCTCGTATAGGCGGGAAAATACCTCGAAAAAAAATTCGGGGTGGACGCTGTCCGGACTTTTGCCGGATTGTCCAACCCCGAAAAATCGTTTTCGGAAAACATCATGCCCGTTGAGGAAGGTTCGCTGTGAGCAACGGTTCGGTGTCGGTGTGGTGTCCGCGCTTGTTGTACCAAGACACGACGCTCATGCCGCTGGCCTTGTCGCGTAGGGTGATGCCGTACTGTCCCTCATGCTTGCCGGTGCCGACATGCACGGCTTGGGCGGGTACCGGATTGTTCTGGTGCGAATAGTTGAACATGCTACGGAACCCGTCGGCGTCGTTCGCCTCGTATCCGACACGGGAACCGTATCCGTCGTAAAGGGTGTTGGTATGCTCTCCGCGAACCGCGAAGGACACTTCCTTGTCCTGATGGCGCATTTCGATGCTGTCCTGTGGAATGTTCATGTTGCCGGTCTTACGGCGCATGAGCTTGGCGGCGCTTTCGCTGTCCACCGGATGATAGTAGTTGGATGCGGCTTTGTTTCGACGGTCTGCGACTTTCGACTTGTAGTCCGCGTACTCCTTGTCGCTGCTGAACTCGCCACGGGCCTTCTCGACCTCGGTGCCTTTGTTGTTCATTTCGATGGTTCCCCAAGAGGTCACATGGTCTCCACTGGTCTTATTGCGGTAGAACTCCTTGCGGAAGTGCAGGGCGTTCTGCGGATGGCCGTTCGCCTGTTTGCCGGTACCGGCGCTGATGGCGCATTGCACGTCGTCCAGTCCTCGGCTTGCATGGCGCGGGTCATTCGGGTCAAATCGTCGCCCGGAACGATAGCCATTGGGGAGCCACCCTCATTATGCGGGCGGGGGGCACGTTTCAGAAGACCGGTCTTCGAGTCTCGCTTCAAGGCTGGTGCGACGTGCGTCTTGCCTTCCTTGTCCATGTAGACGAACACTTCTGCGGAACGCGCGTCGGCATTGTTCAGACCAAGCTTATTCTCGTAGTAGTGGCGGGCTTTGACCTCCGCCTCCGCGAAGTCCTTCGGGTCGATGTGGTACACCTTCGCGTTCTCGCCTTCGAACGCGGCACGGTTGACCTGCTCGTTCGTTCGGGCGTTCAGGGTGTCGTACACCTTACCGTCCTTACGCCCCTCCAATTGTGCGGCACGACCGCCGAAACTGGTCTCGTCCAACGGCAGGTTCTCGCTGACCGGCTGGAACTTGTTTCCACGACACATGCTCAACGTGTGTTCCGGGGCCTCACGGTCATGGTTGATGACTCCGAAGCAGGTGTTGCCGGTGGACGCGATGGCGAGCTGTTCGCCGTCCTCGGTGCCGGTGATATGCACTCGTTCGTGAACCTCATGGTTTTTGAGCGTGCTGAAATTACGTCCGCTCGCGCCGACGTGCATCATCTCATAGCCGCTGGGCATTTGGGAGAGATTGTTCTTGTAGTACTTGCGCACGTTGCCGCGACGGTCAACGTACTCATGCCAGCCGACGGTCAGACCCCATTCAGTCCACTGTCCGATGGGGTTTCGCGGCTGTGCCGGATTGTAGGCCATGTCTTGTCCTTCCTCGACCTGATTCCTCCCCGAACGGGAGGTTTTTCCAACATCAGATTCCAGTCTACAATCCTCAAGGTCGATAAAAGGCGGAAGAAGGTAATCTACCGGTTTTTCTTACTCTTCGACTTCTTGGGAAAATGGTCGGAAACGTGGACGAACACGGTTTCAGCGAACACGCCCACATCCTTGGCGAGAATCCTCAAACCCTTCCACAGCAATCGTCCCCACGTCTCCCCCAATATCCAGAAGCCTACTATCAGGCCGAAAAGGGACAGGATGGATTCACGAATGTCCAGTCTGCCGTCGGCGGGAACGTCGAACGACATGTAGATGACGGTCGCAAACAGGATACCCGCCCCGAGCAGGGTCTTGCCCAATACGCTTTTCCAACTCATTTCAACCTCCGGTCGTGTTCCTCCCAACTCGCGTCCGCTGAATCCGCTATCGCTTCCAGCATTTGGAACCCGTCCGGCACGGGGAACACGAGCAGTCTGACCAAATGCCGTCCGCCATGGTTCAGATTCTTAGACCGGACGAACGCCACGCCCTTGCAATAGTTCGACGTGGTGCCATGCCATGCGCCGACGTTCGTTCCCGCTTTCAGAATCGCGTTCACGCTTTCTGCGGTATTGTCCGGGTCGGCTTGCGCCACGCCATACGGGTAGGCGATGCTGGCGATGACGATGTACTTGCTGTATCCGCAGTAGGGCTGGCGTTTCCAACACTCCTCCGCGTAGGCGATGAGCTGGGAGCCGACCTTCTCCCTCACGCCCAACGTGTTGCCCCTACCCCACGTGGTCGCCTTGCGTTGACCATGCTGGCGGGCTTTCAAATCCGAATCCGTGTAATTGCTGGTAATCCAGATTTTGTCCGGCACGCTGAACTTCACCTCATAGCCGTCACACCATGCGGGACGCTCCCCCACGGGAATGTTCCTCCACATGCCGACCACGCTCGACGCCAATCCGCCCGTAATCTGATACTGCGGGTTCTCGTCGGAAATCGGAATGATGAGAATGTCCAGCAGATAACAGCCGGAAGGCGCTTCGATGGGCGATTGCAGGTAGATGGTCGAATGCCGGTGCAGACTATCATCATCATCCCACAGGCGCACGTCGGAACCGGCGTCGATTATCGGCTTCACGGTTTCGGCGGCTCGTGCTGGGAACACGTTCCCGCCGTGGGGTGCGGACACCGTGACCACGGCTAGGAACCGTTCCACCTTCCACGCCTGTTTCATCGTTTTCAGATTCCGCCACTTGTCTTTCGCATACCGACGGATTCTCGCACGCCGTAGGGCACGCGTCTTTTCGGTCTGCACGGTGTCGGTGCCGCTCCACCATTCGATTGGAATGTTGATGGTCAACCGGTATCCGCCGCGTTTCACCGCTACGGTTTGACGAACCATGACGCTCCTCCGAACCATGACGATTCTCCGAACGGACGGTGGCTGCCGGACTCATGCACGCCCAGACAGTGCTGGCACATGGTTTCCCCGTCGTATGGGGTTTTCCTGACGCCGCAGCGGACGCAACGGCTGGTTCCCTTGTCGGTCGAATGCAGTGTGAATCTCATTTTTTGCTTCCCTTCTCCAATGCGCTGATATCGGCTTTGAGAAGGTCGATGATGTCCTTACGGGTATGGTTGGTCTCGATTTTGCCGGAAAGCCCGTGAAGGGCATTTAAAACGACGATACGGTCATGTTCAGCAAGCCACTCATCGTAATCCTTCCCGTCTGCGGGAAGACCGGTCTGAACGTAGGCACCATCGCAATACCGGCCACGAACGGTCTCATCATCAAGAGGCCGAACCGGCGAACCAGTCGGAAGCGCGATAGGCAAAAGCATGTTTTCTCTTTTCCGTTAGCCAATGTGGACTAATCCAGTCTAACGGAAACAACATTGGAAGAGTCTGAAAAGCACGGAAATACGACGAAGAGAAAAACCGGCGGCACGGGAGGGGTGGGCTTTTTCTTCTTTAGGGAACCCGGGGTAAAGAATTCTCGCTTGTTAACGGTTCACAAGGTTTAAGATTTTACCGGTTTTCTTAAGCAAAGAAAAAGCCAGTGAGCGACAACCCAGTCTAAGGATTAACCCGTCTCCACTCCCAGCAAAGGGAGCCACGTCTGTTAACGGTTTCCCAGCAAGGAGAGGAACTTGCTTTCAAAACCTACCTAGAGGGTTATGTCTGTTGACTTTTACCCGGCAAAAGCGTTTTCCTATATTTTTTTGATTTTTCAAATTTTTTTAAAATTTGAGCCTATATATGTTATGTATTAGTTATGTATGTTATGTATACTTATGGGGATGCCTGAAAGCCCTTGTGGCAGTAAGACTGAGAGGCTGTTCTTATATTCAAATTGTGAACTTTTCATAGTCAAATTGTGAACTTTCATATCTAAATCATAAACTTTTATATTCAAATCATAAGTCAAAAATAGGTAAAAAATTGTTTTTTCATACTCAAATTGTGAACAATAGGGTGCTGTAGACAGTGTTGTTGAAAACCTCATAAAATACAGTCCACAGCCTACAATAAAGAAAAAAGAAGAACCCCATCCTGCGATAGGCAGAACAGAGGGGTTCTCTAAAAACCAGAGTAAAAGGAAGTGGTTTCATGTCCAATGATACACTAGCCGTCAACAAAAAAGACATCAGCTATTCCCCTAGCCTCATGTCGCAGATTGCCATGTTCCCTCTCAAGAACCCCGGTGACGTCCGATTCATGGAAAGGACGAACGGATGCGTGTCCGTGGCGGAATGCAATCGATGTGGGGCTGGACATATGGGAAGATACCCAGACTGTTCCTGATTTATGTTCGTTCTTTGGTGCAAACAGGCTCCGACAAAGTGGATATGGAGCACCATATAGTCAAGATAGATAAGTCTTTCCACTCATTCTGTGAGCAAGTTGGATTGGCGGCTGGAACCAGTGTCAAAGATGTCGAACAGTCTCTTCTTTGCCTATCCGGAACGACTTTCACGATTTCCCTAATCGGCAAGAGTCCTAATGGGAGACATTTCATAGAAGGGCGCAACTTACGTCTTGTGAGCCGCTTCCATCTGCGTTTCAACAACTCCAAGTTAGACTATCCGGGGTTTAAGGATGATGGAGACCCGTCTTCTTATATCCAGTTCTCTGAGGAGATGTGGAGTATGTTCACTGACAATCCGGTGCCGTTGAACAAGAGAATCACCTTCGAGCTTGGCAAGTCGGCTAGAGCATTGGATATCTACCAGTGGCTTGCCTATAGAGCTTATGGGTTGAAGAAGCCTTTGTTTGTTCCATGGCAGTCTCTCAAGGCTCAATTCGACATATCGGATACGCCCATGTATTCATTTAAACAAAAGTTCAGTAGAGCCTTAAACAAGGTATGTAAGGCTTGGCCTGAAATCAAAGTCATATGCGGGAAAAACGGGCTAACCTTATACCCCTGCAAGAGTTCTCTGGACTCCGAGGAACCAGTCCAAAAGACTCCCCAACCGGTGAAGCCAAGGCAGGTGGAACTAAACCCGTTTGCCTAATCCAGCCTTCTCAATGAGTAGAAACGTATTCTCCTGTTTTCTATCGTCGGGCTTACACGTGGCAAACCGTTAATTAGTTAAGAAAAGAGCGGTCATATGATTGACAATAGCAACGAAGGCTACCTTCTGAAAGTTGCCGACAATCTGAAACTTATACCCATCGCTGGTGTCTTCCCTATAGAGAATACGGGAGCTGAGTTCTTTGAGAAAAGGAACGGAACGGTCACGGTCAATATTGCCCCGGAAAGAGGAAGGTGGGCTTATGGGAAGATTCCTAGGCTTATTCTTCTCTACTTGAGTTCTTTAATCATGGAAAGGTCTGAGAAAGTCGATTTCGACAAAAAGACTATAGTCTTTAACGAATCATTCCGTTCTTTTTGCAAGCACTCTGGCCTAACATATTACGGCGGTTTGGCCGAAAAAGTAGACGAGATGCTGAATCGTATACTGAATACGACTATCCAGTTTAGGGGCCGGTTCGACGCGAAGGAAGAACGAATACTGGCCGTGGGAAACTATCGGATTTTCGATTACGGAGAATTCCACTTTCACGACGTGGACACTTCTCGGAAAACATATATCAGATTATCTGACTTGCTGTGGCGGATTCTTACGGAGAATTGCGTCCCCTTGAACAGAGGTATCGCCGCCCAATTAGGACGTTCTCCTAGGGCTTTGGATATTTACCAGTGGCTTGCCTATCGAACATATGCCTTGAAAAAGCCCGTCGTCGTTTCTTGGGAGAATCTTCGGAGTCAGTTCGATTCAGCGGATACGCCGATGTACTCTTTCAGACGGAGGTTTTGCAGGTCGTTGGAGAAGGTGTCGGACGCGTGGCCGGAGCTGGCGACTTCCGTTGGGGAAAAAGGATTGACGCTCTATCCCAGCAGAAGCTCCCTCACTTCGGGAAAAGGAAAGGAAAAGGCTTTCGGACAGGGGGCCGTCTCTTCCGCAAAGGAGTCCGCCATGGCGGAAAACCCGTTCTAACAAAAAGCTTGGGGCACCGGTTTTTCGATGCCCCAAGCTTTTAATGTTGGAAAACGAGAGGGGAAAGAACTATGCGACAACGTCGTTGTACATGGCGAAGTTTTGCGCGTCGGACATATCCCATGCTGTGAATTCGACTTCCTTCAAGGACTTGTCGTATCCGCAGTTTCGTAGCGCGTATCGTGCCGCCGCGTCGATGCCTTTGCCGTAATGTCCGTCGGCTTCCGCCTTGTCACGGAGTTCGGCAATGCCATGCAAGGCCGCGCTGATAGCCATTCCGGCCATTTTCGTCACGTCATTGTCCGCGCTGATGGAGAACGGTTGCCAATCGCATGCGCCGCTTTTCTCGAACACCCAGAATTGCATAGCCACAGGCTTGCGTCTGGTGCGTTGGAACGCTTCCGCCGGACAGTTCGCAACCGCCTGACGGTAGAACGACGCCTGAATGTGATAACCGTATTCGATGACATGCTTGTGGAAGTCCGTGGCGCTGGCGCTGCTCGCGGTCTTCAAGTCCACGAGATAGTCAACGCCGGTCGGAATCAAATCCGGCTTGGCCTCAGTTCCAATCCGGTGTTGTCGTCCGTCCACACGATGCACTGTTCGCACGTGCCTTTGCCGATAAGGTCGTACATGTCGGGACGGGAGTCGATGATGTTCTGCTTCATGCGTTTAAGCAACTGCATATCCTTGTAGGATACGACGATGTTGCCCATCGCCTCCTGCGCTTCACGCCATGCCTTGTTGGCTTTGTTTTGGAAAGTCTGCCCCTCGTCAAGGCATACGACCTCGCTCGTGTTCAACAGGTAGGCGTGGAATGCGGTTCCGAACTTCATCGCGTCCGTCGGCGTATGGTCGCCCAACAGTCGGTCGTAAGCCATTCCTTCGGGTTCTTCAGGAACGCTTTCAACTGGCTCTGGTCGAGCGCGTCCATGGCGAAGTATTCCTCGTCGGTCGCGTCTATGATTTCCGCTTGGCTCATGGAGGATTACTCCTCTTCATCTCCGGTGATGGAAGTGTCTTCGCCTCGCGCTTCGGCGTCGGCCTTGACCGCGTCTTCGTCGGGCAGATGCACCTCGACCTTGTTGGTTTCGGCGTTCTGGAAGATAACAGGCTCCTCATAGTCGATGGGTTCGCCGGTCTGCGGGTCGAACTCCGGCTGGAGTTTCATGTTGTCAACGTAGTTGTAGTGGTCTCCGTCGGCTTCGGCCTGTGCCCGGTCGATTTCCTCCCACGCGTCCTGCCATGCGGCGTACTCCTCCGCATAACCCGGATATGGTTCGATGTGGCGAATCTCCCAGTCGAGGAATTGTTTATCGGTGATGGGCTGGGATGGTTCGAAACTGTTGGTCAGAGAGTCCGGAATCGGAACCGTATATGATGCTCGGTTCTTTTCCTCCTCCTCGTCGGTCATCGGTTCGTCGAATACTACTTCGGAGTGGCCGTAATCGGTTGCCATTTTGGTCTTCTTTCTGATTTGCGCGGACATTTCCAAATATTGGACGGTTTCCAGCCACATGCCGTGTGGCATTTCGAGTGGGTTTTTCTCCCACCGTTTATATGTGCTTGTTGACACGTCCAGTACTTCGGCTGTTTCAGCCTGTGTTTTTCCCGCTTGTATTCGAAGGTTGCGTAATGAGATGTTTCCCATTTTTTAGACAACTCCTTTCCTACAAGTTTCAATCCAACTATAGCATTGGTTCACTTTTGAGCCAAATTGTATGATTGAGTATGCTGATAATCGTTGAAATTCAAGGGGACACGCTTGATTTCATAATAGTTCAAATATGACCTATACTTGGACATGTCCACATAAAAGAACTGACTTCCTCCACTCATGTCAGAGCATGTTCAAACTGTTTCCCGAATGGAAAAGGTTCATGCCTGATATTGGTGTGAGAGGAAAACGAAAATAAAGGAGAAAGCCAAAAATGGCAGAGCAAGAGCAGTCCGTATCAGTGCCGTCCACACTCGACGTGTTCCTCCCCCATATCACTCTTGGACGTTGCTCCCTCTTCGAGCCTTACGTTTTCAAGCAGAGCGACGATGACAAGAACAAGGACAAGACTCCAAGCAAGCCGTCCTACATGTTCCGCGCGATTCTCGACAAGCGTCGTGACAGTGCTATCATCAAGAAGATTTCCGGCTATCAGAACGCATACATCAAGGAACTGAAAGCCAAGCGCATGTTCGACAAGCGTGCCGCAATCCACTTCGCCCTCGTTGACTGCGATAGCGAGGAGGTCGAGGACAAGGACACCGGCGAACTGATAATCATGTCCGAACGTGATTCCTCTCTGAGGGGCAAGTACATGCTTTCCGCCAAGTCTCGCGCAACCGAACCGCCGAGCGTAGCTGGGTCGATGACAAGAACATCCTCCACCCCATGCCGAAACATTTCATCGTGAACGAGGAAGACCCCGATTCCGTTGAAGAGTACGAACGCCGACTCGACTTCTGGAAAGACAAGGTGTATGCGGGACAGTATGCGAGTGCCGTGCTTCGTCTTTCCGGCTGGCATCAGCCAAGATTGGTCAGGGTGTGACCGGTCGAATCAAGAGCGTTGTCATTATCGGCGGCGGTACTCCGGCTGGCATCATGTCCCTTGAGGATGCTTTCACCGAAGAGCAGATTGCTGAAATGGTCGCATGGCGTGACCAGATGGTGCCGGATTACGAGTCGGGTGATGACCCGTGGAATAAGCGTGTCAAGCTTCGTTCCGGTTCCGACGTTGATGATTATGCCGAGGATGACGATGTGGAGGAAGAGGAGGCTCCGAAGCCGCGTCGCAAGGTCAAGCCGGTCAAGCCGGAACCGGAAGAAGAGGACGACTACGAGTATGAG
>ENA-OQCR01000003-OQCR01000003.1-human-gut-metagenome-genome-assembly--contig:-NODE-3-length-33088-cov-1.699160_pt1 | contig 33088 bp, 32 predicted proteins | sample MGYA00242763_ERZ504589 | MGnify/ENA primary metagenome ERZ504589 (study PRJEB26092, sample SAMD00036321) | human gut metagenome | host: Homo sapiens | study: EMG produced TPA metagenomics assembly of the...
TTCAGATATACGTTTAAGACTAGCTATAAAATTAATCTACATTACTAGTATCAGCACTACGCATATAATATTTTAGATAAATAATTAGCATCGGCAAAAGTAACAACACCTAATTCATTATTAGTATCAAAAGGATAACTTCCATTATCAAGTTGAGAAGCAGCAGTAAGTTTAGGTAAACTTGCAAGATGATATTTAATAATTTCTTCTACGTGTTTATTAAAATCTTTAACTTCACCAATACTTAAATTCCAAAGTTGAGTCATTAAATCAATACCATCATCTATACTATTTTCATCACCTTCAGTAGAAGTTTCATCAAGATAACCGCCTAATTCTTCATAATCAGTAGTTTGATATAACTCATCTCGTTTAATAAGTTTAGCTACATTTTTATTATTAAAAAGAGCTTCATTAAATTCAGTGTTAGTTAAAGAACGTAGTAATGCACCATAATTAAAATCTTGAGCATCACCATATTTACGAAGAAATGCTCCAAGACCATTAATTTTAATAGCAGGACTTGGATTATTAATAAAGCTATTAAGTTCATTATTTTTAGCTTCATCATTTCCAGCTAATTTTTTAGCACGTTTAAGTCCAGCATTAATAACAGTTTCATTAGTACGTTTTTTAATTTCATTAAAATTTAATGGAGCACCATTATATAGAAAATTAAAACTAAGTTTATTCATAATATCAGCCATATAAGTAATAGCTGTATCTCTAGCTTTAATTGTACTAAACAAACCACGTTCTTCTTTTTCAGCAACAGAAGCTACATCGTCCATATTACGAAGTTTAATAGTTCTAGCTTCAAGAAGAGCATTATAAGCTTGTCTTCCAGAAGTTTTAACATTAATACCTTTATCAGCTACAATCTTCTTAAAGATTGGGTCTTCAACCATAGCTATAAGACTATAATAATCAGCATTATTAGAACCATGTTCTTTAATAATAATATTATTAAGATTATTATATCCTACAAGTTTAATATTTCCACAGCTCATAAGTTTATATTTAAGTTTAAATTTATTAATAGTAATACCTCTATGACTAATGTAAAGTAAAATTTTATTACATCGTCATAGAGGCTGTTTTCTTTCGTTTTAAGCGACTTTATATTTGCTCGATTAATTCTACATACAGCTAAAACTGATGCGCCCTGTGTCAAGCAAAGTGGCAAATTCGGACTGTTGGTCTATTGGTAAACGGCTAGTTAATTCAGCCATATTTGACACCACATCATTATCAACACTACTAAACATATCAAGTCCATCATTAAGATATCATTATTATAATTATAATCTTGACTGTTATCTTCATTAGGATTTTCAGTTTGTTTTGTACTAGCAGTTTCTTCTTCAAACTGAAAAGTTCCTTGAATAGCTTCTTGATTACTTTCTTTAGGCATTTTCTTAATAGCTTTATAAGCATCTCTAGCAGCAGCTAATAAACTATCTTCATTAATATTAATACCTAACATATCAGCAATAACTTCAAGAAGTCTACTAAATAAAGTCTTACGTTTATTAACTTTTCTATTATCATATTTAATTTCATTAAGTGCAGTCATAAGAGCATTACTAGTAATACTTTCAACTAGAAATTCTTCAAGAGCTTCACTTGTATTAAAATTCTCAAATAGATAAGGTTTAAGTCTTTCTTTAGTAGCATCATCTTGAATATCAAGCCAAGCTTTAAATTTATCATATATAGGCTTAACTAAAGCAAGAGCTTGTTCAGTATTATATTTAGTATAAAGTTGTCTATGTAAACTTTCATGAAGTATAATATTAACAACTCGATAAACTCTTTGACCAGCAATAGCAGAACGATTAAGTTCAATAGTATCTGTATCACGATGATAAACAGCATTAACTTTATTACCATTATTATCAGTAATACTATCTACAACTTGAATATTTTTAGGTAAAATACCAATCTTTTGAAGAGAATCAATATAATCAATAGCAGTTTGGTCATTAGCAAAATACTTTTTTAAGTCCACGAGTTAAATTCTTAGCAGTTATAGCAGATTCAAAAGCATTAAAATTAATAGCATTAAGAGTATCATCTAACATGAACTCTGATAGCTGTTCAGGTATTGCTCCATCCTCCACGGGGGGTCTACCCTCAAGTTCATAAGTAATATCGAGTTTAGAATGAATATCTATTTGCCAATTACCAGCAGTTTCATTAGTATTAGTATTAGCTAATTTAGTTCTAACTAAACCATTACTAATAATAAAATCTTGATAACTATTATAACTATAAGTTTTACCATCAATATTTATAATAGTTTTACCATTTTCACGATAAATATATTTATTAGTTTTATCATTAGTTTTTGTACTATCATTAATAAAATCTTTACTAATAGCAAATTGGGCATAGTTAAACATTTCATCAATAACAGGACGAAGAGCATTATCTAATTCATCAATAGTACTAGCATTAATACCATAACTTTTACCTATTTTAAAAGCACTATTAACAACATAAGGAGAATTAATAATAATATTACGTTTATAATTACCAGCATCAGAATTAATAGTAAAAGCATAATCTTTACCATTAAAATGTGCACCTTTAACATAAAAACCTATATTAGTAGGATTAATACTAATTTGAAGTCCAATTATTTCTATCTCCGTTAATAAGTTTATTATTTCCAAATATATCTCCAAACTTTGTTTAAGTTCACCAAAACTTATTTTTCCACTAATATAATCTCTACAAAGATTATTAACTTCATTCTTAATAGAATTAATAATACGTCGAGCATCACCTTTAAGTAGATTACTATTTAATGGAACTTGTTTACAAAAAGCATATAGAGAAGTACCATCACTACTTGGAATACTAATAACAGGCATACCATTAGTAGTAAGATTTTCAATAATAGTAGGTTTACTTTCTCCATTAAGATATAATTGACCTTGTACAACTACACCAAGTTTGTTAATATTTTCATCATAACCAACTACTGTTTCTTGTACATCATTCCATTCACCATTAGTATCATCAATAGTATTAAGAACTCCATATTTAACATTAACAGCTTTAATCTTACCTTTAAAATCACCTTTAACTATTGTAATAGCTTGGTCATAACTATTAAGAAGATTATTAAACCAACGATTAATACTAGCTTCATGACTATTTTCATAAGGCTGATTAAATATGTATTTAGTAAGATTAACAAGATGCCCAGCTAAATCAAAACTTGCAACAGGAGTAGTAAAATCTCTAACTATATCAGGATATTTAGTTTCAAATTCTTTAAATAGATTAACAAGTTCTTCTTGTGTAACTTCTTCTTTAACAGCAAGTTCATATAAATGACCAATAAATTCTTCGTCAAATCTATCACCATCAAGAATACTAATTAAAGCGTCTTTAAGTGGAGAAATAACTTGACCATTTTCAGCATGAATATTATATTTCCAACCTTGATTAACCATATCATAATTACCAAACTTATCAATATTTGGAACTCCTATATAACCAATAATTGTACCATTAGCAAGTATATTAATACGTCTAAGCTACTATCATATTCAGTTTCTAGATAATCACCTTGTTTAATAGAAGTAAATGCTTTAACATTTTCATTCTCTACTATATACTTAAGATTAACATTATTAGTATGTTCAACTTGAAGTCTTTCAAGACGTTCTTTAGCAATACCATCTACATATTGAACAAATTGTCTAGCATTAAGTTTTTTAATAGTTGATTCATCAGTAGCACGATATTTACCTTGATTATTAGTGCTGGCATAAAGATAGTTTTTTATTTGATTAAACAAATAATTTTTAATAATTTTATTACCTGTAATACTATCTATATATTCAACTAATTGACCAATACTAAGATAGACTTTACCATTAACAATTTTACCTCTAGTATTACCTTCACTATCAACACTATTAGCAAAATCATTCATAACAGCTTCTATATTGCGTTCATTACCTGTAACAGTAGCTAAGTAGCATTAAGTAATAAACGTCTAGTACTATCATCTTGAACAGAACTATATAAACTACCTCCTGTAAGACCGTCAATAATATTATTAACTATGTCAGTAGCTTCCGTTTGTTCAAATCCGGATTGACTAAGTTTATCAATAAAAGATTGTCTAGCATTAAGTAAATCGCTACTAGTAGACTCATGCCCTAAAGAATCTTCTAAATCAGCTATACTTTCATAAACCAAATCAGTACCTATTTGACCACGTTCGAAATCATCATCTGGAAGAGTATTATTAACTTCAGATTTAGGAGTACTAATAGGTTCTTGAGAAATTGGTTGTTCAGTTTGGGATTGAGGTTGTTCAGTATTAGTAGGCTCACTAGGAACCGCTCCGCTTCGCTCCGCTATACTCCCCGTGGAGGATGGAGATGAGTTAGTATCATCTACATCAGTTTCATTAACTTCATTAACATCAGGATTAACAGGAGCAACTTCTTCTTTAGGAGTATTATTAACATCGTTTTCAATTTCTGCAATTTCAGCTAATTGTTCTAATGTAGTTTTAAGATGTTCATTACCTTTAGAACTTAAATCAAGTGCAGCATAAGCATCTCGAATAACTTTATCTATATTAGATTTATTACCATTATTAGCATCTTTAATAACAGAATTGACATATTCTTTACCATATTGTTTATAAGCATTACGTAAATCGTTCATAGCTTTATTAACAATCCTTTTACGACTATTATCAAAGAAGTTATTAAGATAAGTTATACGAGATTTAATATTATCATCAGATAGATTAAGTTGATTTTTATTAACTTCAACATTAATCTCAGCATTAACAACTTCTGCTAAATCTTTAAATACTTCATTATATTGTTTTTGAAGTTGAATAGCTGATTGAATATCATTTTTATTTTCAATATCAATAGGGATATAAAGTTTATTAATAGCATCTAATCGCTCATTTAATTGAGCAATACGTTCTTGTTTAACAGAATTATTAATTGCAGCGTTATCTTGAATAGTTTTAATATCTCTTTGAATGCTATCAAGAATATGTTGATATATACCATTTTTAGCAGAAGTAATATCAACATTTTCAATATGATTATTTGTAATATCTTGATTTAAAACATCATTAGCCCAATTAAGAAGATTATTATAATTTTCTTGGCGATTACGAGCATGAACCATTTGGGTAGCTATAATACGACCAACTTCAAATCCGCCACCAAGTCTATTAACTTTATTTAAAGTAGTATTATATTCATTTTTAAGATTATTAATTTCAGTTTTAAATCTATTAATAAGTTCATTACTATCTTGTTGTTGTAATCCAAGTTTATTAGTAATACTATCATTAAATTCTTTACTATTAATAGAACTTTCAAGAAGTCCTAAATTACCAGCATTCATAGAATTAATAATAATATTATCCATATATTCTTTTTCAGCTATATTACGAAGTTCTTCTTCAGTACCAGTAATAATATCTGGATTAACCTGTTGACCATTTTCATCAGTAATAGTTATAAATGGATTTTTACCATTAGCAATACTATTAAGTCTTTCTTGATATGCTTGAAAAGTAGCAGTACGACCAAGAATTTCGTTTTCTCTTTGTTTTTCAGCAGAAGTCCAATCTTTATCAAGACGTTTATTAATAAACTCTCCAGCTTTATTCATAACACTACTAAAAGTGATACCACCAAGAGCACCCCAAAATGCTTGTTCCCATAACATTGGGTCTTGAAGATAATCTTTAATAGTTTGTTGAGGAATATCTTTATCAAATACTTTTTTACCATTATATAAACCATCTTGACTAGCTATATAATTAATAGCTTCTTCAATTCCTTCTGTCCATTCAGCTCTAACACCATGAAGAATATCATTCCCCACATCTTTTAATGTACTAGTAATAGCTTGTTTAGTAGTTTTATTACTTAAAGCATTAGTAATTGCAGCGGCATCATCAATATTGCTATTAAATGCAGTATTTAAATTTCTAAGTCTAGAACTAGTTGTATTACCACTTAAAGCATTTTTCCATAAGTTTTTTAAACTATAAACTTGCCATACATCAAAAAGAACATTAGCCCAATCTTCAGCAAAAGTAACATCAGCACTATTTTTAGCAATATCTTTAGCTACTTCTTCATCAGACATATCTCTATATTTAGGATTATTATTATAAAACTCTTCTCTTTGTTTATCATTCATATTAGCAAGTTGAGTTTTAGAATAATCTTCAATATCATTATAAGTTTGTCTAGCTTCTTGATAATTTTCAAGATAACGAGAAGGAATTCCAATAGCAGTAGCTTCTGCTATTCTACTAGTAATTGCTCTACTCTTTTGAGTCATATTAATAGCATTAGCCATTTTATTAGCTAATTTATTAAACTTTATACCTTTACCTAATAAAGAAACACCTTTAGCAAGACCAGTACTAGGAGCCATAAGAGTTAAAGAACTAGCTATACTAGGAGCATTGCTAGCCCACCAAGCAAAATCTCCAATATCAAAAGCAGCATTAGGATTTTCTCTATATATAGCTAAACGTTCATTAATAGATTCTTTTAAAGATTCAAGTTCAGAACTTATTTCAGATTGATAATCATTAGGACTATTACTAACCATATTATAGAAAGCATCAGCTAAATCAGCAAAACCTATTGCAGTACCAACAGTAATTTCATTACCAATCTGTCCAATCATTCTTAATCCTTGTTCCCAATTACTTTGATTAACAGCACGTTCTTTATCAAGTTTTTCAGGGTCATCAACAGGATTAACATAAACATCATAAGGAGCATATTTATCTATATCATATTGGTTAAGATATATGATTGCCCAGCAATACGACTAAATAAATGACCACGACCCTGGTCACTAATAGAAGTGCCAGGGTTGTAATCAACTAAAGTAGGAGGCTGTATAGCCCCCTTTTTTAGTTTTAGGATTATATTCAGGATTAGGTGTTTTGTTACCACCTTGTAGAAACTTTAATACATCCATATTAATATAGATTGTTAGTTAATTCATCATAGTAATATTGAATAACATAAGAATCTGTACTGCCACTAAGTTGAGCAAGTTTAGTAGCAACATTTTGTTGAATAGCTTTAACAGCATTTTCATCTACTGCCATACCAGCTTTAACAGCAGTTACAGTTTGTTCCCATTGAGATAAATTATCTACAATATCAACAGCATTTTTCTTTACTTACTAAACCAATAGTTTGATTATTAGTAGAATTAATTAAATTAAAACCTCCACCATTTGGTACTAATTTAAATTTATCAATTCCAGTAAATGCAGCATTATTAGTAAGCGAAATAGGTCTATTAGCATTATAATAATTTTCTACTTTACCAGCAGCTTTCCAACTAGTATCTTGATTCCAAGATTGAATAATAGAACTATCAATGGCACCACTACCTACAAGTAAAGTAATAGGTTCTCTTTTAAGTTTACCTTCTGTATCGTAATAACCAGCAATATTAATTTGAACACCAACATCTCCAGTTTTTGGGTCACGAACTATAGTAGGAATGATTTCGTTTTCTTTAGCACTTCTAAGATATGCAGTATAAGCTTTTCTATCTTCAGAAGTCATATTTTCAAATACTCCATTCTCACTAGTAATATAGGCTTCACCTTGAGTTAAATCTATACCACTACGTATAGCCATCATAGCTTGTTCTTCTTTATTCTTCTTATAAGCAGAAAGTTTACTAGCTTCTTCAGGATTAGCATTCATCATAAAATTAATTTCAGCTAATTCTGGAGTTAAAGCACTAATACCAATAGTAGAAGAAGTTATTTGACCACCATCAAGAACAGCATCATTTTTAGATTTAAGAGAATTAACATAATCAATTAAACCAATATAAGGTTCTTTATTACCTGTTGGTAATCCAGCATGATGTTCTTCACCATTAGAATCAACTCGAACAAATTTATCACCATAACCAAAAAATCTAGTCTTAGCAGAATTAAGAAAAGCATTTAAAGGATTTCTAGTATCTTCAGCTTCTTTAACAGCTTTACCAAAACTATAAATAGATTTATGATAATCTTTAGGTAATTCAGCATATCTATAACCATTACCATCAGAACCAAATCTTATTCCAAGACTAGTTGCTTTTTTCTCTCCACCAAGAGCATTAATAAATGAGTTATAAACATCATCATTATTAAAGTATTGTCTAATAGCAGAACTATCTCCAAATATTTGATTAACATATTTACTATATCTATCTGAATATTATTACTAGGTAAATCACTTAAACTAATAATAGAATTATATGTATCAAATCCGTCAATGCTATCTTGCGATTTACCAACTTTAAGACTATTAATATATTCTTGATTATCAATAATATCATTAAGATAACTTAGAGCATATGCTCTATCAGATGGGCTAGTAATATTAGTCATGATACTAGTTCTAATATCATTAGGATTAGCAGTTGCTAAATCAATATTAATATCAGGATTATATTTGTTAAGTAATCCAGCTATTGATTGTCTATTACTAGTAATTTCAGCTTGAGCTTGAGCAGGCATAAAATTATCAATACGAACAGGAGTACCTTTATAGGTTAAATTATCAATAGCTTGTTTTCTTTGAGCACTACTTCCAAAACCAGCTTGTTTAGATAAAGCTAATTGAGCTTTCCATGCTTCACCATAAGTAGTATTACTATCTTGATTATAAAAAGTTGCAGCATTATAGAAAGGGTCAATACGTTTAGCAAGATATTGTTCAGGAGTAAGTAGAATACCATTTTTATCTGTTATATCAGGATTACTTCCATTTTGGTCATATTTCCATTTAGCAATTTTATAATCTTGTTCAAGACTAGCTTTAGCACCAGGAGTGTTTTCAATAACAGCTTTAACGGCTTCAGCAAGTTTAGCTTTACTTAATCTTTGCCAATCACCTTTAGTATGAGAATAAATCTCTCCTGTAACAGATTTAGTAATATCATTAGTAACTTTTCCATTAGCATCAAGCCATCTTGTTTGACTACCACCACCTTGTTCTTTGGCAGCCCATTGAAGTGCTTGATTAAGTATCTGATTCATAGGAATTTCAGAAACTTCTTTATCAATAGGAGTCCATTTACTTCCACCGATAACATTACCATTCTTATCAGTTATATCTTGATAATTATATTTATTAATAGCACGATAATAATTCTTATAATCTTCAGATAAATCAGTACGTTTATCAAGATTATCCATATATGCTTTATAATCTTGTTGAGCACGTAAACGACCAATCATTCCCGGACTTGAAGTTATATCTCCATAAGTTCCAACTATATCATCAAGACTAGAATACGCATTACCATACTGCATATTTTCAGTAAGAGCATTATGAACTTTATTAAGTTGTTCTTGACGCCAAGCATCTTCGGCTTCATTTAAATCTAATTGAGCAAGTTGAGCATCAATTTGAGATTTAGTTTGAATAGCTTGTTGATGACCTTGTTCAAGAGTATTATAAGTTCTAGCTAAGACATTTAAGTCAATAGGATTAACTTGTTGTCTAAAAGTAGGAGTATAAAAAGTTTATCGGCATGATTGTTTTCCTCCAAGTTTTCTACGTTTACGAATAATAAATTCATCATAATCAACTCCAGCATCTCGCATAATTCTATCATCTACATTAGGAGCAGATGCCCTCATAGCACCAATAGTATTATTTAAAGCTTTACGATTTTCATATCTACTAATCATATCTTGAATACCAGCATTAATTCCACTAAATAAATTATTAATATTAGTTACTTTAGCTTCTCTAATACCATTATCAAATGCTGCTTTTCTATCTATATATTGATTGTATTGTTGAGCATTAAATTGACGAACACTTTGCTGATTACGTCTATCTTGATTAATAAGATTAGTTTCTATATTTTCTTTATTACCATAAAGTTCATTAGCAGCTTGACCAGCAGCATTACGAACTCGTTGTTTACGAGCTAAACTAACACGACTACTAGCAGTATTAGAATCAATATCACGATAAGCTTCAAATTTATCTTCTCTAATTCTATCAAGTTGAGGATTAATATTATATTTTAGTTTTAGTTTATTAGCGCTAATAAGAGTAGGTTGACCCGGACCTCTCATTTTATTAATAGCTCTTTTACTAGCAAAATAACTAGCTAAACTGCCAGCAACATTACTACCTAAACCAATCCAATCAGCAGTAGTAAGATTTTTAAATTTACCTTGTCCTTTACCATCAGAATATTTTGTTCCTTGAGCAGGAGTACTAGTAGAAACAGGTAAAGTAGTAGGAATACTAGCTTCTACTTTAGGTAGATTACGATTATAAACAGCAATAGGAGGTGTTTTAGTAGGAACAGATTGAGTTGATTGACTTGACTTACTTCGTCCTCCACGGGGGGTCTTCCCGCTAGATTTAGTTGCAGATAAACTTGGAATATTAGTATTATTCATACTAACACCTTTGTTATTTCCATGACTCCAACCAGCTCTAACTAAACCACTAGTAATACCAGCACCATCTTCAAATAAAGGAAGTCTGCGTTCTGCATAATATTGAGGACGACGATTACCATTATCAATATTAGATTTATTAGTATTATTATTTACATTATTATTTTTAGACCATCTTCCATTTCTAAAAGTATAATCACTTCCAATAATAGTTTCTCCTCTAGCAGATTTATTAATAGGATAAGCAGAAGTTCTATTAATAGTTCTATTAGTTATGGGAACATAAGCTCCAATTTGTTCATCATATTCCCAAGTTCTTCCGTGACGATTAATTCGAGTTCCACCAACAGCAAATTTATCGCGTAGACCCCCCGTAGAGGATGGAGAATGAAGCAATCCATTCTTAACATTACCACTAATACTAACAATTAATCCATTACTACCTTTCTTTCTAAGTTCAGGATATTTATTATAAACTTTAGCTTTAACATCACTTCTACCATGTAATCCAGCTAATCTTAAAGCATCAATAGCATCAGCTTTAGTAGGAATAGGATAACTTCTATGTCCTCCAGCAAAATCTTTTTTAGCTACACTAGGATAAGGTTTCTTTTTAGAACCATAATCTTTATTTCTACTTAATCCACCCATAGCTTTTTTATTTTCATTTATATTATTTTTATTTATATAATCAATAGTTCTAGGAAGATTACTACCATGTTTACCAATAGTTGTTCTATAAACTTCTTTAATTCCTTGATTAATCCAAGTATTATCAATTTTATTAGCTAAATCATAAATCTTTTGTCTACCTAAATTAATAAGATTAGTAGCAGTTCTACCTATCTAGAAGCTTTAGTCAAACCCTTAATAAATTTATAATTTCTATTACCAGCTATTGTAGGATAACCACCAATAATTATCGAACCACTTTCAGCGATTTGTCTTTTATATTCATCAGGTGCTTGATAAATTTTGCCACCTTCTTTATATTTAGTTCCATCATCATTAATTCTATTTCTATCTTTAAAATCTTCTTGAGCTTTAAATACTTTATTAGGATTAGCTCCACCCATAACTAATTGAGCAGGACTAGCACCATTAAGTATAGGCTGTGCAGAATAAACTTTAAGTTCATTTCCATTAGTTTCAACTACTTCACCACCTTCTACTTCAATACCAGTTTTATCACTAGGCCCAATATCAATACCACCTTGACTATGTTTTCTTCCATTCATATAAAAGAAATTATTACCAAGAGGTTGAGCAATGCCACCAGCAACTACATTTGGTACTTTACCACCAACAGCATATTGCTTTTGAGGAAGCTTTTTTCCATTACTTCTAGGAGTTTGAATAATATTAAATGGAAATGTTGGTCCAAGTTCATCATCACTAGGAAAAGATTCTTTATTAAAATCTTTAACATAATTAATAAGTCTACCAGCAGTATTATTCATTAATTTTTCTCTATTATCTTTAAATACTAAATTATTTACACCATTATAGAGAAATTCATTACCAAGTCTTATTAAACCAGTAGATTTAGCAACTTTATCATAAGCTCCACCAAGTGGAGGAATACCATTTTGAATAAATCTTCCATTACGAGTAATATTACCTCTAAATGTACTAGGTAAATTACTTATATGAATAACTTTATCTTTTCTAGGCATTTTATATAATATAATGAGAAATTGTAATTTGATTGATTTTAAGGCTCTCTGCTGAACGATAGCCTATCAGTCGATTAATAGTTCATACCTATATATAATAATTCAACAGAGAGCAAAAGACTAGCGTTTATGACCGCCACAGCGATATACATTTAGCCTATCTCGATATACTGATTGAGGCATAACAGGTTGTTGAACAGTACCATTAGTAATCCATTCAGGACGTTCAAGACCAGTTTTAGGAGCACTATAACTAGCTTGGTCAGCTTGTTTAACTTGAATTGGTTGTTGTCCTTTACTGCCAAACATACCACCAATTAAACTTCCAGCAGCACCAATAGCAGCACCAATCCATGCTTTTCTACGTCCGCCACATTTATATTTATTAATAAAACTAGAACGTTGATACATAGTCATTGGATTAATCATTTTATCAGAAGTAATATTAAGTTGCTGTTGACCAGCTTGAAGTTGTTTACGCTGTTCAGCTTCTTGAGCAATACGTTTATTTTCATTAATTTGTTGATTAGCAGAAATACCTTGACCTATTGCAGTACCTAATTCACCAAGTCCTTGAACTCCTGTAATAGAACTAGCAAGATTACCTAAACCGGGAAGAGCATCAGCAAATTCAGTACCGAAACCAGCTTTACGTCGAACTCTACCGCCACATTTAAGAGTAAGCTTATCATTATATTGACCAACATAATCTTGATTAGCATAAGCACTAGTTAAAGCTTGAGCATTTTGTAAAGCATCTTTATGGTCTTGTGCAGCTTGAGCTTCAGCTTGAGCTTTTTCTTGAGCTTTCTTTTGCTTATTACCTTTAATAATACCACCAGCAATACTAGCGGCTGCACCAATAATAGCACCAATAAAAGCTTTTTGTCTTTGTCTATCTCTATACTGTATCATAATTTTCTAAATTGAGTTTGAGCACATTCAAGACTTTCAAATTCAATGCGCTTATTATCTGAATTATTAAATATGAAACGAATTACAAAATAATTACCATATACTCTACGAAGTTTATCACTTACTGTATTAGGATGTTCTTTAATTGCATTACGGAAATAATTAAAGTTATATTGAGTTAGTTCATACCAAGGTTTTTTATACTTATTAAATTCATTAAGTTTATCAATATTAATATCTATATCATCAGTATCATTATCTTCATTAAATATACGAAGTATATCTCCAGCATAAGGATGTTCTCTTAAATCAACAGGATTATTAATATTATCACTATAAATAGGAATATATATCTTACGCACTTTATATTTAATAAATTCAAGAAATTTAATAAGTTCATAAGATTCATTAACCATAATATCAATATAACTATTATGAACTAATATAGGCTCATCACCAACTTCTTGTTAGATACTAGATATAGACTTCTACTATCATCACCCATGTGAGTATTAAATTTACCAATAATTATATTCATGAGTAAATACATGAAGAGGGCAGTTAAGTCTATCATTGTTATGTTCAGTTTGAAAGTAACATTTAGTTTTAGTAGACCAAGCATTATTAAAATAATAATCATGTAAACTAATAAAACTACCTACTTTATAATTAAAACTAATAACTTCATTATGTGATTCTATAATAGATTCTTTAGTATTAGGATTAATATTATTATAAGTATAATCAAATTTAATTAGAATACGATTATTAAATTTATCATGAGCAAATCTAACTTTATTAGGATGATATTTATCTAGCCATAATTTAATATCTTCATCCATTATTTTAAGTTGACCATCATCAAATTGATAAATCTATTAAAATCATCATTATAAAAGATATAACCAAATTCTCCAACTATATATGCTAAATCATCTTGCAGTCCACCATAACCTTTATCGCTAGTAAATACTTCTTTATAATTAACTTCAAAAGCATCTGGTTGATATAATTGAACATTTTCATCTCTAGTTTTAAGAGCTGCACTTATATCAAACATAAACATACTATGTTGAGTATGAACTAAAAGATAATATCCAATACCAACTAAATTAGTTATACTACCTTTATTTTCAGTAATATTTTTATAACCTTCAATAGGAAATATTCGCCAAGCATTAACTTCACTTTCATCTTGAATAACATTACTACGTCTTATAGTTTTATCAAAACGAGTAATATTAATAATGTCATTACGATATTGAGTTAACAATTTAGGAACATATTGGTCAACATTTCCAATAGGGTCTTTAAATAAATCAACACTATTTTTAGGTTCTACAAATGTGCCAAAAGCAATACTTTTCTTATCAGTATCTTCTTTAATACTAAAAGCTATCTTACTAGGTTCATTATTAAAACATTTACTTTCAAAGAACTTATCATTATAAAGAGGAAATTGAATATAAACATTAAATGGAATATCAACCAACATGGTTCATCACCACTATAATAATATTGATTATTAGTAGGAGTATATAATTTATAATTGCCTTCGTTCATTATAACTCCATTATCATTATAAATAAGAACACCATCATAAGTCATTCTACCATTATATCCATGTTCAATAGAATAAGTTCCACCATTATAACAAACGTCATTAAGTCTTACAAGTTCTTTTTCTTTACTAGTATAAATATTTTTAGTACAATTAAGAACTGTTGCAAGAAACATAGTTTCAGCATTAAGTAGTAATTCCTTATAATCATCCATTTCAAGAGCAGTTCCTTTTCCAGCTCTACTATCAGTAACACTATCAGCAACTACTAGTTTATAATTATTAATAGGTTTATATTCATTTCTACTAATAACACCTATAACTGGCATATTATAACTATAAGGATAAGTAGTATTAACTACCATATCAACTACATCATGTTTTTCTTTATAAGGTTCAAATTTACATTTACCATCAATACGAATAATATTAAAATCATATTTAATACTATCATCAATATCAAATCGACCACTATATAGATAACATTTATCACTAGTAAAATTATTAGCTACAAAACCCGATTTAATACCCCAAATATCATTTTGCCAAGTAACATTACTAGCTATATTACAATAATCTTTTCTAGTTAATAATCCAGTATATCTAGTAATAGGTTCAACTTTCTCATAACTAATAAACCATCCAATATAACCTAGTTCTTTAATTTGATTCCATAAAGTAGTATCAATATTAGCACGAATATAAAATTTATTAAAAGTATTATTCATGTTATATACAAAATCCCTAATATGTTCACCGCCAACAACTTCAGAATCAAATATTAAATCAGGTATTCTAAATAGTTCATCACCATTAATATTTTCATAATAACCAAACTTAGCTTCATTATCAACACCAATAGCACCTATTACTTGATTACTACAAGGAGTATAACTACCACTATTTATAACTTGATAAACATATAAATCATTGTATTTATCTTTATCTTTATAATCAATAAAATAATTAGATATAAGAGTATATAGTTCATCTTTATTACTAGCTTCAAGTTCTCCAGAACTATTAAGTAATATATTAGTAGTAGGATTATTAATAGGTTCAGCAGTATAAACTACAATTTTATGATTAGTAATATATCTTTTAACATTAGTACTAATACTAGATATTGGAATATCCCCACTAATAACAGCCCAATATGGAATATTACCATTACCTTGATTATTCCAATTAAAAGTAATTATAGTACAATGAGAACCATCATTAACAATATTATTTATATACTTATCTTTATTTGACAATTTATATCCTCTACTAGCATCACCATATTTATCAACAAAATGAATAAAAAAGTTATATACTTCTCCGGGAATAAGAGTATCGTTCTTTTTACGTTCATTAAAATCATAACTAGGTTCAATAATAGAATGAGTAATTCTCATTTTACAATTATCAATATCAAATATAGTATCTCCAAATAATACTTGCCCACTAGTAAATACAGCATCTTCTGTAAATCCAGTTCCATTATAAACATAACAAGCTACTTTAACTGTACTAGGTAAAGTATAAACAGATTGATTATTTTCTATATTTATAACTTGTAGGAATAATAAAACAATGACAAGCAAGATATTCTTTAAGATTATGGCTACCTCTACTACCTACTTTTATTTTAGTATTATAATTAATTTTTAAATATTCATGAGCTGCAATACCTTGAATAACTGTATCATTAAATAAAGTTCTAAAAGTACGAAAAGGATATTGATTATTATTAAATACTTTATTAATATCTTTAATTTGCCAATCAGCAGTACCAGTAATTTGAAGACTAGCCATTTTAAAATAAGGGCCTTTTTCACTAACTGCATTGACAGTAGTATAATCATTATAATAAGTATTAACAGCTTTATTACGAAGTTTTATAGTAATATCTTTAACAGCTTCTTCTAATGTTTTACCATTATTTAAAGTCCTATTATCATTATCAGTATGTTCATTATAATTAGCAATATATACTCTATTTTTATAATTAATAATATTACCAACATTATAATAATTATAATAATCAGTAGTTAAATCAGAAACGTTATACTCAACAAGAATATCTCTACTAAATTTAAAAATATTATTATTTAAATCATCAGTTCTAAATGCTTGAGTACCATCCTTTTTACATACAATAAAACCAAGTTGATAAAGTCCTGAGCGACCTCCACTAATACTTATTTCAAAAGTTTGATTACATATATCTTTAGAATCACTAAATGAATCAGTATTACCATAACAATAACCATTTGGTTCATCTTTTGGTTCATAAACATTAGTTTTTCTAAAACAAACTTTATTAATAACTTGTGGTATTATAACATCATTAAAAATAGGAAATCCAATACTATACCATTTAGTATAATTAGTTTTATCAATTTTATAACGAATAAATAGAAAATAAAATCCTTTATAAGCACCACCACTAACATAGTTTAGATTACTAATAGTGGGTAATGTTATTTGAGGAATAATAGACATTTCAGAATCAGGACGGTCAGAATCTAAATCAATATTAATAGTTTTAAAAGGAACATCAACCGAAGCATTACTTTCTGCAATAGCTATTATAAGATGATTTTTAACATTATAAGTATATGTTCCTTTAATCTTTCCACCATTATATTTCCAATTACTATTTGCTCTATAACAATTATCAGCTTGTTCATTATATCTATAAATATAAGAACTATTAGAATCAGTATTAACAATAAATAAAATAAGTTCAGTACTAGTAGGAATAACACCAACTATTTTAAAATTATTAATACCATCTTCATGAATAGCATTAGCAATTACTTTACAATCTTCAAGTCCTTCTTCATTAACAATCATCCTATTATCATTACTTACTTTAACATTTTTAGCAGCAACTAATGAATAAGGTACACAATCACCGGGATGTTTATTAAGACTAAGTTTCTTTTGTATATTCATAATTATTTAGGAAAAGTAAAGTTATAAAAGAACTCATTCCAACCACTATCATCATCACTTTGTTCATCTAATAGAATACTAGTCTTAATATCTTTCTTCATACTTTCCCATAGATAGAAAGGATTAGTTCCATATTGACTAGCAGAAAGATTAAACACAGGATGTTTATATCCTCTCATAAGCATACGAGCCATACAATAATAAGTAAGACCTTGAATTAATTTACCATTAGCAGGTATAACAGGAATCTCACAATGATAGTTATCACTATATTGAGTTTCAACATCTTTATAAACAACTGTTATACAAGTATCATTAAAATTAAGTTCAATAGTATTACCTCCAATAAGAATATAATTATGATTTGACTTATCATATCCTCCACGGGGGGTCTGACAATGAGAATGAACTTCATGCTGACATCTTGGACATTCAGTATTATTATGAACTGTATAAACAACAGGATTACATCCTACTTTACCAGTATCAATAACTTCTCTAGTTCTAGAACCATTAGGACAACAATCATCGGGCATACCAAGATAGTCTTTATTAGTAGCACGCTCCGGACTTTCGTCCTCCGCTTGACCCCCCGTAGAGGATGGAGCAGATTCAGTATCATTACATCTATACTTACTATTATCAGCTCTAGGTACTTCGCAACCATTACTATCATATACTTTAAGACCGTCATCAATAAGACAACATTTACTTTTAGCTATCTTATTAATGACGGTTAGTTTCATTTTCTTATCAACTTTACGAAGAACTTTAAGTTCATTCATAGCATCAACACACCAAGCAGGAACTCTAGGAATCCAATCACTTCCATCAGGATTGAAATCATTATCAAGTTTACCAATTATATGTTCTATCGTAATCGTTTTATTATTTGCCATAATATTAGTTTTTATATCTAGTTTTATTACCATTATTATGTGCTCCACGTTCATACTTTTGTTGATTAACATTTCTAATATATTTAAATGGAGCATTAGGTTCTCGTTCAAGATAAACAAGAAGTTTACTTCTTAATCCTAATTTAAGATTAAAAATATCATCAACAGTTTTACATTCAGAATTAAGTTGTTTAGCATCTTTACCACGAAGCTCTCTATTAATATAATTAGCATACTTAAATTTAATAGCACTATAACTATGAGTTCCATTATTAATAAGTTGTATTTCATAAAACTCTTTATTAGTTTTATAAACTACATAAGGAATACCATCATATTTAAGTCCACGAATTTTATATATCTCTGCTTCTTCTTTATCATAAGGTTTAAGACCAGCATCAATAATTTCTTGTTTTTTAAGTCTAGTAGCGTTCCAATCAACATAAGTATCTCTAGGTTTATCTCTATATCTCCAGAAATTAATAACTAAATCACCAATTTCATATTTAAAATGATAAGCATAACCTTCAAGAACACATTTATGAACACCATAACTATAATACCTATGAATGTACTTTTTATAATCAGAAAGACTTAATTCAGAACGTCTTGTAGCAAGTTTAAGAGCAATAATATAATCGTTTGCTTTTTTAGCTAAGTTACAATAACGCAAAAGTTGGAGAAGAACAATACGTCTTTCTCCAACTGTATAACTAAGTTGATTATTAATTAATTGCTCTAACTTATTAATTAATTCAACATTATCATTAAGAAATTGAAACCCATATTCATTAAGATTAATTTTTAAATCATCTTTAATAACTTGATTTTTACTTTTAATATAAGCACGACAATCGGCTTTCATCTTATTTATAACTTCAAGTTCTTTATTATATTTTGCCATATCGTCATTAGAAGTTTCAATAAACTTTTTATAATAATGACTAATATCTATATCTTTAATCATAATTTATCTAGTTACAAAATTATCAATAGGAGTTTCATTTGTTTGACGAGGAACTTCAATAAGATTACGTTTAAATACAATCTCTTTAAGAGTTCCAATCATATCTTCAGGAATAAGAAATTCATCATCATCGTATTTAGCTTCATCATCAATAGGGTCATAATTTACATCTTTAGCTTTTTCAACAGTTTCGGTAGGAACAAGATAAGGAATTTCAAATGGAGATTCAATAATAATAGAACCTATATTTTGAAACCAATCTTTATTATTACTAAAGAAATAAATATAACCATTAATATAATCATAAACAGGAAGATTACACATACCTGCAAGATAATGATAAAACTTAGCACTAGCTTCTTTTGCAAATGGTATTTCTATCCCAGTATGTCCGGTAGTTCTAATTGATTGGAAAGGTAAGTTATTAATAAGTCTAACTGGCTTTGGAATTTCTTGTTTAGTACGTTTAATTGCAGGAAGCCCAAGAGTTTGACTATTATATAAGTCACCATCAGGAACATTAATAATAGAAACACGAATACGTTGCTGCAAACCTTTATCAACATATTTATGATTTTCATAACTTTTACGAATTAGTTCATTACGACCATGAAGAATAGCATATCGAAGATTACGTCTAAGAGGAATACTATTAGGATTGCCAACAGCATGAGCAAATTCACTAACTAATTGATTAAGACTAGCCATGTTAAGATTGACTTGCGTTTTCTAATTGATGAACTCTTTGTTCAAGTTCATTAATCTTATTAGAATATGTTTCAACTTTAGTTTTAAGTTCATTAACTGTTTCAGCTAATTCGTTATATTTTTGTGTTATAACTTTAACATCTTGTTCAAGTTCAGTATTATTAGTATAATCAACAATAGAATTAAACAATTTAATTAGAAGTTGTCTATCTTTATTAGATATATCACTATTTAAAAAACATATAGTTCTAATAATATCATCTTTAAGTTTATCTTTAGTCATAATATATTATGTTTTAAGTTTATTATATTTAATGCTATAATAAACTGTTGCAGGAGTAGTATCGAGAAATACAAAAACAGAAAACAAATTAATTAACCAACTACTCCTAGCAACAGTTCCGCGTGGACTTATTTAATCAAGCTTAACTGTGGTAAAGAAGCCGACATCAGCACCAGAACCCGACTGACTCTCCTTGTTCATTAATAATTAAACTATCTCCTTTAGATACTCCATCTAAATTAGGTAGATGTTTAAGTCCTTCTGCAAGTTCATTTAGTATATGCTTGTTAAATCTTAACAAGCCATTATACATTTCTACTAAATTAAAATTCATATTAAGCTTGTTCTAGAGCATTAACTCGACTATCAAGAGAATTAATATTATTAGTATTTTGATTAACTTTAGTTACAAGTCCTTGAAGAGCAGCAATTATAGCATCGTTCTTAGTATCATTACTAGCTTTCATAGCATTAATCGCAGCAACTATATCTGTATTTGCTTTATTAATAGTAGAATTAACAGTATCAAGTTTATTACCAATAGTAGTTTTCATACTATCAACAGCAGCTTTAATACTATCTAATTTAGCATCAATTTTGTCAAAACGATTATTAAGAAGAGTTTGAGTTTCATCTGATTCACTTTTATGTTGATTTTCAAACTCATCAAATTCAGCTTTAACCATTTCATGTAATTCAGTAATCTTTTGACTAATCTCATCAAGATTAACTATAACATTATTTTCTCCAAGCTCATCATGTTCTTTATTACCAGAAATACTAAGTTTAAGATTATTAATAAGTTTATTAATAGCATCTAACTTATAATTAACTCTTTTATCATCTTCCATATCTTTAGAATTTAGTTTGTTACAAATATAAATTATATTATTAATAACAAGTAGTTTAACAATATTATTAACATTTTTTAATTAAGCAGTTTTAGAACTATTAATACCTAGATATTTAGTCCAAGTATAATGTTTACGTTCACTAATATAATTAAGATTATCATCATTAACATAAGCTTCTTCTTCAAAACTTACATCTTTATAAGCATCATGCTGTTTAATATGAAATAGTCTTATAATAAGATATTCAACACCATACCATATATAGAAAAAGATATATAACATCTCTTTCATTTGTTCTGTATGAATAGCCTCATGATTAAGTTCTTTATTACTTAATTCTCCTTTAGTAAATATAACACCAAAAAGATTAATAGCTTTATAACCATTAAAAGGAAAATGTTTAGTCTTAATAACTCTCATAACTTTACTATTTTGAAATTTAATATTGTAAATATTTATGTACGTCCATAGAGCCACTTTTTAGGCTTATAGTAAGACTTTTATTCAATCGTGTATAACTAATCAGCTAGGCTTAAAACTAGCCAAATTCGGCAAGCTATACTCCCCGTAGAGGATATAGCAGGTCTGAATCAGTTAGCCGAGCCTAGCTAATAATCATCATACAATATCAACCAATAGCATTATCAATATCTTTATAACTAACTCCAAGTTTCTTTAGAATAGGACTAACAACCCAACTCCAAAACACAGGAGCAAGAATAGCACTATTAACAAGCATAATAGCATTATCATAACCAGCTGCAATATAAATACCAATCATAGCAGCAATACTTATTACTAATACACATCTTTTTTGCCAAGTAGGAACTTTATTATCACCATTAAAATAATCAATAGTTTTAATAATAATATAAGTTAGAACATTAACAATAAACATAAATCCAAAATCGAAATTACTAAGGATTCCATCTACAATTACATCAATAAATTTGTCCATGCTTAAATTTAGATAAATAAAAAAGGGAACTATCCGAAGATAATTCCCTTTTACAGTTTTACAATAATGATTAGTTATTCATGTGGAAATATTCCCATACTTTATCACCATCAAAATCTACATCTTTAAATCAAAATGTAATAGCACTTTCAAACACTTTATTATCTATATTACCACCAAACCATTCTTCAAATAGTTTAGCATAATCATGATATTGAGCATTAATTGCAACATAAACATCACAAGGTTCAACATCATTAGGTAATACTTCTTTATAGCGTTCACAAATCTCATGAGCTTTATTCATATCATATTTTTCACCAATATATTTCTTATTGTCTTTAACATGATACATTTGTTCTACAACTTCTTTAGCTTCATACTCATCAAAATGATAGCCATCGTCATTATCCACCGCTCATAAGCATAGTTAAAATCTTTTGTACCATTATTTGCATTAGGAATAGCATTACGACGATAAGCTTCATTGATTGCTTGTTTTTGACTTTGAAGAAAAGCAATTTGTTCATCAATGCTATTAGTCATTTTTTCACTAGGATATAGCAAAGGGTCACTATTACCTAGTATGAATTGATTAACAGGTATCATATCTCTTTCAATTTTATATTCTTAATCAAACTTAGTAATATTACTGAGCAGGAGTTCCGCTAGCAGGTTGAGTAAAACCACATGGTAAACATCCACAAGCATTACGTCCAACTAGACCAGTAACAGTAGGTTCATTTGGAAGAGTAACTACACCATAGATAACATTACAAGTCTTTCTATCAGTATAGTTGATACCAGCCGTAAACATCTTTTCCATTTCGCATTGGATAAGTTTATCTTGATAAGGACGAATAGCTTTAGTAACAGCCAATTCAGCTTTCAAATCAGATAACTCTTTACGGATATCATCATCAGCATCACGAGTATATTTGTAAAGATTAAAATGGTCAGTGTTATTTTTCTCAATAAGAGCATCAGTACGATTACGCCCGTCAATATAAACACCAAACAATTCACTATTAAGACGTTCTCTATCTTCAAAACGTTGATTCTGTTGAGTCAAAGCCCATTGATAAAGACCACCTTGAAGAGCTAAAGTATCTTCACAAGATTTTTCCCATGCTTGAAAAGCAGTAGGGGCACCGCTTCCACTACCAGCAGTAGCACCAAGTACGTTAATATTAGTAGAGCCATCACCTAACATTCCACCACCAGCGCTACCTAATACACTAGAACGACGATTACCAAACAAAGCCCAAGCACCAAGTGCAGTACCGATAATACCAAGAGTTAAACCTGCATTAGCCTTACCGTTTACATCACGACGATTACCACCGTCATAATTCATTCCAGCACCATTATAGCCCTCTGGAACAACTTTCACTTTTTCAATTACTTGCATAATAAATTAAGGTTTAAGTTAAAAAAATAGATTAATACTTGTAGTTTGAAATACATAATCTATAACACTTAAACCGTTATCTTTGTTTGGTCATTAACATTAATTTAACTTTCAATAGGACTATATATTGTCAATTCACCAATTTTGTTAAGTTTAGTATATTTTATTTCACCTATTGAAGTCTTACCATCATCAGCTTTACCACCTTGTGTACCTACATAACATTGAATAGTTTGTTGTCCTCTAAATTCAGAATTACCTGCAACAAAACCAAATCTAAATTCATAGTTATCAGTATAATTATCGCTATAAATAGTATTATCTTCATTAAGTAAAACTGTATGATATTCATATGTATAATTATCATCACTATTTATATTAAGACTTGGTTTATTAAGAGTTATAGGATTATTATTTGTATTGGCTTGATTATTCCAAACTTTATATTTATCATTAGGTTTATTTTCATACCAACAATAACCATCGCCATGAATAAATCCGCCTCCACTACGAATTATTTTAATATTATCTAAACCAATAACTTTATCATTAATAGGATTAATTCTAAAATATTTTACTTCATTATTAGATTTAGTTATTCTTTTAACAACTTCTCCATACCAACATTCTTTATATCCTATATTATTATCATTAGGCATATTAATTTTACCATCAGCTAAAGGAAAAATATAATTTCCTCTAGTATTTACATCACTTTCATTATTACGTAGTTGCCAAGCTTTAACAATAACACCACCTTTATAAGCAGTACATTCAACAGTAACATGACCTCTGCTTAAGCTTCCATACCAATTAGCACAAAGATTCATTTTCATTATATCAGGCATTTTATCTTCAAGCTCAATCATAGATTCAATATTAAACATAACACATTCAGCACCAGATTGAGTATTATCTCCACCCCAATATAAATATGGTATTTTATCGCTGTTCCAAGACCAACCAACAGCTACATAATTTAAACTATTAATAGGAGAATTAACATAATATGATTTAGTATCCAAATCTCGACCATCATCACTACCCCAAATATATCTAAGTTGGACACTAGTAAAATCACTAAAATGAATAACAGAAGTAGGCCAAATATGATTAGTACCATCATAAACATGAGCAATATTAGTTTGACCTACTGTTCTCTTTCTAAGAGGTTGAGCAACTCCTCCTTGACGTCCAAGATTTAAACTCATTATTCATCAATAATATTATAAGTCATTCCAGCAACTGGGGTAATAGTTGCATATTGGGTAGCAGTTCCTGTCCAAATAGGAAGACTTAATTTATTATTATTTGCACTAGGCATAGTCATATTAACTCCACATCCATCGTTAATAGCTTTTTGAATCTTATCAAGATTAACACTTTGAGTAATAGTTTGATTTATTTCTTCTTTAAAACTATTAAATGTATCATTAGTAACATAACCACCAAGTAAATTATTAACTTCTTGTTTACTATAAGTTTCACTTTTAGTATAGTAATTATCAAACATGTTATTAATTTTTTCTTTAGTATATCCTTCCATAGCAGAAGTATCACCCATTACTCTCCATTCAGTGCCATTCCAATAACAAATCTTTCCACCACGATATTCAATTTGACCAACAGCCCAATTACTACAAGTTACATTAGGAAGATATTCAGATTCTTCACCAACCATACCTGTAAGTTTACATTTGTTCAAATCAATAGTACCGTTTTCTATAATACCACCTTCAAATACAAGTTCACATCCGCTAGGCATTGTAATAGTTTTACTATTTAAATCAAAAGCATAACGAATAATATAACGAGTATTTTCTTCATTAAGCATATCTTGAGTAAGAACAGATTTATAATGAAGATAAATATTATTTTTAACTTGAACTAAATCTTCGTTATTAAAATAATATTTAATATCATCTATATTATTAACATATATAATACCAAGTCTTGGACGTTCATCAGAAAGACAAGTATTATAAATATTATAATCTTCACCATTTCCATAATCAGCAGTGTTGACTCCCCGTAGAGGATGAACTCTATCAGTAGGTTCTACAATAGTCCATCTAGTATAATAATTATAAAATCCAACTCCATCATTAATAGTCTTAACTTTAAGAACAAATAATTTATGATAAGTATCATAATAAATACCAGCAGTATTACCTAAATCTGTTCTAATAACTTCATATTTATCAGTATTAAGAATTATTTGACCATATTGTTCACAATAAGTATCATCAAGAAAACCATCAAATAAAAGCTGTTCTGCATTACTAGCATCATCCTCCACGGGGAGTAAGACCTTGCGAACTATTTTATATCCTTTACCACTTTTATATTCAGGTTCATAAGGTCTATCTTTAAGACTAAGACGATTAACATTACAACAACCCGGACTTAATCTTATAGTAATATCTTCTTCATCGGGATAATTAATAATATTAACTTTACCATCTCCTGCAATCATTTGTTTAAGAGCTTCATTAAGCATATCCCAATCAATAGTTCCATCAGCAATTGGAATTTTAGCTCCACTTTCTTCAAGATATTTTTCACTAAGAATTTTTGTCCAATTATCATCAGAAACCCAACTAGTTTCAACACCAGCTTGAAGATTACTACCTATATAACTTTCAGTTACAGATAGATTATGTTCAGCATCATAATAACTAATAGTAAGACTATTACGTCTAAAAATAGCAGGAACAGCTTTACGAGTATTAACTCTAGTTCCTTGATATGGAATCCATAAATGATTAAACCGAGAAAGAACAACAGTTAAATCATTATTTGTATCTTTGTCAAGAATATTTTGAAGATAAGTAATAGGAAATACTTTATCATAACTATTCTGACCTAGTTTTTCATATAGTTGTTTATTGTTCATAATTATATGATTAATTAAATAACTTTAATAAGTAAATAAACAATATAAGCATTAGTAATATTGTTATATTAAATAGTATTCTTATCATGGTTCAATTAAAACTCTTACATTAAATATTGTACTATTAGAAGTCATAGTAAATTGGCATAATATAGTAAATAAAAAAGTAGTTGTGTTAGCAGTAACAGTAATAATATTATTATTATTAGATACAGAAACAATATTTAAAGGTGTACTAACATTCTTTAAAGTACAAGTATATTTACTGCCACCATCATCTTTATTTTCAAACCAAAATTGCAATTTACCAGCGTTCATTATAGAAATATTAGTAGGAATATATACATAAACACTAATAGGAGTTTTCTTAATATCATTATAACTTGCTTCTCCTTTATATATTGAATCTACATTTTCACTATCTAAATAAATAGGTAATGCAATATATTGACTAGTAAAATAATCATTTTTAATAACAAGTCTACCACGCATGGGATTTGCTCTTTGTGTTCCTTTTGTAATAACATTATGATTTAACCAATTCCATTCAATTTTATATTCTCTTGCTGTATTAGAATTATTTGCAGAAAGTTTAAATGTTATTATAATCATGCTAGCATAATTAAAGGCATTTGCAACAGATACATCACAATTAACTTTATTTGTTACATTTACATAATCCGGATTATAATATACAGTTTCAGTTCCGCCTGAACCAGCAACACCATTCCAAGTCCAAAGTTGAGTTGTATATAACCTATAATAAACACTTATAGATATAGTATTAGCATTAGCAACTGTATCAATTTCATTAGTATAAGGATAACCTGTAAAATCTAATCCACTTCCATCAGGATTAGTACCATAATATTTAGTATGATATACTTTAGCGCCATAAGATTTAGAACCAGCAGATTGTGTAACATTAATTGATTTACTAACTCCACTATAAGTAGCAGTAACAGTTGTACTTCTACTTGTTGTAGCAGTTCTATTATCGTAAGTAAGTTTACTTCCACTAGTAGTTCCACTTAATGTAGCATCTCCAGATTTACTTAAAGTTGGACTACCATTTTCAGTTTCGGGAAAATTCTGTCCAATCCCATTCCAAGTATATTGTCTACTACGAACAGCACTACAAGTAATAGTAGAACTACCGCCAGCAGCAGCAATATTAGTAGGACTAGCAGATATACTTACTGACCATCCAGACCAATTACCATAAACTTTGCTACCTGCTCTTTGTTCAATATCACAAAAATCAATAGCACCATTATAATTTGCAGTAACTCTAGTTCTTCTAACATTTGTGCTAGTATTATTACTATAACTTAAAGTATTACCACTTAAAGTTCCGCCACCACTTCCTACACTAAGACTTGGAGTAGCAGTTTCAGTTTCAGTTCCGCCTGAGCCTGCAACGCCATTCCAATTCCAATTTCTAGAACGAGAAGCACCATAATTAATAGTAACAGAACCGCCTGATGCTGCAACAGTATAATTACTAGCATTACAATATACAGACCAACTAGACCAACTTCCATACGATTTACTACCAGCAGATTGACTAATAGTTATATCTTTGGTTGTACTATCTATTGTTGCTCTAAATACAGAACTACGAGAACTAGTAGAAGTATTATTACCATAACTAACAGTAGAACCACTTAAAAAAGCTGCACCATTAACTTTACTTAATGTTGGAGAACCACTAGCATTTTCAGTATAAGTTGTTCCAGTACCATTCCATTGCCAAGTTCTACTTCTAGTAGCAGAAGTAGATAATGTAGCATTTCCACCAGCAGCAGCAATAGTTGTTACATTAGCACTTAAACTAATAGACCATGCTCCCCAACTACTATAAGTTTTAGAACCAGCATTTTGAGTTACAGTAGTATCTTTAGTTACAGAATCCATTGTAGCTCTAATAACTGTATTTCTAGCACTTGTAGAAGTATTATTATCATAAGTTACTTTATTACTAGCAAAAGAACCAGCACCACTAACTTTACTAAGAGTAGGAGTTCCAGTTCCTGTTTCAGTTCCACCACTTCCACTAACTCCGTTCCATGTCCAAGTTCTTGTTCTACTTGCAGAAGTAGTTATATTTGAACTACCTCCACTAGGAGCAACATTTCCACTATTAGAAATATTAACTGTCCATGCAGACCAAGCACTATATTGTTTAGCTCCAGCAGATTGACTAATAGTTATATCTTTAGTAGTTGAATCAATAGTAGCACGAATAACAGTTGATTTACCACTTGTACTAGTATTATTTCCATAAGTAACTTTAGGACTAGTCCAATTACCTGTACCACTAACTTTACTTAATGTAGGACTTCCATTTCCAGTTTCTGTACCACCAGAATCGGCAATACCATTCCATGTATAACTTCTAGTTCTACTAGCACTAGTTGATATAGTAGCTGTTCCACCTGTTGCTCCAATACTAGTTTTATCAGCACTAATATTAACAGTCCAACTAGACCAACTTCCATATACTTTAGCACCAGCAGATTGTGTTATAGTAATAGATTTAGAAACATTATTGCTAGTAGCAGTAATAGTTATACTACGACTATTTGTTGTAGTATTATTACTAGCTGTAACAGTTTTACCATTTAAAGTAAAACCACCAGCACTACCACTAAGTGTTGGTGTAGCAGTTTCAGTATCAGTATGTGTAGTACCAACTCCATTCCAAGTCCAAGTACGAGAACGACTAGCATTAGTAGTTATCGTAGCAGACCCACCGCTTGCAGCTATGATTTGCGTACTTGCCGAGATAGAAACAACCCAAGCAGACCACGCTGAATACACTTTCGCGCCTGCCTGTTGCGTTATCGTAACCGTTTTGGACAATCCTACATAACTAGCTGTAAGTGTCGCTGAACGGGCTGAAACGCTCTCATTTGATGTAAATTTTATTTGATTTCCACTAAGACTAGCACTACCACTAATACTAAGAGTAGGAGTAGCAGTTTCACTATAAACAGTACCAGTGTTATTCCATTTATAAGTTCTACGGGCAACATTAGCTGTAACTATTCTAGTACCACCTTTAGCTTCAACACTAGTTTCATCAGTTTGTAAATCTAATACCCAATTAGTATAAACTTTAGCTCCAGCAGCTTGATTTAAAGCAGCACTAACTTCTTTAGTTTGTTTATTTTCTAAAGTAAATATAACAGTTAAAGTTCCACTTTTAGCATTAGTAGATTCATTATTAGGTATAGTTAATACATTATTACTTATACTACCTAAAGTAGTAGAACTAGTAAAACTAGCAGTAAGATTAACAACAGTTCAATCCAAGTTCCGGTATAAGTAGAACCCTTGGTTATACTCCCCGTGGGGGCTGCATAGTCAGTTCTCTTATATCCACTTTTAACAGAACTAGTAGGAAGTTTTAAATCATAACTTCCACCAGTATTAGCTATACTACTATCAACTACTGTTAATGTACTAGTATTATATATACTAGCTTTACTACCTTTAAACGTAACAGTATAACTATCTTTAGCTTCTGTATCATCAATTAATACAACTAACTTACCATTAGTTATAACTCCTTTTTCTATTCCATCAAATAAAACTTTAACTCCATCAGTAGGAAAAGTAACAGTATAAGAAATAAATCTTTGTTCCCATTCTAATTCTACATTATGAGTTATAGGCAAATAACCACTATTACCACTAATAGTTGAGGTTATAATGTTCAGCACTAATATTAGCAGTATAATCAGTCTTAACAGGAATAGTAAATACAAATTTAGTATTGTTTTCACTTATAACAGGAGTATAACCATTAATAGTAACAGTTCCGGAAACATTCAATTTAAACGTAACAGTAATTTCAGTATTCTCAGGATAAACAAGTTTAGTACCTTGATATATTTCAAATACATCTATACTACCAAGTTTAATATCATGTATTCCAATATCTCCTTGATATATAGCCATAACTTAAGCGTCTGATTTAACTATATAAGTAGTATTGTTATCTTTTTGTGCAATAGCTGCATATTGAGTAGCAGTACCAACCCATATTTTAGGATTAACTATTGGGTCAATAGTAAGTTTAGATAATCTATAAAGAGTTTGGTCAACTATTTGAATAGTATTATAAACATACGAACCATCTTCTGATAAAGCAACATGATGAATTGCATTAGCATTACTCCATTGAATAATTATAATATTATCTGTATATCTAACATTAAATGTACCATATTTACCATTATGAAATACAGAATTAGGTTTACCAATAGCTGTAACAAATCCAGCAAAATTAGTAAAAATAGAATTAATAGCAGCTAATACTTCTTCTTTACTACCATCATTTGTTAATAATATAGTAATATTACCAATATCATAAGATTTAATAATTTGATTACTATTTATAGCTACAAAAGTATTAATACTTTTAGTTTCTTCTCCACCAACTCTAGTTAAACCTTTATCCCAACTTAAATCAATTTTATTAATTCCACCAGCAGAAAAATAAGTAATCGTAGCACTAATATCATTATCGCCTATAACAATTCTATCAAAATTAATTCTACTATTATTATCAACAGCAATAATACTTCCACCTTTTAACAGTATTTCTTTTACTTCATCAAAAGTTTTATCGCAAGTAAATTCTTTTTGTCCACTAGTATATATTCCAGTAGGAACAGTTATAACTACACCATAAACAGGAATAAATCCTTCAGGAGTATCTTTTCTTTCATATAATTGTTGATTAATATCTTGCATAACTTTATAAACTTTAAATGGTGGCACTTATTCAGTACCACCATGATTAATATTAAGTTGTTTTCTTTTTAATAACAAGTTCATAACCGGCAGGAATTAAAGCTTTAATAGCATCAGCAATAGCTTTATCAACTTCTGCTTTAGTATAAGTATTTTCTACTGTTGGTACATTATCAAACTTATTATTAATTTCTTCTTTAGTATAAACATTATTACTAAGTTCAGTAATTCGATTAGGTAAAGTTTCATCAAGTTTAACTTTATCAGCGGCAGACATACTACCATTAGCGGTTTTGCTAGCATTATTTAAAATAAGAGCAAGAGGACTTGGAGTATTATATAGATTTGTATCATTATTTTTAATAGACTTACTATATACAATTTTAAGTCCTTCTGTTGTTTGTTCAACTCTATCTAATCTACTAACAAGTTCATTAGATAAACTATTGACAGTATTAGTAGTTTTCTTACCTTTACCACCATCATAAGCAGTACCTGTAACTTCACCTAAAGCTAAAGTTTCAGATATAACTGCATATTTAGTTCCAGACCAACGATAAGTTTTACCACTATATTCAGTTCCTTCACTTATATCAACATAAATCTTACCTTTTTCAGGAGTATAATACACAGGAGCATCTTCTATATATTTTTCAGCAAAATGAGTTTCATCAACATAATATCCTTCAAGAACATCATCAACATAACTAGGTAATTGACTTGCTGGAACTTTACCATCTCCATCAAGACTAGCAATACCATTTGCTACACCACGTTTAGCTTCAATAGCTTCATTACAGAATTGAATAATCTTCTCTTTAATAATAGGATAATTATCTATATTATTAAGAATATGTTCAACTGTAGATTCAACCTTATTCTCAATAACAACTTTAAGATTAGGATGATTATCAATATTATCAAAGATATTTTCTATATTACCTTTAATAACATTAAGTAGTTCAGTAAAATTATTAATATGTTCAAATATATAAGTAACTCTAGCTTCTACTTTAGTTTCAATAAGATTCTTAAGAATAGGAAATCTATCAATATTATTGAAAATATAATCAACTCTACTATTTACAGCATTGTTAATACATGTAACAAGAGCAGGATAATTATTAATATTAGCAAATATATTCTTAACACAATTACAAACTAAATCAGAAAGAATACCAATAAGTTCAGGATAATTATTAATATTATTAAATATATAATCAACACGTTTATTAATATTATTCTGAATAGCTTCTTGTAATTCTGGATATTGACCTATATTCTTAAATATATCAACTACTTTATTAATAGTATTAGTAATAATAAGATTCTTAATATTAGGATAACTATCAATATTATCAAATATATTATTAATAGTAGTTTCTACATGAGAATTAATAGCATTAGTAATAAATTGACTAAGAGCAGGATAAGAAGAAATATTATTAAAAATGGTTTCAGTCCATTGTTTAACATATTCATTAAATATATTCTTAAGTTCAGGATAATCATTAATATTATTAAATATGTCTTTAACAATAATAGGTAAACTTTCAACTGTACTATTCTTAATAATATTAACTAGTTCAGGATAATTATTAAGATTGTTAAATACATTTATAACAACTCGTTAATAAAACTAGTAATAACATCAAGAAAATCTTTATAATTACCTATATTAGTAAATATTTCTTCAAGAGCTTCAGACAAATCTTTAATAACAGTATCAAAAGACCATCCTTCCCAATTGTCAGGATTAGTCCAAGCTTCATCACTAAT
>ENA-OQCR01000004-OQCR01000004.1-human-gut-metagenome-genome-assembly--contig:-NODE-4-length-32941-cov-1.601207_pt1 | contig 32941 bp, 46 predicted proteins | sample MGYA00242763_ERZ504589 | MGnify/ENA primary metagenome ERZ504589 (study PRJEB26092, sample SAMD00036321) | human gut metagenome | host: Homo sapiens | study: EMG produced TPA metagenomics assembly of the...
GTCGGGTGCTGTTCCTTTTTTCATATTTTGTTGGGGACTCTTTTTTGGTTCCGCTTTTTCTGTTGGAACTACCGGCGCGGGCGGCGCGGGGAATTGTTTTTCCCGTTTTTCCTCGTTTGGGGATGCTGTCGGGCGTTACACTCGTGAATTGAAAATACAGAACACCTCGTTCCGACTGTTAACAGCCTGTGCGACCGGGGATGTTCACTGGATATGACGAAAGAAGGTATGATGCCAGACTTCACCAATTGGGGATTCAACAACAACCAGCAGTCGGAGCAGGACAATGGTTACGGTTCCGACAATTATGCTGAACCGGAGCAGTCTTCTGTCGAGGAGTCGCAGACGGAATCCGATTCTCTTAATCAGGAGAGTTCGGAGCCTGTCGCTGACGTGTCCGCACCGGCTGATGGTGAGGACATGAACGTGGACGCTGAGTCCACTGAAACCGAAGACAAGCCGAAAGGGAAGGGTAAGGGCCGTTCCAATCGCAAACCGCGTGAGAAGACCATGCCGCACATCGAGGAACAGTTCGGCAAGAAGCTGATTCCTCTTGTCAAATCGTTGGATGACGAGCGTGTGGTTTCTCTTGCCAAGGCGTTGACCGATACGAAGAAGAGCACTCCGGAAGCAGTGCTGGACGCATTGACCGAGCCGAAGAACCAACGTCGAATCTCCGAGTTCGCGTCCGCGTTGGAAGGGTTGGCTACAGCCGAGCCGGGCATGATTGCCGCAGAGGTGACGTTGGTGTTCGCGCAGGGCAAGGATATGACCAACCTGCTGTTCTCCGTGCTGAACGCGGTCGCGCCGGAGAAGAATTTCGGTCGTCCGGTTGACGACCAGTCTCCTGCCGGAATGCGTAAGAACCTGAGCAAGATTGTCGATAATTGGGGTGACGGTGTTGACCTTTCCGTTATCGATGAGCTGAAAATCTGAGTTCCCATTCCGACATCATTGAGGGGGAGTCGGCCTTACGGTCGGCTCCCCTCTTTTCAAGCTTGGACTATTGTCTGCGACGTAATCTCAAAGCGTCTTCGGACGAGTACACTCCGAACGGGCTGATGGTCACACTGTATTTCGTTATACGATACGTCCACTCGTTCTGACTGTCGTTTAACTCCTTGAATCTATTTAGAAGATTCTGCTTGGAGAGGCTTTGCCTGCTTGCCGGAAGCAGTGATGGAAGGTCTGCCCGTTCGATGATGAGCCTATGGTCGTTCGGACAATACAATGCCGCCAATGCGAGCAGGTCTATCGCTATGGCGCTACCCGCGTTGGGGTACAGACACTTCAACGGCATCTGCCGGACGTTCCTTGTCATCATTTTTACGAACGGTTCCGTGAACGTGATTTTCCGATGCTCGATAGTGAGACTGTCGGCGGTGATTTCGGTTTGTTCGACCGGCGTGACTTTGACTCCGTCCGCTCCGGTGAACTGGATTGACGAGAGCATGAGAAGCTGGTTCCGGACGGTAGTGCGTCCGTCTCCTCCACTGTTCAACCCGCATTTGTTGGCGAGGAAGAAGAAGTCGTCGCCGATGGTGAGCGTGCGGGTTTCCGCATCCCATTCGCGGCTTGGTGTGTTGATGAGAGTGGTGATGATTATGCTTAACAGTCTCGGTACTCTACCGGAGAAACTGTTCTTGGTTTTCGCACGATAGGGTGCGAACAGCGGATAGGATTCCGCGGTGAGATAGCCGATATCGTAGCCGAGTATCGTATGATAGTCGGCTTTCAGGGTCTCCAGCCCATAGGTTCCTTCGTTCATTGTGTCTCCTTATAAAAATGACGGGCGTGTGGTTCCGTCGATAACACAATGATACCCCCAGTATTGTGAGGTCGGATACCAAAAGGTGCCGGTTGACAGCATCGTCAACCGGCACCCTGATGGGTTACAAGTCTTTCCTATCCGGCTTTGAACCGTTCCCATCCGTATCGGGTTTTTTATCCCTACCCACAGGTCTACGAAGTCCAGAACCGGATTGTCCGGCCACACGACGTTCCAATCGAAGCTGGTATCGAATCTTCTCCAAGGTCTTCGACGTGTCAGTGATGTTCCCTTTACGGGCTTCACGAATCCACAGTTGACAACCCCGGTCGAGCATGACGACGTCGGATAGTTTCGGTTGCCTTCCGGAACGTTTCAGTGACTTCGCCGGTGTCTGGTTTTGGTGTTGCTCATCGTCGTACATTCCGCCCACCTTTCCTTTTCACTGGGGTGGGCGAGCTGGTGTTGCGCCCACTTTCTCGCTTGTTTCATAGCGGCTTTCTTGCCGCCGTTGAGAGTGTGGGCAGTACCGTTCGCAATGGGAGTGAAGAATCCTTCATCTTCCACTTCGGCGCTCCACAGATATGACATGAAACCGTTTCTGCGGACATTGATATCGAACTTGTATCCGTCACGGTTCACTGGTTGGAAACCTCCATCTTCAGAGAGTTGAAAGCATTGACGAACAGGTCGGTCGGAATGGTTTCCGAACCGGAAATCAAAGTCTTGCGGGCCAGATTGTCCACTGTTTGGACGATAAGGGCTGGACTTATGTTCTCCACATTGATGTCGCATGGTCGAACGTCGGCTTGGATATTCAACTCCTTAAGCCGGTGCATGATAATAAGCCTTGTCGTAGTCTTGTCGGGCAGTGTCATGCGAACTCGAACGTCGAACCGACGCCATGCGGCACGGTCGATGAGACCGTCCATGTTGGTCGCGCAGATGAGAATGCAATCCTCCGGAAGCAGGTCTATTTTCTGTAACATGAGATTGGTTGCCCGACGCATTTCGGCAACGTCATGGGAGTTGTCGCGCCGTGCCAGAAGCATGTCGCATTCGTCTATGAACAGGAGCTTTCGTTCCATGTGGAGCCGGTCGAACACCAAGGCGATATTGGTTAACGTCTTACCGAGCTGACTGCTGATAACACGGTCTGCACGAAGGATGACCCCATCCAGTCCAAGCCTCTCCGACAGGATGGAAGCAAAGGTGGTCTTACCCGTGCCGGGCGCTCCAGTGAGCATGATTCGATTACGGGGAGCGAGATTATGCGCGGTCAGGACATCCAGTTTCCCATATTCGGCAACCAGCCCATCCAACAATCCCCGCAGGTCTTATCCCATACGGCTTATGAGTCCCGTCCGGTGGGAGCAACGGTTCGGTCAACCCGTCAACCGGTGCCAGACTCGCATTGACAGCCAGTCCCTTCTCTCGTTCCGACTCCGCCAGCCGACGTAGATTCGTAGTGTAGGCGGTCGGCTTGGCTTTCTCCACCGAGTCGGCCAGCAAGTCGATTTGCTGGGACAGTTTCAAATGGTCTCCGTTGCATGCGGCTCTGACCAGTCGAAGCATTTCCGTGCTGTTTAACATACTGACCTTCCTGCTTTCTGAAAATGATTTTTGTCAATAAACGTTATGGTCAATGTTTGAGAAGTAGAAGGAAGTATAAATACGGCAGTCTTCCAATCCAATCCAATCTATTTGAGAGAGGAACCGTAGACGATGATGGAACCCACCGAAACCGACAACACCAGCAGTGACACGACGGTCATCAGCCGATAGTTGAACAGGTCTGAACGGGATTTCTCGTCAGGCATCCGACTCATTCTTCCTATCGACAGTCGAGCGTAATGCACCAGCGCGGCCAAGCTCAACGCCGACAATATTATGAGAGAAACCATGCAACATATCTGCTCTTTGGAATACATCAGACGCCTTTACGAAGCCACAAATCTGGATGGTCGAGATACGGGTACAGTTCGGGAATCTTTCGCACAGCTTCCCGAATCCAACCGTTCTCGCAGATACGTTCTAAATAATCTAATGGCTTGCGTTGCAGGGACTTCGACTTGGTGTCGTGCCTTGTGGATTGCTTCCACAGCCTTCTTGTTCGCCTGTTGGAATGTGATTTTCCCTTTGGCTTATCGTCCGAAATGGTTTGCAACCTTGTCATCAGACGGTTGATGGTAGCCATATCCTTGGCGTATGGGCATGCCGGAATAGCTGTTCTGCTTATGTCTTCCTTGCCGAATCCGTTGCCGCTCAAACCGTTGCCTTCCTTTCCTTTTTACAGCTATGGTCTCGATGTTTGCCCCACCGTTCCGGGCAGTCCAAGTCCGGGTAAACCAAGCCCATCTCGTTTGCCGCTTCACGAATCCAACTGTTGTTGCAAAGCTTGCAGAGTCTTACCATGGGGCCGCTCGTGGCGCGTGGCATTCCTCCGTTGGCGGTCGCCACCGCGTCCACGGCGAGATGGTTCGCCTCCTCATAGGAGATTGTTCCGTCGCTTTTACCGTCGGCTATCTCCCACAATCTTTTACGCAGGTTGAAGAGCTTCTTGGCCTTCTCGAACGTTGGATGGTATGTCTGTATGGTTTCCGGCATTGTCCTGTCCGAATACTCCTTTCAGTGTTGTCCACTGTGCTCGGATTGCGTTTTTCAGGTCAGAGTCCGGCCTGTTGGAAACGGCCAATCCAATATTTGTAGTCGGCGTCCGCATACGCTTTGTTGCATGTGGTGAGAATTTCCTGATATCGGACTTGAAGGTCGGGTTGGTATCGTTCAGTGGACTTCGGGAGCACTGTGGTCATGGCCCCATGGTTGAACAGCAACACCTCACGGTCGGCGGCCTCGTGTTCGAGTTTGCGGTCGATTCCCTCAAACCATTGGTGTACCTCGTCGTCGTTTGGCAGTCGGCCTTCGCCAATCATTCTGCTCATGGTGTCCTTGAGGTCGAGTAACGCGTCCTGCATGCGTTCGTTCTTGAACAGGAGTCGTTCCACTTCGGTTCTCGGCTCTCGTTCGGCGTTGTTTTTATCGTCCATTGGTTTCCTTCGTTCTTGCGAACATGCCTATGCCCAGTCCGTTCGGGTCTGGGGGCATTCCTTTTTGTTTTTAGGCGTCGAGTTTCTTGATGAAGTGAGCGAACAGTGCGGTGGAGCTGAGTAGGAATGTGATGCTGGTGATTGCCATTACCACGTGGCCGTAATCCTGTCTCCACATGAGGAGTGCGCTGACGATTGTGATGAGTGTCAGTGTCAGGTTGATGTTGTTTTCCGTTTGTTTGCTCATGGTTTCTTCTTTTTTTTCTGGCGTGGTTGGGAGTGTGTGGCTCCCTTTTTTTGTGGACGATTCCAGTATAACAAAGGGTATGGTCGAACGCAAATCATCCGACCGCGAATCCCCGAACGGTTGCACACCCCCACCTAATGTGTTAAGCTGACCTCGCCCACACAAAACATTCCACAGGAACGGAAAAGACCACAGAAACAATGAGCGCAACCAAATACGACAACGGCAACACATCCGCACTCCAAATCGTCGGCAACGAGGGAGCCAACAAGCTCACCATCCTCCAATCCCCCAGCTTCGGCAAGGAACTCATGTTCACCATCACCGACAGCGACACCGCGACCAGCGTCGTCGTCAACGATATAGAAACCCTCCGCAAAATCAGAGACTTCCTCAACGAAAGCATCCACTGGATGGAAGCGTGAACCATGGTCGAAGACACCGTCTGCACCATCGGCGTATATGGTGGCCGACAACCGTCCATACTCGTCAACAACCATCTCGTCTACGGTCGAATACCAGACCCGGGAACCCAACCGGACATCATCGCGGACGTTCCGAAGAACAGGCTCGTCGCCAACCTCAACCCAGCCTCCGACGGCATGACGGACAATCCCAGACTCCCCTTGGAAATGTTCGCCGCATGGCTCGCCAACGGCGACGTGGGCATCAGTTCGCTCGCCATCGTGCAACGGCTCACCGGAATCACAATGACCGTGAACGGCACGCGCGAACACGGTTGCGAGGATACTCCGAAAGACCCCGGAGACCTACGTCGGATACTCGGAATGTTCGACATGGTGCCATCCGCACGCGCCTATCTGAGTCTCATGCGCGACGTGTCGGAAGACTGGAAGAACATCATCGACCATTGGGACGAACTTGAAAAACAGTATCGGCAAGAGGAACACAATCCATCCGGTTGCGCTCCAAAAACCTACCGGATACTGAAACGATTGAAGGAAGGAAACCATGCCTAACAAAGACATCAAAACCGAACCACGGTTCATGACCATGATTCAAAAAGACCTCCAGCCAGTATGCAAGGCGTTGAATCTCGACGTTGACCCGTTCGCCAACGCGCGGACAGTGTTCATCGACCGTGACAGCGTAGGACGGATTCTCTCCTACATGAGCGACCATGAAATCAACCCCGAATGGTACGGCCTCCTGCCTGATAATCTGTTCGTCGGAACCGGACTGCCAGTCCTCACCGGCGTCGAAGGAGAATACTTCGCCCGTATGACCGGACGGAACCTCACCAAGAAAGTCGCGGCGAAAACATTCATCGCGGACATGGAAGCCTACTGGCTGAGCAAAGACAATCTGAAACGGACTGACGGTACGAAAAGCAACGGAACCACGCTCGGTTTCGGACGTTGCCCCGGACTACGCGAGGCCAGCCGATACAACGAACACATCTTCAAAAACAACGAATACGAGTACACGAACCCCGTGGACGAGTACGGCATCGACACTGTTTCACGCTACCGTCAGGTCGGTGAAATCTACAATGAGGTCGGCCAATGCTTCAAGGGAATGGCACAGGCGAGTACTCCCCTCGCACCATTCGTCTTCCTCACCCATAAGGAATACGAGGGCGGACTGGACACGGTTGTGAACCACTGCCCATACATCACCCATTCGGACGCCACCCGCATCATCGACGGAATGAAACAGTTCCCTCCGAAACGAAGCGTGGACAGGTTCATGCTCGCTTTCACCATGACAGCGTTCGCGTTCGCCATGAATCAGGTCGAAGAATCCGAACAGTACGAGACGGTCGAAGTGAAACCACCGAAAACCGAAATCAGACGTCATTCCGGCGCTCCGAAAACCACGTTGCTCATCCATTTGAAACCGGAAGAGCCAGCACCCAAGGCCACGCCATCCTACGCCGGTGAAACCGACGAATACGATTGGGACAGCATCACCGGACGGGTCGAAACCATCACTCCGGACGTTGCCAAGGAAATGCTCGGCGTGAACACCAACAACCGCAACGTGAGCCGCACACAGGTCGAACTGTTCGCCCGAACCATGGCGCAGAAGGCTTGGAAAATGAACGGCGAAGCCATCAAATTCAGCAACACGGGACGCTTGTTGGACGGACAGCACAGGCTCCTCGCATGCGTCGAATCCGGTGTTCCGTTCCGCACTCTGGTCATTCGCGGACTGCCCGAAGACACGCAGGAGACCATGGATGCGGGCAAGGGCCGCACCATGGCTAACGTGCTCGAACTGAAAGGCCGTAACAACGCCAAACAGCTTTCCACCGTGGCCCGTTCCATCTATCTGAGCGAACAGTTGGGTGTGGAAGCCGCATGCGTCAACAACATGTCACCGACCCGGAATGAACTGCTGACGTTCATCGAAAGCACTCCGCAATTGGAGGATACGCTACGACAGGCCAGCACGTTCTACACGAAAAGCAATCATCTCATGTCCATCAGCATGGCCGCGCTCCTCTACTGGACGTTCAACGAAATCGACGGTGAGGCGTGCGAACGGTTCTTCGACATGCTCGCCTCCGGCGCTAACCTTGACGAGGGAAGCCCCATTCTCGTACTCCGCAACACGCTGTTCGATATCAACAAGCGTGGAGCGCACAGCGACCGTCCAACCCGCCGACGCATCGTCGGAATCACCATCAAAGCGTGGAACAAATGGCGTGAGGGAGCGACTGTGAAACTCCTCAAATTCTCTCCGAACGAACAGTTCCCGGACGCAATCTGACCTTGGAAAGGACGAACAAAAGCATGGTCGAAAAACCGAAAAAACCGAACACATCCCCGGCGAAGCTTCTGACCGCAGACGAGGCTTTGGCCTTGGGAAGACGGCCGGAAGTCGTCAACGTCTTGAAAAACAAGCACGGATGGTGGGTAATCTTCACCACCCAATTCCAAGACGAAGTGACCCTCCGATATCTGCAAGGGGAACGTCCCTCGGAGATATTCCGCAGTCACAATCTCGGACCGGAAGTCCTCGGATACAAGCGCATAGAACGTTGCGTATACCGGTGGGTCAACCATCCCAGCAAATCCCGTGTCAAACGTTGGCAAGCGGAACACCGCCTATATGAGACGTTGAACAAGAATCAGACCAACACCGGCAAGAAGGAGAACAACGACAAGTGAGCGTCCCCACACCAATCCACAAGGACATGGCCGAACAAGTGTTGTTGGGGGCCATGCTTCAAGACGCGGAAACGTTGGACAAGGTCATCAGCCAACTTTCCGAAGAGGACTTCTACCAGCCGACCAACCAGACCATCTTCCATAATATAAAGGAACTGGCCGCAGACAATAACCGTGTGGACGCGCAAATGCTGTCCTCGCACATGATGGACAACGGACAGTTGGAACAGGTCGGCGGCATCAACTACATCGCCCAGCTTGTCGGCTCCGCGCCCACGTCGAACAACAGTGACTATTTCATCAAGCAGATTCGTGACGCGGCCATCCTCCGCCACATCAACGTGGTCGGACAGCAGTTGCAACAGATGAGCAACGTGTCCGACGCGTCAGCCGAAGATGTGCTCAGCAAATCGTTGGAGGCCGCGTTCTCGTTGGAGGATTCAAGCCGTTCCGAAGACGACGAGTTGAAGACCGCATACCGCCTGTCCGACGAAATGCTCCAACAGTTGGACGACATGCAACGGCATCCGAACGACTTCGGAACACCCACCGGCTTCCGTGACATCGACGCGTTGACGCACGGATTGCAAGCCGGACAAATGGTCATAGTCGCGGGCCGTCCGGGCATGGGCAAGAGTACTCTCGGCATGGATTTCGCGCGTAACGCCGCACTGCACAAGGGTCTGCCGACTGTGATTTTCAGTCTGGAAATGGGCGGTCACGAACTCATGCAACGCATGTTCGCAGCCGAAACAGGCATCCGTCTCGCATCGTTCCAACATCCCGAGAATCTGAACTCGAATGATTGGAACAAACTCAACGCGCTCTGCCATCAGGTCGAGAAGACACCATTGTGGGTTGATGATTCCGCCATCATCAACATGAGCACCATCCGTGCGAAATGCCGTGCTCTCAGCCGCAAGGTCAACGGGTTGAAGCTTATCGTCATCGACTACCTGCAACTCATGTCCTCCGGTAAAACCGTCGAGAACCGTCAGCAGGAAGTGTCGAACTTCTCCCGCCAATGCAAAATGCTCGCCAAGGAACTGCAATGCCCCGTGGTCGTGCTCTCCCAGTTGAACCGTAATGCGGAACAGCGTGCCGACAAGAAGCCGGAACTGTCCGACCTGAGAGAGTCCGGTTCCATCGAACAGGACGCCGACATGGTGTTCCTCGTGCATCGTCCCGAATACTACGACCGTGAGGAACGTCCGGGCGAAGCGACGTGATTCTCGCCAAACATCGCAACGGGCCTACCGAAACGTTCAATCTCGCGTTCATGGGCGAATGCTCCAAATTCGCGGACATGGCCGCAGGTTTCGAAAACGAGTTCTGAAACAAGTTCTGTCATAGTGGGTACGCCCACAAAAAAGAAAGGAAAAGTCAATGCCAACAACATTGCTAATCGTCGCGGCAGTGGCGATACTCATCATCCTGCTCGCGACCGCAAGCTACAAGGTCTGCCCCGCCGACCGGGTAATGGTCATCACCGGGCCGGGTGGACGACGCTTCGTTTCCGGCGGAAGCGCGTTCATCATACCGTTCATCATGCGCGTGGACTGGCTCTCCCTCGGAGCGGTGCAGTCGCTCCTGAGAACCGACACGCCGATTCCGACGAAGGACGCAATCCTCATCGACGTGAACGCCGTCGCGAACTTCCAGATAGCGTCCGAGACCATGACCGTGGACGAGAACGGTAAACAGGTGAAGGCGTTGGAGAACGCCGCCAAGAACTATCTGAACCAGTCCAAGGAGCGAATGGAGAAGGACGTGACGCAGGTGCTCTTGGGCAAGCTGCGCGAGGTCATCGGCAAGACCGAGTTGAAGGAGCTCATGGAGAACAGGGACACGTTCGCCGCGACCGTGGCCGAATCCGCCCGTGTGGACATGGAACGGCTTGGCCTTCAATTGACCACGTTCAACATTCAGACTTCACCGACCGTCAGAACGTCATCGCCAACATGGGCGCGGAAATGGCGGCGGAAATCAGCCGGAATGCGAAGCTCGCGTCCATCAACGCGGAACAGGATGTGGCCGTCCGTCAGAACCAGCTTGACCTGAAGCGTGCGGAACTCCAGTCCATAGCCGACAAGGCTCAGGCCGAGGCCGACGCGGTGAAGGGCATCACCAGCGCCGAACAGTCCAAGACCCTCAAGGTCAAGGAGCAGGAGGCTGAAATCGCCGCCGCTGAGAAGAGGGCCGTGCTCGAACAGAAGAACGCTGAAATCGAAGAGCAGAAACTGAACGCGACCATCTGCAAGAAGGCCGACGCCGACCGTTACGCCGCCGAACAGCAGGCCGACGCGCAAATGTACACAACCCAAAAACACGCCGACGCGGAACTGTACCTACGTCAGCAGGAGGCTCAGGCCATCCAATCCACAGCCGACGCGGACGCACACGCGACCGAAGTCAAAGGCAAGGCCGAGGGTTCCGCCGCACAGGCCAAGGGTGTAGGCGAAGCCGAGGCAATCCGCGCCCAAGGCCGAGCCTACAATGCGATGAACAACACGTACATCCTCGCCCAACAGTACATTCAGATTCTCCCCGACATGGTTCGAGCCGCCGCCGAACCGCTCACCAAGGTTGACCACATCACCATGTACGGCGACGGAAACAGCACGAAGCTCGTGGGCGACACGGTGAACAGTGTGAGCCAGTTGAGTGAGGGATTGTCGCAATCCTTGGGCATCGATTTGAAAGCCTTGCTGAACAGTATGGTGGCCGGTCATGCCGCCGGTTCCGTACTAGGTGAGAAAGTTTCCGAACAGTCCGGAAACTAACCTGTTCAGGGATATGTTGGAGGGTATGGGAAGCCATGCCCTCCTTATTTTTAAGGGCTGAAAGCATTCTTTCAAGGTTTTTAATGAGGGTGCGTGCGGTATATTAGGAATGTAATCCGATATTGACCCCGTTCGATGAATGAACGCGCGCCGGGTCTAGTAAGGAAAGGAAAACAAAGGTGAAAACCAAAAACCTGTTGAAGGCAACGGTCGCCACGCTTGTGGCCGGTGCCATGGGTTTGGCTGGAGTCGGCTCCGCATGGCGGCTGATACTCGTGTTGACGAGTCCAAGCTTGGTGATGGTGCGGCTGCTCGTCAGACGTTGACCGTCGCTGCTAATGGTGATATTAGCAATCGCACGTTGAAGGCTGTGCCGCTCGCCTACTATTCGTATGCGCAGACTGATGGTACTAATATTACCGGCTTTGACCTGATTGACGCGGGCAAGGCTTCTGCTATTGCTGACGCATTGACTAAAGCCAGTATTGACACTAAGTCCAAGAAAGACCAGACTGCCGGATACGACTATAATGCGTCCAATCCGATGGTGTGGGTCGTGCAGAATCTCCTTGATTCCGAGAACAGTCCGTGGGCTGGCAAGCTTCGTGACTTCATCGACCAGTTGAAGAACGAGGCCGCTGTCACCGGCGACAAGGGCACCGCGTTCGCCAAGGGCGCCGACGCCAAGCATATGACCGCTTCTGTCCGTCCGGGCGTGTACGCGGTCGTGGACACCACCAAGACCGGTCAGGCGTCCATCGTCATGTTCAACGGCACCGGCATCGATGGCAAGACCACGTTGAAGAACGGCGCCAAGACCTACACGCTGGGCACCGTGGACTATAAGGTACACGGCACCACCGTCACGAAGAAGATTACCGCCGCCGAAAACGGCACCGTCGAAAACAGTGGCGCGACCGCCGAAACCGCTATCGGCAAGAAGGTCAGCTTCGAAATGACCAGCAAAGTGCCGAACTGGACTGGCTACGACAAGTACTATTACGCCATCAACGATACGTATTCCAAGGGCCTGACTTATGACGCGGCCAAGGACAACATGGTCGTGACCGTGGACGGTAAGACCCTCATCCGCGACACCGATTACAAGGTCACTACTGAGGATGGCAAGTTCCACATCATCTTCGCTCCGACCACCGGTGACTCCACCACCGCATCCGACATTGTGGCGATGAAAGCCAAGTTCCCGGTCGATGCCGCCGTTGACGTCAAGTACGGCATGTACGTGAACAAGAACGCCGTCTCCGGAACCGCCGACGCCAACACCAACGAGGTCGAATACTCGCATAATCCGAACACCGTCACCGACCATGAGACCACCCCGGGCCAGACCGACAAGGTGCATGTCGGCAAGTTCACCCTCACCAAGCACGACACGAACAACGTCCCGCTCGCCGGAGCCGAGTTCAAGGTGTACGAGGGCGACCAGACCACCACCCCGGTCAGGTTCGTCAAGTCCTCCGACGGCCTGACCTACCGCAAGGCCGACCTGACCGAGAGCACCGGCACCACCGACACCGTCACCAGCGTCGCTACTAGCAATGGCGTGCTCACGCTGACCGGCCTCGACGGCAAGTACACGGTCAAGGAGACAAAGAGTCCGTTCAACGGCTCCATCCTGCCGCAGTTCACCCTGACCATCAAGGTGAACCAGTCGAACGGCTCCTACATGCTCAGCCAGTTCGATAAGGACGCCAACAATCTGGCTTCCGAGAACGTCGATAAGATGGGTGTGACCGTCATCAACGCCCGCAACATCGCCGACATGCCGAAGACCGGTGCGGTCTGGCTGTCCATCTTCGGCGTGATGACCGTCCTGTTGGCTGGCGCTTCCGCCCTACTGCTTCGTCACAAGGCGTGAGATTGGAAGATTGGAATACTGCCGTATGAGAAAACTTTTCTGACCGTTTGACGGTTGGAAAAGCATGAAACGTTCCGCTTGGCGTGTCGGGAACCCAAATATCGACACGCCACCTTTTAGATTCTTTATAACCGCATGGGAGGGGTTTTGGGAAAACATACGGCGAAACCGAAAGGCTTGGGAAATCGAGCCATAGCGGGACTTCTCTGCCTAATCCTGTCCGCCCTGTCCGGAACCATCCCATTCATTCTCATGATTTCGAACAGCAGCCAATCCAACCGGTTGACCGACTCCCACGCGCAAGCCGTGGAAAACACTGACGTGAAACGAATCGCCCAAGAGTATGCGGACGCGCAAGCCTACAATCAACGCCTATACGAGGAAGGCCAGCCCATTCTTGGTGAGGCGGAAGACCCTTGGACGGGCGTCAACAAGTCCGAATCGGACAACACGTATCGGAAGCAACTATCCACCCCCAAGGATGGGGTCATGGCTACCATCAAATATCCACGCTTGGGCATCAACCTGCCTATCCGGCATGGCACGTCGCAAAACGTGTTGGCCGCTGGAGCCGGACACTTATACGGTTCCAGTCTCCCCGTCGGTGGCAAGAACACGCATACTGTCATATCCGCGCACACGGGTTTGGCAGACCAGCTCATGTTCGACAAGCTGCGAGGATTCGGCAGTGAAGCCAAAAAGGGAGACGTCTTCTATCTGATAACCGCCGGACACACGCTCGCCTACAAGGTCACGGATATTAGCGTGGTAGACCCGTCCGACTTTTCTAAACTGAAAATCGTCACCGGAAAAGACCTCTCCACACTATTGACCTGCACGCCATACGGCATCAACAACAAGCGACTCTTGGTGACCGGCACGCGCACCAGCATGCCGCACCCCGCACCCAAACCCGAAAACGCGCCGAAAGACCACACGAACCAATGGCTCATGCTGTACGTCGGCGGATTCTGGCTTGCGGTAATCATCATCACCATTCTCATCATCCGTAGAAAAAACCACGCAAAGAAGGAACACTAATGAGTATTCTCAAAAAGCATGTGGCACATCCGGTAGCATTATTGGCCGCAATCGCCACACTGGCATCCGGCCTGACATGCATGACCAATCCGGTAGCCTCTCCAAAAGCGCATGCGGACGAGTTGAAACCCGCGTATGCTACTGCGAAAATCGTTAAGAAAGCCGACGGTACGGGGCATGGCACGAGTTCGCAAACGTTCGTGAATTCGAAGAACGGGTTCGCCACGGGCGATGATTCCCCTACCGATGGCGTGGTCGCATCCGGTGATACGGTCGAATATTCTCTCACATTGAACTTCAACGCGGCGGGCAAGCGTACCATCAACGTGAAGTTTGACTTGGATGACGCGCCGTATTTGCAGACTGCTGATGGTGGTGGCTTCTGCCAGCCGGGACAACTCGTCACCGCGAAGAAAAACAGTGACGGCTCCTGCTCCTACACGGTTCCAGCCGGTGGCGTGGAAACCATGACCCAAACCTTCTATCTGAAAGCAAAAGACACGGGAGGCTTGGTCAAGCCGGGTCAGATTCCGAAAATCGTCGTCGCCCGCGAAGGTGGAACGTCAACCACGTATCGTACGGATGAGCTGACTGTAGTATCCGCTCCGGCGGCTGACTTGGTCATTGACAATGGCGGCAATCCGGTGAAAGGCCAATACTCGTATGAGCATCGTACTTATTGGAGTCAGAACACCGACGCGACCGGCGATTTCACTATTCGTGCCGACGCGTTGACCTATCCGGGTTATTCGTCCACGAAGGGCGCGTCCACCAGCATCGATTGGACTACCAAAGTGGATATTTCCGACTTCCCGCAGGGCACCGTGTGGACTGTAGGCGGTCAGCGGATTACCCGTAACAGTGATAAAGAACAGTATCTGACTGTATCCAGTGGCAAGAACGGTGCGGCGGCGACAATCAGCTACAGGATTCCCGCCGGAACCGACGCGCTCAAAAACATGAAAGAAGGAGACGTCAAATATTACGATGTCCACCTTGTTCCCGACGAAACCGTGTTCAGCGTCAAAGACGATAACGGCGACGCACTGTTGAACATGGGCAAAGGTGGAGAACCCGGCTGGAACATTGGACGGGACAAGAGCACCTACAACAAGGATACGGGTGCCCGCGTCGGCTACCCGTATGCGAACAATGACTGGTCACGAGCCATCATCCAACGGCTCAAGCCGACTCCAGCTGGCAAGATTCCACTGTTCGGCAAAGGACTGCAACGGCCTAACACTGCGTCCAAGACCATGTTCGACAAGGAGAATCTGACGTTCGACGCCGCCGAAGGCAAAGCCGACATCTACCATTCCTATTCCGACGGTTCCGGCGACACCGTGTCCCGTGGAACGCAAGTCAAAACCATTTTGGAAATGTATGCGGCGAACGTTACGGCGGACAAGCTTAAAAACACTACGCCGACCATGCAGGACGAGTGGGATAATACGCGCATGCGGTGGGATGGAAGCTTGGAAGTCACCCAGAACGGCGCTCCGGTTTCCGACTACAAAGTTCAATGGGCTGATAGCAAAGACAATTGGCATGACGGGGAACCATCCGACACGGACGCTCCGAACGTCAAGAAGATTCGGGTGACGTTCAACCCCGACACGTTGACTTTGGGAAAGGGTGCGCCGAACGTTCAGGTCACGTTCAACACGCTCGCCATAGCCGACGTGTCCAAAGGCAATGTGGAAGCTTTGGATACGCTGACCGCATGGCTTACCGAAGACGATAAGGCGAGCGTCACCAATTGGGTGTGGATTGCCAAGCCGGTAGACCCGACCACCAGTATCGACATCAGTCTGAAAGCCTACGATGGTGAAGGCAATCAAGTGTATGCGAACAACAGTTCCAATCACCCGTCCGGAAGCGCAGTCGATTTGACTCCCGGCATGCGAGTGGATTATACGGTCACGGAACAATTGCGCACCATTCTCCTGTCCAATACAAGCATGACGCCGACCATCACGGTGCCGAAACCGAAAGGCTTGTACAATCCGACCTGTGATGATTCGTTCTGGCAGATGAAAGTGGACGGGAATAATCTCGTGTTCACGCCACGTTCCGGCAAAGTCACGCCGGAAGTAGACCGTATAGGGTCGGCCACTTTGCCTGACCTGCATTTCAGTGGCATCGTATCCAATCTCGCCACCGGGACTGTGACCGCCAGTGCGAATATGAGCGTGGACGTTGACGAGAACGGCGCATTGCAAGCCCAAACCATCAAAAGCAATACGCCCAGCGTCCCATTCCCTGTCTCCAATGCGGAAACCAACAGTGGCATCATGCGTGTGAAGACCACGAAGGCTGAAATCAGTGACCCGCTTACTTGGGAGTTCAACGTGTACGGCAAGGGCGACGGCCATACCGGCACCATGGATAGCATGCTACTGCTTCCTGCGAATGGTGATGAGAAGTACGTGCAGGACAAGCTGGTCGAATATGAGCGTGGATACAGCAACTATCATGGCTCCTACGAACTGACCCAGCCCGTCACGGTCAATATGGACAATTCGACCAGTACGACCGTCTACTATTCAACCACCACCGGAAAGAAGTCGGATAATCCGGCTGACTACGAGTGGAAGACATGGGATGAATTGTCCGCCACCGAGAAGAAGAACATCACCGCCATCCGACTGACCAGCACTGTCGTCGCGTCCGACGATAAACTGTCCTATTCGGCGGTGAACGGCACCATCACGCTCACCCCATCCGACAATGTGAAAGACGACAAGTACACGCTGTGGCTTGGTCGCAACTATTATTCCGACGCTTCCGACAAACCGGCGGGCAACCAGCCGTGGCCTGACGTGGCGAAGGTAGTGGCCGGTAGTATCAGCGGTACCGTCTGGTGGGATAAGGATGAGAACACGCTCATCGGAGACGGTGAGGAGCACATCGAAGGAGTGGAAGTCACCCTCGGCAAGCAGGATTCAAGCGGAGGCTGGCAGACCGTCAAAACGGTGAAGACTGACAAGGACGGCCATTACGAGTTCGACCTGCTCCACTCCGGCACCTACCGCACTTCGGTGAAACGCAACACTGGCACCAGTACGGGTGATGGCGTGCAGACGCAGGTCAAAACCTACTACAACAAGCTGGAAGACGTGGTGAACACGCGCAGCTGGTCGGACAAAATCAAGTCCAACGCGAAAGACACGTCCGACGACATCCACCTAGCATCGGCGCAGACCAGAAGAACGTGGATTACGGTTACGCGAAACCAGACCCGAAAGCCACCGTGGACAAAACCGTCACCGGCACCAGTTGCACTGATACGAAATGCGTTATCAACTGGGATGTCAAAGTACAGAATTCTGGCACTAGTCGTTTTGACACGTCCAGTGTCGTTTCTGACCGTATGAGCGCTGATGTGCATGATGTTTCCGCTACCGCCGGTACGGTTTCCATCGAGTCTGGTGGCGCGAAGCAGGTTGCGACGAGTGGCGACCATAAGTTTGTGTTGACGAGTGAGGGCTTGTTGTATGCGTGGGGTAACAACCAGTATGGTCAATTGGGTTTCAAGCCTGACTCCACGAACACGAGTACTCCGGTGAACGTGAACAAGCCGACCATCATCAACGGTAGTTGGCTGAAAGTCGCCGCCGGAGGCAAGCATTCCGCCGCCATCAGCACGGACGGACACTTGTATACGACTGGTTGGAATGGTAGCGGCCAATTGGGTACGGGTGATACGGATAATCGTGACCAGTGGACTCTAGTCGCAGAAGATAAGACGTTTGTTGACGTGGCGTGCGGCAACCAGTTCACTGTGGCGATAGCAAGTGACGGCACCTTGTGGGTGGTCGGAAAAGTCAGTTCCACCTCGTATTCAACGTGGACGCAAATCCAGTCGGGTAAGACGTTCACGCAGGTCAGCGCCAGCACGTACAGGTGGGTCGCGTTGACGTCCTACGGCGGTTGTGTGGTGGACGGCGACGAGTTTTTCTCTATTGGTTTCACGCAAGTTGTCGCCTCATTCGGCAACGCCTACGGGTTGACTGACGCGGGTACAGTGATAGTGCTCGTCGGCGGAGGTGATAGCGGTATCGACCAGTCCAATGTGTCTAATCTGAGGTACATCACCCGTATCGGTGGCGGATACAACACTTTCTACGCCATCGACAAGAACCAACACTTGTGGGCGGCTGGCTGGAATGGTGACGGCCAATTAGCGAACGGTAAGACCGGTACAGGCAGGTATTGGACCAACGGCAGTACGAGCGGCAACGCGGATATTGTTTCCACGCCAATCGATACGGGCATTACCGCATCCGACGTTGCGGGCGGCGACCGTGACGTGCTCATTGTCGGCAAGCAGGTCATGATTGCGGGCTTCGACCCGTATGGTGACGGCAAGACGGGTGGCGCACGTTCCACCGGTTTGAAGGGAATGGTCGTATCGTCCGACCCGACCGCCGTACCGGTCGAACCGTTGAGCGAGTCCACGGAGAAGGGGTTGACGACCCGCACGTACAATCTGCCGTATGCGATTGAGTCGGGCGGCTATGTCATCTACCATTCACTGGCACCGTTGACCGTGAAACTGCGGATACTACCAAGTGGTCTCCAACTGAGAAAGACGAGTGGGTCAAGAAGAATACGAAGACCATTCTCAACCAAGCATGGTTCACCTCCGAACACACGCCATACTCAGGCACGCCACATGCAAGCGGCAAAACCAAGCCGGACCCTCCGAACGCATCCAAACTGGATACGAACACGAATGACGTGACCGGCAATCCGACATGCCGCACCGACACCGACTATACGGAGGAAGGACACCAACACTGGTTCAGCACCAGCGACGAAGACTCCTGCGACCAAGTCGGCACCATCATCACACCAACCACCAGCGCGAAGAAACTCGGCACCATCAGCGGCCTGTATTGGGAGGACACGGACAAGGACGGTATTCGAAGCGACAACGAGTCGAACCGGTTCGCCAACCAGACCGTAATCCTGTACGACAAGAACGGCAAGCAGGTGGCATCCACCAAGACCGACAAGGACGGCAAGTACAAGTTCGAACACTTGGACGCGGACGGCGACCAGTACACCATCCAATTCAGCCGCGTCACCCACCAAGAGTTCACCAAGCCGGATGCGAACGACATGGACATTCCGAATGACGCGAGTTCCACCGACTCCGACGCGAACACGAGCGACGACAAGTACGGTGAATCCACGTTCACCATCATCCTCACACAGGATAAGCCGGACAAGGAGAATGTGGACGCGGGCGTCCTACCAGAAACATGGATGATGAGCATGCCCCACACCGGCATGGGCTTACTGTTGCCAATCCTCATACTCGTCAGCATTCTGGGACTCGTCACCGCAATCATCCTGTTGAGAAAGGAAGACCGTAAGTGAAAGGAACAAAAATGGGCATGCACGCCAGTAACCGTGTGAACCGCCACTTGGGACAACGAATCCTCGCCACCCTCGCCATCGTGGCGGCGGTCTGCGGCGGACTCATCACCGGTAGCGCCATCGCTTCGGAACCGGCCAAATGTTCGACCGGCGTGGACAAGGTCTGCTATGCGGGCTACAACGCCGCAGGATTGAAGCAGATTGCCGACGATTTGAGCGACAAGGGCAAGGGAAGCGCTTACTATGCGGAAATGGAGGATAATCTGACTAAGGGCACGCAAGGCTCGCTCACACTGTCGGACGGTTCCAATCTTCCATTCCGGCTCATTGGCATCCTCCACGACGACAAGGCTGATGGTAGCGGCAAAAAGGCTGGCTTGACGTTCATGGCATGGAACGCGTTACCGAAAGCGTACTGCATAAACGGCGTCATGCCAACCGACAACACGACCACCTGCACGAACAGCTACACCAACAAGGGCGGATGGCGCGACAGTAATCTCCGTCAATGGATGAACAATGGGGAAATCTGGAACCAATTCCCCACCGACTTCCAAAACAACGTGACCACCGTATTGAAACAAACCAACAACATGGACTACGGAAACACTTCCGGCTCCGCCGCATCCGCCACAGCAGACAAGGTATGGCTCGTATCCTACAGGGAACTCGTACCAACCATATACGACGGGTGGAAAAGCTCTAATGGATTCCAAGCGTTAAGTCAGGAGGGAAGCCAATACGAGTATTTCCAAGGCAAGGTGATGCACAACTATTCAAACAATAATATTCTGTCTGGAATCTACGGAACCGTTTCCGGTTCAGCACCCTCCGGTGCCAGCGGCAGCTATTGGTGGGAGCGTTCGCCCTACCCGTACTACTACTACGATTTCCTCCCAGTGAGCTCGAGCGGCGACCCCAGCTGCTACAGCAGTGCTGACGGTCGCTACTCCGTTGTCCCCGCTTTCTCCTTCTAATCCCCCATCCTTTAGGGGGTGGGGTTCATCCCCACCCCCGCTAAAACATCACACGAAAGAAGCCCCTATGACAGTACCCACCAGCAAGCGGACAAAAGCAAAAAGCGAATATGCGAACCAAGCGAGAATCGTACTCTACGCCACCAGAAACCTCTTCCGGAAATGGCCCAAAAGCCGAGACAACATCGAAACCATACACGTCATGCACATCGCCTACGACATGTACACAGCCGCCTACAGCGCCGACACCATCTACGCGAGCACCCTCGAAGAGCATAAGATGAAACTGCAACTCTTATGCAAGGCCCAAGGAATGCTGAACGCACTCTCCGGCCTCGTAGACGACTGGATAGACTATCCACCACGAGAACGCGACATGAAAGCCTACCAGAACAGTCAGGAAGGCGACCCCACCTACAATCCCGTAATCAAGGAGAAGAAATTTGTCAACTATGCGGGCACACTCTACAAAGCCATGGGGGTGTTCACGGGGGCAGTCCGATACGAGCGAGACCAGTTGAAGAAAGCCAAAACCGTCGAGTCAAAGACCACCACTAGAATGGACACTTGGGTTCAACCCCAAATATAACTAAACAAAACCGGCCATATCCAAAATGGTGTTTCCGTTTCCGGTTCAGCACCCTCCGGTGCCAACAACACAATTGGTGGGAGCGTTCGCCCAACCCGAACAACAACAACAATTTCCTCCAAGTGAACTCGAACGGCGACCCCAGCTACAACAACAATGCTAACAATCGCTACTCCGTTGTCCCCGATTCCTCTTACCAAAAACTAACATCAGATAGGCCAGTAGCCCAATGGGTGAAAGCCTCCCGAAGGGGAAGGGGATATGGTCGAATGCGCGGCCCCTCGAAAAATGGGTTGCGCGTGAAATAGGTTGAGGGAGATATTAAGACTGTCGGAAACGACGGATACTCGCCCCTTAAGCTGGGCGTCCAACATCATTGCATGTCTTGGGTTGTTGCCGACGACCTGCCCTCAACCATTCTTTTCTCTTTCCCTAGTGAAGGAAGCATTAAAATCGTGAATGCGAGTCAAAGACGTAGAAGACGCCAACGCAGACTGCAACAACGCTCGGATGATAAGTACAGGAAGCTCCACCGTTACATCGACTTCCAACAAACATTCGGATTCGACGCGCTCTACCAAGCCGCAAGAAAATGCAAACGCGGCGTCACGTGGAAAAACACAGTGTTGAACTTCGACAATAGGCGTGCCGTCAACTGTTGGAAACTCGCCCAAGAATTAGAGGACGGCACATACAAGAAGAGAGCGCCAATCCGATTCGACATTTCCGAACGAGGCAAACTCCGCCACATCAGCGCGGTATCCTTCCGAGACCGGGTGGTGCAACGCGCCTTATGCGACAACAGTCTCGTCCCCATCGTGGAAAGCCAACTGATATACGATAATGCGGCAAGCCTACCGAAACGTGGAACATCGTTCGCCCGAAAACGGTTCGAACTACACTATAAGCGGGCTTTGGGCAAATGGGAGCATCCGTATGCTGTCATCTTCGACTGTTCCAACTATTTCGGAAGTATCAGCTCCCAACGAGCGTTCGATATGATTTCCACCCTGTACCGGAGCATCGCCCGCACCGGACGGGAGAAGCAGGATGTGGAACGGATTCTAACCGTATTGAGAATCTTCGTATTGGACGAACCACACTTAGGGTTAGGTAATCAGACGAGCCAAACCATGGCTATCTGGTATTTGAACAAGGTTGACCACTGGTGCATGTCGCAAGGATTCTACGGACGGTATATGGATGATGCCTACTGTTTCTGCGAGAATCGTGAACAGGCCGAACGTGTGTTGGCCGGTTATGAGCGGCGTGTCAACCAATTGGGATTGCGGTTGAACAAGCATAAGACCCGCATAGTGGACTGTCATACCGGTCAACTCACATTCCTGAAACGCGTATACAGTGTACAGGATGACGGCAGTATTCTTATCCGCATGCACCATAAGGCGTTGCGTGCAAGCCGACGGCATGCGTGTAACCTTATCTGCTCATATGATGGCGTGCATGTGGGATTGAGGACAGTTCAGGATTCTTGGACGAGCCATGAGAGCACACTGTCGGGTCTAACTCACCGTCGTGGACTGTGCGCTCGGGAGAAAGCGTGGTATCGGAGGCATTGTGAAATGCGGAAGCTGGCTTTTCACCCGTGATATTCCGGACTTTCCAGATTGTGTGGTGGAGGGGCGCAATCTGCTGGAAGCTTTGGATGGGACGAGAAAAAGATTGGCCGTCCGATTAGCAGAAATGGTGGCGCAGAATCTTCCGCTTCCTCAAGAGAGTCTTTTGGATGAGATTTCGTGAGGCTTGGATTGTATCGTATTTCACTCGGCATGCTTGTCGGCTAGTTTTTCTTCCCGGCTTGGTGTTACACTGGGTTTACTTGCATTTCCTTCCTCGGGACTTCGCCCATGTGGGGCTTTAGAGGTTATCAGCGCATTGGTCAGAGTATGCCGTTTGAGTGAAAGGAAACTGTCATGGCAGGTTTTGATGATATTACGGTCACTCGCAGTGATGGCCGTTTGAAGGTTAAGGCTCCGTATAATCCGTTGTTCGCCCGTCGCTCCCGCGCGTTGGGCGGAACGTTTGATGACAAGTTGAAGACTTGGACGTTCAATGTTCGTGTGGAAAGGCTGGTGTTCGAAGCTTTAGACAAATACTTCTGGTGGCATAAGGGCGTGGACGCTGAAAAGCGCGTCACTCTAACCATTGACCCCTACGACTACTTGTACGCGTACTCCAAGCAGGATAGCGACATTATCTGGTTCGCTGGTCGAATCCTAGTCGAAAAATATCAGCCCGACCGTCCACCGCGCATGATGCCGAATGTGGCTCTCGTGGATGGCATGTGGCCTAAAACCGGCTTGTATACGGGGTTGAATCTCAGTCCCGACAAACTCCGATTATTGGTATGGGATGTTCCCACCAGTTTTCTGGAACGATTGTCGTCCGGCAAGTATGAGTTGTCTGAGCCGGATGGTGACACGTTGACTGCGGTTGACGTTCGTATTCAGGCTGTGGAGGAACGGTTAGGCCGGTTGAGGGAACTCCGAACCCGACTCGCCTCTAATAGTGAGGATGTGAATGATGCTCTCCGTGCCGATTGATGGTCAAGTCCAGTCGCGTCTCATTCCGCCCACGTTCGTGGAAGACAACATCAGCGACATGTTCAAGCTGTGGACGCCGGACACAATATCGTCGTGACGGCAGTGGACGAGTACGGTAATCGAACCAGTATTACCACGCCGGATAATGTGAATCATGACATGCTGGGGCGTTCTCTCGAATTCGCGTCCCATCCCGTACTGATGCGGAATGTGCGCCGTTGGATGGTTTGGCTGTTGCAAGCGCAATACTGCAAGGATTACAAGTGGGATACGAACAGGCTTGGAGGTTGGATGGAAGTGTTGGGTTTACCAGCCGACCTTGATGTTCCCGTAACGGAGGAACATTTACGCGTGTTGAAGCCTGTGTTTAACAAGGATGATGCCGACCCGTATCGGCTTGTCGCACGATACGACAAGCAACATTATGCTTCATGCACCCTCGGCACTCTCATACGGTTAGCTGAACAAACCACGCCGAACTATGCCTTGAACAATCCCACCCGCTGGTGTCAAACCGACCGATACCGCAAACTCAGCATCCAACCCAATCCGAAAGAAAACTGGGACGGAATGGACAGGGTACGTGACTGTTGGAGCGGATGCGAATGGGCATACCCCGCATTGGAACGCTACTATAATCCGATTCGACTATTACGCGACGAATACCGGCGGGGAGGACTACCTGAAACCTTCCACTATCCAATACACACGACAAGAGGCGAATACCGGTTGGCGAAAGGACAAATCAGCCCCCACGCAACAATCCTCCTCAACGGCAAGCCGGTAGGACTCATGTTCAGCGACGATTGCGAGGAACCATTCACCGACCGGATACCACCCGAATGGTGTGCCACACCCTTACCGGAAAACTATAAGACCACGCCACTCAACCGAAACATTCCCGTAAACGGCGAATTCAAACCATCATTCCAGCAAGCCATGCTGGGATTCGTGGAATGGTATGAGAAAACGCACAAGGGATAGCAAAAGAGGAAAGCCCCTTAGTTGAGGGGCTTTCTGGTAAATGTCAAATGGTGGCAAGCTTGAATTCTTCCAGCTTGTCCATGCTAAACCGCCCAGAACAACAAAACCTAGTTCTCCGAGCGTTCGCTGATATTCTCCCGCATCTGCAAATAAGCCCCATGCTCACGCAAGTAATCCCGCAAATACGGCATTTTGAAAGCGACTTCACCGTAACCGACCGGCTCAATCAAATCGTTCTCAATCAGCTTGGTTCTATACACGTTGGCGAACTGTGGCGAACGGTTCAACCGACGGGCGATTTCACCTGTATTCGACACCGTATCATCCACCGACATGGCAAGCAGATAGTTCACCGCATGGGATGGCAAGCCATGCAATGCTGGGGCGTGAACCATATCCCTAGTTTGGCTTGGGCTTTTTCGATACCCTTGACCGCGTCCTCCTCGGTCACTTGATTCACATGGCCGTTGGTTTCGGAAACCCTCCAAGCCCAATAACCCACCAGCTGAATCATGAACGGATAACCATGAGTGGCATTGGTCAACCGTATCAACGTTTCCATCCCGGCTTTCTTCTCCCCGCTGAAAGACTCCTCGAATGCTTTCAGAACCTTCTCCGTTGGCACGGAACCCAAATGATACCGTTCTGCCCGTTGAAGGAAGGTGATGGCATTATCCGACAGCACGTCGTTCACGGCGGACGGTAACCCAGCGAAAATGAACGCGATGTTCCGTCCTTCGCGGATAAGATGTTGCACGGCAGTGGACAAAGCCTGATTTCGTCCATGGAACCGGATTGCACTTCGTCCAATGTGATGAGAATGCCCTGCTTGCTTTCATTCATCTTGTCCAAACGTTTGCCGACCGCTTGACGTAGCGTCAAGGAACGTTCCTCATTGTGTTCGAGTTCGATTCTCCCCAAACTCAGTTCCAGATTCCCTACATCACCTTTCAACCCGACGCTAGGCATGTCGTAGGCGGATATGCGAGTCGTGTCCTTGCCGGTAAGTGCGTCCACCAGTCTTTGGGTGAAACCTCTATCGGCGCTTTCGTTATAGACTTTCCAGCCTTGCTTCTGCGCGTGTGTTCCTAACGTGTCCAGCATGACTGTTTTCCCTACACCTCTGGCTCCGGTGAGGAACATCAGCCGTCCGGGGCTTCCTACACCGTCTTTCAGCGCATAGTCGAAGTCTTCGATGATTTCTTCTCGTCCGACGAGTATCGGCGGGATACGTCCGGCGGTTGGTTTGAACGGATTGGTCATGTCTGTTTCCTTGATTTTATAATAATTATAATAAGTATAATACTTTAAAAAAGCATGTACCAAGGGGTTAAGTTCGATAATAGGCAGCTTTGTCGAGAGTAGAGGTTGACGACCTAAACGGAAGTGGTTTAAAATAGATTCTTGTTTGAGATAAGGTCACTTTTCTAAAAGGCATTGAGGGACGGTTTCCGTTTTGGTCTCCGTCCCTCTTTTTTTGTATTGTTTCCACGCTTGAAGTATACTGGAATCGTTCACATAAAAAAAGTTGAAAAACCAAGGAGAAAAAATGAATAAGCCCGCATACTTCAAGCAGTTCGGCGCAGATGACTACAACATTTTCGCAGTCAAGGACAAGTCGTATGTCATGAGTCGTTTCACAGACGACCCCGAGGGCGTCTACTACATGCTTTTCGAGCATGTCGAGGGTCAGACCGGCGTCAGCTATTACATGTTGGACAATATTCCCGAGACTGTTTTGGACGGTGTTTCCGACGGTGGATATACCGATAGGGAGTTTGCTTCGAGGCTTGCCGGTCAGGATAGGTTTGTCCACAATATCAATGTTCGTAGGCTTCTGCATCATTCCCACTTGGACGCCTGAACGATTCCGTAACAGTACTCTTCCTTCCCTTATAGGTTGGAGGGGTTTGTTTTTTCAGAGGTTGTTTATAGTTTTTTGGGTGTGTCGTTTTTTCGCACGCTGTATACTGGGATTGTTCACACAAAAGATAAAAGAAAACCAAGGAGCAAAAAATGAACAACATCGACAGCATCATCGAACGCATCAACAACCTCATGGCAATAGCCGAAAACGAAGCATCCAGCGACAATGAGGCGCAAATGGCGTTCGAGCGGGCATAGAAACTCATCAACGAATATCGTATCGAAGACTGGAAACGCGACCGCACCCGCACGAACAAGCCAATCATCGAACGTGGCGTGAACGTAAGCAAAACCACCATCTACCATCAGCAAGGCTACCTTGCGACCATCATCGCCCAAGCTAACGAATGCCGCGCCTACATTCACGAAAGCCGGTGTGGCGGAAGGATTGAGGAACGTGCCGTCATGTTCGTAGGCGAGGAGGACGATGTGAACGCCGCAGTCCTTCTCTTCCAAAGCATCGACCTATACTGCTCAGTCCACGCCCGCACTAGCTACGCGGACATGATTGACCAGCACGCCAAAGCGTACTATGAGGACAACAAGGAATACGTCGAAACGCATTACGGACGTGAATCCTATCCGACGCTGACGGAATGCAAACAGTACATGCGTCGTGATTATCCACGCGCCAAGTTCTACTATGGTTATCGCGGTGGATTCAACGAACGTTTGAGCGAACGTTTCGAGGAGCTTCGCAAGCAGAGTCTCGCCATTCCTTCCGGTCGTGAGCTGGTGTCATGCAAGAGTCAGCGTCTGAACGAGTATTTTGACAAGCTTGAGCTGGTGCCGGGTCGTGCGGCCACTGCTCGTGGTAGCAAGGATGGTTTTGCTCGTGGTGTGAGTGACGCGAACAATGTGGGTTTGGGTTTGTCTGAAATGGGTGTTTCGTCCCATGCTTTGCTGAATGCCTGACTTTTCAGCCCGCTTCCTTGCTTTGGGGAGTGGGCTGTTTTTGTTTTTTCCTACAAACATGGTATACTGGGATTGTTCACACAAAAGATAGATTCCAACAAGGAGGAACAAAAATGATTAAGACAATCACCAACCTCAAAATCACCAAACTACGCGAACTCTCCACACTGTCAGTGGATAGTGAATATCTCACAATAGACTACTTGGACGAGGATGGCGAAGAACAGCGAATCGAAAAACTCACCCACGAGGAAGACCTTGGCGAATACAACGTCAAGACCGACCTTTGGGAGGACATTCTCGAAGATTGGCGGCTCACCAAGCCGATTCCAGTACCCTCTGCCGAAAAAGAAGACTGGAAACTGCTGGAAGACTATGTTTGGAACCTCACCGACTCGAAGTATCAAGAACTGTCGGACAATCGCAATAAACTATACGAAGCCGACGACGTGGCGAATATCCTCCGCAGCATCAGTCGTCTCAGCGACGTAGGACGAGCCACGTTGAACAAACTGCTGGACAATGGTTCCAAGGATGTGGAGAATGAATACACGGAACAGTGGAACCGTATCGTTCCGCTCCGTCAGGCGGACGGCGAGGAAGAATAGGAGGAACAGGGAAAATGAAGGCACGAGACGTTAGCTTCTTCAAGAAGAACGCTTGGAAGGGCACGTATTCCAGCATCCTCACCATTCCGGTTGAATCGTTGGCCGACAAGTGTTTCGGCGCTTGGTTGGATATAGAGGACACGAATTTTGCGGAAGCGACACTGCCGGACGAGAAGCTTGCCGGACGGTTCCGTGAGCTGGTCGATTCCGACGCCGAACAGGCGGAATGGGATGAATTCTATGCTTCCGTTGGCAAGGCTTTTTCCGCCATGTCGGTGGATGAACTGGCGTCCAAGTTCGTTGAGCTGAACGACCCTGCGACCATCCGTCGTGTTCTTTGGGGTTACGGGAACAAATGGTATCTCGATTCCGATTGCGAGTATGAGTTCTGACCGTCGGATTTTAGCGCCTCTCCCTTGGATGGGTGGGGCGCTTTTTGTTTGGCGTGTCGTACCCAACATGATGTATACTGGAATTGTTCACACAAACAAGGGTTCGTAAAACCCATCACCAAAAGGAGAAAAAATGCATATCAAGGATGTTCTGCTTATGACGCTTGTCACCATCGCTTTCGGTGGGGTGGCAACCGCAGTCGCGTTCGGCATCTACTCGTTCGGCACTTGGCTGTTCACGTTTGGCCGCACGTTCGGTATCGTATCCGTGTGCGCCATTACGGTGGTGTTGCTGACCGTCGCGGTTGAGGTTCGTTTGAGCATGAATCGTTAGTTTTCAGGATTGTGGCCTCGTCGTTTTGGCGGGGCTTTTTGTTTTTTGGCGTGTCCGTGTTGCCTGTTTTACAAAGTGCGCTATACTGGAATTGTTCACACAAAACATTGGAACCGTATTACGTCGCATCGTTCAGACAACGGGGAAGACTGAGAAAAAAGGAGGAAGCATGAATGTCAAGTTCACCGGATTCGACTACATCAGCGACAACGACGGCATGGGCATTCACGTCGTCGCGGGAGCCGACGACATCTGGTTGCCGGTCGATGACCGTGAGCGTGTGAGGTTCGCACTCGCCGTGCTGGACGGGTTGGAACCCAAGGAACTGGATGAAGTCGCCTATCAGTTCGCCTTGGAGAGGACACGCGGACATGGTTCGCTTTGACGCCTTAATGCATTGAAAACGCGCTTGGCTGGAAGCTGGTTTGACGTTCTTGTGCATTCATGTATACTGGAATCGTTCACACAAAAACAGAAAGCCATTGAATAGGAGTTAGACCATGGAACACAAGACCAAGGCCGTAGAAGTCAGTTTTCTAAAAAACCAAAAGTGGACGGGCACCGCCACGAGAATGCTGACCTTCCCGGTCGGAGAACTGGCCGACAGGTGCTTGAATGCATGGCTCGATATCACGGATGAAGGCTTCTCCCATGCCATACTCCCATCCACGCAACTGGCGGAACGGTTCTCCACGCTCATGGAATCGGACGCCGACCAAGCCGTTTGGGACGAATTCTATAAAGCCGTGGGCGAGGAGTTCTCCCGCTTGTCGGCGGACGAGCTTGCCGCGTTTTTCATCGACCTGAACGACCCTTCGACCATAGAGGCCGTGCTGTGGAGCGACGGCGAACACGAGTTTTTGGATTCCGGTTGCGAATGCCGGTATTAACGAAAGAGGACTTGACAATGAGAACCAAAGCCAAGGAACTGCCAGCCATCCTCACTATAGCTGACACGATGGCCTACCTCTCCTGCTCACGCCAGCACGTGTACGACCTGCTGAAGGCCGGTCGCATACGCACCTACAAAATCGGACGACGTCGGTACATCGACGCCGATTCGCTCGCCCACCTGTTCTGGAGGTAACGCGATGCCGAACGTGAACCGTGTGGTCATGTTGCCCGCCGACCTGTACCGGCTGACCATGCAGTACGCCGACGATAACGAACTCACGTGGAACGCGGCGGTGAGAGCACTGGTCGAACGGGGGCTGAGGCAAACCGTCGAACCATGTGGGGAGCTGTCATGACCGGGGACAGGCTACCCGCGTTCTTCCTCAAGGGCATGTGGCAGGGGTTGAAAATAGCCCTCATACCGCACGCCCGTCTGCGTGACCCGTTGGGTCCCATGCCGACCGTGCGCGATTGGCTCGACATGTACGGCGGCACCCGCATGGACGCGGACATGTTCGACCGTTGCGAAAGCGAATGGTACGCACTGCTGGAGCAACGGAAACGTCGGATGAGCGCGTTCCTCGCGGGCGGATACGCGGGCACGTGGATGTATGCGATTGGGGTGCTCGTACTGTGGGGGTTGGTCGGCTGGCTGATTTGGCAACTGATTTCCTGAGATTCCAAACCCGTTGGATTCGACGGGTTTAGCTTTTGCGGCTTGGTCTTCCGCTTCTAGGCGCTGGTCGGCATTTTTTGTTTTTCGTATTGTGATATTTCAGACCATGTGTTATAGTGGTCATGTCCACACAAAAAGGGTTCGTCCCCACAACAACAAAAGGAGAAAACATGAACACCATCCAGCCAATCGCATTCGACAACGGCACCATCAGCATCGTCGCAAGTGACAACACCTACGACCACGCCTACGCAGACAGGCCCATGAACGAAGCTATCGTGGAAACCTCCCACCACAAGCCCAATCCACTCAACTGGAAGCACGTCGTATCCAACTGCGACGAACGTTGGAACCTCATCAAAGGCGACGCGTGCTTGGCTGTCCTGAGCGGCAACTGGGACGTTTTCGAAAGCCGTCACGAAAACAGAATCATGCTCGTCACCCGCAAGGGAACCCGAATCCTCTGACCCACGCTAAAATTGGAAGATTGCCGTATTACTACTTCCTTCTGCTTCTCTCATATTCAGCAAAAAAGAAAGGAACAATTACATGAAAGAACGGGATGTCTCACTGGAAAACGACCTCATGACGTTAGGTCAGGAACCGATGGACGAACCCGACTCGTCCACCACCATCGAACTGCAAAGAGTAGTCAAAGAGACGGAACGGAAAATGTTGAAACCACCGGCACCGCCCGTGGAAGCCGAAAAGAAGACCGTTCCTAAGCCCGTCGAACCGAAGAACGACCCTACAGTCAAGACGGAACCTAAAGCAAAGACCGAAACCGTGTCCACGAAAGAACCGAAGACCTACAAGCCGACCATCCCGCGCAAACAGTCAAAACCCGTCAAATCCGCGCCGACCCTCACCAATCCCTATGCTCCCGTCGAATACGATTGCAACGGCAAATGGCGTCAACTCGTGGCCGGAATCGCCATCATCGGCGTTCTCGTGGCGGTAATCGCCCTACTGGTAGGGGCCAAAACATATTGGCGGTTCATCACCGTAGGAGTATTAGCCGCTTTCGCCATGCTCCCACTTTACGGTTGGTTTGATGAACTCGAACGGGATATGTCCGTCAAAGCCGTGGAAAAGGATTACAGGATTCGTATTCTGCAAGCGAACGGTGGCGGCGGACTGGTGGAAGTTTATTACACGTTCCAGCAGAATCCGACCGTCAAAGCTGGTGTTGTTTCCTATAGTCACGGCTTGGCATGGTTGCGGAACGCGGACGGTAAGAAGATTGTCGGACGTGGCAAACCGTTGGACTGATTGAGTTAATCTGGAAGCAATCACGCCTACTACGGTAAGGAGCATTCGACGTGCTGAACAACGGAATCTGCGCAATCTGCAAAACAAACAAGTGGACTATCCTCTGCCCCGAATGCTCCCGACCGTTATGTTCCGACTGTGTTAAAGACTTGGACGGATACCATCGTTGTGAACGTTGCCTGAGCAAGGATTTGAAACGTGGCGAACAGTACTCCCACGCCGTATATACGGTTCTGAAAGACGAACGTACCAAAGAACAGTTCGGAAGCCTGTTCTGGGATATGGTCGAAACCATGTTTGAGAGCCTATCGTTCGACTCTGAGGGCATGTTGCGTTACAAGGATGGGCAAGCGTTCTATCTCACCAAGCATGATATTGAAGAGATTGAGACGGATATTCTCATACCTGAACTGAACGAGTTGCTTGTGAGGATAGGCGAAGAGCCGTTAACTTTTTAGATGGGAGTGAGAAATGGGCTTATTGGACACGGTGCGTAATCCGGCGTTCCGTATGGGGTTGCGCCGTTCCGTGCAAATCTGGCGGCATAATATTCCACCGTATCCGGTATTGCCACCATTGGATATGGATGGCATTCTTCTACCGTTGCCGTATCAGCCTAGCCCGTTCGACCGCGACGGCGATTGGCTCACGCAGAACGAGTTCGACGATGAGGTTCAGGCTTGGAGCCGCAAAATGGAAGAGGTCGGTAGGGAAAATGATTTTCGCGTATCGGCTTGGAGATGGGGTTTGCGGGTCGGATTGTCCCTTATGGTTCTGGCATATCTGTCGATTATTGCATTGATGAGCTTGCTGGTTTTTTGTGTGATTGGGTAGTTTGTTTTGACGTGCCGACTTGCGTGATTGCTATTCTTGAATATATACTGGGATTGTTCACACAAAAAACATGGCTTATACAAAGGAGCAGTCCCATGAACACCTACTATGCCGCCATAGTCAACCACCCCAACCAGAAGCTCGACCCCGACAACAACATTCCACTAATCCAGATTTTCCACAGCGCCACCGAACGCAATAACTGGGTGAAAGCCTACGCCGATAATCCCCACGTGAAGACCATCGACTCGAAACAGGCGATTCGTTGGCTCCGCTTCACCTACCGCCAGTATCGAAACCAGAAGATTCCCTCCCGCATGAGCAGAGACGGCGTGGTCACGAAGTTCCTCCGCACCTGCTCGTTCCAACCCCTACTCCACACGAAGAGAATCAGCCTTACGCCGGAAGAGGTCATCAAGCATCTCTCCGACCCCGAAGACCATGTGCTGAGGAAAATCGGATACACTCGCTGAAAGGACAAAAAATGATTGACGTCCTCCCGGTGTTGAAACACCGGGATTCCAACACGTTGTTATCGTGTTGAGGTTTCGCACGTCAAGGCGGAAGCGTCCTTCCCGCGATAGGCGGGTTGGGCGTCTGGCTCCGTTCGGGCGTGCTCGGCTTCGTCCAAGCCGATGAGATGGTCCAATCCCCGTTTGAGGATGTTGTTGGCCGCGTTCAAGTCG
>ENA-OQCR01000005-OQCR01000005.1-human-gut-metagenome-genome-assembly--contig:-NODE-5-length-32748-cov-1.661414_pt1 | contig 32748 bp, 43 predicted proteins | sample MGYA00242763_ERZ504589 | MGnify/ENA primary metagenome ERZ504589 (study PRJEB26092, sample SAMD00036321) | human gut metagenome | host: Homo sapiens | study: EMG produced TPA metagenomics assembly of the...
CTGTGAATCCTCGATTGCATTTCCGACAGTATCCGCGTGTTCGCGGGTATATTCGCGACTCCTGTAATCGTTGCCATTCGGCTGTTGGACAGTTGACGCAACTGGTGGACATGCAGGATGAGTTGAACGATATCGAATGCTATGCGAACGGTGAAGTGGATTTCGACGACGACTTCTAAAATATACGTTCCGATGCTATAGTGGATTCGTTTGCATTGAAAGGGAATCTGAAAATGCCTGACCGGAATCAAGAACGAATCGTCAAGGCCATGCCTTACGAAGTGCGGCATGAGCCGGAGGACGAATACGATTTCGGATATTCCGAAACCCGATACCGTCTGGTGGACGTAGCCACCGGGGAAATCGTGGACGACGCGCAAGGTTACGGATACAGGACAGCCGCAGGTGCGCACCGCGCATACGGGTACAAAAGCATGCCGAAAAGCAGGAAGCGGGAAATCGCTTCGGTCAAGAGCCGTGTTCGCCGCTTCCGTGAGGAGAACCCGACCTTCGTGAACGACATGGAGTACTGCATGCTGAACGCTTGCAAGGATGGGGTCGAATACACGTTCGAGGATTTCAGGAAACTGCTGGACGAGGAAAAGCCTGATTTGAGGGGGTTGACGCCGGAGCAGCTGTTCCGGTATATCTGAAATTTCATACCAGTCCACCGAACACTGCGGTAGCGTCTTCACCCCTCATGAGCCGGGACATCACGTCAGCGGCTTCGTCTCCTTCGAATGCGGCGATGGGTGACGTCGCTGGTGCCGCAGTCCTCTTGTCGGACGGGTTTTCGTGGATGCGTTCTTCCAAGGGCGTTCTCCTTTCCCGATTCGTATTGTCCCGCGTTCCGATGCGTCCGCATGCCGGACTCCCCATTTGGTTGACTCGGACTTTTCTGCCTGTTATACTGGGCTTGTCCACATACTTGGGCCGGGTCGGAACGCATGCCGTATCCAACCCTGCCCGAACCCACAACCGGAAGGAACGTCCAACATTGGGCATCGAAATCTACGAACAGGACAAGTACGCCATCCACGTCGTCAACGCGAAAGGCGAAATCAAATACGAGTGCAGCGCCCGCAACGTGGCTGAAGCCATCGTCAAAGAGCACAACAAGCACAATGGTGGGGAACCGTGGCATGTCGGTACCACCGTCACCTTGGTCAGCGCCAAAAACATCACATGGCGTGCCGAAGCACTCATCGACTGGGATAAGGTCAAGACCGGCAAAAACACTCCCAACAAGTGCGTGAAGGTCACTGCTTCGGAAACCCAGACGAACTTGCAGGAAAGCAAGCCGAAGGTCAGCGCCACCTATCTGTTGTCCGACGGCGACAAGCCGGAAAACTACATGCGTTGGCATGCCACGGCGTCCGACAAGGATGTCGCCATGGTGTTGGCGAAACAGGCGGCTGTCAAGGCTTTGGAAGCTTATCTTGAGAAGATTGGCAAGACCGTCAAGACTTCGGTCAAGCCGACCGTAAAGCCGTCCGGGAAGGCTGTCAAATGAGCGGTCAGAACAAAGCTGAAGAGAATCCGGATGAAGAGTATCTGCTGGACGCGCTTCGAAACTTAGGACCCACGCCAATCGAGGAGCTTATCGACAAATCCAACATGGACGACGAGTCGAAAAAACGGTTCCATGAATCACTGCGAGCGCATGACTCCAATATCGTGCGGGAGCAGTCGGTGAAGATTGCCGTCGGTGAGGCGTTGCGGGAATTGGACAAGTTGAGTGAACGGTTGGATGAAATCGGTGCGTTGACCGTGTGGGATTCCAGTCGGGCGTTGTCAGATGCTATTCCTTCCGTCGAGGCAATCCGTGTCATCCTCAAGCAGATACGCGGACATGACAGTGGTTGTGTGGATTCCGGTTCCCGAATCCGTTATCGTCTGGTGTGTGATGTGGACGGTGGTGTCCTGCCGTTGCCTGGTCAGATGTCGGACGGGGCTGATGGGTTGGTGTATCTGAAGAACGTGCTTGACGCTTGCAAGTCCGCCAATATCGAGGGGAATCTGCGTATTCAGTACGCGTATGTGACCGGTTGGAGGGACTTGAACTGAAATGTCCAAGTTCGACAAGACGGCCGTGTATGGGAGGGAGAATCCGTTCATTCCCTCCCCTGAGACCATGGACGCGTTGAAGGACGCGCTCATCGAGGAGGCGGATGAACGTTCCGACATGTTTATCGGCATGACCACCGCGCCTGATGGGAGGAAGGTTCTTCGCCGTCAGAGCGCGGGGCGCAACACCGGATGGCGTTCCCTTATCGGCTTGCGTTACCGTATCCAGACCAAGGAGGAGGCCGACGAACTCCGTTTGGACTACCGTCGTTTCTTCGAAAGCTACGTGGAACGAACCGACAGAAGCGAGCGTCGTAACCTGTTGGGTTTGGAGCATAGGACCGTGGACGGCGCGTACCGTTACACGGTGGAAGGCGTGGTGGCTGACTGTGAGGAGACGAGTGTATCGAACGGGTATGTGTCCCGCCTGTGTCTGATGTTCCCGCATGTGGTGAATTCGGATGGTTCTCAGACGCTTATCGACTCGCATATTTGGCTTGCCACGTTCGTGAAGAACACTGTTATCCGTCCCGACCGTATCGAGCCTCATAATGGTTCCGCCGACCGGCTGATGACGATTCGGTTGGGTGACACGTTGCGTGTGGACGCCGGATTGTGCGCGTATACGGATAAGCGTGGCCGTCACCGTTTCGGCTTGGCGGATTGGACTCCGTTGGATTCGCATTTGAGGTATCTGCAACTCCGTTCGGATGGTACCACCACTCCGCGCGTGGTCAGCGAGCGCCTGTGTGGGCGTGAGTATGATATCTGCTGGTTGGAGCGGGATGGTAGGCCGGGTTTTCGTTCGGTGATGTTGGATGGGTTGAATGCTCGTGTGGAGGCGGGTTGGAGTTCGTATGATTGGCGTCATCGTCCGTTTCTGTCGGATGGGGATGGTTTTCCGTCCGTTTGTCTTGACCAGTATTTGACGCTTGACCCGTATAAGGGTGAGGCTCACGTGGTGTCCCGTTAGTTGGATTGAGAGGATTTTTGTGTTGAGGAATTGTCTTAAAAAGGGTTTCCGTCCGGTGGCCGTATTGGTTGTGGCGGTTCTGATGTGTTCGCTTGGTGGATGTTCGGATAGTGAGTCGGGTTGGTTGGAGGGCAGAGCGTTCACCATGCGCGCGTATAGCAACACCGGTGAGCTGACTTTGACGAGTCATGCCGAGAAAATCGGGTTGGACGGCAATGTGACCACCGACTCCCGTTACTACGGCATCGGCACCAATGGTTCGGTTTCCTCCGGCTCGACCGATTCCCTGTCTTCGGTCATTACCGTGACTCTCGATGGCAGGGAGTTGGATTCCTGTGGGGATACGCTCATCTTCTCCGAGGATGGGTTGGAGCCGGTCAAGGATTTCGCCGCCGACGCTCTCAAATCTCAGGATACGGAGAGGACGACCGGTACTGGTTCAACGTCGCAATTGTTGAACCGGTATAAGGATTCGTTTGCCAAGAAGCATGTCGTGGTCATCAAAAGCCAGATGGGAACGCCGATTGAGGTGTTCGACGGTGACACCATCAAATGGGATATAGACGATAATCTGCCTAAAACAACAAGGTTCATGGTCGATGGTAAAACGCTGTACATTCATCGGGCGAATTTCCAAATCTTGGACAAGGATTCGTTGCAGTGAGCCACGATACCGAACCGGAGGAGGTCGAGTTGGTCAGCATCGTAGAGAGGGAGGCCGAGGAAGCGTATCCCGTCCAATACTGGGATGGTTCCGACATCAAGAAAACGTTCGAGGCCGACAGTGACGATTTGCAGGAAGCCTATATGAACGGGCGTCTCCACCCCGCTTGCGGGGAGGAGGTGGAGGCCGTGGCGAAACATCTCATGTGGGCTGACGAAATCCCGCGATGGGAGAAGACCTACGGCGAGGCTCCCGATGAGGATTTCTTCTGGAAGCGGGCGAAACGGTCGGTACACGCGACGGATATCTGACTCTAGCCAAGGAGCTTCTGGAAATCGCGCGAAAGAAAGTCGAGGAGGGATTACTGTGATTCGACTGGCCGAGACACGGGGAAAACTCATCGCCGTCTGCCGTGGAACGGAACCCAATGCGAACGGGCCGGACAATCCGATATGCGAGCCGCCAAGGTCTTGTACCGATGCGAGAACGATTGTCCCGACGGCAAGCCCGACGACCGTGGACTCCTGTTGCGGTGGAATGGGATGTCCGGGGATGAGCGCGACGAGTATACGAATCGTGTCCTTCCGGTGTTGGAGGCTTTTCTGGACTACTAGACGCAAACTATGCTATAGTGGATGTGTTCACACATAAAGAGTTTTCAGGCAAAGAAGGAAATAAACCATGGACACGTCCACCGCCTTGAAGGAGCAGATACAGGCTTTGATGGACTCGCTGGCCGACACCGCGCTATCCGCCGCCGAGTCGCGCCATCAAAGTCAGGCCGGAGAAGCCCACCTGCTGTATGCGCTTTACCGGAACGATGGACTCGTAGGCTCGATGCTTCGGGGACACGGGTTGGAATCCTCGGAAATCCGGCTCCTCATGTCCGATATTCCGAACCGTCCGTTGAAAACGGGAGAAGACCCGGTATTGTCCGCTTCCAGCCGTCGCATACTGCACGACGCCCACGACGCGGTGGAAGTGTTGCGCCACGTGCAACGTGATAGTCATGTCGAACTCCTGCTCCGCGCCCACGGCATCGAACTGCCCGAACGTCAACCCACTCGGGAGCAGGTCGAGGCGGCGTCAAGAACCGGCGTCAACCTAGCCCAGACCGTCAGCCCCAACCGTGGACGTCAGGTCGGTGTGGATTATCTCTCCTACACTCGGCTCATGCTCGAAGCCGCGTTGAACTGAACGAAACCAGCCGAAAGGAATACCTATGGAAAACACTGAGATGAAAAACGGGGAGACGGACGCAGTGGTCTCAATCATCGCATGGTTGGACGAGCGGATAGACAGGACGGAAAAGACCATGTCCGCCGGTGAGGACGATTTTTCATGGCTTGCCGACCGTGAATACCTGCAAGCCTACCGAAACGCCCGCTCACACATGACAGCCCTGCGCGGCACGGACGAATGCACGGTGCGGCATCTGGCCGAATGGTGCGGGATTCGTAAGAGGGAGGCGGAGAAGAGTCTGCAACGACTGTTGGAATCAAACCCATACGGGGACGATGCGATAACCTGCGCCGATTCGAGAAGGTTCGCCTACCAGACAATCATCGACCGTTGCGAAGAAGAAGACAAGGAGGTTCGGAAGTGACCAATACGACAATCAGCGACATCGTCCGGTACGCGGACAAGACCGCCCGCGAACGGAACGTGAAGTGGATGGACACGACCATCCTGCTCAAGTCCCTCCTCTGGTCGGCCAGTGAAGCCTATCGCATTCTCCAACGTGGCGGACTGGGGTATTCGGAAGACAACCCCGACTATCTGGCGAGATTCGACCGAGAGCTGGTGAGATTCGACAACGAACCGTTGGAGGAAGGCGAGAAGCCACGGTTCACTCCGGTCGCCTTACGGTTGGTCGAGCATGCGAACAGTCCACTCGCATTGTTGAGGGCGATGCAACACACCGACTGCGAGGGCAATCTGATTCTCAAAGAACATTGGATATGGCCCCTCGAACATGAGCCGACGGACGAGCAGGTGGAACGCGCCGCCGAAGCCGGATACTTCCTTTCCGCCCGCTCCTACTTCTCCTACGGAAACCTGAAACCATGGGGCAAGGTGAAGCAAGCGTCCAAGGAGAAGTGGCGGGAATGGGCGCGGCTCATGCTCGAAGCCACACTCAACGGAACGGAAGAACCATGTTGAACGTCAACGGCGTGGATATCGAATACCAGTTCGACGGCGCGCACGACGCGCGTCCCGCCGAACATACATTGCACGGCTTGGACGGGTTGAACCTGTCAGGCTTGGATTGGATGCGCCTGTCGCACGTATGCCGTCTCATGGCCGCACGCAACCGTAAGCCTGAGCGGGCGTTCGTGCGCGTATCCGGTTGGACGGCGGACAGGCCGAACATGCGTCTCATCGTGGACGTGCTTCAAGACGATGACGGTACGGTCAGCGTGCCACTGCCGCTCACATCCGACTATCTGCTGGTTGATTCCGCCGAATGCGATGACCGATGCCAATACGGGTGGTTGAGCGTGTTGGAACAGCTGCCCGAACATGTGGACTACGGTCGGTTGGACGAGACCGGCATGCGGGTCGTGGACTGGCTGAACGGCATGGCGGACCCGTCACCGGAAATCTTCGAGGATTGGGAGGCCATCGGCCTTATACGGCAGAACGTCTATGAGGACGAGCCGACCGGACTGGCGGACCTATTGCGTTCCGCCACCCGGACGGAGCGTGACGAATGCTTCGACATGCTGGAACAGGTAGAAACGGGGAGGCCGCTGTGATGAACGATTGGCTGCGCGTCACGGCCATTGGCGGCGGCGACTACGAATGCCGTATGACCGTTCGGAAAACGGACGATACGACCATTACCGTCACCCGTCCTTGGCACCACCATTGGACGGACGGTTGGGATTGGAAGACCATCATTCGCCAATGGTTGTCCGACGTGCCGGAAACGTTCGAGCCATACGACGGGTTGGCTGAATGGCTCCGCGACGCGGATTCGGAACGTATCGACTGCTGGCATTGCCTGAGTTGGCTCGCCAACCGACGGCGGTCGGCCGTCGAATTCCTATCGGATGAGGAAAAGAAACGGCTTGCGTCCAGATTGGGTTTCGAGCGGATTGCGGGGCAGGAACGTTGAGCGGTTTCCGCAAGAGATTGCTGATATTCTTGTCCGCATTGCCAGCCCTCGTGTTGCTCATTGTCTTGACGGGCGGTTGGCGAATACTGCTGACGCCAGCCGTGATAGCGTTCCTGAAGGATGTGATACGCACGCTGTGGTGTGGGCTGCTCTTCAGCGTGGGGATGTCCGTATTTCTTCTCGTGGCGCTCACCATGTTCGACCATGCGAAGGATTCGCGTGAATCACGGAAGTGCGTCCCCTACCTGACCGTGAGCCTCCTGCTACCGGTCGTCGGCCTGTGGGCTGCATGCAAGCTTGCGGACCAGCCTTCGACAGGTAATGGTGTCGGACTGCTACTGGGCATCGCACTGGGCGTGCTGTTGTTTGAGCAGGTGTGGCCTCGACTATCGCCCGCATGGGTGTCCAATTACCTGACGTTAGAGGAACGGTATTCGGAACCGTCCGACTGGAAACCCAAGGACGGACTGCAACCTCCCTACTGGATGCGCGCATACAAAATCGCCTATCCGACCGTCCAAGGCACGAACGACACCCGCCCGCACCCGGAATGGGTCGAACAGCACGCTGACGACCTGCGGTTCCTACACGACCATCATGCGGACATGTACTGGAAGCTCGAAGATGCGATTTGGTGGATTGAAAAGGCGGACAAATAGTAACCGACCCGTATGTTCGCCGCGCCAACGGCATCAGACCGAAGCACATGCGGCGACCGTACTGGCGCAACGGCTTCGTAGAACCCGAAGAATCGAAAGGAAAAGATAACCAATGAACAAGCAACCGACCATTGAGGAAGTCTATAAACGTCCTGAATATTTTGACGCAGTGTGGTCAGAAAGCATTGAATATTACGGTGTCACCAAGCAGAGCGTCGTCTGCATGGAGGAGTGCGCCGAGCTTATCGAAGCATACGATGTCCGACGGCGTGACGGATTGACGGAGGGGACACGCTCCCACATGGTCGAGGAGATGGCGGACGTGCTCATCTGCCTATGGCTGCTCGAACACATGTACGACATCAAAGGACGTGACAACCGCACTCGCCACCCGTCTCCGGTCGGAGCGTGCGCATCGCTCATCAAAGCGGTCAGCAAAATCCTGCGCTACGGCACCGAAAAGGAGCGTCTGGATGGGCTTGCCGACGCGGTGGAGGACGTGCGACGCTGGATGATGCTGCTCGAAAAAGAAAACGGCATCACGGACGAGGGACTAGGCGAATGGGTGGAACGCAAGACAGTCAGACAACAGCGGCGAAACGAGGACGACAAGTGAGCGTGCGAAGCGAAACACTGGCCGAGGTCATCGACTGGCTTGGAGACGAGGCGGACAGGGAATGGGAGCGCGCCAAAGACGGCCTGAGCGACGGATACGGCGGGTTCGACGCCTACACGCGGGCAATCCAGCACTGTCAGGACATGATTGTCGAGGAGAAGGCTTCGAGTGGGAAACACGCGGAAATCGCCCTGTTGAAGCATTTGGCCGACACGTTCGACCGACAGCTCCGCAAGGCCGAACAGGCCAAGGACGAGGGTCGCGACTACACGTACAACGACGGCCGGTCAGACGCCTTCGGGTGGGCGGCGACCTACTGCCGACTCATGCTCGAACGGGAACGACGGCACGAAGGAAAGGAATAGGACGATGCATGATTTCTCGCAATGGCTCCAGTCGGCGGGCGGGATGGATGAAAAGGTGTGCGTGTTCCTTGTCTTCGGAGCGCTTTTCTGCGCGATTGCCGCTTTTATAAATGAATCTGTTACTCCTCTTTTGCTCGCGGTCGGATGCCTCTGCCTGTCCGAGGGATTGTCCTCTCCAAATCTTGAATCGGAAATCAAGCAAATCTGGGGATTGCAGGAGTCTCGTCCGAATGCGACCTGCCCGACCACGACCTGCCGACCAAGAACATGAAATGCTATGTGACCAACGGAAAAGGACATAAGGAATTGGTCGAAATCCGTGTATCGAAGGACGGAACCAAGCTCGGCCTGTACGACACGAACGGCAAGGCGCTGAAAACAACAGGAAAGGAATAGTGCATTGAAGGACTTCACGAAATGGGCGGCCATGTGGGACGCATACGCCGAATCCAATCCCGGCGACCCACCCCGGCACTCCCGCCGCCATGTGCTTCAACATCGGCTTGATAATGGTGATAGGCGGTATTATCGGAGCCTTCTTGGTCTCGGAGTCGGACAAACTGGTGGCGATGCTTCTGGCGAGCTTCTGGGCATCGCATTGCTGCTCGCATCACTCTTCCTGCCATCCCACAACGACGCCCACGTATCCGAACCACCCACATTGACCGAGCAAATCGAGAGGACATGGAATCTGGACGAGTTGGACGATTGTGAAAACATGGGCCACGGGCTGACGGATAGTCTAAAACTCCCTAAGTCCAGTCTTGAGGACGGCGACTGGAAGTGCGTCATCTACACCGACAGTCAACGCACCGAACTGACCGTCCACATCAAGGGAGACAAGGTCGGCCTGTACAAGGCAGACGGCAAGGCGTTGGCGGCGAACAGAAAGGATTAGAACATTGGCCGATACAGACAACATGCGGATGGCCAAGCGTATCAATGAGTATCTAGCTTGGCTGGACAACCAGTTCAGAAACGCACTGGACGCGGTAGATTCCGAAGCCGTCCGAGTACCAAGAAGGACTCACGGACGGCTTCGACCAAGCCGAAGTCAGCCTTCCGCCGCATCTTCGACGTCAAGGAGAATGATGTTCAAGAGACAGGAAACGAACTTGAGAAGACTACTGGCGATGCTACTGATTCCCGCATGCCTGATGTGCGCCGGATGCGACGAAACAAACCCCAACACCGTCACGCCCGAAACCACTACGTCCTCAAAAAGCAACACGGAAACCATTGGCAAATGCGATGACCTTCCCAACTCCAACCTCAGCGAATGCGAAATCCAACTCCCCGACGGACGCCACATCAACTGCCTCACTGTAGAAACCCTCTACAAAGGAGGACTATCCTGCGACTGGGAGCACGCAAGCAAAACAGAAACGGAAACAAAATGAACACACTCATACAGGAATCCATCAAATACGCGGCCAACACCAACACGCACAAATACGAGAGCATACAAGACGCGCTCGCGGACGCATACGCGCACGGGCGTCTGGCTAAACCCTGCGAGGAGGAGATACAGGCCGTAGTCCAATATCTGAAGGATTCGGCTGGTAATTTCGGGCTCAAGGAAATATCCTCCTACAGGCTTCGCGCGACAGCGAAAGGCATGCTCAAAACCGCCCGCAGGGCAATCACACCAACCGTCGTTGAAAACAAACAGGAGGACACGAAGTGACCTACGACACCATGAATGAAAACGGTCGAACCTACTATCGGGCGCAATGCGACTACCTCGGTTGCGAAGCCAAATACGAGGGAGACGAATACGAATACTGGGAGACACCCGACCTTGCCGCCGAAGACGCGACAAGCCTCGACATGTGGCTCGCCATGACCGACTGGAACGGGAACGTCCTGTTCTTCTGTCCGAAACACCTACGGCTGAACAAACGCGGATACACGCTCGGCTGCGACTTCGACAACCCCGCATTCCAACCAGTCAATCCAAAACTGAACACATACTACGAAACCGACGGAATCCCAATCCCCCGACCGGAATGCGAACAGACGATACTCGACCTGCTCGAACACCCAAACAAAGATAAGTGAAACATCATGAGCTACGAAAATTTCCTATCACACCGAATCAAATGCGACTACCCCGGTTGCGGCAAACCGTGCGACGACTGGTGGAACGACCAATGGCTAACCCTCGTCAAATACGGCGTACACGGGAGAATGGTCAGCGTCAGACACTTCTGCACAAGCCACCTCGACACCATGCGCAACCCCATTCCGGCCGGCTCATACCATCTACCCGACAATACGCCAAAAGACTGGCACACTTGGGGCGAAGGATACATGTACCCAATATACGAACCATGCATCCCCACCATTCTCAACGTATTGGAAAAAGCCACACCCGACAACCCACTCCCCAACAAACTTGTCGAAAAATGCGCGCTCGCATTATTTCGAACGGATACGAACTGGGCTGAAAGCAATCCGACGAAACGTGAAGTACTCGACTTGTGGGAACAGCAGATGCCCTGCATTCGGGAACAGTTTCTTAAAAGAGCGTACGCGGTACTGCATGAGGCGCTAATACTGACCATGCCGACTATGAAAGAAGAGCCGGAGGTATCCGATTGACCGGAATAAGAGTTTTTACCGGAAACGCCATGTATCCGTTCAAAATTAGTCAAGGTCAACATGTGAGCTTCGAGTATTATCCACTCGGATGCAATCCGACTCCCGTCGGGATGAGGGAAGTAAAGTGAACCGCGTTGAGACCACCGCCATGTTGTCTGCATTGGTGGAGAAGCGTTTGGACTCCCGTACCTCATATTGGGCGCGGGAGGTTAGCTTCGACCGAGGTACCCCCAATTGGCGTCGTATAGATTATGTCGGGTTTAAGCCGTATACGCCGAATTATGCGGTGGAGCCGGTTAGTGTGGAGCTTGGTATTTTCTCATGCTATGAAGTCAAATCGTGTTTGGCGGATTTTGAGTCGGGCAACGGGCTGACTTTCTATGGGGACGAGAATTTTTTGGTTACGACGCGTGAACTGGCGGAACAGTTGCATGAGATGTTGCGTCTTCCTCGGAATATCAATCAAGTTCTTGTGCCTACTCCCAAGGGTGATAGGTTGCAAGAACTGTATGACCTGTCCAATAACGGGAGTGCCAGTTATCGTCACCGTCCGGCGAGTGAAATGCTGTATGCGATGATAGAAGCCAATGGGCAGAGGTCAAAAGATACCAGAAGTAGGATTCTGTTTTTCTTTTTGTCCACCCATTAATGCATACTGGAATTGTCTACACAAAACAAGGGCTGGAACCCACCCGACAAAAGGAGCCAAAATGAAAATCGCACACATCTACCCGGCAGTATCAGAAGTCTACCGAACCGCCGTCAAGAAAAAAGCACGGGACGCCATGGCAATAGCCTATGGTATCCCGACGTCGAAGGAATACCGTCGTAAACGTGTGATTCAGGAAGCCGACCCACACTTTCTTCCCATGCCGGACGCCCGTAAATATCGGCACTCGCAGCTTCCAAACTAAGGAAAAACCATGCCCGCAATCCTCATATACGTTCTTGGAGTGCTGACCATACCATTCCTCTGGCTAGACTACTGTCTTCTCGTTGACCTGTTCCATAGGAGCGCATGGTATTGCCCATGGTGCAGTGAGTGGGCCGTCAAGTCAAAAGATAATCCAAACCGTACCGCGTACTTGCCGAACATTATCGCCTGGTTCGCCCGAATAGGCCATAGATTGTCAAAACGGCATCGTAAGTGGAAGAGGGTGTACGAGACGTATGATTTCCACCCTTGCAAGCCGTCGAACGTTCTCATGGACGGCCACATGGACGAGGTCATCCCGTTGGACGATTTCGACTACGGCTATCAGACAATCAGATACAAGTCCCATAGGAAAGGTCTAGACGGCAAAGAGTTAATTGTAACTGTTGAAGTGCCTTCCGAAACGCCGTACATCACATGCATTCGAGATGGTGAACAAACCGAAGGCGATGTCTACCGCAATCCAGACGGAAGCCTGTCACTCATACCTTGGGAGAACAATCCGAGCGGCAAACGATTCCCATTATTCGACAAGGATGGAAACCCCGCCCCGCTTATTAGCCCGAAAGAAAAGGAAACAAACACTGGACGGGAAACACTTAGGCAGAAGGAATAGAACGAGAAAAAGAACAATCTGCTAAAGAGCTAAACACTCTCTAGGAGGATGGGGTGGCTAGGCACTTTTCAGTGTCCAACCGCCCCCATTCTTTTTCGGAACTTTTTACCAACTTCCCGCAAACCTCGCAACAACCCCGTTCTCCAACCTCTAACATAAAACTAAACAACCTTGAACAAAATCAGTTGCAAACTCAATGCAATCATCCAACGAAGGAGCGAACATGGCTGATATTGAAACACACCCCGTATATGATTTGGAACATCTGCCGGGCATAGGGAAATCCGAAGACCAAAATATGCGGTGAAATATTGGACTCAGTCAGAAACCTGCCAACGCAATCCCCGCAAATACACGCTCATTGCCAAGTCCGATAGTCAACGGACAATCCGTAACATCATGCGTCGTATCGACACGCAGAACGGCAATCATCAATACTCCTCGTTCCGCGTCCGCTCACTGGTCGATTCGGAAGAATACCCGGAAGGCGAGTTCTCAACTGAAATCCGTCAGGACGATGACGGTAATTTTCTCCTCTACGTCGCATACATTCCCGCCGAAGACGAGCCGGAACCGAACCCACGCAACGAGGATGTGGTGAAAACAATCCGCTACGGTACGGAATGCACTCTCGCAGGTGACATGAAAGCGGCACTGCGAGGCAACGGCAACAAGCCAAAAGACATCGTCCAAGTGACTGGAACCGTGGAACAGTGGAAATGCCGGTTCGACGACCCGAACGTGGCGTTCCATTCCGAACAGCTCCACCTGTGGACGGAAGACCGCGTGTACGGGTTCATGCAGTCGGACGGGTGCGCCGTGGTTGTAGACATGCCGAGAAATCCAGCCTCGGATTAGCTTCCTCCAAGCCGGTCGATGTGCGAAAAACGGATTGCCTCCGGCTTTAGACCCGAATGCAGTGGTGCGGCATTCTCCCCCGTCCGATAGAGGCGGGGAACCCTCGGCAAAATCAGCTGAAAATCCCATCCACGGCGTCGAAAACGCCGGAGACGCGCGTCAGACGGCTACGGGAGCTTTGATTGACGGCCACGGGGTGTAGCCGATGAGATGGAACATGTCCGGCTTGTAGTCGAACAGGCTATCCGCCTTGTCGATTTCCATATACGGCCACGGGCGTGGCTCGCGCGACAATTGTTCGCACACCTGTTCCAGATGGTTCAGATACACGTGCGTGTCGCCGCCGACCCAGATGAACCGTCCCGGCTCCAATCCGGCCTGTTGGGACATCATCATGGTCAGCAACGAGTAGGACGCGATGTTGAACGGCACGCCCAAGAACATGTCCGCCGAACGCTGATACAGTTGGCAGTCCAAAAACTTGTTGCCGCGCACGTGGAATTGGAACAGGGCGTGGCATGGCGGTAATGCCATTTCGTCCAATTCTCCCGCGTTCCATGCGGATACGATGATTCGACGGCTGGACGGGTTATGTCGGATAAGGTCGAGCGCGTTCGACAATTGGTCTACCGTGGTGCCGTCGGTTTTAGGCCATGAACGCCATTGGATGGGATACCCTTTGCCAATTGTTCCGTCCGGCAACACCCATTCATCCCAAATGTGGACGTTCTGCTTTTGCAGAGTGTTGACCTTGTTGTCTCCGGCGATGAACCACAACAGTTCCGCGATGATGCCACGCAGGAACACTTTTTTCGTGGTTACGAGTGGGAAACCGTCTTGCAGGTTGAATTCCATACGCGTGCCGAACGTGGATAATGTGCCCACTCCGGTACGGTCGTGAGTCAGCTCGCCTTCCAGTACGACTTGTCGTAACAGTCTCTCATATGGCTGGTCGCGTTCCAATGTTCCGGCAACATAGTTTTTAGCTTCTTTCGGTGTCATAGATTTTGTCCTTTAAACAATCTTGTTAAGTCCTCCGAATCGGCGGGGGCTACAGCATACATCCCCGACTCAGCAAGTCACCGACATACTCCATGTCCACTCCACGCTCATTGAACGCCTTACGAGTGTAGACAAGACGATTCATGTTCGCATGGAACAGCACCCAACGTGCCAGTTCCGCACGTTCTGAATGGTCGTCGGCGGGAATCGGCCTATCGTGCAGGATGGCACGTTCCAACAGGTTGCGAAGACTCTTGACCTCAAGATAATAGTCCGACTTCAATTTGAACATGTACCCGTCGGCGTCATACACCACAACGCCCTCACGGTCAGACCAGCGGCGTTCCTCGTCCAACATGCTCCACAGTTCCTCCCGCTCCTTGTCGGAGTGGAAGACAGCCAATACTTCCGGTCGGTCGAAGAACCCGTCCATGTCAATCAGCTTGTCGGCGTCATGGTCGATATGGAAGTCCACCGTGTTTTTGATGGCGTGCAGGAACACGAGCTGCGACGTATCATACTTGATGATGTGACGGTCGGACTCTTGGTCGATTACCTCGAAAGCCAAGGTGACGTTGGCATCATGGGCGATGTTCCACAACGCCTGTTCCTGACCGATGTCCAACGTCTCCTTGAAGAGCCGTTGGATGAGATACGAGTAGTCGGTCTGTCCGCTCTTCGACCAGAAACGCCACGAACCGCCTCCGCGTGCGGACACCAAGCCGAGGAACCCGTTCTCCTTGCGTTCCACGCGCACTGGGAACTTGAGACGCTTGTCGATGTTCTCGCGGGTGGTCTGCTCGTTCTCCCCGAGGTTGAAGAACTTCTCGAAGCCGCGTGCCACGACATTGCCGTTCCCGTCGAGGAACAGGCCGCGTGCCTTGCTGGAATATTCATCCCAACGCTGGTTCCTAAACGCGTCACGGCTGAAATTGCAAGCGTATACGTCGTTCTCGCCCTTGACCGGGCGGACGTTTACGTTATCGGAATCTCGCATGAGTTCGAGCAGGTTCCTCCCATCCGTGGAGAAGTCGGCAAACCCGTCATTGGTCTTATGTGCGCCCTGTTCCAACCACTTCGAGTAACGGTCGAGAGTCCACTTCCTACCGTCTTTGAGCGGCGGCATATCCAACTGGATGACACCGGTCAAATCACGCCCCTTTGCCGGTACGGCGGTATAACCAAACTCGGCATTGTCGGGAACACGGGTCTTGTCGTTCCACAGCAATCCCACGTCTACCAGTGCGAGGTCTCCGGACGGATTCATATGGTAGGTTCCGTCAACCTTCCTTACATGGATGTTGACCCAACGGCTTTCATGGTCAAGGTTTTCATGCCAAGTCTCATACTGGGTGCGCAGATATTCCTCCGGCACACGGTCGTTTTCCGGACGGGTCTGGTTGCGTTCCAGCAGAACGTCCAACGGCGTGTTGAATGTGAAAGTCTCAACATGCGCCTTGTGGCGGACGGCAATCTGCACCTCGTCCACGCAGAAACGCGGGTTGACATGCTGCGAGTCGCTGATGACATTCACACCTTTGGCGAGCAGGTCGCTGATGATGGCATGCGCCTGACGGACGAGAATCCTGTTCAACTGTGGATTCATGGTTTCATGCCATGCCTGACGGCCTCCCGCCATCATTTCACGCAAACCGTCCAAGCTGACGATTACCGTATTCGAATTGACATGCTTCCGCGCCCAAGTGCTCTTTCCTGAGCCGGGCAATCCTCTAAGAATGGTCAGAGTGGTCATTGTATTTTTTTCTTTCGTTCTGTCTGTCTGAGTTATTTAACCTGACGTCGTACAGTTTTTCCAGTATTTCCTCGGTGGATTCTTCCCCACGGTATTCCGTCCGGTCTGACATGTAGATGCTATCCATAATCTCGTAGAGGGAGACTATGGATTCGTCTGTCAGATTGGAGAGACAGCCTTCGATGTACGCTATTTTCATAGCGATTCGCGTCTTTCCGTCGGGCACCTTCTGTTGGTCGAGCCATTCGTCGGCATCCTTTTTTCGTCTTGCGTTTAATCGCCATACGTAAAGCGTCTGCGTATTGTTTCTGGTAGCTGTTCATTTTTCTCCTTTAATCCAAGACGTGTTTGTGTGAACAGTTCCAGTATAGCTAATGTTTGGACAAAAAGCAAAACGTAACGCACACAAAAACGCCCGCCAATCCATACGACGAAAAAACGGGCGTCTCGAAAACACTTAGGCTCATCCCTCCCGGAACATGCGGACCAGTTCAACCTCGGATACTGGACTCATACCCCAAGCATCCAATCCCACGTTGATTTCGTTACGATTCTCGAACTCGTGCGGCATGCCCGCATGGGTGTGACCGTGCAGCAATCGCATGTTCTCCCCCACTTGCGGAATGGCATACTGTCTAAGCTCCGGCTTAGCCCAATTAGTCGCCACCCCATCCAAAGCGGGAAGGTCGAAGTCCTCACGCCATTGGAAGTGGCAGAGAAACACGGGCATGACGGTTTCGCCGTCCGTAATGTCCCTCATGCCGATACGCCCGATTTCACCGAACGCCTCGGTCAGCTCCTTGAAGCCCTTGCTCTTCCCGTACAGCACGTCGTCATGGTTGCCGAGAATCAGGTGCCGGTTATTGCGAGGACAGCGCAAGCTTTTGACATGCATAAGCGCCTGTTGAAGACTCCACGCGCTTCCGCTGTATAGGTCTCCCAGAATGTAGAGTTCGTCGTTCTCTCCTACCATTTCGTTGATGTGGTTGGTCACGTCAATGTCATGCTGGTACCAGTTGACGCAATCCTTGACCTGCATGTGCGCTTCGTTGGCCTGTTGCTTGATGGTGTTGTCCGACGTGAACCCGGGCTTCGCATATCCCCGTAATGCGGCCACAAACGGGTGGGCGAAGTGAGTGTCAGAAGTAAAGTATTTGGTCATTGTCTTTTCCTTGAAAAAGTTAAGGGGATGGGATTGGCTCCTATTCCCTAGAATTACGAACTACTTGATGGGAACGGGAACGGCCAACAGCTCATTATTGGCGTTCTGCACGAGGATTTCCGGCGAGTGGAACCGCTTGGCCCAGTGGTCGAACTGTTCCTCCGTAAGACTGGTGTCCTCTCCGCTTTCAGGGTCGAACCCTGAGATGAAGAACGTGCCCGCCATCATTTCCACGATTTGCGAATCAGCCCCGTCTTCGAGGTCGTAGGCGCGGATTGCGCGGTTGAGTGTCCACCTGCCGAGTTTGCCTTCTTCGTTGCAGTAGATGGTCGCCCCGTTTTTGAGTCCGAATGGTTCGATGTAGCCGTCTACCTCATGCTGTTTCGCTTCGAGGGTGTTGGGAATGGTTTTGCGAATGGGTTTCTCGTCCTGCTTGATGACGAGGATTTCGATGGTTTCCTGCTTGTCGCTCATTTTCGCTCCTAGCTTGTTTGTGTGAACGATTCCACTATATCACGTCGTGAGAAGGAAGCAAAATCCCGCAAAACCTTGACTTCTCCCCCGACTAAAGTCGAAGGTTTTACGGCGCAACACATAAGAACCATTGCGATAACCAGTGAGGTCAACTACCGCGATGGCGAGCATCGCGGCTTGTCCCTGCCCGGCGGTGATGGTGGAGTCGATTAGTATCTTCAACTCCTCCCGCTTTTATCATCCTTGTGGACTGGCGGAACATCATGGGATGGTTGACTGCACCCCTCCCAATTCAGAGCTTGTCCGAATGGGATTCAACTAGACTCTGATATCCGAGCCGTTGAATGTTCATAGCGGCCACACGGTCGTCATTGGACATGTAGCCGCAGTTCGAGCATTGGTATTCGTGCAACCGTTTGTTCCTGTTCGCCTTGCGTATCATGCCGCATTTCGGACAGGTCTGACTCGTGTAATGCGGGTCAACCGCAATGGTGGAATGCCCGGCTTTCAAAGCCTTGTATTCAATCATCTGGCGAAGCTGGTGGAAGGCCCAGCTGACTTGCGTATACCGGTCTTGTCTGCGAACTTTTTCCGTGGCGTGACGAATGCCTTCGAGGTTTTCCAACGCGAAGAGCGTAGGCTTAGATTGTCGGTTGACGAGTGCCTTCGAGACCTGATGGTTCACGTCCCGCATCCAACGGTTTTCTCTGTTGCCGATGTTTCTGAGTCTGCGTCTCGCGCTTCGCGTCTCCTTCTTTTGTAGGGTGGTGCGAAGCCTCTTGTAATGCTCGCGCTTGTTCTTCACCTCCTTCCCGTTGTAGAAGTCGGTATGGCCGTCACTGTCGTAGGTGGTGGTGAGGAAACGTATGCCCAAGTCCACTCCGACCACCTGCTGTGGTTGGGATGGGTGGGGAAGTTCTATGGTGCTGGGGATAAGCAGTAGCCATTTCCCGTTCCGGTTCAATAGTCGGGCCGTGCCGAATTTTCCATGACGATATGGCTCCGGCATGTGCGTCCAGTCGATAGGGAATTTGATTCGCCCTTCGAGCGTGTTCACGCTCAACCGTCCGTCTTTTAGGATGCTGTAATCCCTGTTCCATACAAGGTCGTATCCGGGGGAATGGTATTCCGGCTGGCTGGTCGCCCAAGGGGTTCCATGCGTCTCTTTGATTGTCCGATAGTTGCCGATGACGCGGATGATGGAGGATTGCGCCATTTGCGCTCCGACATGGTATTCGTCGCGGAGCCTGTGGTAGGCGAGCTGGTTGAGGGTTTTCTGACTTAACGTCCTGTATTTCCACGCTGTTTTGCTGACCATGTTGCAACAGTCGAGGTAGGCGGAGCAGGTGGCGTCGAGTATTTCTGACTGGGTGGAGGTAGTTTTGACCCGCACTGCGTAGGTGAGCGTGCTGAGCATTCCAATCCTCCTTGCCGTTTATTAGAATCTTCAATAACTGCTATAAGTGTAGCATACTATTGAAAAGAGAAAGGCGATTCCTCCCCACCCACAAGAGGTGGGGTATCCTCGCCAAAAAAATCATGAACATGATGGTTCTCATGGTCTTGGTGTTAGTTTTCAATTTTTTGCTCTCTTTTTCTCTTTGATTATTGGTTTCTTTTTGTGGAATATGTTTTTAAGGCTTTAACCTAGGAAGGCCATTTCGTCGGCTAGTTCGTCTTCGCCTTTTTCTCTGAGTAGATTCGCCACACCGTATCGTTGATTCCAACAACGCACGATGGAGTCCGCTTTTATGTCGGATGCTCCCCAGATGGTTGGTAGAATGGAACATTCGTCCGGCTTGTGGCTGATGCCGTAGCATGTTCCGTTTACGGTATTGTCATAGACGAGTCGAACCGGCTTACCGCAGAATGGGCATGGGGCTAGATGGAAATTCAAAGAAGCTCTCCTAATATCTCTTCGATTGGGATGTCTTCTTCCACATCGATAGTCTTATACAAGGAACGTAGAAATAAGGCAGTATTCCAATTTAGGTTTTCTTTGTGTGAATACTCCTAGTATAACACGTTTTTGGTTTGGGTTTACCGCGCATATTCTCACCCCGCCGTTGCATGTCGATTAGTCGGAACACTTCCTCCTCGTCCAAATCGACCCAACGCCCGTCGAACGGACTCTGATAGAACTCGTTTTGCGGCAGTGGACGAATCTCACCATCTTTCAAACGAATTCCTCCCTCTGTTTTCGACATTCACGGAAAACACGAAGAAGAATCCGCGTAGCCGCCTGTTCGGGTGTCAAATCTTTCAAGTCCAATACCGGAATACTGGTGGAACCAACATTCACGTGCAGTCCATCGAGAATGCCGTAACAGTAGTCATTATAGGTTCTTAATTCGGCGTGGACTCCACGGTACGGCATGGAAATGTTTTCCACGTCCCCGTTGCAATCCCAGTGGGACCCGCCATGCCGTTCCACCAAATCCAACAATGCGTCTTTGACCTGCGAGCCTAACGTGGAAGCCGAATACGTGATTTTAGGCGTCACATAGTTCATACATCCGCAGTTCGGACAAGGATACGACTGCCGTTGCCCGATTGTTCCACCGTACAGCCGGGTGATAGGAGTGGAACAGTATCCGCAATCCAGCCTGCCGTTGATAACCATATTGCTACTAACTCCTCTATTCGGTTCCATATTTTTTTGGCGGCTTCACTCGGCGGCATTCCCGCATATTCGAATACAGGAAGCTCCTCATGGTTGACGTTCACATGCAATCCGTCAACCCTGTCATAGGAAGGTTCATCATGAACTACCGTGACGGCTTAAGCCTCACGGTAGTTCATTTTTCTTCTCGACCATGATTGTCAGTCCTTCTTCTGTAATCTTTTTGCACGTCGTTCTTCGGGAGTGCCGAAACGCTTGTAGTAGCATTCCTTGGAGCAGATGTCGTAGGCTTTCATGCCGGAATAGTAAGGGTATTTTCGACCGCATTCGGCACATGTTCTGGTGGCCGTAGCCATCATGTTTTTAGCGAAGGCGATACCCTCCGGAGTTCCAGTTGCGATATACCTGTCACCGCGCTTGACGTAGGTGACGCACCCGTAGTGGCGGAGCCGTTCCATGCTGGCTTTGGCTGTGGGCTGGGAAACGTAGTTCCAGCCGTATCCTTTGCGGGAGATTTCCTCAAGAATGTTGAACATGTCGTAGTGGAGATACTTGCGTTCGAGCTTGTACTGTCCGACATGTGTTTCAACGAACTCGCTGATAGCGTCCATGTCGGGGATGAACCAGTCTCCGATGGCGGAGTAGTGTTCGATTCTTCCGAAGCCTTTCCGGACGAGGGATTTGAGGATTTTCTTGGTTTGTTCCAAGAGGATTCGACTGTTGTCTTCCTGCTTGTCGCGGGATGAAATGAATTCCAAGAGACTGTATTCGTCTGCTGTAATGTTGCTCATGGTTGCTCCTTGTTTTCGAACTCTTTTTATGTGAACAATGCCAGTATAGCATTTATGCGTTGAAATACAAAAAGCCCCAACCCTCCTATAAGGAAAGTCAGAGCTTCTAATCTCAAAGAGATATCAGTCGTCGTTGTGGCGGACAGAACGCTTCACCCCAATGAAACCGACACCCATCATTCACAGCCTTCGCCGCCGCCAATCGTCTTATCGACACACGCACGAACGCTTTTACAGGGCGAGTATGGTGACGCGCGGATACGGCCTTGCCTTCAACACGGCGCGGTCGCCCGCGTTGAACCGTTTCATCATCTCTCCGTACCGGTCGGACAGCGCACCCCTCACCGGCATGTCCACATGCTCAAGGGCAACGCAGTTGGAGAACATGGTCGGCGTGCCATCGTCCATCTTCACGTCAGGAGGAAGCTCCAGATTGGAGATGTCTAACTTGCGAAGCCGCTCGCAGAACGTGAACATGCGGTTGATGTCTTTGGCTTGCGGCAACCGTAGTTCCGACAAATCCAGTTCGGTAATCCGATTCCAAGTTCCGAACATCTCGCGGGCAACCTCCGCGCCACTCACATCCAAACCGGGCACCTTCAGGCTCGTCACGTCGGGGCCAAGTCGGAACAGACGCTCGCAGTCCCTCGCGTTCGGAGCCTTCAGGTTGACGATTTCAACGTCCCCGTCCCCCCGCATTGTTGAACATCCACGCCAAATCGACGGTCTTCGACATGTCCAAATTCGTGAAGTCCACCCGACGCAAGGCCCACATGTCCTCGAAGAAGACGCTCATGTCCTCCGGTGCCTTGGAACCCGGCACGAAGCGGATTCCCTCAATCCTGTTACGGTTGCCTATGTCCGCCCATTTCGGATTGTGGGCAAGCGTGCGCGGTTCGGGGCATCCGTCGCGCCAGTCGAAGGTAAGCACGTAGGTAAGAGCACCCAGACGATAGTTCAGCTTCCAGCCGTCCCCTTGGGCTATGAGACTGTTGTCACGATAATGGTTGACGAACCTCCGGGAAGAGTGCTCCCCTTTGTCTTCGTGTTCTCGAAGAACATGCTCCCCGCCCCGTAGGCTTGACCGAAATCCACTCGACGGACATTGCTATTACGGGAACGGAGACTCTGCACGCTCGCTCCGCTTACTGTCGCGTCGGACATCACCGTCCTGTTCAGGAAAGCCTTGTCCATCGTCGCGCCGGTCAGATTCACCTTCCGCAGGTCGATGCCTCCCATGTTGACTCCGGTCAAATCGGCTCCGGCAAGGTTCACGCGCTCCATGTTCGTGCATTCGAAGACGGCGTTTCGTAGTATCGCATCCGACATGTCTGCCCCGTTGAATTGGAACCAGCTTACCTTGGCACGGCTGAAGTCAGCTTCGCGCAGGTCGGCGTTCTCCAGATAGACGGGACGTCCCGCTTTCAGCGTCCCAAGGAACCTCATGCGCCGCATGTCGGCGTCGCGGAAAACGGTGTGGCCTAGAGGGGTGCCTGAGTCGATTAGCGAACCCCTCAAATCAGCCCCCGACATGTCTACGTCGCAAAGGTCAACGCCGGAGAAGTCGAGGTATCGCAGGTCAAGCCCACTCAGGTCACGGCCGCGAAGAACGTTCCCCAAGCGGTAAAGCTCGGTTTCCACGACGACGCCCGGACTCGGCCTGCCGACGCGCATGTATCGCGTCAGCCTGATGTCGTCCGGCAGGCCGCGTCCATCGTCCCGGATGTCGGGTGCGTACAGGCGGATACCAAGCCCCAGCTTTGTCCCATCGGGGATGCGGCCAATGACCTTGTCGGCGTTCTTTCCGTCGTTCGCAAAAAGTTCCACCAGACGTTGTGCCGTCCGTCGCACGTTTTCCACGATGCCGGGGGTTCCGCCCATTCGACCAGCGAAGGCAGTGTTTGGTCGGTGATTTCCCTGTCGGAGAAGTCTCCGTATTCTCTCACGGAGACTTCCATCGTCTCCGTTCCGTCTGCGATTCTCATGTTCTCTCCTTTTAGCGTTTCTCTAGCACGTCCGGTAAGCCGTCCGAGCAGGATGGGTTTGCCGACTGATTGATTTTGTGTAGACAATCCCAGTATAAATGTTTTTGGAAGAATCGTCAAAAACTATAACGACAAGCAGACTACAGATACAGAAACCCCGGCCAACTAATCAAAAGAAAGGAAGGCCGGGGTCTCTAAGGTCAAAAGCCCATCAGGCGTCATTTCGACTGATGGAACGCTCCACTCCAACGAAGCCGACGCCCATCATCAGGGCGACGATGGATACTGCGGCGATACCCGCCACATCCATGCCGGTGGTGGCAAGGTTATCCTCGCCAGTGGCCGTGGCGGTCTTGTTGTCGGCGTCCACCTTATATGTGGTGGTCTTATGAGCCTTCTTATCGGCGGTCTCGACCTTGGACTCGTTCTTCTTCGCGGAAATGGTAGCGACCGTCTGCGAGGAACCATTATCCTTGCCGGTATCGGTCTTGCCAGTGTCCCCCTTGGAAGTTCCAGTGGATGTCGAACCGTTTGGCTTGTCCGAATCATCCGGAGTGGAAGGCTTATCCGGCTTGTCCGGAGTGGAAGGCGTATCCGGCTTGTCCGGAGTGGAAGGCTTGGAAGAATCATCATCGACCGAGAAACCGGGGTCGATATCATCACCCTCGCCCGGCTTCGTGGCGATGCCGTCGAGAGCGTTCTTCGCATCCGTCAGAGCGGCCTCGGTCTGCTTCTTGTCGGCCTTGGCCTTGTCCAGCTTCGCGTTCGCGTCGACCAGCGTCTTGTCGGCGTCAGCCTTAGCGGCCTTGGCCTTGTCCAAGTTGGCTTGGGCGGTCTTCTGCTTGTCCTGCGCCTTGGACAATGTTTTCTCCGCTTCCGTCAGCTTCTTCTGGGCTTCGGCCAGTTTCGCGTTCGCGTCGGTGTAGCCGTCCAGCTTGGCTTGGGCTTCCTTGACCTGCTTCTTGGCTTCGTCTACTGCGGCCTGAGCCTTGTCCACGTTCGACTGGGCGGTCTTCACCTGCTGGTTCGCGGAGCCGAATTCGCTCTGGGCTTTCTTGGTAGTGGACTGCTTCTGCTCGTACACGGTCTGCTTCGCGTCGGCCTCGTCCTTCGCCTGAGCTAGGTACTATCGGCGGTCTTACCGGCCTTGACTGCGGCATTGTATGCGTCGAGAGCCTTCTGGTAGGCTTCGTCCTTGGCCTTGGCGGTCTTGGCCGCTTCGTCGGCGGTCTGCTGTGCGGACTGCGCGCGTTCCTGTAGTTCGGCAAGCTCCTGCTGGGCCTGTTGCGCGGCCTTCTTCGCCTCGTTCGCCTTGTCGAGAGCCTTCTGGTACGTGTCGGCGGCGGAGTCCAGCGCGTTCTTGTAGGAGAGAATCTGCTGACGGTACTCGTCCACGGAAACGCCACTGGTGTACAGGTATTTCTGGCTGAAGTTCTGTGCGGCGGTCAGCGAACCTGTGATTGCGAAACCGGTGGTGTCGCAATCCGGGTCGATGATGTTCAGATAGTGTCCGGTCTGCTCGTAGATGTCCGGATACTTCATGTAGATTTCCACGGCGGTCATGTTGCGCAGTTCAGGATTCTTCTCCGCATACTGGTCGAACACGGCCTTCTCTTCCGTATACCAGCCGTCATACGGGTTCTCGTAACCCCAAGCGAGGTTCTGGGAGGTTCCAGTGAACACGTGCCCAGTATTCTGAGAATACGTATTGTAGTCGGCGGCAAGCTGCGCGTCGGCGGTGTCCGCATCGTTGACCGTCCACTCCCGCAGTCCGAGGCTACGGCGAATCTCATTGCCCTTGTCAATCATGTCGAGAGCATCGAGCATGTTCTGCAAGCTGGTTGCGGAGTTTTCCTCACCAATCTTCACCCAATCCTCGTTCTGATACTTGACGAGCTGGTCGAGGGCGAACTGGGTGTCCTCGTTCTTGTAGCTGGAGGCAAGCTTCCACTGGTAGAAGCCGATGGAGCCGGACGCCAGCTGCTTGTCCGCGTTGTCGGCGGCGGCTTTCTTCGAATCCGCGTCGGCCTGAGCCGTGTTGGCGGCGGTGGCCTTCTCGTCAGCATCCTTCCGCTTCGCGTCGATGCCGTTCTTCGCGTCCGAAGCGTTCTTGTCGGCGGTGGTCTGCGCGGTGTCGGCGTCGTTCTTCGCAGCCAAAGCGGCTTCCAGTTCGGCCTTGAGCTGGCTGATGGTCTTCTGGGATTCGTCAGACTTGGCCTTGGCGTCCGAAGCGTTCTTGTCGGCCTTGTCCTTGTCGGATTTGGCGGCGGCTTCGTCCTTCTGAGCGGCGGTCAGACTATCGGCCTTCTTCTGGGCTTCCTGCTGGGCCTTCTTAACCTGCTGGTTGGCGGATTCCAACTGCTTGGTGGTCTGGTCGAGCTGGCTGTTCGCGTCGGAGAGCGCCTGCTGGGCTTTCTTCTGGTTTTCCGGATTGGTGGCCTCGCTGGCGTTCTGCCGTGCCTGATTCAGATTGTCCTGAGCCTGATTGACGGTGGTCTGCGCGTTCTGAACCTGCTGATTGGCGGCGTCCAGAGTGGTCTGGGCGTTGTCCACCTGAGTCTGGGTCTGGTTGACGGTGGTCTGCGCGTTGTCAACGTTGGTCTGTGCCTGATTCAGGTTTGCCTGAGCCTGATTGTCGTTGGCTTGGGCTTCGTCCACCTTGGCCTGTCCGTCGGCCACGGGGTCTGACTGTGCGGGGGGCGTGGTGGTCGTAGTGGTATTGTCCGGCGTAGTGGCGGTCTGGGAGGTTGCCTGTGTAACCTGTGTCACGGTGTCCTGAGTCTGGGATACCGCGTTCTGCGCCTGTTCGATAGCGCCGTTCACGTCCGGCTGGATATTGTTGGCGTCATCCGCGAACGCGGTGGCCGGTGCGGCGAGTGTCGCAACAGCCACGGTAGTGGCGATGAGCGTCTTCTTGACGTTTGCCAAGATTATCTCCTTTGTTTGGTTTCTTTTCCACGTGTGGGGTGGACTTTATATTATTTTATATTACCCCCCCCTATTGAGGGTTCATCCAACTCGCAAGGAAAACCCAAACGAGAGGAAAAGCGCCGTGGCATTCTCCCCCGCCTGTGGAGGCGGGGGCTTCCTGCTCAAGAACCCCAGTGGGTTCAGTATCGACAGGATATCCCCACATGCCCTGTGGTTCGCACGATTCATGAGCCGTGCTACTCGATGATTCTCATTGCCTCATCCCGAATATTCCGGGCGGCGTTCACGTCACGGTCATGCAACACTCCACATGATGGGCACGCCCATTCGCGGATACTTAAATCCTTGACCAGAGGATTCTTGTAGCCGCAGTCGTAGCATAGTTGGCTGGACGGATACCATTTGCCCACATGAACCAACCGTTTGCCTTGACGGGCGAGCTTGTATTCCAACATGGTGCAGAACATGCCATACCCGTTGTCCGACGTGCTTTTAGCCAAACCTTTTCTGGCTTTGCGACCATCGGGAAGATAATGTCCCTGACGTTCGGGGTCTGGTTTCGGCTCGGGTTTCTTCATCATGCTTTTCATGCTCAGAGCCTCCACGCCGACCATATCGTATGACGCGACAATCCCGTTGGCTTTCTTATGCTGGTAGTCGCGTCTCTGATTGGAGGTCTTCTCATACAGTCGGCCGACCCGCTTGCACTGTTTACGCCAGTTGGCGGAACCTTTGACCATATGGGAAAGCTTGCGTTGCTCTCTGGCGAGCTTGTCCTGCATTTTCCGATAGTATCCCGGATATTCGGCGTGCTCCCCGTCACTGGAAACATACAGGCCGTGAGACGCGTAGTCCAATCCGACAGTCTTCACCGGCCTCACTTTTTCGGGTATTTGGGTCTCGTACTCGAAAAGGATTGTCGCGGTGTATCTTCCGGAAGGGCAATGCTCCACGGTGACGGATTTCAGTTTCCAATCGTCGGGGATACGCTTGTGTTGGCGTACCGCCAACCATCCGAGCTTGGGTAGTTTCAACCTCCTTGCCTTGTCGTCCAATCTGATGTTGCCGTGGGACAGATTCGTCGTGTATGTCTTCCTGCCCCGACGTTTCGACTTGTACTTCGGAAAACCTGTTTTCCTGTCCTCGAAGAACCTCTTGTACGCCTTCTCCAATGCGAGTTGCGCGTTGCAAAGAGCGAAGCCATCCACCTCGCGCAGGAACGGATACGTGTCCTTGTACAGGGCGGGCGTGGGATAGCATGACTCCCAAGTGGTCTGGTAGTGGGCGATGCGGGTTTCGAGCATGAGATTGTATACGAACCTGACGCAACCGATGGTACGGTTTACCTGCCGTGCCTGTTCTTCGGTCGGATAGCACGGAATCTGACCGCCGTATGGGCTTTCATACTTATGCCAGTCCTTTCTCGCTTTGGCTTTCAGAAGATATCCTCAACCAAAGAAGTCAACGACTCGCTCGTCTGATTCAACTCCCAGAAGCCACGCTCGAACTTCTCAGCCAATTCCATGACCTGTTCGACCTTCTCGAAAAGAATGTCAGAGGATTCGCGCACTTCATTGACTGAGGTTATAAGCATCCCATCCCTATACATGGGGATTCGTGCGGCTTCCGTAGGGATTCCAGCCGCGCTCCCATTGTCGGACGCGTATTGCAGGGCGAGGTCGTAGGTGAGAGTGAAGGTCGCTTCCTTGACACATCCTTCCTCGCCCCTCATGTTGACGAACATCAGCCAAGAGCGGGAGAAGGAGCGTTCGGGGTTGATGATATCACCCTTGACCCATTCGTACTTGCCGTCCTTGCTGTTGTCAGTGAATTCGGGAAGGATTTTTGCCATGGCGTTTTTGAATTCTTCGATGGTGGTCTGCTTGTCCATTTTTTGCTCCTTTTGGTCTTCTGTTTTGTGTGAACGATTCAGTATAACATAAAACCTTGGAGCAAATCAACCCAAAGAAGCCAACTCCACCTCAATCCCAGCCAACTCATCCAACAATCGCTTACGACGAGCCACCAGCAGACTCTTCCTACGAGCACCCGAGAACACAGGATGCCCCGAAACAACATCATGAGCGTTCACCATATTCTTCCCCGTCGGACTGCCATCACGATTATTGCCCAACATGGTCAAATCAGCCGTATTCAACGAACCATCCCGAAAACGGAACCCGTTCTCGAACATGACCCGCTCCAAATGGGCGATATTCAACGCTCCAAACTGGGGAACCGTGACCCCACTGGAATATTGGAGACGGCGGGACTCCCGCAGTCGGGCCAGATAATGCAGGAATTGAGCCAAGGATATTTTAGACAGTTTCGCCAATGAGCCGACACCAATCGAATACAGGCGGATACGGAAATCGGGGTCATCCACCCCCTCACGATATAAAGCGGAATCCTCCACCGAGCGGAAATCCAAACCGTTTTTTCTCAAACGGTTCCCAACGACTCGCATATAATCCGAGCCAAAAAGTCCAGTGAACTGTTCGGCGGTCATCGCGGTGATATCCCCGACCGTGCCAAGTCTCATTTTCAGCTTGCGCAACCGGAATTGGTCGGAGATTTGGCCGCGAGTGTTGACGAACAGTTTTTCTATCGGGTCTACCGGAGTCACTGTGGACATTCTATAATCCCCTTTTCTTAACAGCCTTCGCCGTGGATGGCGTTGCGGTAGGCTCCCTCATAACCGTCTTCCTCCTCATCCTCAACGGCGGTCGGAACGTAATCCTCGACGTAATCGACGGAACCCAAGGGGATGCTCACGCGGTTGGTGGCGGAAAGGAACGCCTGTATCCGTTCAGGGTTCGCCACCCTGTATTCGGTGCGGCGAATCGGCGGATGGTAGGTCATTGGGTAGAACACGTTTTCCAATAGTTCACCGCTGATGGCGTGGAGTGCGATGCTGGTTTCGTGGTCGAGCACGTTGGCTGTGATGACGGGTTTCGTCAGGTCTATGTTGTCTTCCGTTACGAGCGTATGACCGCTGTTGAGGTGTATTATCTTCCACATTTTTACGTTCCTTCTTTTTACTTCAGCTTGATTGTGTGAACGATTCCAGTATACCACATAAACAAGAGGATTAAGACAGCATGCCAAACAAGTCCCATCAATGATATATACTGGACACGTCCACAAATAAAAAAAACCAAGCGCTGTTCGAAAAACGGGAACGACACGCCGGGGTTGCCAGAAAAAACACTGTGTGTTATAGTGGGAATCACGGCATATAGTCTAAACAAGTCCGGTAACAGACCGGAATTGACCGTAGAGCGGCGATAGGACGCAAGTCCCAATCGCCGCTTTTTCATGCAGTGCGGAAAGAGAACAACAGACCTTGACCGCAAAAACCAATATCCGCTACCGCGTGGGAGCCGACGTAGGACTCAACAGTCTAGGATTCTCGGCAATCCAACTCGACGCCAACGGCAACCCGACAGCATTGCTCAAAACCCTCAGCTACATTCACGACGGCGGAGTAGACCCGACCCAAAACAAGTCCGGCACCACCCGCAAAGCCATGGCCGGAATCGCCCGACGAACCCGCAACATGCGCAAACGCCGCCGCCATCGTCTCAACCAACTCGACCGTCAGCTCTACCAACTGGGTTATCCGGTAGACGACGTGCCGGAAAGCGAGCATGGACTCTACGAATACTGGAACGTCCGCTCCGCATTGGCAACCGCCTACGTCCCCGACAAGGACAAGCGTGACCGGATGATGGTCATGGCTATCCGACATATCGCACGCCATCGCGGTTGGCGCAACTCCTATAGTCGTGTCGAAACCCTGTTCGAGGATGTGGAGCCGTCCGACCAGTACAAGGATTTGAAACAGCGTGTGGAGACCCGTCTTGGAATGAAACTGGACGATGATATGACTCCGGCGCAACTCGTCGCATTGACGCTTTCCGACCGTGATGAGAATTTCATGAGGGTTCGTACCAGCACAAAATACGGTGAGGGTGTTCTGCCAAGCCGTCTCATGCAGTCCGACAATGCGCGTGAACTCCGACGTATCTTCACCGTCCAGCAGGTTCCCGAGGATGTTTGGAAACCCATCCTGCGTACCGTGTTCCACTGCGCATCCCCCAAAGGTTCCGCAGAGAAGCATGTCGGAACAGACCCGCTCGACTCGACCCAGAAGAGAGCATTGAAAGCCAGTATCGCCTTCCAGAAGTATCGTATCCTCAACGTCATCACCAACCTGCGTATCCGCCGTAAAGGCGAGGAACCACGTCCGTTGACCGTCAGCGAGAAACAGGATGTGTACGAACTGCTTACCACCGCCAAGGAAGACGTGGAATGGTTGGACGTGTGCGCCGTGCTTGACATCGAACGCAACGAACTCAAAGGCGTTGGTACCCTCACCCATGACGGGGAGGAAAGAATCGGCAACAAGCCGCCGGTATTGGACACCGTAATCCGACTCCACGGCATCAAGAACACCAAACTCCGCAAGATGATGGACGCATGGTGGGATGTCGCCACCGAGGGCGAACGGGCCGCGATGATTCGACTCCTCTCCAACACTATTGACTTGGACAAGGTGCGCGACCTCATCGAATACGCCTCCCCCATCGAATTCATCGACGGATTGGACGAAGACCTGCTCACCCCGTTGGACTCCATCAGTCTTCCCGTGGGACGTGCCGCCTACTCCGAAAAGACCCTCACACGACTGTCCAAACGCATGTTGGAAACGGAAGACGATTTGCATTATGCCATCCGCCACGAGTTCAACGTGCCAGCCGACTGGAAGCCCCCGGTTCCACCTGTTCAGGAACCGACCGGCAATCCTGCCGTGGACCGAGTGTTGAAAGCGTTCAACCGTTTTCTCAGCCAATGCGAACAACAGTATGGCATTCCGGAAAGCGTGTCCATCGAAACAACGAAGGAATCGTTCTCGTCCATCGCGTTCGAACGCACGCTCGACTATGAGCGCCGTCAACGTCGTGACAAGGACAATCAGATGAGAGCAGCAATCCGTGAGGATATGAAGAAACAACTGTCCAACGGTGGAAGCTTCAAAGTCCACGATTACGATATCCGCCGTTGGGAAATCGTCCAATCGCAGAACAACACATGCCTATACTGTGGTGCGACCAGTCCACGATTCAGTTTCGACAAGTCCGAACTCGACCATATCGTACCCCGTCGTGGCGTCGGTTCGGACAGCAAACGCACCAACATGGCTGCGGTCTGCCCCGAATGCAATGCCAGCAAGTCGAACGTTCCGTTCGCCGTTTGGGTGCGTTCCGACTATGCGCGGGAGCATGGCATCACCATGAATGATGTCATCGCACGAGTGAACCAGTTGATGTTCCCGCCGTCCATGAACCGCAAGCAGGTCGGTCAGGTGAAGAAAAGCATCATCAGCCGACTCAAGCAGACCGAACAGGACGAGCCGTTGGACAATCGTTCCATCGAATCCGTGGGTTGGATGGCCGACGAACTCCACCGCCGACTCGACGGACGATACGCCAACAAAACGGTGAAAGTGTCCACGTTCCCCGGCTCCATCACCTATGAGGCACGTCGAGCTTCCGGCATCGACGGGCAAATCCATTTCATCGGCGCACAGTGGAAGACCCGACTCGACCGCCGTCATCATGCGGTTGACGCTTCGGTCATCGCCATGATGAACCAGAGTGTCGCCCTCCGTCTTGCAGAACGCCATTACCTACGCGAATCGCAACGCCTGTGCGGAACCCCGTTCGGGCAAGCGGATTGGAAACAGTATCCAAACAAGAACACCCCCGGCTACGTCCGGTACCAGCAATGGATTGAACAGATGAAAAGTCTGCTCCACCTGTTGAACAAGGGCTTGGACGAGGATACCATTCCGGTCGTTCGGAGCCGCCGACTCCGCTTGGGCAACAGTACCGCGCATGATGCGACGGTGAAACCGTTGCAATACGTGCGACTGGGAGACGCGCTCTCCCCCACGCTCATCGACCATGCCATCACACCGCAGGTATGGAAGGCGTTGACCCGACTGCCGGACTATAATCCTCAGACCGGTCTGCCCGCCAATCCGAACCGTGTCATCACAGCCTTGGGCGAGGTATGCCATGCGCAGGACGAAATCGGATTCCTACCCGGCAACAACGCGCAACTGTACGTCAACGGTGGTGCCGCCGACATTGGCGGAACCATCCACCACGCCCGCATCTACCGTTGCGAACAGGTGTTGAAGAACGGAAAACGCAAGACGTTCTATGGCATGGTGCGCGTGTTCCAATGCGATTTGATGAAACGCAGGAAGAATACCGACCTGTTCCGCACTCCGTTGCGTCCGGCTGACGTATCACTCCGTTATGCGGATGGCAAGGTCAGGGAGGCCATCGCACTTGGAAATGCGACCTGCATCGCACAACTTACCGTTAACGATGAAATCAGACTGACTCCGGAAGTCATGGAAGACACTTGCCCGGAATACTCGCGCATATTCCATACTGATTCGGGAGTGGAACGAAGGTTCACGGTCTTAGGTTTCCCACCTCTACTAAATCCGATCTGCTCCTCCGTCATTTCGGAA
>ENA-OQCR01000006-OQCR01000006.1-human-gut-metagenome-genome-assembly--contig:-NODE-6-length-31533-cov-1.169999_pt1 | contig 31533 bp, 29 predicted proteins | sample MGYA00242763_ERZ504589 | MGnify/ENA primary metagenome ERZ504589 (study PRJEB26092, sample SAMD00036321) | human gut metagenome | host: Homo sapiens | study: EMG produced TPA metagenomics assembly of the...
TGCCGCTGGAGTCCTTCGCCTGATAGGCCACGACACCGTTGGCGGACTTGAGCATGGTCACGCTGGCGTTGATGTCATTGTAGCTGGTCTGGCGGAGGGCAGCGATCCTGTTGCGCAGCTTGATCAGGCCCCTGACGTAGTCGACGGAGCCGGAGTACTGCGTGGTGCGATCCCAGTCGATGGCGTTCACCTCGTCACCGGCGTTATAGCTGTTGTCGTTGCCGCCCTTGGTGCGCAGGAACTCCTGGCCCAGCTGGATGGCCGGGATGCCTTCGGACAGGTAGACCACGGAATCGGCGAGCTTGGCGCGCGCCTCGGTGGTGGCCTCGTCATCCGTGGGCACGGACTTCCTGAGCTTGTCGTACAGGGTCATGTTGTCGTGGATCTCGGCGTAGTTCACCACCTGACCGGCATCCGCGTAGTGGTCCTGCGCATTGCCGTTCCAGCAGGTGGTGATGGCGTCGGCGTCGTACTGGCAGCCGAGCACGTTGTGGGCGATGAGGCTTTCCTGATCGGCCTTGCCGGAGACGAAACCGGTGTCGGTGTCGGAGAACACGGAACCCTTGAGGCCGTCGCGGATCGAGTCGTTGAAGAACGCGATGCCGTTGTTGGTGCCGTCCGAAGCGACCTGGTAGGCGTTTGGCTGGATGGTCATCTCGCTCTTGTCCATCGTGGAGTTCATGTCCCAGCCTTCGCCGAGCACGATGATGGACGGATCGATCTTGTCGAGGGCAGCACGAACCTCCTGCATCGTCTTGGTGTCGATCAGACCCATGAGGTCGAATCGGAAGCCGTCGATGTTGTAGTTCTTCGCCCAGTAGGTCACCGAGTCGACGATGTACTTGCGCATCATCGCACGTTCGGAGGCGGTGTCGTTGCCGCAACCGGAGTCGTTGACGAGCGAACCGTTGTCGTCATAGCGGAAGTAGTAGCCCGGGACCGTCTTGTTGAACGAATGGTTCGCGGCATTGTAGACATGGTTGTACACCACATCCATGATGACGCGGATGTCGTTCTTGTGCAGGCCCTTGACCATCTGCTTCATTTCGGTGACGCGGGAGCTCGGGTTGCTCGGATCGGAGGAGTACGAGCCTTCCGGCACGTTGTAGTTCTCCGGGTCGTAGCCCCAGTTCTGCGCGCCATCGGCGTTGTAGCTCAGGTCGCCGGTCTCGTTGACGGAACCGTAGTCGTACATCGGCATGATCTGCACGTGGGTGACGCCCAGCGACTTGAGATAGTCAAGGCCGGAGGTCGCGCCCTTGGCGGTCTTCGTGCCGGATTCGACCACGCCCAGGTACTTGCCCTGCTTGTCGGCGGAGATGCCGGAGGCCGGTTGATGGAGAAGTCGCGGATGTTCATCTCGGCGATGGAGGCGTCGGTGGTCTTGCCAAAGGCCGGCATGCGCTTGCCCGCCTTGCCCATGGCCTTCTTGGAGAGCACTACGGAGCGCTCGCCGTTGGCGACGGCCGCGGTGGCGTACGGATCGGCGGAGGTGTTCACCGTGCCGTCGGCGAAGGTGAGCCTGTAGGAGTACGCGGTGCCGGAGGCAAGCTTCTTCACCGTGGCGCTCCACACGCCCTTGCTTTCGCTTGTCATGTCGATGGTCTGATCGATCTCGGCATTCGGGTCGACGGACTTGTAGGTGATGAGCTCGACCTTGGCGGCGGTCGGCGCCCACACCTTGAAGCCGGTCTGCTTCTTGGTGAAAGTCGCGCCCAGATCCTCGCCGCTGTAGGCGTACTTCCTGTCGAAGGCGTCGGTGCGGACCACCGAACCGGCGATGGCGTTCTGGGAGCCGAAGCCCTTGATCTCGACGGTGTACTTGCCGCGAACGTCCAGATCCTTGTCGGCGGTGATGATCACCTTGGTGCCGTCGGCCTTGAGACTCTTGACATCGACGGCTTTGCCGTCGGCGTCCGTGACGGTGACCTTGCCTTTCAGGTCATCCGTGGAGACCTTCTTGGAAAGCTTGGCGGACAGCTGGTTGGTGCCGGAGATCTCGGCGGACTTCATGGTCGCGCCGAGGGACGGGCGGGAGGTATACACCGTGGCGTCGCCGCCGAGCAGCCACACTTCGGCGGAGGCGTTGCCGTCGGCGTCGAACACGAGCGCGTTGGACGGGATCCTGTGATCGGCGTCGTCCGGGTCCTTGGCCTTCCACGCGTCCTTACCGTAACGGCGCAGCATGCCGATATCGGAAGCGCCGTCGTTGTTGTAGTAGGTGTAGTTGGTGAAGGAGTACTCCGCGATCTCGCCCCAATCGTCATGGGTGGTGAAGGTGGCGGCACCGCCGTTCCAATTGGATGACCAGGTCCAGATATCCCACTGCGGCACAGTGGTGCTGGTGTCCTCGGCGTTGTAGTACAGGCCGTCGTCTCGGTTGTAGTGCACCTTCACCTTGACGGTGTTGGCCTTGCAGGCGTAATCGGCCGGTGCCGAATCAAGCGTCTCGACAGTGGTCGCCTCGCCCTGGTCCGGGTACTTGGTGCCGTCGATCCACACCTCGGCGGTGCCGTCGGCGCTCACGGTGGCGCTACGGTCGGCGCCGTACTTGTTCCAATCGCTGGTGGTGACGAGGAAGCCGAACTTGTCGTACTTGCCGTCGAAATTGAGCACGGCGACCTTGCCCCAGCAGTCAGTGCCGGTGAAGGCGTGATGCTTGGCGTCCATGTTGCCGCCGTTCACATCGGTGCCCCACACGTACACGCCGCGGTTGTCCGAAGCGCTGGATGGCTTGTAGTGCACGACGAGACGGGTCTTGGCGCCGATGGATTCGGGGTTGCCGACGGTTGCGGCCTGCTCGCTCACGCCAACGTGGGTGATGCCGACGTTGGCATGGTAGTTGCCGCCGTCCTTCGGGTTCTCCCAACCATCGGTGTCCTTGTCGTGGAACACGAAGTCGATCGCCTTGCCCTTGGTGTTGATGGTGGCGGTGTAGTAACCCTGCGCGTCGAGGGTCATGTCGGCTTCCGGCTGCTCCCAATCGTTGCCGAGGCCGTAATGGACCTTCGGGGTCTTCCACTCAGAGTTGGCGGGCTTGTAGTAGATGGTGACGCTTCTGTCGTCGGGCAGGGCGTCATCCTCCTCCTGGCTCACGTCGGGATCGGACGGATCGGTGGCGGCGGAGGCTGCGGGGTGCGAGGCCTTGGTAGCACCGGCATACAGGGCGATGGCGGAGTGCGCCGGCACCGTGGTCTCGACCTTGCCACCCTTGACGGTCACGGTCTTGGAGCAGTCCATGGTGGCGTACACGTTGCAGTATTCGCCGTCGGCGAGGGATGTCGTGTAGGAGGCGTCCTTGTCCTTCTTGCCGTTGTTGATGGCGATGAAGCCCTTGGCTCCGCGGGAGAAGGCGATGTTGTCGCCGCCGTCATCCTGCCAATCGGCGACCTTGGTGCCGTTGACATAGTTGCGGAAGGCGATCATGCCGCGGGTGGAGGTCCAGCGCTGCTCGCAGTTCCAATCGGAATCGTTGGTGGAGCATGCCTTGTCCATATCCACGTCGGGCACGGAGGTCGCGGTCGCTCCGGGTGCACCGTTGTCGTTGACGTCCCACTTGTAGTCGGAGAGCAGGCGCGGGGTGCCGTAGTCGTAGGCCAGCATGAACGCGTTGGCCAGCTGGTACTTGGCGCCGTCCTTGTAGGTCAGCGCACCCTCGTTGCGGGCGGTGTCCCAGTTGGTGACGAACACGTTGGCGTCATCGGAGGAGAGATCCTTGCTCAGGCGATCGCTCAGCCCCTTGAGGTTGGCGATCTTGTCTTGAAGGTCTGGTTCATCTCGGATTTGAAGCCGAATTCGGTCACGGTGCCGTTCTGCACGTAATTGCTCGGCTGGATGCCCGCGGCCTCGGAGGCGTTGCCGATGACCTCCTGAATCCAGTAGATGTCGTTGGCGTTCTTGCCGATTTTCTTGGCGAACTTCTCCTTGATGGCCTTCACGCTGTCAGTGTGGATGTGCTTGACGGCATCCATACGGAAGCCGCGAACACCAGCATTCCACAGGGCGGCAAGATAGTCAGATTGAATATCCTGGACCTTTTCGCTCTCGGAGTCGAAGTCCCACATGGAGCTCAGGCGGCATTCCTGAACTTCCTTCTGATTGGTGTAGTCGGAGATGTTCTTGGTGCAGCTGTGGAAGTCGGCGGCGGTGATGCCGTCCGGGTACTGCTTGGTGGCGAAGCCCGGGTAGCTGCCGGTGGAGCCGTTGTATTCGCTGCCGGCCACGCCCTTCTGGTCTCCGGCGGCCACGTCGGTGCCGGTGGTCTGGTTGAGCACCACGTCGGCGATGATGCCCACGCCTGCCGCGGAGCACTGCTGAACCATGTTCTTGAATTCGGCTTCCGTGCCCAGCTTGGAGTCGAGCTTGTAGCTCACAGGCTGGTAGCTGGTCCACCACTGCGTGCCTTGGATGGATTCCTGCGGAGGCGAGACCTCCACATAGGCCACACCTTCCGGACCATAGGTGTTGGTGCATTCCTTGGCGATCGTGTTCCACGTCTGCTGGAACGCAATCACCTGGACATCTTTCTGTTGATTGGCCTGCGTTTTGGATTGCGCCTGGGCCACGATCGGTGCCGCGACCAACGAAGCGCACGCCATGGCCGCGGTGACGCCCATCGCCACCACACGGCCTAATGGACGGTTCGTCTGAACGACCATCGTTCTCCGTTCTCATCTGTGAGGCCGGTTCAAGCGCCCATGGCAGGCGCCGCGACCGGCAACGTATGCGCCATGGACATCCGCATCCACGCGGATGATTCAGAATCCACTCGACGATGAATATGCATACGTTTACACTCTGAATCAGAGTTAATTGTATGTCAATGGCTGCGCGTGGCAATGAAACAGCGTGACCCTCTGCTGCACATGCACTTCATATATGCCGAAGTGCAACCTGTTGCTGCAATCAAAATTTTTTTCTGCAAGTCAAGCAGAAAACATTCAGAAATAGCTGCAAAAAACAGCAAACGATTGCAATCATTGTCTCACGGTATACGGTGTCGCGGCGATATGGAAGGCCACTGCACTACCGGCAGGAACCGTCAGTGTGGCATCCCCGTCGAAACGCACATGCACGCTGCCGGAACAGTCGGCGGAAGCGTAGACATCGCAATACTCCCCTGCCGGCAAAGCCGTGTGGTACGTCACAGTACGTGTGCGCACGGAATTGTTGATGGCGATGAAGGCACGTCCCCCTCGACCGAAGGCGATCATGTTGTCGCCGTCATCCTGCCAATCGGAGAGCGGCGCGTCGCCTGCGACATTATGCCAGCCGACCATACCGTGCACGTCAGGCCAGCGTTCGGTGCAGCTCCAGCCGGAGTCTTTGGAGCAGTCAATATCGGGCACGGCTGGTCGCAGTGGCGCCTGAAGCTCCCGAGTCGGTGTCATGGAATTCGTATCCGGAGAACACGTTGGGGGCGCCATACGGGTAGGCCAGCATGAACGCGTTCGCTAGCCGGTAGGCGTCGCCGTCCTTGTAGGTGAGCGTCATGTTGTTGCGTTCGGTATCCCAATTCGTCACGAATACGCTGGCCTTGCCACTGTCGGTGATGTTCTGCGGAATGTCTTTGATCGACAGGCTTCCGCCTGCCAGCGAGTTGGAGAACAGGGACTTAAGCCGATATGCGTACTGGAATTCGTTCACCTGGCCGGTTTTGAGATAGTTCCTCGGTTGGATTTCGGCGGCTTCCGCATTGTCGCCAATCACTTCCTGCGTCCACCAGATGTCGTTCATGGAACGTCCGGATTTCTTCGCAACGAGTTTCTTGATGGCCAGCACGTCTTCCGGAGGCATGTGTTTGACGGCATCCACGCGGAATCCGGCGACGCCGTAGTCGAGAAGCTTCACAAAATAGTCAGACAGCACGTCGCGCACGTGCGGGCTTGATGTATCAAGGTCCTGCAAACCCGATACCTGGCAGTTCCACACGCTTTCGGCGTCGCGGTACGTCCAGATAGAACAGGGGGCATGGAAGTCCGATGGCGTGTATCCGGCTTCAGGGAAATAGCCTTTATTGTCGTAGGGGCTTCCGGCGGTGCCGGTCCCTTGTGTTTTGTCGACGCCGGTGGTGTGGTTGATGACCGTATCCGCGATCACGCCGACGCCCGCGGCCTTGCATTGCCGGACCATGTTCTTAAATTCAGCTTCGGTGCCTTCTTTGGAGTCAAGTTTGTAGCTTACCGGCTGATAGCTCGTCCACCACTGCGTGCCTTGGATGCTTTCCTGCGGCGGCGAGACCTGTACGTAGCCGACGCCTTCGGGTCCCAGCACTTCGCCATGCTCCCGGTTTGCATACGTTTGTAATATCACTGTATACCAATCCGGGGAGACCGGGATATGCGTCGTCCTCATTGGCACGAAAAAGCCGGATGCCTTAAAGACAGGCATCCGGCTGAATCCATGACGGAATGTCGATGTCAGCGTTCTTCCAACAAGTGCGCAACCGCTTCGATTGCCAGCTTGTAGCCATAGAATCCCATGCCGGTGATGGTACCGGTGGCCACCGGAGAGATCACGGAACGCTTGCGGAACTCGTCGCGTGCGGACGGGTTGGAGATATGCACCTCCATAAGCGGCAGTCCCTCGTCGATCACCATGTGCGCGGCGTCCGCCAAACCATAGGAGTAATGCGTGAAAGCCGCCGGATTCATCACGATCGGCGTTTTCTCGTCCGCGGCCTGATGCATCCAATGAATCATCTCGGCCTCGTCGTCGCTTTGACGCACCTCCACGTCAAGCCCCAGTTCATGACCCCATTCGGTGCACAGTTTGCGCAGGGTCTCAAGATCCTGCTTGCCGTATACGTCAGGCTGGCGCACTCCGAGACGGCCGAGGTTCGGTCCGTTGACAACCACTACTTTGGTCATATTGCTTCCTTTTGTGTTCGTTCTTGCGATTGCGTCCTACCGCTGGATGCGTCGGAACGCCTCCTCGACGGCGTCCGCCGGCGGATCCTCGAGGTGGATGGGATGGCCGAGCGAGCCGAGTATGACGAAACGCAGTTTGTTGCCGCGGGCCTTCTTGTCTCGGTGCATGAGCGCCAGCACATCATCCCCATGCTCGTCGATTCTTCATGATGTCGGCAGGCCGAGCGAGCCGAGCAGCGAACGATGGTAGTCGACCAGATCCTGGTCGATGTAGCCGAGCAGATGGGACAGTTCGGCCGCATAGACGCAACCGACCGCAACGGCGTTGCCGTGCCTCCAGCGGAAGTGTTCGAGTTTTTCGATGGCATGGCCAAGCGTATGTCCGTAGTTGAGGAATTCACGCAATCCGGCTTCTTTGAGGTCGGCGGACACATGGTACGCCTTCACCGTCACGGTACGTTCGATGAGTTCGGCGACCACATCCTTCAGATCGGAGTCAAGGAACGTCGAACCGTCGAACGAGCGCAGCTCGTCGGCATGGTCTTCAAGCATGCGCAGAATCTCCGGATCCATGATGAAACCGGATTTCGCCACTTCGCCCAGACCTTCGATGAAGATGTCGTTCGGCAACGAGGCAAGTGCTCCCATGTCGGCGAGCACGCCGGCCGGCGTATAGAACGAGCCGACGAGGTTCTTGCCTTGTGGAGTGTTGATGCCGGTTTTGCCGCCGGTGGAGGCGTCGACCATGGCCAGCAGCGAGGTCGGGCAGTTGACGTAGCGGATGCCACGCATCCATGTGGCGGCCACGAAACCGGCCAGATCGGTGGCTGCGCCACCGCCGAGACCGACAATCGCATCAGAACGGGTGAAGCCTTCCTCCCCCAGACGCTGCCAGATGCCGTTGGCCACTTCGATGGTCTTGCCGGCTTCAGCATCGGGAATGACGATGTCGTGCACGTCATAACCGGACTGGCGCAACAGCGTGCGCGCGCGGTCGGAATGCCGTTGCACCGCCTGGGTGTGAATCAATGCCACTTTGGCAGGCTTGTCCCCCAGCACCTGCGCAAGCTGGCTCATCACACCTTCGCCTATGCACACATCGTATGGTTCGATGGTGGATCCGGTGACGTGGACGATACGTTGATCGATCATTTCCATCAGCTTTCTCGCGGCCACTTGCGGGGTTTGTCCGTGGGTGCGCACCTGCACATTGGCCACGCGTCTGAACACCGGGTCGCGTTCCTTGTACAACTTCTTCCAACGCTCGTTGGCGTCGCCGTTGAGCATCGGACGGCCGCCGCCGCGGTTGGCGCGTTCCATGGCTTCCTTCGGATCGGCCATCAAATACACGACCTTGCCGCCGTCGGCGATGTATTCGGCGAGCCCCTGCTGGATGGACGGGGTCATTGGAGCGCCCCCGCCCAAGGAGAAGATGCCGTCGAAATCCTCCAGCATGTCAAGCACAACGTCGCTTTCCAGCTTACGGAACTCCGGTTCGCCGTACCTTTCGAAATATTCGGGAATCTTCATTCCCGCATCATGTTCGATCTCGTTGTCGGCGTCGGCGAACGGCAGTTGCATCATCTGCGCCGCTTCCTTGCCGACGCGGGTCTTGCCCGCGCCCATCATGCCGATGATGACGGCGACGGGTCTACGCATTCCAGCCATCGATCGGTCACCTCATGTGCTCCGGCCAGGACGCCACATAGGATTCGGCGTTGCGCTTGGTTTCGGCCACGCTGTCGCCGCCGAACTTCTCCAGCACGTATTGAGCGATGGTGAGGCGCACCGATCGCCTCGGCCACGCGCCGCGCGGAACGGCGTGTTGTCGGAACGCTGGTTGATGGCCTGGGCCGCCTCGCCGGTGGTGACGTCGACGGTGCGAAGCGCCTTTGGAATGGATGGAATCGGCTTCATCGCGGCACGCACCACAATCGGCTGGCCGTTGGACATGCCGCCTTCGATTCCGCCCGCACGATTGCTCAGACGTGTGATGCGGCCATCGTCGCCAACCACCATTCGTCGTGCGCCTGGGAGCCGGGACGCATCGCCTCAAGGAAACCGTCCCCGATCTCCACGCCCTTGATGGCCTGGACGCCCATGACGGCACTGGCCAATGCCGCGTCCAGCCTGCGGTCCGATTCAACGTACGTGCCGATTCCAGCCGGAACGCCGTATACCACGACCTCGATCACGCCGCCTAAGGTATCGGCGTTCTCCTTGGCCTCGTCGATGCGTGCGATCATCTGCTGTTCGGCCGTCTTATCCAATGTGCGCACCGGCGAAGCGTCCAATGCTTCGAGGTCCTCAGGCTTCGGCAGCACCGCATTCTGCGGGTCGTGATGCCAGCACCACCGATTGACAGCACATGGGAGACGGTACGTATGCCCAACGTCTGTTCAAGGAACTGCTTGGCGACCTCACCTAAGGCCACACGCGACGCGGTCTCACGTGCGCTGGAACGTTCCAGCACTGGACGGGCGTCGTCGAAACCGTACTTGCGCATGCCAGTCAGATCGGCATGCCCCGGACGGGGACGGGATAGCGGCGCGTTGCGGCCTTCGCGCGGAATGTCATGGTCAAGCGGATCGGCGCTCATCACCTCGGTCCATTTCGGCCATTCGGTATTGGCGATCTCGATGGCGACGGGAGAGCCGATGGTCTCGCCGAAACGCACACCGGTGAGCATGCGGACCTTGTCCTGTTCGAATTTCATGCGCGCACCACGGCCATATCCGAGACGTCGGCGTGCCAATGCGCCGACGATATCCTCAGTAGTGACGTGGATGCCCGCAGGCAGCCCCTCGATCATGGCGACAAGCGCTTCGCCGTGCGATTCACCTGCTGTCTGCCAGCGCAACATGCCAACACTCCTTTTCTGCCAAATACGATTCGTGGACTATCTTAACGGTATGTGGTACATGATTTGCCTGCCGAGTCTGCTCTGTGGAATGGCCGTCAGCGTTGAGGATATCCGGGCACGACGCATTCCACGCATGTGGATCGCCGTAGGGTGTTTGGCGCAGGTCATTGTGGACATCACGTATGCGTTGTCCGTTAATTCACTGTTTCTGGCATTGCAGGCTCTGTTGTTCGCCGCGTTATCCGCCGTGCTGCAATGTGCGCTTGCGCTCATCAAGCCAGGGGCTTTGGGATTCGGCGACGTCACCACGACGTTGCTTATCGGCTTGGCCGTAGGCATGTTCGGCCTGTTTCCAGTGGTGTTCTGGTGGTTTGCGATTAGTGTGCTGGGGCTGCTGTGGCTTGCGATTTGGACACGGTTCGACCCGCAGAAGCATACGCGATTCGCCGGTAAGACGCCGTTCGCCCCGACCATTGTCGTGGCCGGGGCGATAAGCATCGCGATGCACGCGTTGTGTTAATGCGTGATACCGTCAGTTGGCATTCGCGTTGTTGCTTTTGTATTCGTCGCGAATCTTCCAGAATTCGTCTTCGGTTTCCACGAACTTCGTCTCGCCGGTCTTGAGGTTGGTGGTGACGAAGTACAGCCATTTGCCTTCCGGAGGATTCATCGCGGCTTGGATAGCGGAATCGCCGGGATTGCTGATCGGCGTCGGAGGAAGTCCTTTGTTCACGCGAGTGTTGTACGGGTTGCTTCCATCCTCAAGCTGCTCGTCTGTCAGCTTGCTGCCTGTGGTGTTGAACCGTAGGCAACGGTGCTGTCCATGCCCAACGGCATGTCCTGGTCGATTCTGTTCAGGATGACCCTCGCCACCTTACCGTAATCGTCAGGATTGCATGCCTCGGATTCGGCGATGGACGCGATGTTCATGATACGTTCGCGTTCGCTTCCATCTGGCACGCCCAATGTGTCCAGTTTGTTGACGCGTGCCGTGACCATTTCCTTGAGGATGTCCTTGGCGGACTTGTCCTGGACGCTGTAGGATCCGGCTCAAGCCATCCTTCGAATTTGCCACCCGCTTCATCTGGCAGAATGCCCGCGCCGCCACCGTCGATGACCGCTTGGAATTCGGACACGTCCTTGCCTGACATCTTGGCCGCGTTGGCGATGACATCGGACACCCGTTCGCCGGCCTTGACTTCGGCGAAACCGCCGGCCTTGCTTTGGTCGGACAGGATCTTGACGACATCGGCCGCTTTCATATGCGTCTTCAACGCGTACGAACCCGGGTAAAGCGTCGCGCCGGCGGCCGCGACTGCGGAGGTGAACGCCGATTCGGATTTGACGATGTCCGCCTTGACCAGATTTCGTGCGATTTCGGCTGCGCCTTGTCCGGTTTCCACGGTGAACGTCGTGTCTTTGTCTCCCGAACCGGTGTAATCCTCAATCTGGATTTGCGAGCCGTTGGCGTTCATCTGCCTGAGATGTTTAACCATGCGCACACCGAAAAAGCCGCCGACGACGACAAGAATGACAACGACGGCAGCCGCGATGATTGTGACATAGCGACGACGACGTTGTTGCTCACGTCGTTTACGCATGTCGCGTCGCGATTTCGGCGGTTGCGGCGGCAACGCGGCATCGAATGACGAGCCCGCTGACGTATCATCGACCCACTGCGCGTTATCGGAGAAAAAATCGTTCAGATTATCGGTCAAAGGTCTCTCTCCCCTTACTCTCTGCTTCGGTCGAGCGCCGTCTGCAAAATCACCACCGCAGATTGCTGGTCGACCATCGGACGGTGCTTGCGTCCGCCGATGCGCGCATCGAACAACTGATGATGTGCGGTCACTGTCGTCAGACGCTCATCCACCAATTCAATGGTGGGAACCCGCGTCACCGAATATGATTCATCCTCCACGGCCGCATGCAGTCGTTTTTCAAGATTGACGGACCAGCGTCTCGCTTTTTTGGCGCTTTTCCCCTCTTCGCCGTTCAGCAGCAACGGCAGGCCAATCACCACATGGTCCACCGACTCGTCCCCAATGACGTCGATGACTTCATCCAACGCGCGGAAAGAATCCCCATACACTTGAATATTGCCTATGGGATGTGCGAGGGTGAGCTCGGGATCGGACAACGCAAGTCCGACCCGAGCATCACCCAGATCGATACCAAGCCAAACCATGCTTGGAGAATCAGCCTTCAGAGCCTGGCCGGCCAATGCCTCAAGTGCCTCGTCGATCTTGGTGGCGTCCGCGCCGCCACCCTGTGCGAAGTCCGGCTTGCCGCCGCCACCACCGCCAAGAACCTTGGAAGCGCCACGGACCAGATCACCAGCCTTGATGCCTTGCTTGCGTGCCGCTTCGTTGGTTGCCACGGCGACCATGGGCTTGCCGTCCTCGTTCATGCCGGCAAGAGCCACCACGACCGGAGCATCTTCGCCGAGCTGGCCGCGCACGTCGAGCACGGTCTTGCGCAGCGCGTCGAAGGAGCCGAAATGTCCAACGTTCTTCTTGGCGACCTTGACCGGAGCGAGGAAGCTTTGGCCTCAGCCACCAGCGTCGGCACAGAGGCCGCAAGCTGGGACTCGTACATTGCGGCAAGACGACGGTCGGATTCCTTGAGCTTGGCAAGCAGCATGTTCACACGCTCGGCGAGTTCGTCGGGACGGGCGTTGACCATGTCGGAAAGCTGGGAAACCAGCGCGTGCTCGCGGGCGTTGAACTCATACGCGCCCTGGCCGACGACCGCGTCCACGCGGCGCACGCCGGAACCGATAGACGCCTCGGACATGATGTTGATGGCGCCGATCTTGCCGACGTGGTCGATATGGGTGCCACCGCAGAGCTCGCGGCTCCAGCCGTCCTCGCCGATGGACACCACACGCACGATGTCGCCGTACTTCTCGCCGAACAGATGCATGGCGCCAAGAGCGATGGCGTCATCGAACTTCATTTCCTGAGTGGTGACGGCAAGGTTCTCACGAAGCTTCTCGTTGACGCGGGCTTCGACGGCGTTCATGGCGTCCTTGCTGGGGGCGCTGGACCATTGGAAATCGAAGCGCAGACGGTTGGAGCGTCTTCGGAGCCACGCTGGGTGGCCTGCGGACCAAGTTCCTCACGCAGCGCCTTGTGCACCATGTGGGTGGCGGTGTGGGAACGTGCAATGGCTCCACGGCGCTCGAGATCGATGTTCGCGTTGACTTCGGCGCCCACAACCAGCGTGCCTTCGGTCAGACGGCACTGGTGGACGATAAGGTCCTTGATCGGCTTCTGCACGTCGTCGACCTCAAGCACCGCGCCATCGTCGGACAGAATCTCGCCCTGATCGGCGAGCTGGCCGCCGGCCTGCGCGTAGAACGGCGTGCGGTCGAGGATGACCTCGATGTTGGCCGGGCCGGTGACGGCGGGAACGGAACCCTTGCCCTCCTGCATGATGCCCAGAACCTTGGCACGTGCGGACATGTCGGTGTAGCCAAGGAAGTCGATCGGCTGGAGCAGGGTCTTCTTGAAGTCGTCATAGACGGACAAATCCACGTTGTGGCGCTTCTTCAGCGCGTCCGCACGGGCACGGCTCTTCTGTTCGGCCATCAGCTCGCGGAACTTGGCTTCATCCACCTTCACGCCCTGGTCGGCGGCCATTTCGAGCGTGATTTCAATCGGGAAGCCGTAAGTGTCATGCAGCTTGAAGGCATCCTCGCCGGACACGAGATCCGAGCCGCCCTGCTTGGCCTTCGTCACGGCCATGTCGAAGATCTCGGTGCCGGATTCGAGCGTGCGGCGGAACGCGTCCTCCTCACCGTAGGCGGCTTCGGACACGTCGTGGAAGGTGTCGTTAAGCTCCGGATAGCTCGGTTCCATCGCGGCCTTGGAGGTCGGCAGCAAGGTCGGCATGACCGGCTCTGTCACGCCGAGCTCGCGCATGGCCTTGACGGTTCGACGCAGCAGGCGGCGCAGCACATAGCCACGGCCGTTGTTGGACGGACGGACGCCGTCGGACATGATCATCAGCGCGGAACGCACGTGGTCGGCCACGATACGGAAACGCACGTCCATGGCCTCGTCATCGCCGTAGGTGCGGCCGGAAAGCTTCTGCGCGGCTTCGATGACCGGGAAGACCTCGTCGGTCTCATAGATGTTCTGCTTGCCCTGCATCAGATAGGCGAGACGTTCCAGACCGGCGCCGGTATCGATGTTCTTGTTCTCAAGCTCGCCGACGATATGCAGGTCGGTCTTGGACTTGACGTTGTCGACCTCGTAGTTTTCGAACACGAGATCCCAAATCTCAATGTAACGGTTCTCGTCGGCGATCGGGCCGCCTTCGACACCGTACTTTGGACCACGGTCTACATAGATTTCGGAGCACGGACCGCCAGGGCCAGGGCCACCGGTGGTCCAGAAGTTATCTTCCATACCCATGATCTGGATATGTTCAGGATCGACGCCTTCGTTCTTCCACATCGAGCGGGCTTCCTCGTCGTCGGTGAAAGTGGTCATCCACAGTTTCTCCGGATCGAAGCCGTAGCCGCCCTTATCCTGCGGGGTGGTCAGCAGCTCATACGCATAGTGGATGGCCTCCTCCTTGAAGTAATCACCGAAGGAGAAGTTGCCAAGCATCTGGAAGAACGTGCCGTGACGGGTGGTCTTGCCGACCTCGTCGATGTCCAGAGTACGCACGCACTTCTGGTTGGAAGCCATGCGGTGCTTCGGCGGGGTCTGCTCACCCATGAGGTACGGGATGAACGGAACCATGCCAGCGATGGTGAACAGAGTGGTCGGATTCGGAGAAATCAACGATGCCGAAGGAACGACAAGATGATCGTGCTGTTCGAAATAGTCAAGAAAGCGCTTCGCGATTTCAGAAGTGCGCATGTGGATTTGAGCTCCTTTGTTGTTGGAGGCCTGATGCCTTCCAAACGTGTGATTGGTTGCTTGAGCGTATCTGTCGGGCGGAAAACGACTACTCGTTCCGCGCCGCATATTTGCTGTTAAGTTCAGCCTCGCGGGCTCGACGCGTGGCATTGAACTCATTGACCAGACCTTCAAGCGTGCGCATGGTCACATGGTCCTGGTCGGGACCAAGCAGGAATTGGCGGGCGGTGTCCGGTGTGTTGGCTTTAACGTATGCCTGCGCTTTTGTGACAGCGACGACACCGATGCCCACGCCGATGGAGACCCAGAAAAGACGCTTGAACATCACTCCCCCTTATTGCCTGCCGCGTGATTGACGTCTCTCTTAGCCAAGAAAGACTGCACAGTGGACTTCAACGCATAGGTGGCGGACGCAACCTTGATGACGGGCTTGCCCAAGAACGATCCATATAGATCAGTCAGCGCGCCGACATTATTGGCCGTGGTGGAGCGCCGCGGCGGAGATCTTGTTGACATCCTCCAGGGACTTGTTCACCTGCTGCACCGTGGTCACGCTCTCGTCAAGCGCCGGAATCGCATGGTCTCCGGTGTCTTTGACGGTCTGCGCGATCTGGTCGAACAATTTGCCGAGACGGATCAGCGGGTAGATCATGAAACCGGCAAGCACCGCGAATGCAATTGCCGCAATCAGACCGGCGATCTCTCCAACACCCATCTTGTACCTCTTTTCAGCTCCACGGTTGCCCGCGAACACAATACCCGCATAAGACTAGTAAAAAGCCACGACTGTGGCAAATACGTTCACTGGTTGTACGAGACCACACTCACCGCGCGTCCATGGGTTCGTTCGTGTCAAAATCAAGGCAGGTCACCGAACCGTTGGCCGGACGTTCGCTCAAATCGTATCCTTCCGGGGCGAATCGGTGCATAAGGCTCAACAATGTATTGCCGTGGGAGATCTGCAGCACGTGGTCGCCGTCCTTAAGCCGAGGGTTGTCCGCAATCAAAGCGAAGCCGTCCTCCACACGATGCCAATACTCGTTATCGGATTCGGCGTCATGGAACGGATCGGCTTCTTTGAGAAAGTCGCGGGTGGCGGCAAGCCCGTATTTGCGGACGATGTCGTTGTAGTTCTTCGCACCATGGGGACCACCGGCAGCGGTCCATGCGACGGACATGTCCTGTCCCTCGAAATAACCGTAGAACTGCTCACGGAAATGCATGTCGCTGACCAGTGACGGACGAACGTGTCCTGCGGCTTCGTTCGCATCGAGGATCCGTTGTGCCGTCACCTGGGCGCGTGTGGTGTCGGAGCAGTATGCCGCGGCGAACTCAATGTCCCGGAGTTTGGCGGCGGCCTTGTCCGCATCGGCAAGTCCCGCATCGGTCAACGGGGAATTCGACCATCCCTGGAGTCTGTTATATCGGTTGAAGAACGTCTGTCCGTGACGGACCAGATGAAGATGAAGCAACATGGTTTCCATGGTACCTGTGGAATCAGCCAAACGACATGCCGCCGGAAACGCCATAAAAAACGAGAAGCCTCGCAACCGTAACGGCTGCGAGGCTTTCGCTGTATGTCCTTAAACTGTATGTTCTTACAGTATGGTGATCCAGATCAGCGGGCGTAGAATTCGACCACGTACTGGATGTTGACCTGCACCGGGATCTCCTCGGCTTCAGGCTTGCGGGTCAGGGTGGCCTTCAGGGAAGGCAGGTTGACGTCCAGGTAGCCCGGAACCGCCGGCAGCACATCGCGGTGCACACCTTCGGCAGCGGCCTGGAACGGAACCATGGTCTGGCTCTTGGCCTTGACCTGGATGGTCTGGCCCGGCTTGACGCGGTAGGACGGACGATCGACGATGTTGCCATCGACGAGGATGTGGCGATGGACCACGAACTGGCGAGCCTGGGCGGTGGTGCGGGCGAAGCCTGCACGCAGGACCAGAGCGTCGAGACGGGTCTCAAGATCGGTCAGCATGGCGTTGCCGGTCTGGCCGGCGGTGTGGGTGCCCTTCTCGTAAGCGGCGCGGAGCTGCTTCTCGGAGATGCCGTACTGGGCGCGAAGACGCTGCTTCTCGCGCAGACGCACTGCGTAATCGGATTCAGTGCGGCGACGGGTGCGGCCGTGCTCGCCAGGAGCATACGGACGCTTTTCGAAGATGCGCTGAGCCTTAGGGGTCAGAGCGATGCCGAGGGCGCGGGAAAGACGCACCTGACGGCGGGAACGCTGAACGTTCGTCATTGGTTTAATCCTTTGTTTGTTCTGTCGTTGTCTGAACGGAACGTATGCCGAAGTCCGACATACGCTGAGCCAGCCTCTCCAGTGCTTCTTCGCGCAATGCGCGAACGGCTTGACCCGCAATGCAGAACACCACGGATGGCCGCCGACCCACTGATGGGCTAAGACTCCAGACGGCATACGTCCTTCCGGGCGCACACCAATCGCTAATCATACACATGGGGGACGGACGAGATGCTCCGATTCACCTACATCGGCATGTCTTAAAAACGTCAGGCCCGAGTAAGCACTCCCCTATCCATACGATAGGTATGGTCCACATAAGCAAGCGCGTCCGGATCATGGGTAACCATAAGTACCGAGGTACCGTCATCCGCTACTTGCCGCAGCAGCCGCATGACGATTGCGGTGCTTTCGGCATCCAGATCTCCTGTCGGTTCATCGGCGATCAGCAGTTTCGGCTTGTTCATCAACGCTCGGGCGATGGAGACGCGGCGCATCTCGCCACCAGAGAGCTCCTTCGGATAGCATGTCGCAAGCTCGCCTACAAGCAGTTGATCCAACAGATGTTGCGCGCGTTGCGTCAAATGGTCGGGCTGAGATGAAGAAGCCGTCTGCGTCGAAGCTGGTTGGATGACGTCGGGAAGGCCATCGACCACGACGGAAGACGCCGTCTGTTCCTGTGATTGTGCGTCATTCGTCCGTTCATCGATTTCGGTTTCATACCGAGACGGGTTGCGATGCAGCACTGCGGGAAGGACCACATTGTCGATTGCGGTGAGGTTCGGCAATAGTGTCTGGATCTGCGTGACGAAGCCGATGGTGCGGTTGCGCAAAATCGACATCTGTTTGTCGTTTAACGTGGTCACCTCGTTACCGGCCAGCAGAATCGAACCGGATGTAGGTTTCAGCAATCCCGTGACGAGATTGAGCAAAGTGCTTTTGCCGTTTCCGGATCTGCCGACGATCGCCATGAATTCGCCTGGATCGAGCGTGAGATTCACATCATCCACCGCGGGGAAAGGTTTACCTCGGCGTACGAATTCACGGGTAAGGCCACGAACCTCCAATATGGGCTGTTCCGGCATCACTCCCCCTTCCTCAGCGTCAGGTATGCCTGTGGGGCGGAAAGACGCACCGCTGTGGCGAGGGATGCGACCAGGCCCGTAAGCACGGCGAACAGGAGAGCGACGACTATCAGTACCGCCACTTTACCGACGCCAATCTGCAGATACGGCAATTGAAGTTCCTTAGCGATCAGACCACTGAACGGAAACACGACCAACGAGGTACAGGTCACACCGATCACACCTCCAATAGCTCCGATGGTCGCCGATTCCTTGACGATAATGCCCACCAGGGTCGCACGATCGGCGCCGAGAATACGGTACGCGGCGAATTCACGCTTGCGTTCGTTCATAGCCGACGAAAACACCGCCAACATCACGACCAATCCCATAGTCCAGAACACCGTGATGAACACCGCCACATAGCGGATGATCACCTTGAGATTCGTTTTCGTCGTAGCCGTGATGCCGCCCGGATACACATATCCCAAACTTTTGATCCCCGTGGCTTTTGCGATATTCGAGGCGACCTGTTGTGCGGAATATCCGTCCTTGACTTTGACGAGCACGGCGGACACCGCTTTGCCGGCGTATTCTTCAGGAATCGCGGCATGTCCGACCTGCGCGGAATAGGAAACGACATCCGGCACCGTGTCCATGTTCACGAATATGGAATTGTCCAGTGACGTTCCGGTATCGGCCAGTTGCGCGGCCACGGGGAATTCATGACCGTACAGTTTGACCGTATTGTTGTCCGACACGTTGATGCTGGCGCCTGCTATGATTTGGCCGCGACGGAGTGTGCCGTCGAATTGCGAAGCCACCCAAGGAGTGATGACGAAGTCGGTGTCGGGGTTGAAGCCGATGATCTGCACCTTTTCGTCGCAGCAGGCTGCCGCAAGCGAGGAGATGTACGTCTGCACCGTGCTTTCGCCCACACCGTCCGCTTCGGCGATTTGGCTTCCAATGTCATTGGTGAAGTAGAACGTGCTCGAAGAGTTTCCCGTAAGCAACGCCTCAGCCTGGTTTTTCGTGTTCTGCGGCGTGACCATCAGATCGGCGCCCATACGTTCCCGCATGCTGTTCAACCCATTGTTCAGGTTCATGGAAAGCAGCGCGCCTCCATAGAACGCCACAGTGAGCATGACGACCACAATGACAAGCGCCGAAGTGCGGAATGGTTTGCGACGCAGATTGGCCAGCGGTAGTTTCGCAAGGGTGATATGCGGCACGTCAGCCACGCTTTGCCGGCTTGAGATCGAGATATACGGCGACTGCTGCGAGCACCGCCAGCAGCACGCCCAATACGATAAGCGTCGGCATCGTCACCATATGGCAATGCATCATGGAGCCTCTGCATACGCCTACCAGCATGGTCGGCACCAGAACGACAAGCACGCCCAGCACGGCATTGGCGAGATCCAATCCGACCCTGACCCGGCTTGGCGCGAAAAATCCGATTATTGCCAGCAATGCGATGACGACACCCAGTCCCAGAGCGACCCGAGCGGTGTAGCGGCATGCCATGGGCATGTCTTTGACGGCACACACATGCGCGAAGGTCTGCGGGGCGATGACAATCAGCGCGCCCAGAACAATCTGAGATATCGCGGCGAACAGTTTTCTTGGCATGGTTCTTCCTCTCGAAAAGCAAACATCGCCGATTATCGCAACAAATGCTCCGAAAGAAAAGACTTGTTTTTTCACTCAATCCGTGTTATGAGCCCACAACGGCGCCGCCACGAGGGGCGCCTATTGGAAAAGCCGTCAGAGCTTTTCAATAGGCGCCACACGAAGCAGCAATCGTTTGACGCCATCCGTGCCGAAATCGACGGTGATCACCGAATTCGCGCCCTTGTCCTGCGTTTCGATGACCTTTCCCAAACCGTAATGGTCATGGGTGATTCTGTCGCCTATCTGGAAATCCGAGATGCTCAATCCGTTGTTGCCGTCCAACGAACTTGCCGGAGCCGATTTCGTCAGATCCTTTGGCTTGGCGCGGCGCGTGGTGACCTTACCGGATTTGCCGGAGGGCTTGCCGGAACCGTATGACGACCGGGATGAGCCATACGAACCGTATGAGGACGAGCCAGAGTGCAATCCGCCAGAGAAACGGCGGCTTCCCGAGCCGTAGGAGGACCGTCCGGAACCATACGAGCTGTGCGATCCATGAGACGACCCATAAGTGGAATGCGATCCGCGAGAACCAGAACCATACGATGAGGAACCGTATGTCGACGATCCGTACATCGATTCGCCGAAGGAAGTGGATCCGAAATCGTCATCATCGTCCCACCCGCCGAACTCGTCGTCATCTCCCCAGCTGGCGCGCATGCGCTCCACACCGGCCTCACGACGTTTCCAATCGATGAGTTCATCCGGAATCTCATCCAGGAACTGGCTGGGCATCATGTCATTGGCCTGCCCCCATTGGGCACGCACCGCCGCACGGGTCACATATAGCCGACGCTTCGCACGGGTGATGCCCACGTATGCCAGACGACGCTCCTCGGACAGCTCGCTGGTGTCCTCCATGGCACGCTGGTGCGGGAACGTACCCTGTTCCATACCCGTAAGAAACACATACGGATATTCCAAACCTTTGGCCGTATGCAAGGTCATCATCGTGACCTTGCCGGAATCCTCGCCCTCTCCCGGCAACTGATCCGAGTCGGCGACCAATGCCGTGGTCTCCAGAAAACCGGCCAACGTGGCATCCGGCGTGTTCTGTTCGAATTCGGCGGCCACGGACTGCAACTGGGAAAGATTGTCCACACGCGAAGCATCCTGCGGATCCTCGGAACGTTGCAATTCCTCCAGAAGACCGCTTTTATCCAATACTTCGGCCACCACTTCGGATGGTTTCGAATCATGTTCCTTGGCGAAATCGGCCAGCTCGTGCATCAGATCACGGAATGCGCCCAACGGTTTGGTGGTACGGCCTGTCATGCCTTCAATCTGGTCCATATGTTCAATGGATTCGAAGAACGTGAGGCCATGCGCGTCCGCGTAGCCGGCCACCAATCCCTCCGCGCGTGCGCCGAGTCCTCGTTTAGGCACATTGAGGATACGCCGCACGTTCACATTATCCGCGGGATTCACGATGGCCTGCAAATACGCGATGGCGTCCTTGACTTCCCTACGTTCATAGAATTTGGTGCCGCCGACCAGCTGATACGGCAGATTGGCGTTGATCATGGCCTCTTCCAGCGAACGTGACTGCGCGTTGGCTCGGTACATGATGGCGATGTCACGGTAAGCGACGTCTTCCTCGGTGTGGATTCGTGCGATTTCGTTCGCTATCCATCCGGCTTCCTGCTGTGCGTTGTCGGCGGCATAGCCGACGATTTTGTCGCCTTGACCAAGCGCCGTCCACAGTTTCTTCGGCTTGCGGTTTTCGTTTTCGTCGATCACCGCGTTCGCCGCGTCAGGATGGTCTGCGTCGAACGGTAGTTCTGTTCGAGCATGATGGTTTTGGCGTTCGGGAAATCCTGTTCGAAGTCTTGGATGTTACGGATGTCCGCACCTCGGAACGCGTAGATGGATTGGTCGGAATCACCCACCACGGTAATCCAGCTCGGTCCCACACGGCCCGCTCCCCTCGCCTGCGGGTCGGGCTGTTCGTCCGAATCGATGCCGGACAATTCACGTACGAGCACATATTGGGCATGGTTGGTGTCTTGATACTCGTCCACGAAGATGTAACGGAACCTGTGCCGATAGTATTCGCTCACCTGCGGGCAGGTTTGGAGCAATTCCACGGTGCGCATGATCAAATCGTCGAAGTCGACTGCGTTGGCGAGCGCCAGACGATGCTGGTATTCGGCGTAGACGACGGCGACCAGTTCGTCGACGTCGCCGGCGCTCACCTGGTATCCGCGCTGTCCCGGGGTGTAATCGCAGTTCGCTTTTTTCAGCTGGTCTTTCCAGGAAACCAACGCGTTCTTGCAGTCGGATATCTTGCCCAGCAGCATGCGTGGCGTATACCGCTTCGTATCGATGTTCAGGTCGGCTGCGATCAGTTTGACCAGTCGCTCGCTGTCCGCGGTGTCGTAAATCGAGAAGCCCGATTTAAGGCCGATTTCCTTGCCGTCGCGGCGTAGGATGCGTACGCAGGCGGAGTGGAAGGTGGAGATCCACATATGTTCGGCTTCCGGCCCGACCAAGTCACGAGACGTTCACGCATTTCCGCGGCCGCCTTGTTGGTGAAGGTGATGGCGAGGATGCTGCTTGCCCAGAAGCCATGCGCCAGCAGCCATGCGATGCGACGTGTCAGCACACGGGTCTTGCCTGAGCCTGCGCCGGCGCCGATGAGCAATGCCTGGCCGTAGTATTTCACCGCTTCTTCCTGTTGGGGGGTCGAGTCCCTCTATCAGGCTCCGCGGATCGCACATCACAGGTCCCATGCTCTGTTCCACCGATTCCTCTTTTCTTCGCGCACGCTCATATTCAAACATTTGTTCGCAGCATTCATGTTTATCACATGAGCAGGTCAGGGGTACGACTCGCACGGTCAATTGAGGCGCGTATGCTGAACTCCTATATACGGCTCGCCGTATGCCATCATCTGATGCCGCTTTCGCGGCCGACAAGATTAAGGGGTTTCATGAAGGAACTTGAAGAGCGCATTGCGCAACAAGGTACCGTCAAGCCCGGCAATGTGCTGAAAGTGGACGCGTTCCTCAACCATCAGTGCGATGTCGAGCTGTTCGACCATATGGGCGCCGCCTGGGCCGAGCATTTCAAGGGCAAGACCATCGATAAGATTCTGACCATTGAGGCTTCCGGCATTGGCATCGCCTGTGTCGTGGCCCGTCATTTCGGCAATGTCCCGGTGGTGTTCGCCAAGAAGGCGCAGTCCATCAATCTTGACGGCGACCAGTACACGACCACCGTGTATTCCTTCACCAAGCAGAAGGAGTTCCCTGTCATCGTGTCCAAACGCTATCTCAATGAAGGCGACCACGTGCTGCTGATCGACGATTTCCTTGCCAACGGCAAGGCGTTAAAAGGCCTGATCGAGCTGTGCCATGAGGCCGGAGCCACTGTGGAAGGCATCGGCATCGCAGTGGAAAAGGGCTTCCAAGGCGGTGGCGACCAGCTGCGTGAGGAAGGGTACGACGTCGATTCCCTGGCAATCGTCGAATCGATGGATCCGGAAAACGGCACCATCGAATTCCGCTCCTGATTTTTTCAGTACGCTCAGACGATTATAAGAGAGGATGTAACAGTTGAGCGAAGAGAAGAACACAGAGAAAACCGAAAAAAAGACGAGGCAAAAGACACTAAAAAAGGCGTGTCTTTTGAGGCGTTGAGCAGTCTTGACGCACCGGTGTCGTTCTGGAAGGGCATTCCGTTCGGCCTGCAGCACGTCATGGCCATGTTCGTGGCGAATCTCGCGCCTATCTTCCTGGTGGCCACGGCCGCCAAGATGGATGCCGCGCAGTCCGCCGCCATCATTCAGGCCGGCCTGCTGGTCGCAGGTCTCGGCACCTGCCTGCAGCTGTACGGTGTGTGGCTGATTGGTTCCCGTCTGCCGATGGTCACCGGCATTTCCTTCACCTACGTCGCGGCGCCATGTCGATCGCGCAGCATCAGGGTTATGGCGCAGTCGCCGGCGCGTGGTGCTTGGCGGCCTGTTGGAGGTCGTGCTTGGTTTGACGGCCAAGTATTGGCGTCGTTTCGTCCCGCCGATCGTTTCCGCGATTGTCGTCACCTCGATTGGTTTTTTCGCTCCTGTCCGTCGGCGCCACGAGCTTCGGCGGCGGTTCCGGCGCGAAGGATTTCGGCAGCTGGCAGAATCTGACGCTTGGCCTGATTTCGCTGGTGGCTTGCCTTGCGTTCCAGCTGCTCATGAAGGGCACCGCCAAGCAGCTTTCCGTGCTGTTCGGCCTTGTCGTGGGCTATGTGGTCGCGATTTTCATGGGAAAGGTCGATTTCTCCGGTTTCGCCAATCTGCAGGTCGTGTCGGTGCCGCATTTCATGCCGTTCAAGCTTGAGTTTGATCCGGGCGCGATTATCTCCTTCGCTCTGCTGTATGTCGTTTCCTCGGTTGAGGTGTTGGGCGACACAGCGGCGCTTACCAAGGTCGGTCTCGACCGTCAACCCACCGACAAGGAAACCGCCGGAGCTATTGCCGGCGACGGTTTGATCTCCTCCGTGTCCGGTTTGTTCGGCTGCCTGCCATTGACTTCGTTCGCGCAGAACATCGGTCTGGTGGCGATGACCAAGGTGGTCAACCGCAAGGTGATTCTTTCCGGCGGTCTGATTTTGGTGCTCGCCAGCTTCGTTCCGGCCGTTGCAGAGGTCTTCAACTCCCTGCCGCAGGCTGTGCTTGGCGGCTGCACCATCATGATGTTCGGCAATATCATCCTGTCCGGATTCCAGATGATTTCCGAGGCCGGTTACACGCAGCGCAACATCACCATCGCCGCGTTGAGCCTGACCATTGGCATCGGTTTCACCCAGGTCGGCGACATTTTCGCCAACTTCCCGGCGCTGTTCCAGTCCATCTTCGCTTCCAACTGCATCGCGGTGTCGTTCGTGGTGGCTGTGATTCTCAACGCCGTTCTGCCTAGCGAGGAGCACTTTCTGTCCGCTCCTCAGCATCAGGAGGCCTGATTTCCCTAATATCGGCATCGTCCGCATATGAATGATCCCCATTCCGATTTCCACGGAATGGGGATCATTCATATGCGACGGCATGTGGCGGACCTCGTATGGAAGTCGTCAACGCATCAATCAGTGCCCTTGCTTGATCCAAGCGGCGATTGAATCCTTGACCGCCTGCGCGTAGATCGTATTGGACATTCCCGGATGGATGCCATCTCCGGCAAGTTCGTCAGCATGCTGGGAAATGGTCCCGTCCCAATCGACCAGTACGACGTTGTTGGAATGCGCCGCGGCGAATTGCTTCAACACGGCATTGGTGCCGGGAACCCATGAAACGGGAGCGTGCGCGTTAATGAGCACCAGCACATGATCGGGGCCGACATCATTCAGCAGATCGTCAAGCTGATTATTGGTCACCACGGAGTTGGTGGCAAGTCCCACCAAGACCCAGGGGCGCAGATTTCCTTGCGCTTTCAATTGATCGACAAGACCCTGTCCCTTCGCCATCGACCGTGAGACTTCGGCATCCACAATGATGTTGGGGAACGTGTCTTGCAATCCTTTGCTGGACGCCAGCATCACCGAATCTCCGATGGCGGCCATTTGCGAACCATCCGGCATCTTATGTCGTGGCTTCCTTGGCATCGGTGTTCTGCGTCGTTCCAAAGCGGCATGATTGCGTTGCTGCAACAGCCTGGAACTGATACCCAAGGATTGCGCCACACTGGTTTGTTCCGGTGCCGTCGCCACAGCGTATCCGCAGAAGCTCCATGAGCATGCCAGCACCACGACCGTGGATATCAGACGGCCGCAATGCTCGGCTTCGTCTCCACTGATCGGACGAATCAACGCGATGAATCCCGCACGAGCGACTGGCTTCTCGAACAGTCGCCAAGATGCGAACGCGAACAGCACGGTGAGGATGAAGGTGAAGGACAGCAGCCTGTCGGCATGCCATGCGCCCACTGGGGCAACAGGGATCTCAGCAGCAGCCATAATGGCCAATGCCACAGATAAATGCCATACGAATAATGGCCCAAAGCGGCAAGCGGCTTGAACACAAGCAGATCCTGCATCCAGGATCCGAATGGTATGGTTCCTGCGATCAGCACCACAGCAAGCACGGAGGCGACGAAGATACCGCCATGGAACGCCGCTGGGCCTTGAGTGATATGCCGCATCATCCACAGCAATGCCAGCAATGAGCCAAAGGCAACTATCGGGCCGAATTGAATCCATATCTTATGGAATCGTTCCATTATCCGCGATTCATTGGCTCGCCCATGCTCATGTCTGAGAATCGGCAGTATCCAAGCCAGCGCGGCACCGAGCCATAGGCCCATGGCGTGCGTGTCGGTGCCGAAATACACACGTGTGGGGTCAGCGCCAGAGTGGTATAGCAGTCCCATGGATGCCGCGCTTGCTCCGGCAAGGGCTGTCAGTATGCATACCGGAGCCCATCTGATGATGATTTTTCGCAGCAGCAAAACCACGAATGGAGCGATCAGATAAAACTGCATGAGCAACGACATGAACCATAGGTGACGGAATATGTCAGGGTTCATCTGGGAGAAATAGCTGGCTCCGCTGCTGAATGGCATACCAGTTGTAGCATCCCAGAAGCACGGTCATGATCTGGTTCCGGATGCCGACAAGCATGTCGCGGTTCACCAGCCATGCCAACGTCGCCGAGATCGGGATAAGAGCAAACAGCGCGGGATAAATCCGGCGGAACCGTTTGAGGAAGTACTCCCCCAGTTCCAAGCCTTTACCTGAATCGATACGATTGAGCAGCGATGAGAAAATCAGGAAACCGGAGATGGTGAAGAACACATCCACACCGAAAAACCCGCCTTGAAGCGAAAGCTCATTGCAGTGATACAGCACAATCGCAATAAGGGCTATGCCTTTAAGCCCGTCCAAACCGACGAAACGTCGTTTAGCAGCCACGAATAACCAACCGTTCTCTCTTACATCATTGCACGGTACAGTGCAACCTGTCGTATCGTACTACCAAGCAATCCCTTGCGAATCGCGGAAAAGGGGGCCCAACGCACTGCGCCGCCGTGCCTGATTGACCGATGATATCGATTATCAGCACGGCGGCGCAGATTCATACCGTTTGCCGTCACGTTCCTCTACCAGCCGAAACGTGACACGTCACTCACTTGGAGAAGACGTTGCCGTAGGAGTCCTTGCCTTCTTCTGCGATGGCGGCGGACTTGCGGGCGATGGCCAGCTCCTCGTTGGTCGGGATGACGCAGATGGTGACTGCGGAATCCGGGGTGGAGATGATGCGCGGTTCCTTGGAACGGGTCGCGTTCTTCTCCTCATCCAGCTTGACGCCGAACGGAGCGAGCTTGTCGCAGACCATCTTGCGCACGACGTCATCGTTCTCGCCAACGCCTGCGGTGAAGGTGATCACGTCGACGCCACCCATCTGAGCGGTGTAGTTGCCGATGTAGCCGACGATGCGGTGCACGTAGATGTCGAGAGCCAGCTTGGCGTCCTCGTTGCCCTCTTCGACCAGACGATGCACTTCACGCAGGTCGCCGAAGCCGGTCAGACCCATCATGCCGGAACGCTTGTTGAACAGGGTGTCCAGTTCGTCCACGCTCATGTGGGCGTTGCGAATCAGGTGGAAGACGACGGCCGGATCGATGTCGCCGGTACGGCCACCCATCACGAGGCCTTCCAGCGGGGTCAGACCCATGGAGGTCTCAACCGGCTTGCCGGAGATTTCGGCGGAGGCGGAAGCACCGTTGCCGATGTGCAGCACGATCTGCTTGAGGCCTTCGGCCGGCTTGCCGATGACGGACGGCACGACGGAGGAGATGAACTCGTGGGAGGTGCCATGGGCGCCGTAACGGCGGATGTGGTACTGCTGGGCGACTTCCTTGTTCAGCGCGTAGGTGCTGGAACCTTCGGCAGCTGGAAGAAGAAGGAGGAATCGAACACGAAGATCTGCGGAACATCCGGCAGCAGGGAGCGCATGACCTCAGCGCCCTTGGCCTCCGGACCGTTGTGCAGCGGGGCGAGCACGGCGAGGTCCTTGACCTGGCCGATGGTCTTGTCGTTGACCAGAGCCGGCTTCGGGAAAATGGAACCACCCTGCACCACGCGATGGCCGACGGCCACGATGCCTGCGTCGGCGAGCTTCGGGCCGAACTCGTCGAAGAAGCCGAGCACGCGCTTCAGACCCTGCTCATGGTCGTGAATCGGCTCTTCGAGCTCATGCTTCTCGCCGTTGTACTCGTGCTTGTAATGACCGTCAACCGGCTCGCCGATCTTCTCGACCAGACCGGAAGCGATACCTTCGCCGGTTTCAAGATCAACCAGCTGATACTTGATAGAGCTGGAACCGGAATTGATGACAAGGACGGTTTTCGCCATTGTGGGCATCCTCCATGTGTTAATCGATGTGCCGCTTACGCGACTTTCCAAAACCTTAGATTACTCGTTGCTTGCTACAAAATGCCCGATTACTGGGCTTCGATGGCGGTCAGGGCGATGGTGTTGATGATGTCCTGGACCGTGGCGCCACGGCTCAGATCGTTCACCGGGCGGTTGAGACCCTGCAGCACCGGCCCGACGGCGGCCGCTCCCGAGGAACGCTGTACCGCCTTGTATGCGATGTTGCCCGCGCACAGATCCGGGAATACGAACACATTGACATGGCCCGCCACCGGATCGCCCTTGGCTTTGGTCGCGGCCACGGTCGGAGACCATGCCGCGTCGAACTGGATCGATCCGACCACCGCAAGGCGGGAGCCTTGTCTTTGACGATGGTGGTGGCTTCCTCGACGAGGTCGACGTCGGGTCCTTTTCCGGAGCCCAGCGTGGAATAGGACAGCATGCCCACCTTCGGTTCAAGGCCGAACGCCTTGGCCGTTTCGGCGGATTGGATCGCGATTTCGGCGAGCTGCTCGGCATTGGGGTTAAGGTTGATGGCACAGTCGGCGAACACGGCGACATGGTCCTTGAAACACATCAGGAACGCTCCGGATACCAACGATGTTCCTGGCTTGGTCTTGATGACCTGCAGGGCCGGACGCACGGTATTGGCCGTGGAGTTGACGGAACCGGACACGAGGCCGTCCGCCATGCCCATCACCACAAGCATGGTGCCGAAATAGCTGTCATCGGCCAGCTGTTTGCGCGCCTGCTCTTCGGTCATGCCTTTCTTGGCGCGCAGCTCGCACAGCTTCGCCACCATGGGTTCCAACACCGTTTCATCATCCTTGGCTTGGAATTTCGCCTTGCCAAGCGATTTCAATCCCAATTCCTGACCACGGGCGAGAATGGCGTTTTCGTCTCCGACGATGATCAGATCGACGATGTCGCGTTCCAGCAGATAATCGGCGGCTTTGATGATGCGATCCTCGTTGCCCTCCGGCAGCACGATGGTCTTCTTGTCCGCCTTCGCCTTGCCCAGCAGACCGTATTGGAAAGCATAGGGTGTGGTCGGGGCGTCGAATGGCGATTCGAGTACCGCGGTCAGTTCCGCGGCGTCGACGTTCGTCGCGAACGCTTCGTCTGCCTTGCTGATGGCGTCATCGTCATTGAAATCGACGGCAGGTAGCGTCCACACCGGCACCGGGTAGTCGACGAAGCATGCTTTGAGCGGATCCGGCTGCGTGTCGTCACACCCAGTAATGAACACGCCGACGACTTTGCTCCCGGCGTCTTCGATGACCTTGGTGGATGCCTCAACCGTGCTTTTGACTTGTTCCGGTGTGCGTTCGATAGTGCATACGGCCAGCAGGACCGGCGATTGGAGGTCTGCCGCGAAGTCAGCGTTGAAAGAGAACATCGCGGGATCATTGACTGCTGACCTGTCGGTGCCGACAATCACCATGGCATCCGGTCGGGCTGTTTCTACGGCTTGGGTGTAGGCCGCAACGATATCCGCCCGCGAACCTTCCTTATCGTTACGAGCGCGCTTGGGGCACACGCCGACGGACTGTTCCCGGCTCAAACCGGCATTGGAAGCTTCGATCAGCACGTCCGTGAAGGTGTCTTTTCTGCAGACCGCCGGACGGAACACTCCGGTCTTGCCGGCTGCGGCAAGTGCTTGGTGACTCCAAGGGCGACAACATTACGGCCGTTAGCCGCTTCGGGACTGATGATGGTGACGCTGGTAAAACTCACGGTGTCTCCTATGTACTTCACATTATTCGGGTGCGATACCACATCGTTCGCACAATGAGCAATTGTAATGTGCAAACGGTAACTGACACGCGCTAGCGGTTTTGCTGTTTTAGCCAAGCATATCGCACCGTAATACGAAAAAGCCCCAAGGGAACAATCCCTTGGGGCTTTTATCAAGCAATCAGGCCAAATAAGCCTAGGCTCACTCGTTATCGCCAGCGGTTGCGGCGGTAGCGGAGACAGCACCCTGCTTGTTGGTGTTGACACCGGAGTAGACCCAGTCGGTGTAATCCGGGTGATCGTAGCCGTTGTCGACAGCGAACTGGAAGGCTTCCTGACGGAAGGCCTCGAGCTCGTTGATCTTGTCGGCGTACTTGTCAGCGTCGATCATGCGCAGAGCTTCAGCCTGGAGCTCGTAGCGATCGATGTTGTTCACGCGAACCATGTCGTACGGGGTGGTGGTGGAGCCCTGCTCCTCGTAGCCGTGAACGTTGAAGTTGTCGTGGTTCGGGCGATCGTAGATCAGACCACGCACGTCGCGGGCATAGGAGTGGTAAGCGAACAGGACCGGCTTGTCCTCGGTGAACAGCTCAGCGAACTCCTCATCGGAGAGGGCCTCGTTGTTCTCCTTGGCGGACTGCAGCTTGACCAGGTCAACCACGTTGACGACCTTGAACTTGATGCCCATGCGTCCAGCTTGTCGGCAGCGGCCATGATTTCCTGAGTCGGAACATCACCGGTGGCGGCGAGCACGATCTGAGCCTCATCGTTGGACTTCACGTTGGAAGCCCACTTCCACTCGGCAGCACCCTTCTCGAGCTCGGCGCGAGCTTCGTCCAGGGTCAGCCAGGTGGCGGCCGGCTGCTTGCCGGCGATGATGGCGTTGATCTTGTTGGTGGACTTGTAGCACTTCTCAGCCACAGCGAGCAGCATGTTGGAATCCACCGGGAAGTAGATGCCGATCACGTGATCGTTGTTGAAGCACTTGTTCAGCAGGACGGAGGTGACACCCGGATCCTGGTGGGAGAAGCCGTTGTGATCCTGACGCCACACGTGGGAGGAGACGAGCAGGTTCATGGAGGAGATCGGCTTGCGCCACGGAATCTCGCGGACGGTAGCCTCGAGCCACTTGGCGTGCTGGTTCAGCATGGAGTCGATCACGTGCACGAAGGACTCATAGGAGCTCCAGATGCCGTGACGGCCGGTCAGCAGGTAGCCCTCGAGGAAGCCTTCCATCTGGTGCTCGGAAAGCTGCTCGGTGACCTGGCCGGTGACAGCCATGTGCTCGTCGACCTGAGCGGACAGGTAGCCGGCGTCCCACTGCTTGTTGGTGACGTCGTAAGCGGCCTGCAGACGGTTGGAAGCGGTCTCATCCGGTCCGAAGATACGGAAGGAGTCCGGGTTGTTCTTGATGATGTCGCGGGTGTAGACGCCCAGACGACGGGTGGCCTCGAGCTGGCCCCAGCCGTGGCCGTACTCGGCGACTTCCTTGACCTCGTAGTCTTCCAGCTTCGGCAGCTTCAGCTCTTCGCGGATGCGGCCACCGTTGGCGTTCGGGTTCTCACCGATGCGCAGTTCGCCGGTCGGCATGAAGGCGGTGACTTCCGGCTTCACGGCGCCGTTCTCGTCGAACAGCTCTTCCGGCTTGTAGGACTCGAGCCAGTTCTTGAGGACCTCGAAGTGGGCCTCGGTATCGCGGGCGGAAGCCAGCGGCACCTGGTGGGAACGCCAGGAGCCCTCGGTCTTCTTGCCGTCGATGAACTTCGGGCAGGTCCAGCCCTTCGGGGTGCGGAAGATCAGCATCGGGTGAACGGACGGTGCACGTTGTCGGTCTGAGCGGTGGCCTTGATGTCGC
>ENA-OQCR01000007-OQCR01000007.1-human-gut-metagenome-genome-assembly--contig:-NODE-7-length-29911-cov-1.498623_pt1 | contig 29911 bp, 28 predicted proteins | sample MGYA00242763_ERZ504589 | MGnify/ENA primary metagenome ERZ504589 (study PRJEB26092, sample SAMD00036321) | human gut metagenome | host: Homo sapiens | study: EMG produced TPA metagenomics assembly of the...
TTTTCCTGGTCCGGGCCAGTCGCCGAATAACAACGGCGGCGGCAATAACCCGTTCACCAATCCGTTTGGACGCAATAATAACGCCGGCAATGGCAACGATTCCAACGGCAAGGGTGACAAGTCCAACGGCAACGGATCCAATGGCGGTCCGCGTCCGTTCTGGCAGTCCCCATGGCTGTGGGTTGTGGTTGTGGCATTGCTTGCCGTGACCATGTTCCAGATTTTCGCCGGAACCGGTTCCCAGACCATCGACACCAAGGACGGTCTGCAGATTCTCAACGGCAACAATGTTGAATACGCACAGATCGTAGACAACACCCAGCAGGTCAAGCTCAAGCTTAAGAGCGACTACTCCGCTACAGACCCTGATACCGGGCGTATGAAGAACTACGGCAAAAACGTGCAGTTCTACTACACGTACGCGCAGTCCGCAACCGTGGTCAAGGCCGTACAGAAGGCTGATCCGGTCAAGGGCTGGACGGCGACCATGCAGCAGAGCAGCATTTGGACGTATCTGCTGACCTCGCTGCTGCCGTTCCTCATTATCTTTGGTCTGTTCTGGTTCATGATGAGCGTATGGGCGGTGCTGGCGGCATGTTCGGTATGGGCGGCAAGAAGAACAGCGGCAAGCTGCTCGAAGGCCAGACCCCGACCACCAAGTTCGCCGACGTGGCCGGCGAAGAGGCTGCCGTGCAGGAAGTCGAGGAGATCAAGGACTTCCTGAAGGATCCGTCTCGTTACAAGGCTTTGGGTGCCCGCATTCCGCGTGGCGTATTGCTCTACGGCCCTCCAGGTACCGGTAAGACGTTGCTGGCACGAGCCATCGCAGGCGAAGCCGGTGTGCCTTTCTACTCCATGGCAGGCTCCGACTTCGTGGAGATGTTCGTGGGCCTTGGCGCCTCCCGTGTGCGTGACCTGTTCGATGAGGCCAAGAAGAACGCTCCGGCCATCATCTTCATCGATGAGATTGACGCTGTCGGCCGCAAGCGTGGCGGTTCCGGCATGAGCGGTGGCCACGACGAACGCGAGCAGACGCTGAACCAGCTGCTCGTCGAGATGGACGGCTTCGACAACGATACGAACCTCATCATCATCGCTGCGACCAACCGTCCGGATGTGCTCGATCCGGCATTGCTGCGCCCGGGTCGTTTCGACCGTCAGGTGGCCGTCGAAGCACCTGATTTGGAAGGCCGCGAGGCGATTCTGAAGGTACACGCCAAGGGCAAGCCGTTCGTGCCGGACGTCGACCTGCATATGATCGCCGTGCGCACGCCGGGCTTCACCGGCGCCGACCTTGCCAACGTGTTGAACGAAGCCGCGTTGCTGTGCGCCCGTGCCGGCGCCCAGCTCATCGACAACCGCGCCATCGACGAGGCCATCGACCGTGTTCAGGCCGGTCCGAAGCGTCGTTCCAAGGGCATGGCTCTCGACGAGCTGCGCAACACCGCATATCACGAGGGTGGCCATGCGCTGGTCGCGGCCGCCATGAACGACACCGATCCGGTGACCAAGGTGACGATTCTGCCGCGCGGCCGTGCACTGGGCTACACCGCGGTCATGCCAACCGAGGACCGTTACTCCATGTCCCGCAACCAGCTGCTCGACCAGATGGCGTACGCCATGGGCGGCCGTACCGCCGAAGAGGTCGTGTTCCACGACCCGACCACCGGTGCTTCCAACGATATCGAAAAGGCCACGAACATCGCGCGTCAGATGGTGCTCGACTACGGCTTCTCCGAGAAGCTGGGCGCCATCAAGTGGTCCGACGACGAGCAAAGCGATCTCGGCGCGCTCACCCACAAGTACTCCGCGCACACCGCCGAAATCATCGACGAGGAAGTGCTCAAGCTTGTGGAGACCGCGCATACCGAAGCATGGAACGTCATTAACGAGAACCGCGACATCCTCGACGAGCTGGTACGTCAGCTGCTCGTCAAGGAAACGCTCAACGAGAAGGAGCTTGCCGCCATCTTCGCCAACATCAAGAAGGCGCCGAAGCGCGATGTCTGGTTGAGCGACGAGAAGCGTCCCGATTCCGACATTCCGCCGGTCCCGATTCCCGACAAGCTGAAGAAAAGCGCAGGATTGACCAACTGATGAGCGATACCGATTTCGATACCCTCTTCGACGACAAGGCCCGTGCCGCTCATGCGGCCGGGCCTGTCGGCTATGACGAGGAAGGCGTGCGCCAGGCCGTGCGCCTGTTCTTGAAGTCCATCGGCGAGGATCCGGACCGTGAAGGTCTGCTGGACACGCCGGACCGTATCGGGCGCGCGTGCAAGGAGCTGTTCGCCGGCCTCGGACACGGGCCAGAGGAAGTGCTGAAAACCCGTTTCAAGGTGGACACCGACGAAATGGTCCTCGTACGCGACATCGAACTGTTCTCCGTCTGCGAGCATCATCTGCTGCCGTTCCATGGCGTGGCCCATGTCGGCTACATCCCGCAGAACGGCCAAGTGGCGGGCTTAAGCAAACTGGCACGGTTGGTGGAACTGTACGCACGCCGTCCGCAGGTGCAGGAGCGGCTCACCCAGCAGGTGGCCGACGCGTTGATGGAAGGCATCGACGCGCGTGGCGTGATCGTGGTCACCGAATGCGACCACATGTGCATGGCCATGCGTGGCGTCAAGAAGGCGCAGTCCCGTACCGTCACCTCGGCGGTGCGAGGATGCATGCGCGACGCGGCCACGCGGACCGAGGCGATGAGCCTGATTCTGTCGAACCATTCGTAAGTGCGCTTTACCGGGCGGAATCGGACAGAACCGAACGGAAGAACGGAATGAATGAAGGAAGAAAACCGATGGCGATTGATATGAAGGCGATTCATGATAGCCAGAGCACGTTGGTGATGGGCGTGCTCAACATCACGGAGGATTCCTTCTCCGACGGCGGTCTCTGGCTTGCTCCGGAGGCGGCCAAAGCCCATGGCGAGGCGATGATGAAAGCCGGTGCCGACATCATCGACATCGGAGCGGAATCCACCCGTCCGGGAGCCAAACGCGTCAGCGAAGCCGACGAGAAGGCCCGTGTGCTGGGCGCTGTGGACGCGCTGATTCCCGAAGGGGCGGTGCTGTCCATCGACACCACGCGCGCTTCGGTGGCGTTGGCCGCGCTCGAACATGGCGCGCAGATCATCAACGACGTGTCCGGCGGCCAGTTGGACCGCGAACTGCCGCATGTGGTGGCCGACCATTCCGACTGCCTGTACATCGTGCAGCATTGGCGTGGCTGGCTTGCCGGCGCCGCGGGCAATGTGCCGGACGCCGACACCTCCCGCTACGAGCATGGCGTGGTGAATGACGTGTATGACGAGCTGATGCGTCAGGTGGATGCGGTGCTTGAAGCCGGGGTGCAGGCCGAACAGGTCATCATCGACCCGGGCCTGGGCTTCTCCAAGCCGGGCGTGGAGCATAACCTGCCGATTCTGGCGGCGCTTGACCGGTTCAACGCGGCTGGCTATCCGGTGCTGATCGGCGCGTCCCGCAACGTTTCGTCGGCTCGCTGCTTGCCGGCGCCGGTGTGACCGAGCCGGACATGGCCTCAAAAGACAACGTCACCGCGGCCATCAGCGCCCTGTGCGCGGAACATGGCGTGTGGGCCGTGCGCGTGCATGACGTGGCGAAAAGCCGCGACGCGGTCGCCGTCGGCAACGCATGGCGCGAGTATGCGAACGCGTGACCGTGCGAATCGCAGATAGTCACAACATCGCAATCGCGGAAATAATAGGAATACGGAACGTAGGAACGGCAAAGGAAGGCTGGTATGGATCAGATTCGACTGACGGGAATCCGCGCGACGGGCAAACATGGCGTGCTCGACTTCGAGCATGAGCGGGCCCAGACCTTCGTGGTGGACGCCACGCTGTTCCTCGACCTCGCTGCCGCCGGCCGTTCCGACGATCTGAACGACACCGTCGACTATGGTGCGATCGCCAAAGGCATCGTGGCCATCATCGAAGGCGAACACGTCGATTTGATTGAAAAGCTGGCCAATCGTATCGTCGGCATGATTCTCGGCTTTCCGGCCGTGTGCCGCACGCAGGTCACCGTGCATAAGCCGAATGCGCCGATCACCGTGCCGTTCGACGATGTCAGCGTGACCGTGGAACGTTCCCGTGAAACAGTTGACAGTCCATCGCGTGAGCGGTCGTCGGAACATGGGCAGGTGCATCATGCCATCATCGCCATGGGAGGCAATCAGGGCGATGTGACCGCCACCTTGCGTGACGCCGTTCGGTGCATTGATGGGCTTCCCTCCACGCAGGTGACGGGGGTGTCGCCGCTCTATCGGACCGACGCATGGGGCATGCCGGAAGGTACTGCGGAATTCCGCAATGCGGTCGTGTCCGTGGATACCAGGCTTTCGGCCGCCGAACTGCTGGCCGGTTTGCAGCGCATCGAAGCCTCGCATGGTCGCGTGCGCACCGACCATTGGACGTCGCGCACGCTCGATTTGGACATCATCGACTTTGACGGGCAGGAAAGCGCCGACCCCGACCTGACGTTGCCGCATCCGCGCGCATGGCAGCGGGCTTTCGTATTGGGGCCGTGGCTTGCGCTTGAACCGGACGCAGAACTCGGGGGAGCGCACGCCGGTTCTGTGGCGCAACTGCTGCACGAAACGTCCGACCGCGACCATATCGATGAGATCGCGGACGATTGGATGGTTGCCGGAGCTCAGGATCCCATAGTTCGCGATTCCGACATTGGGACGTCTGCAGATGACGTTGATGCGATTGACGATGCCGATTCTGTTGAATCCATTGATTCCATTGAACTTCCGGAAGGTACGGCGGCCTCCAAAGCAGCCGCTGCGGCCGCGGCGAAACCGGGACCGGCATCCCGTCGAGCGGTCATTTCCCTGGATAGCGTTTCAACTGATGCGGAACACCAGTTCCGTCAGGCGATCGTGGCCATCGACGCGCTTCCCGGCAACCAGGTGGAAGGTATTTCGCCGCTGTACCATGTCAGCCAGGTCGACGACTATCCGGACAAAATGGCCGCCGTCATGCAGATTTCCACGCGCATGGACGCGCGTGAGCTTATCGGTGCGTTGGAATCGGTGTCATCCTCCATTTCGGATGACCTCGACCTCGACCTTGTGGACATGGAAGGCGTGGTCCGCAACGAACCTGATTGCATGGTGCCGTGGCCGTCCGCACGTGAGCATGCGGCCGTGCTCGCCCCATGGTTCGACATGGATCCGGACGCGAAACTCGGCAGGGATCCGGTCGCGTTCCTGCTGGCGATGGCTCCGGACGCCGCACAAGTGGGCATGCTGACCGACAATTGGATTATCGGAGACACGCTATGAGAGCACGCAGAACCCCTTGGTGGTCATTCGTCCTTGCGGCCGCGCTTGGCGTGCTGGCCGGCATGGGATTGGCGAAATACGGCGAGATTTCAGGCCTGCCGTTGGTTGGCGCACCCTGGATCGTGCCGGTGGTGCTGGCCGTGTTGGGCGGTGTGGTGCTGTACATGGCTCTGCAGATTCATAAATACACGACCAAAGATCCCGTCAAACGCGCGCAGCTCAAGCCATTGGACCCGCAGAAGGCGTTCGGCACGCTGGTGGCCTGCAAAGCGCTCGGACTTGCGGGCGCGGCGTTGGCCGGCTGGTACGGTGGGCAGATCATCATGAGTCTGCCGCATGGTGAGGCGGAATTCTATAGCCAAGCCATCATCGAATGCGTGGTGGCCTGCGTGGTATGCGTCGCCGACATGATCGTCGGCATCGTGGGGGAGTGGCTGTGCCGCATCCCGCCTATCGACGGGCCGGAAAGTCCGGCCGTGAAAAAGGCCGCACAGCGCAATCGCTATGCGGCCGCCGCCACGAAGGCGTCTACAAAATCGGCTACGAATCCTGCCACGAAATCGAAAGTCTGAACGTCAGACCTTCTTTAGCTCCGTCTCAGTCCTTCTTCGGCACGCGGAACATCGCTTCCTGCGCCATGCAGGCCACCAGCTCGCCATCCTGTGTGTAGACCTTCGCTTGGCCCAAGCCGCGTCCGTGCGCCGCGGTCGGCGTGTCTTGCACGTACAGATGCCACTGGTTGATGTCGATGTCGCGGTACCACCACATCGAATGGTCGATGGACGCATACGAAATGCCCGGCGTGGCGATGCTTAAGCCAGCACGGCGCAGAATCGGCTCCAGCATGATCTGGTCGCAGCCCATCGCCAGCATCGCACGATGCATGACCTGCGGCACGTCCACCTTGCCGTCGGCCTTCATCCACACCATCTGCTTGCCGGAATCCTCGCTGGCGCTCTTCTTGTCGGCGCCAAGCATGATGGTGCGCGTCACATGGCGAATATCGAACGGCGACTTCTCCGCATAATACTTGGCGAACGGCGACTGTTCCGCATACGGCTCCATCAGTTGCTTCGCACTGGTCAGGCTGTCGGGATCGGGAATGTTCTCAGGCATCGGGTCGGCGAATTCGATGCCTTCCTGGTCATGTTCCTGGAAGCTGGCGATTGCCGTCAAAATCGAGCCCTGCGCCTGCGTGACATTCACGCGACGGGCGGAGAAGGAACGTCCGTCACGCAGATTTTCCACGTCGAACAGCAGATCCTGACGGATATCGCCGGCCGAAATGAAATAGCCGTGGATGGAATTCGGCAGACGGGACGGAGCGACGGTTCTCGACGCGGCCATCAGCGACTGCGCGATGACCTGTCCGCCGTAGACTCGGCCAGTGGGGAAGTACAGGCTTTCGCCGTTGATATACGTATGGTTGCGATAGTTTGAGGGCGTGCCCAGCTGGAGCACCTTTGCCAGTCGCTGCAGTGGCGTCATGTCTGTCTGCGTCATGATGGCCTCGATTCCTTCCGCGTGTGGATAGCTCTTTATGCTGGCATCGAGTCTATCCACATGTAGTAAATTTCGTCGGATTGTTTTGTAACGAGTACGTGAGAAGAATGAACGGTTGGTTAGCGGCAACGGTTGACGTATGGCAAAGCGCCACCGCTCGTAATGAAGGGTGGCGCTTTGCTGAAATCTGCGCTTAACGCGACTCGATTGGATCTGTCTGCCTTTAGCGGGTCAGCTTGCGGTGCAGGCGGTGCGGGCGGGCCGCATCCTCGCCGAGACGGGCGATGCGGTTCTCCTGATAGGCCTGGAAGTTGCCTTCGAACCAGTACCAGTTGGCCGGATTCTCGTCGGTGCCCTCCCATGCGAGGATGTGCGTGGCCACACGGTCGAGGAACCAACGGTCGTGGGAGATCACCACGGCGCAGCCCGGGAAGGCGAGCAGCGCGTTTTCGAGGGATTCCAGGGTTTCGACGTCAAGGTCGTTGGTCGGTTCGTCGAGCAGCAGCAGGTTGCCGCCCTGCTTCAGGGTCAGCGCCAGGTTCAGACGGTTGCGTTCGCCGCCGGACAGCACGCCCACCAGCTTCTGCTGGTCGGAACCCTTGAAGCCGAAGGACGCCACGTAGGCGCGGGTCGGCACTTCCACTCCGGCCACCTCGATGAAGTCGAGTCCGTCGGACACGGCCTCCCACAGGTTCTTGTTCGGGTCAAGGCCGGCACGGTTCTGGTCGACGTAGCTGATCTTCACGGTGTCGCCGATCTTGAGCGAACCGGAGGTCAACGGCTCCAAGCCGACGATGGTCTTGAACAGGGTGGACTTGCCTACGCCGTTCGGGCCGATCACGCCGACGATGCCGTTACGCGGCAGGGTGAAGCTCAAGTCGTCGATGAGCACGCGGTCGCCGAACGCCTTGTGGATATGCTCGGCTTCCAGCACGGTGGAACCCAGACGCGGGCCGGCCGGAATCTGGATTTCGGAGAAGTCGAGCTTCTTGTTGTTGCGTGCCTCCTGCTCCATCTGGTCGTAACGTTCCAGACGGGCCTTGTTCTTGGCCTGACGGGCCTTCGGCGAGGAACGCACCCAGTCGAGCTCGCTCTTCAGGCGCTTGGCGAGCTTGGCGTCCTTGGCGCCCTGGATCTCCATACGCTTGGCCTTGGTCTCCAGGTAGGTGGAGTAGTTGCCCTTGTATGGATACAGGTGGCCGCGATCCACTTCGCAGATCCACTCCGCCACATTGTCCATGAAGTAACGATCGTGGGTGACGGCGATGACGGCGCCCTTGTACTGGTGCAGGAACTGCTCCAGCCACAGAATCGATTCGGCGTCCAAATGGTTGGTGGGCTCGTCGAGCAGCAGCAGATCCGGAGCCTCAAGCAGCAGCTTGCACAGTGCCACACGACGGCGCTCGCCACCGGAGCACACGCTCACCGGCGTATCCGGATCCGGGCACTGCAGAGCGTCCATGGCCTGCTCAAGCTGGGAGTCGAGATCCCAACCGTTGGCCGCGTCGATATCGTTCTGCAGTTTGCCCATTTCTTCCATCAGCGCGTCGAAATCGGCGTCCGGATTGGCCATCTCCTCGCCAATCTGGTTGAATCGCGCCACCTTTTCGGCGATCGGGCCGAATGCCATCTTGATGTTCTCGCCGACGGTCTTGGTGTCGTCCAGCGGCGGTTCCTGCTGCAGAATGCCGACGGTGAAACCAGGGGTCAGGTAGCTTCGCCGTTGGAAACGGTGTCGAGGCCGGCCATGATCTTCAGCAGCGTGGACTTACCCATGCCGTTCGGGCCGACGACGCCGATCTTCGCGCCCGGCAGGAAGCTCAGGGTCACATCGTCAAGAATCACTCGGTCGCCGTAAGCCTTGCGGGCCTTGATCATCTGGTAAATAAACTCAGCCAATGTTGTGTTCCATCCTTAAGAAACGTTGGAATTCCAGCGTTTTGCGTATGTCGGTCGACGGAAAATCGCACTTGTTCGCCGTGCTGTGGCGCGTTGCCGGCGCGACTGGTTGCGGACGAATCGCAAGTCTGCTGCGAACTCATCGAAGCCAAGTGTTTTCGGACCGTGTCCATACGCAAAGTACCATCGCCGATTATCCCATATCCCGTCTACACAGAGTGGCGGTTACTCGTAGGAGGCATGGGCGCCATTCGACGAAGGGCGATCCGGCATGTTCGATAATCCGACTTTGGCGAAAATCAGCGAAACCCATGGCAAGTCGGTCGCCTAGGTGATTCTGCGCTGGCTGGTGCAGCGGAACATCGTGGCGTTGCCCAAGTCCACGCATCGGGAACGAATGGAACAGAACATCGATGTATTCGACTTCACGCTGAGTGATGAGGAGATGGCGGCCGTCACCGCGCTGGATACCAAGACCAGCCTGTTCTTCCGCCATGACACCCCGGAGGCCGTCGATATGTTCGTTGGTTTCATCAAGGAACGCGCGGGACGGGAATGACGCTGACGTACTGAGAAAAAGGAAGTCCCGATGTTGCCCCCCGTAGGTGCTGCGGCGGCGATTTTCCTTGGTTTTTCCGCGCTTTTCGAGTGCGAGGGTGGTGGGTTGGCTGTTTTCGGCGGGCGGCTATTGATTGGTGGGCGGCAGGTCGGCGATCAGATGATCACGCCATCGCAGTGGTCGATCTCGTGTTGGATGATCTGCACGGTGAAACCGGTGAACGCTGCGTGGCGCTCGCGGAATTTCCGATCCATATAATCCACTTCGATGCGCTGGTATCGGACGGTGCGGCGCTCGCCCTGGAGCGAGAGGCAACCTTCCGCCGTATCGAACGCGCCGTCTTCGGCGGTGATGTGTGGATTGAACATCACGAAAATGCGGCCGCCGAAATCCTCATCCACAAAAGCGATGATGCGCTTGGGAACGCCGATCATATTGGCCGCCATGCCCACGCAACCATTGCGATGCGCGTCCAACGTGTCTTTCAGGTCCTGTGCCACGGCCAGATCCTCTTCGGTGTTCTCGGCTGCGGCGGACGGCTGGCTCAAAAATGGGATGGACGTCATGATCTCACGCTGCATGTGATTCCTCTCGTTGGATGTTGCCGGTCTGCCAATATTGTAGCGTCGCATGGCTGCGAGACGGACGGCTGGGCGAACCTGTCCATTCCCTGACCGTTCGCGTCGGCTTCGGGATGTGAGGTACAACGTGTGCGGCTTGGACTGGTGCAATATGCTTGGGGTCATGGAAGACATGTTGCAATACCGCGAATATATGGCGCAGGCTCTTGAACTGGCCCGCAAGGGTGCGGGATGGGTGGACCCGAATCCGCTGGTAGGCGCGGTGGTGGTATCCGGTGGCGAGGTTCTCGCCACCGGATACCATGACCGGTATCGTGGCCCGCATGCGGAGCGTATGGCGTTCGACTATGCCGACGCGCACGGCATCGATCTGACTGGCGTCACGGTCATCGACACGCTTGAACCCTGCTGCCATGTCGGATCGCAGCCGGCGTGCACTGACTTGATTCTGGCGCACGGCATCGCACGCGTGGTGGTCGGATCGGTCGATCCGAACCCGATTGTGGCGGGCAAAGGCCTTCGCATCCTTGAGGAAGCGGGCGTCGAAGTGGTTCGCGACGTGATGCGGGAGGAATGCGACACCATCAATCGCCATTTCTTCCACTACATCACCACGGGAAAGCCGTACATTGTGGACGGCAGAAGGCGTGCGGGTGAATCGGACTCTGAGTATGCGGTCCGTCGGCGCGAACTATATGCCACATATGCGGCGGTGCTTGCCGGAACTGAATCGGACGTTCCTGACGAGTCTTTCGCGCATTTCAACGGACCGGTCCAAGCCGTCGGCGCAGACGAAGTGGTGATTGGCGGCCACAGGCCGTTACTCCTGGAGGCCGGCGCGCTCGCCTGCACGGATCCAGACGAATGGCTGAGTGAGCTGGGCAAGCGCAAAATCGACAGCCTCATCGTGGAAAGCGACGAAGCATTCGAGCGGTTGTCCATGGCTTGCCAAAAAGACTGAAGCGCCATTCGTGCGTTGTTGGCCGTGTATCTCGCTTATAGATGGCGGATTCGTCTGCTTGTCCAGTGCTATCTCGCTTATAGGTGGCGGATGAATTTTGCGAAGAGGTCTTAGAGGGTGTAAATCATACCCTCTAAGACCTTAATGACGTAGAGGCGCCGCCATCTATAAGCGAAATAGCATCGGGCGGCTTTCCGATTCCGCCATCTATAAGCGAGATACGTGAGACTGATATGTCCAGCACCCAGCAAGCATAGTGGCGAGCACATGGTCGGGCATGGCGCGCATGGCCTCAGGGGACTCAAGCGCACTCGGATCGCAATCCAGCAGCACTAGGTCTGCCGCATCTCCAGCTTGCAACGTCGTACGCCCCAGGGCGGTGGACGAAGCGAGCGCGGTTTCGAAATCCAGACATTGCTCAGACTGGAAAGGCTCCCGGTCGGAACTCTCCGTGCCGAACACCGCTGCGGAAATGGCCAGCCACGGATCCAACGGCGCGACCGGCGCGTCCGATCCCATAAGCAGTTTGATTCCAGCCCGATGCAGACTGTTGAACGCGTAGGGAATTCCGGCGGGATTGCCCCAGAATCGTGTGATGACGTCACGGTCGTCCATGGCGTGCTGCGGCTGGATGCTCGCGGCAAGTCCCAATTGCGCAAGACGTGGAATGTCGCGTTCCTTGAGCATTTGGGCATGCTCGATGGAGCCGTGCGCGTGGGTACGTTCCGCGCAGTCGAGCACGATGGTGTTCGCTTCGTCGCCGATGGCATGGCAGGCGATGTCGAAGCCATGTTCGGTGGCGAGCCGCATATACGATTCGATTTGCTCGGGGGTGTAGCTCAGCGTGCCGTAGGTTTCCGGCGTAATGCCCGAATACGGTGTGGAGCAGTAGGCGGATCGGGTGTTGAGCGAGCCGTCGGAAATCATCTTCATCGCACCGACATGGCCCAAGCCATGGCTTCCGGGAAGTTCGTCGCCGGTATGCCAGCCGTCGTCGATGGCTTGCTGAAGTCGTTCGGGGTAAACGCCGGCTTCGATGCGCAATCCGTCAAGCCCCTGCTTGAAGCGGTCAATCCACGTGTCGATGTTCTCGGCCATCTCATAGTCGCGCACGCCGACCACGCCTTTGCCGGCGGCGTCCTGTTCCGCGTTGCGCAGCAATCGCATCAGCTCGTCAGCCGCACCGGGGCCTTTGTCCAGCTTGCAGTAAGCGTCGAACCATTCAAGCTCGCCGACGAGTCCCGACTCTCCTACATGCACGCCGAGCTTACGAGCCGCGGCTGAATTCACCCAGCCGCAATGCATGTCTGCGCTTGACAGCGCCACGGGCTGGTCGCCCGACACCGCGTCGATCGCAGCCAATGTCGGTTGGGCATCATCGGCCCACAGGGAGTGTCTGAACCGCATGCCGACCACGTACTGGTCCGGGTCGAGCGTGCCGGATTCGCGGCGTTCCTCCAAGTGCTCGCGTAGCAGGCTCATTGCCTCATCGGCGCTGCGGGCATCAATCAGATCAAGCCGCCCCAGCGTGTACGACCACTGCGTGAAGTGCGTGTGACAATCCCACAAGCCGGGAATGACCCACGTTTTTGAAGCCTTGTCTACCGACTTTTCCGAAGACCGTACATCCGCGATCCGCCCTTGCTCAATCGTGATGTCGACAGACTCATCGGACCCCACGAAACACACATTCTCAATCACATACGGTTCGCCCATACATCCTCGATTCAACAAAATGACCTCATTGCCAGCCATAGTATCCTTGCAATGCTTGCGATTGCCGCGCTCGTCTCAATCGGCTATGCACACTTTGAATTCCTCCGCTGGGATACGGTTATCCGCATCAGAAAAAGAAGGGCGCAGTTATCCACTTATCCACTGTTTGCCGGAAGCCGGTAGGCAGCGCGGCGACATTTCCTCTACTTTGGCGCTATGGACAATGGAGCACAATATTCGGAAAGCCTCGCACGGCTGAGGACAAGAACCATCGAACAATGTCTCGAAGCGCAGAGGCGCACCGGAAGGCGGCTGGTGTTCGCGCTTGATACCGCACTGAGTTTACAAGGCATCGAACTGCCTCGCTACCGGCGCGGAGGGCTTTTGGCTGATACGCTGCACGCGGTGATTGAAAGTAACGGCGTGCGAACGATACTGCAGGGGATTTGTTTTGTGCTTTGGTCTGGACCTCAGACGCATATGCCGATTCATCATGGTCGATTGCGATGCACGGATTCCGTGACCACATGGGCCATGCATGCCAATCGGCTTGAAGATGAAGAATTGGTGGTTTTGGGTGATTCGATGATGCGGCGTGATGGACATATGAAAAAGGCCACACTGGAGGAGTTTCGGATATATGTCGATAGCTTGTCCGATTTGTCCAACTATTCAGGCTCCGACAGATTACGTGCGGTGAGAGGAGTGTCGAAAATGCGTAGGGCTCTCAGGCTGATGCGGGAGAATACAGATTCTTCCCAGGAAACGAGAAGTCGAATTGTTCTGTTGCGTTATGGTTTGCCTTGTCCGGAAGTGAACTATGCCATTCGGCTCAAAGGCTATTCTCATGTATTTTTCGCGGACATGGCTTATCCGGATTTGAAAATCATCATTGAATACGACGGCAGGCATCATGCCTCGCGATGGTTGGCTGACAGTAAACGTCGGGAAGCGTTGGAGGATGAAGGATGGCTGTATATCCAGGTGACGGCGGAAAATCTCAGGGATGAGGATTCTCAAAAGGAATTGGCGGAACGCGTGGCGCAGAGGATGTCATTGCGTTTGGGGGAGCCTGTGCGGCTATGTGGGCGAATGACGATTGCTCAGATAGCCGATGGTCGGAGGAAGGGCAACCGTCTGTGAGGCTTGGGCAAGCCCATATCTCGCTTATGAATGGCGGAATCGGGCTGCGGCATGATGCTATCTCGCTTATAGATGGCGGATGAAATCCACAAAAAGGCCTTAAGAGGTATGAATATTACCCCCTAGGGCCTTAGCGATTCAAGAAGACTGCCATCTATAAGCGAGATAGCATCGGTCGGGTGGAGAAATCCGCCATCCATAAGCGAGATGGCGGATTTCTGCGGCTCACTGCACGGCGGCGAGGGCTTGGTCGAGGTCGGCGATGATGTCGGCCGCGTTTTCGATGCCGCAGCTCAGGCGCACCAGGTCGATGCCGACGCCGGCTTCCTCAAGCTGTTCCTCGGTGAGCTGGCGATGCGTGGTGCCGGCCGGATACAGCGTGCAGCTGCGCGCATCGGCCACATGCGTGGCGATGGACACCATCTTCAGATGGTCGAGGAACGCGGAGACCGTCTCGCGCCCGCCCGGCACACCGAAGGAGATCACACCGCAGGTGCCGTTCGGCATGTACTTCTCCGCCAGCGCATGGTACTTGTCCGTTTCGAGGCCCGGGAAGCTCACCCAGCTGACGCGCGGATCGGCGTCGAGCCACTTGGCCACGGCCAGTGCGTTCGCGCAGTGGCGCTCCATGCGCACGCCGAGGGATTCCAGATGCATGCCCATGATCCACGAATTGATTGGCGCCGGAGTGGAGCCGAAGTCGCGCATGAGCTGCGCGGTGGCCTTGGTGATGTATGCGGCCTTGCCGAATTCCTTCGCGTAGGTGACGCCATGGTAGGAGTCATCCGGAGTGGTGAGGCCCGGGAATTTCTCCGCATGGGCCATCCAGTCGAAATTGCCGGAATCGACGATCGCGCCGCCCACGCAGGATCCGTGGCCGTCCATGTACTTGGTGGTGGCGTGCGTGACGATGTCCACGCCGTACTGGAACGGACGGCAGTTGATCGGCGTCGGGAAGGTGTTGTCGACGATCAGTGGCACGCCGTGACGATGCGCTGCGTTCGCGAACTTCTCGAAGTCGAGCACGATAAGCGCCGGATTGGAGATGGACTCGCCGAACACGGCCTTGGTGTTCGGCTGGAACGCGGCCTCAAGTTCCTCTTCGGTGCAGTCCGGGCTGACGAAGGTGCATTCGACGCCCATTTTGCGCATGGTCACGTTGATGAGGTTGAACGTGCCGCCGTAGATGGCGGAGGAGGCGACGATGTGGTCGCCGTTGTTGCAGATGTTGAACAGCGCGAAGAAGTTCGCCGCCTGGCCGGACGAGGTGAGCATCGCGGCCGCGCCGCCTTCCAGCTCGCAGATCTTCGCGGCGACGGTGTCGTTGGTCGGATTCTGCAGGCGGGTGTAGAAGTAGCCGGATTCGGACAGGTCGAACAGTCGGCTCATCTGTTCGCTCGACTGGTATTTGAAGGTCGTGGCCTGGATGATTGGGGGAGTGCGGGATTCTCCATTGCCCGGCTGATAGCCTCCCTGCACGCAGATGGTGTCGACGTTTTCGCTCATATGTTCCTTCTTTCGATTCCGCGCTTCCGTGCGCCGCGCAGGTGTTGCGCCGCGATGCGAACAAACAAACACACTGTATCACTGCATTGATAAATGGCTTGATTCCAATGGAAACGCCGTATAGTTTAACGAATTGACAAACTTAGGTAATTCAATTTATTATGTAGACCAAGACGGGCGGAAAGCCCGCTGCGAAATAAAGCTTTACGTAAGTAAACCAAGCAAAGGAGCATTCCATGGGTCTGTGGGATATCGATAAGATTCCGTACGTCGGTCGCGAAAAGGGGCCGCAGGAGGGTCTTGCCTTCCATTACTACGATGCCGACAAGGTCGTTGCCGGCAAGAAGATGAAGGACTGGCTGCGTTTCGGCGTCGCATGGTGGCACACCTTCGACCAGCAGCTCGTCGATCCGTTCGGCACCGGCACCGCCCAGCGTCCGTGGTACGGCAAGTATTCCGATCCGGAGGACGAGGCTCTGGCCAAGGTCGACTACGCCTTCGAGTTCTTCCAGAAGCTCGGCGTCGAGTACTTCTGCTTCCATGATCGCGACATCGCTCCGGAAGGCGACACCCTGCGCGAGACCGACAAGAACCTGGACAAGGTCGTCGACAAGATCGAAGAGAACATGAAGTCCACCGGCATCAAGCTGCTGTGGAACACCTCCTCCCTGTTCACCAACCCGCGCTTCGTCTCCGGCGCCTCCACCTCCCCGTTCGCCGACATCTACGCCTACGCCGGCGGCCAGCTGAAGCACTCCCTGGAGATCGCCAAGCGCCTGGGCGCCGAGAACTACGTGTTCTGGGGCGGCCGTGAAGGCTACGAGAACCTGTGGAACACCCAGATGAAGCGCGAGCAGGAGCACATGGCCAAGTTCTTCCACATGTGCCATGACTACGCGAAGGAAATCGGCCTGGACGCCCAGTTCCTGATCGAGCCGAAGGCCAAGGAACCGACGATGTTCCAGTACGACTTCGATGCCGCAACCGCCATCAACTTCCTGCGCACCTACGACCTGATGGACGTCTTCAAGCTGAACCTCGAAGGCAACCACGCCAACCTGGCAGGCCACACCTACCAGCACGAGATCCGCACCGCCCGCGAGGCCGGCGTGCTCGGCTCCCTCGACGCCAACCAGGGTGACAAGCTCATCGGCTGGGACATGGATGAGTTCCCGAACGACCTGTACGAGACCTCCACCGTCATGTGGGAAGTCCTCGCCGAAGGCCAGATCGGCCCTCACGGCGGTCTGAACTTCGACGCCAAGCCGCGCCGTACCTCCTTCACCGCCGAGGATCTGTTCCGTTCCCACATCGCAGGCATGGATTCCTTCGCCGCAGGCTCCTGGTTGCCGCCAAGATGCATGAGGACAAGGTCATCGAGAACCTGCAGGCCGAGCGTTACAGCTCCTTCGATTCCGGCATCGGTGCGAACGTCGAGAACGGCACCGCCTCCCTGGCTTCCCTCGAAGAGTACGCTCTGGACATTCCGCAGGCCAAGCTCATCGAAGCCACCAAGTCCGATCATCTCGAGTCCGTCAAGGCCACGATCAACAACTATATGATCGACGCCCTGGCCGAGGCGTGAGCCGAAAACCCACTAGGGTTTTAGGTAGCCTCGGGCGAAGTCCGAGACGGTAGTCGAGGGCGAGCAATGACTGGGCGCGCGTAGCGTTCGGAAATTGCAGGACCGAGGCATGGACGCAATAAGGAGTTTCCGTTAGGACTCCTGATTCATCGCTGGATCAAACAGTGGGGCTCGACTGTGACAGAGCCGGATGTGGTGTGCCGAAGCGTCGGTGTTCCGGCACGCCACTCACTTTTCTTTCCTTCCTCCTTCCTCAAATTTCCTTCGCACGCAAGTCGTTTGCCGGCTAGATCGCCGGTGAGCGGCTTGTTTGCGTTGTTAGACCAAGCGAAAATTTCGATTATTCGCAATGATGTGATGTATCCAAACGTTCCCGAATGAGGCGTACTTATGACCACAACGATTACCATCGCCAATCCCATTCTTCACGGAATGCATCCTGATCCGAGTTGGATTTGGGATGATGATCTTCGGCAAATCGTGCTTGTGACCTCCACCTTCGAACTGGTTCCAGGCTTGCCTATTTACGTTTCCAGGGATATGGCCCACTGGAAACACGTGTCGGATGCCATAGATGAGGAGTTGGCAAGACGTTTGCTCATTCCTTTCGTGGATGACTCGGGTGGCGTCTATGCGCCGACGCTGCGTAGGATTCGTGGCAAATACGTGATTGCCTGCACCATCGCTCGCATCAATGGACGCAAAGCCATCGCGGAAGGATGCTCCCAGGCCGAATTGGATGCGGCCCAGGCGGCGGAAGGCAACTTCGTTCTTGAGTCGGACTCGATCGACGGACCTTGGCGTGGGCCGTTCTGGATCGAGGGCGCCGAAGGCATCGATCCAGACATATTCGAGGATGAGGACGGCAATGTGTACTGGACCCAGACCCGTCCTGCGGTCAATCCGCAATGGGAAGGCCAGACCGAGGTCTGGACCCAACGCATTAATCCGGAGACTTGGACTTTTGTCGATGACGGTCTTCCTGCGGGATCGGGCAAGACGGTAATATGGCGCGGATACGGTATGGAATCGGTGTGGGCTGAGGCGCCGCATCTCTATCGCGTGGGTGATTATGTGTATCTGATGACCGCTGAGGGGGGCACCAGTTTCGAACATAGCGAAATGGCCATGCGCATCTATGCGCCGCATGGACTGCTTCGGGCGTTCGAAGCTTACGAACGGGAAGTATCCGAATTGGGTGAGTGCATTCCGCAGGTTCGTGACGGGGAACGCTGCTATCTTGGCACCGCAATCCGTGCCTTCCACGCGGATAAGAAGAATCCGATTCTCACCCACCGACATCTGGGTTTGTCGGAACCGCTGCAATGCGTGGGACATGCGGACCTGTTGCTTCATCCGGAACTGGGATGGTGGCTGGTGTGTCTCGGCGTGAGAGAGACACGGGGAAAGCATGACGGCGAATTATTGAGCTACTTGGGAAGGGAGAGCTTTGTCGCTCCGGTATCCTGGGAACATAATCCGGCCGATTGGAAGCTGGACGGCAACGGTGCATCATATACGCATGAGGGTGACCCCGGATGGCCAGTGACTTGCGCTGGTCTTGGCCGCTTGGCCGACGAGATCACGGTTACTACTGAAGACGATGGCATCACCATCGAGCCTAGGGTGAAATCCTCGCTCGCCGGTGACGTGGAACCTGCGCTGGTGGATGTGCTGATGGCTCGACGAACGATGTGGTGGTGCGCGACGAGCGTGATGTCAGCTACCGCAGAATAGCGAAACTGCCGACGCTCATGCCGATTCCCATGTCCGGTTCTTTAGTGATCCGGCAGAATTCCACGCATTACGCGGTGTTTTCGATGCATGGCACGGATGTGCGCTACGAGACGGTGAATGGAGATGATTCGCAAGCCGGTTCCGTTGCCGCCCTGCGGGCTGATGGCACACGTCCGGCGGTGCTTTTCGATGACAACCACTTGTTGGTCATCGTGGCTGAAGGGCTTGATCCGGCTGATTCCTCGGCTTTCGTGAGTCGAGGGCAGGTATTGCTCAGTATTGACGCTCGTTTCCTTAGCACCGAATGGGCCGGTGGATTCGTCGGTTGCATGGCTGGTTTCATGGCATAGAATCTGAGGAGTTTGAAAGGATGGTTCGTTACTGGTACTTCGGAGGACCATCCTTGGGGCGGGTCGGAACCGGAAGGCTAGGGGCGTGTGGCGTTTCTTCCTCCGGTTGCACATGCGCGGTTTGTCTTGCTGGTCACCCTTCAAGTTGCTGTGTGCTGTTGCGCATCACCAGAGATGTTGGCATGATGATGTGCGGTTGAAGCACGTCATCGGTGGACAGTGCTTCGACCAGCATGCGTACGGCGGCCCTTGCCATGTCTTGGAGCGGCTGCCGTACGGTGGTCAGCGCCGGGCCAAGGAACGCGGCGGTCTGCACGTCGTCGAAGCCGACCACGGATAGATCCTCGGGAATACGTAACCCCAGTTGTCTTGCCGCCTCGTAGACGCCCATGGCCTGCAGATCGCTGCCGGCGAAGATTGCGGTTGGACGATTCGGCCTTTCCAGAAGTGAGATGGCCTGCGCGTAACCGCCGGAAGTGGTGAAATCGCCTTCGGTGATGAGTTCGGGGTCGGCTTCGATTCCATGTTCTGCAAGCGCTGACGTGTATCCGTCCAGCCGTGCCTTGGAGCACATCATCTCCTCCGGTCCGGTGATGATGCCTATGTCGGTATGTCCGAGTGCGAGCAGGTGCCGCGTGGCGATCACGCCTCCGGTCCAGTTGTCCGCTTGCACTGACAGCGTGTCTGGGTCTGGGTTGCCGAATGGGTCGAACAAGACGAAGGGGATGCCTCTGGACTGCAGCTTGTTCCGTTCGATACGTGTCAGACTGGAGAAGACAAGAATGGCGCCATCTGTCTGCCGACGCAGCATGTTGTCAATCCAGGATGAGTCCGGGTGCTGGCGATTGCCGCCTTCGGTGGTGATGACGTTCAAATCATGCAACTTGGCTTCGCGAATGGCGCCACGGAGTACTTCAAGGGCCCAAACATTATCGAAATCTTGGAACACGATTTCGATAATTCGTTGGCTTTTCGTGCTTGTCGCTTTACGGGAATACCCATACCGTTTCAACACCGCGTTGATGGTTTGCCGCGTCTCTTCGGAAACGTCGGCTCTGCCGTTGAGCGCCTTGGATACGGTGGAAAGGGAATAACCGGTCTCTTTAGCTATGTCAGAGAGTCGTACCGTAGCTTTTTTTGCCGTATTGCGCATGAGTCACTCCTTCTTCATTTTCATCATATCCGAAAATGCGAACGAAAGTTTCGGTTTACGTTTTTCGAACTTTCGATATGTTGGCAATGCTTAAAACGTTGTAAAATCAACGAAAAATAGTTAGTTTTCTGATTTTACAAAAAACTTGACTTTGTGTGATTTGTTTCGGTAGTCTGTAGGTACAACGAAAACGGAATGGAAATTTTCGAAGGGAGTCAAAGGCTGATTCTCTGTCTGCCAGGGAGCTGCGGCAGCATTCGTTGCGGTCATGCTTCCCGATTCGGCCCATTCGAGAGAAATCGTTCCTGTCGTTGCCATCATTTTGTCGATGATGATTTGGTCAATAAGGAGAAGACAATGAAGTTCAAAACCATTGCAGCTGCCACTCTTGCGGTGGCGACCATGTTGGGCATGGGTGCCTGCGGCTCCAGCGCTGGTGCCAAAGACGATAAGACCATTACGTTCTGGCATAACGCAACAGCTGGTGACGGCAAGCAGTATTGGGAGGATATGGCCAAAGCGTTCGAGAAGAAGACCGGTGTCAAGGTCCAGATCCAAGCCATCCAAAACGAGGATTTCGAAGGCAAGCTGACCACCGCTATGCAGGATCCCGCCTCCGGCCCGGATGTGTACATGACCCTTGGTGGAGCCAAGACCAAGGACATGATTGACGCCGGACAGGGCATGGACCTCACTGATAAGATCAGTGACACCGTCAAGAAGCAGATGTCTTCTGCGCTGGAGTCCATGTCCTATGACGGCAAGGTCTATGGTGTTCCAGTCACTGTGCAGCCTGGTGGCATCTGGTATTCCAAGGATCTGTTCAAGCAGCTGGCATCGATGCCGCGCCGACCACCTTCAGCGAGCTGAAGACCGATGTACAGAGCTTCGCAGCGCTGGCATCGATCCGATCGCACTCGGCGGCAAGGATGCTTGGCCGGTCGGTCACTGGTACTACTGGTTGTCCATGCGCGAATGCTCTCCGAAGGCCTACGCCAAGGGCGTCAATGACAAGGACTTCTCCGACTCCTGCTGGACCAAGGCCGGAGATGATCTGAAGGATTTGTTGGATGCGAATGCTTTTAACGAAGGATTCCTCACCACGACGGCCCAGCAGGGCGCCAGCTCATCCGCAGGTCTGCTGGCCAATCATAAGGCTGCGATGGAGCTCATGGGCACATGGGAGCCTGGAGTTCTCAAGGACCTGACTCCGGACAAGAAGCCAATGGCTGACCTTGGCTTCTTCGCCTTCCCGACCGTGGACGGAGGAAAAGGCGAGGAAGGTGCTTTGATGGGCGCTGTGACCGGTTTCGCTGTCAATCCCGAGGCTCCGGACGCTGCTGTTGATTTCGTCAATTTCATGGCTGAGAAATCAAATCAGGAGAAATACGCCACTGCGTTCAGCACCATTCCGGCTTCCGCCGAAGCTTACGATGCGGTTACCGATGAAAATCTTAAAGCCATCATCGAAGCTATGAAAAAGTCCGATGGCATGCAGCTGTGGATGGATACCGCTCTCGGCGGAAATATTGGCAACGCTCTTAATTCCGGAGTGGTGAATCTGCTTTCCGGACAGGGGACTTCGGCTGACATCGTCAAGGCGATGAAGGACGCAGCGGCCAAGGGCTGACAGTGAACATGGCTGGTTGAAGGCCAAAGGAGGGTGGATAGACAGATATTCATCCACCCTCCTTCCTATTCGAGAAACGTATCTGGTAGTGGAGAAAACCATGTCAAGTACAAGCAAAGACGCGGTGACGCTGCGCGCTAAGCGGTCCAAGAAACCGTCCGATGGCAAAATGCGTCGTAATGTTGAGATTTTCGTACTGTCCGCACCTGCGATTCTTCTGTTCGTCTGCTTTGTGATTCTGCCTATCGTCTTGGGTGCTTATTACGGCTTCTATCAGTGGAAGGGCTACGGAATTCCCTCCAAGACAGGTAAATTCGTTGGTTTCCAGAACTACATCACAGCGCTTAAGGATCCCGCGTTCCAGGCGGCGATTCTGCATACCTTCGAGGTCGTGATCGGCTCGTTGGTCATCCAGGCTCCGCTCGCCATCCTGTTCGCATTGCTGCTGAACCAGAAGTTCAAGGGGCGTGGTCTCATCCGCACCCTCATCTTCGTGCCGTATGTCGTTTCCGAGGTCATCGTCGGCACAGGATGGAGCCTGTTGCTACAGAAGAAGGGCGCCATCAATGAGATTCTGGCCAACTTCGGCATCAATGGTCCCGATTGGCTGGCCGACCCGAAAATCGCTATTTGGACGCTGCTGTTGCTGATCAGCTGGAAATACGTCGGTTTCGCCGTAATTCTGATGCTCGCCGGCATGCAATCCATTCCCGAGGAACTGTATGAAGCAGCCAAGGTGGATGGGGCGAGTTTCTGGCAGATGCAGAAAAGCATCACGTTGCCGTTGCTTGCTCCGACGTTGCGGATCTGGGTGTTCCTTTCCATGATCGGCTCTCTGCAGCTTTTCGATCTGGTCTATATCGTGTGGGGCAAGTATGTGTCGACCACCGCTGGTGTGTCCACCATGGCCACCTACATGGTGCGTGAAGGTCGTGGAGCCGGCAACTATGGCTATGGTTCCGCCGTTGCTCTGATCATCTTCGTGATCTCTTTGATCATCGCACTCGTCTATCAGAAGTTCGTGCTGAACCGTGACTTGGACGGTGCTGTTACTGAACAGAAAGAAGCCGAGAAGCGTGCCAGGAAGCGCGCAAAAGAAGTGCAGCATCGTGAGGTTGCTGCCCTGGCAAGTGAGGTGAAGTGATGACTGCCGCAACAATCGCAGGACATTCCAACAAAAGCGAGTACAGCAAGAAGAATGGTTACCGTAAGTCGTCCAAGACGCCATGGGGCAACCCAATCGTCTACTTCTTCTCCCTGGTGCTTGTGGCCATCTGCATCACTCCGGTGCTGTACATTATCTTCGGCGGTTTCCGTACCAATTCGCAGATCACCAACCATCCGTCCGGGATGCCGAACCCATGGTCCCCGACAACTACAAGACGGTCTTCGAAAGTGATATTTTCTGGACGGAACTGAAGAATTCTACCATCGTGGGTATCGCCACCATGGTAGGCGTCGTGGTGCTTAGCATCATGGTGAGCTTTGTCATCGCCCGATACAAATTCCGCTATGCGCCGCTTATGTACGCGTTGTTCTCTGCTGGTCTCATGTTCCCGATGACCGTTGGCATTACACCTTTGTATCTGCTGATTCGCAATCTGGGTCTGGCCAACTCCCTGTGGGGTCTGATCCTTCCGCAAATTGCCTTCGGACTTCCTCAGACCATCATCATCTTGGTGCCGTTCCTACAGTCGATTCCTAATGAGCTTGAGGAGGCCTGTCTTCTCGATGGATGCTCCCGCCTTGGCTTCTTCTGGCGCATGGTCATTCCGCTGTCCATGCCTGGCGTGGCCACCACTGGAATCCTTACCTTCGTGGGAAGCTGGAATGCCTACATGCTGCCGCTGTTCGTGCTCAGTGATGCCAACAAGTACACATTGCCACTTGGCGTACAGATGTTCAGCTCTGAACACTCCGTTGACACCGCACAGGTGTTGGCCTTCACCTCTCTGGCTATGATTCCGGCCCTGATCTGTTTCACCATCTTCCAGAAGAAGATCGTCGGCGGCCTGACAGGTGCGGTCAAGGGCTGACGGAATGTGACAACCCACGCCCGGAAGATGTTCCTTTCCGTCTTCCGGGCTTCATCTCTTATGCAAGAGGTACATTATGAAGATTTCCAACCCGGTGCTCACCGGTTTTCATGCCGATCCTTCAATGATTCGCGTCGGTGACACTTATTACATTGCCAATTCCACTTTCGAATGGTTCCCAGGCGTTCGCCTGCATGAGTCCAAGGACCTGGTGCATTGGAACATTCTTCCAAGCCCGTTGAGCCGGTCCAGCCAGCTTGATATGAGAGGAAACCCCTCTTCGGGAGGCATCTGGGCTCCTGACCTAAGCTATGCGGATGGCAGGTTCTGGCTGATCTACACTGATGTCAAGGTGGTCAATGGTGCATTCAAGGATTGCACTAATTATTTGGTCACCGCCGAGGGCATCCACGGGCCATGGAGCGAGCCGGTTCGCATCAACGGGGTCGGTTTTGACGCCAGCCTGTTCCATGACGACGACGGCCGCAAATACTTGGTGCAGCAGACATGGGATTTCCGTGAATACCACCACCAGTTCGACGGTATCACATTGACGGAATTCGACGTCGACACCATGAAGCTCAAGCCAGAAACGGCCCGCACCATCTGGATGGCACCTCGGTGAAGATCACCGAAGGTCCCCACCTATACAAGAAGGATGGTTGGTACTACCTGTTTGCCGCAGAAGGCGGCACGGTGTATGAGCATCAGGAATCTGTGGCGCGTTCCCGTACCCTTGACGAATGCTCCTTCGAAGTTATGCCGAATGGCCCGTTCATCGGTAACTTCGACACTCCTGACACCTATTTGCAGAAGCAGGGCCATGGAGCGTTGGTGGACACCCCGTCCGGCGAGTGGTATTACGCCTCCCTATGCGGTCGTCCGTGGCGTCATGATACCGAACCGGCCCATGGCACCCGCGGATGGTGCACACTCGGACGCGAGACCTCCATCCAGAAAGTCGAATGGGATGAGGACGGTTGGCCGCGCGTGGTCGGAGGCCATGGCGGACAGCGTTACGTCGACGCTCCGAAAGACGCCATCGAGACCGTTGCCCAGCGACGCGCGACGAGCGCGACGAGTTCGAATCCGACGAACTCGGACCGAATTGGAACACCCTGCGCGTCCCGTTCACCGACGCCATGGGCACGGTGGGCGACGGCAAACTGGCATTGCGTGGTCAGGGCTCGCTGTGCAACCTGTTTGACCTGTCCCTTGTGGCTCGTCGCTGGCAGGCATTCGATTTCGACGCCGAAACCAAGGTGCGTTTCGATCCGAAGAACTACATGCAGATGGCAGGCCTGACCAACTATTACGATGACCTATGCTGGTCATGGGCGTTCGTCACTTGGGATGAGAAACGACATGCAAGGGTCATCGAAGTGGCTCAGAACGATTTCAACCAATACACGTCGTTCCTCAAGGATGACGCCATCGTGGTGCCCGAAGACGCCGAAGCGGTATGGCTGCGCACCAAGGTCCGCACGGAATACTATTCCTACGAATATTCCTTCGACGGTGAGCGCTTCACCGAGATTCCGGTCAAGCTCGATGCGAAGATCCTGTCCGACGATTACGTGAACCAACGTTACGGCGGCTTCTTCACCGGCGCGTTCGTGGGTCTCGCCTGTGTTGATCTGTCTGGCTATGACGCGAAAGCCGAATTCGACTATTTCGATTATCGGGAGCTTCCCGACAACCGGTAGTCGATGCCGACGGGCGGCGATTCGCCGCATTCCTGCCGCCCGTCGGTTATTTGGTGAAATGAACGCAGACTCAATGGGGAGAATGCTGAGATGACTTTGCGATTGCCGAAACTACTTGACGACGGCTGCGTGCTGCAAGCCGGTGTGGACATGCATATTTGGGGCACCGGCGATCCCGGACGCATCGTATTGACACGGCTTGCTGACGAGCGGCATATGGTGCAGGTGAAAGACGACGGAACTTGGAACGCGCCGTATGGTCCGATCGAAGCTGGAGGGCCGTACGAGCTGACCATATGCTACGAGGACGGAGCGGAGCGTATCTCACGGCAGTGCTATGCGGGAGAGGTGTTCCTGTGCTCCGGGCAGTCGAATATGGAACTGCCTATGGCTTGGGTGCGCGCCGACTATCCACAGGAGTGGGACCGTGATCCCGATCCATTGCTGCGGCAGTACAAAGTGATTCCCGATTACGATTTCAAAGGTCCTCGCGACGATCACGACCGTGCGTTCTGGCAGGGCTGTGATGCGGATACGCTTGATGATTTCTCAGCGCTCGCATATTTTTTCGGTCGCAGGATCCGCCAGTGGCTCGGTGTGCCCGTTGGTCTGTTGAACATTTCATTGGGCGGCTCTCCGATCGAATCCTGGATGGACATTGACACATTACGAGCGTTCCCCGAAGCGCTCGCCAGTCTTGAACCGTACCTTGGCGATGGTGTGGCGTCGAAAAGAAGCCTCGATTCCGTTGCCGAGCGGGACCGGTGGTACCAGGCGCTTGGATACGAGGCCGTGGCCGATGCGCACCATGAGTGGCTGCCATTGATCGCGTGGGACTGTCCGGAATCCAAGAACATCGAGCCGCGCGACGTGGCATGGCATGACATACGCCTGCCTGGATGGTACAAGGATCGCGGACTTGCCGGTTTCCGCGGCGAGATTACCATGAGAAAAACCGTGTTCCTGCCTCCGTCGGATGCGGGGAAGCCCGCCCTACTGCGTCTGGGCACCATGAATGATGCCGACCATACGTGGGTCAACGGTGTGTTGGTCGGTGGGCGAAGCAATGTGTATGAGCCGCGGGACTATCCGGTCGCAGCCGGCGTGCTGCGCGCCGGCGCGAACGAAATCCGCATGCGTCTGGTCGTTGAACGGCCCGGCGGCCGTGTGACGCCCGGCAAACGGATGACACTGACCATCGGAGACGATATCTTCGACCTGTCCGGCATTTGGCAGTATGCCGTGACCGCCGAAGCCGACCGCGATTGCCCATTCGAGGATTTCGTCAGATGGAAGCCGACCGGCCTGTACAACGCCATGCTCGCCCCGTGTTTTCCATATGCGGTGCGGGCCGTGCTGTGGTATCAGGGCGAATCGAATACCGGCGACTACGCCATGCGTTATGGCGATGAGCTGAAAGCCATGATTGAATTGTGGCGTGGCAAGTGGCATCAGCCGGATATGCCATTCCTGATCGTCCAGCTTCCGAAATTCGGCATCGACGCCATCGAGGATGGTGGTTGGCCGCTTATTCGAGAACAGGAATGGAGAGTGGCGGACGAACTTGAACACGTGGCTGCGGTGGTGACGCTTGATGCCGGTGAAAGCAATGATTTGCATCCTCATGATAAGAAAACCATCGCGGATCGTGCATTCAATGTCGCGATGGATTTTGTGTATGGCCAGCAGGCTCAGCCTCAGCCGGTTGTTGAAACCGCAGAGGCGGACGATGGATTGTTGAGGATGCACTGCGTGTGGCGGAATTCCATGGGCGAACAGATGCAATCGCAGAATCGCCATCTGATGACGTTGGATGGTGACGTTCCGCGAGAAATTGATTTCCTGTGGCACGACTGCGCCACTTCGGTGCGGGCTGAGGCATGGCTGGATGGTTGCGATATTGTGGCGCGCATACCGTCGCGCATGCCGGACGAGGTGCGGTATGCGTGGAGCAACAGCCCGGAATCCGGTCTCATCTGCGACGGGGACGGTGTTCTGCTTCCGCCGTTTCATCTGCCGTTGCCCATGGTTGATTAGGAGCAGTCATGCGCAGACAAGTCATGATTCGTCAAGGATGTGTCGACGGATTCTCCGATGCGGATCCTGTGATCACCGTGTTTCGGGGCATTCCATATGCCAAGCCGCCTGTTGATGAGTTACGCTGGCGTGAGCCACAACCTGCTGAAGCGTGGGATGGCGTGCTCGAAGCCGGTGATTTCGCGCCGATGCCGATGCAGCCGCTGCCCGGCTCGGATGAGTTCTACGGCAGGGAATGGCAGATTGACGCTGACACTCCGATGGCTGAGGATTGTCTGTATCTGAATATCTGGACGCCGGCCTTGCGTGGATGCGGCAGTGGTTCCGAGATTCGTACGGATTCCCGTTGCGATGGGCATGGGCTGCCTGTGATGGTATGGCTTTACGGTGGAGCGTTTCAGACTGGATCTACCTGTGAGAAGGAGTTCAATGGAGAGCAGCTGGCCCGTCAGGGCGTGGTGGTGGTCTCCATTGCTTATCGGTTGAATGTGTTTGGTTTTTTCGCGCATGCCATGTTGGAAAAGGAAGCGGTTGATGGACGGCCTTGTGCGAATTTCGGATTTCTTGACCAGCGGATGGGCATTCAGTGGGTAAAGGACAATATTGCCTTGTTTGGTGGCGATCCTGCGAACATTACCGTGTTCGGCCAGTCCGCAGGGGCCGCAAGCGCGTTGGCGCAAAGTGTCTCGCCGATGAACGATGGTCTGTTCCAACGCGTCATCATGCAGTCTGGAGGTGGAACTGGTCTGTTCAATCGCCATCTGTGGTCTCTTGAGGATGCGCAGCGAAATGGAGCGCGTTTTTTGAAGTATCTGGAAGTTGAATCGATTGCCGAGGCGCGTTCTGTTCCTGCGACTGATCTGCTGGAGGCGGCGGTGACTTTTTCTGCTTGCGATTGGTCTGGGCAGGGTGATGATGTCGTATGGGCTCCGATGACTAATTGGATTCCCTGCGTCGATGGGACATTCCTTGTCGAGCAATACCGTGATGCGCTTATTGCGGGACATCGCGTTCCGTGTGATTTGTTGGTGGGGAACACGACCGGCGAGTTCATGGTTCCGGGCCCTGATGGCACTCCGTATCCGGAGGGTGAATGCGGCAATCTGGATATGATCGATGCATGGGTGTCAGGCGGCGGCTCGGAACCATACAGATATCGATTCGATGTGGATATGCCGGGGGATGATGCCGGTGCGTTTCATTCGTCCGATTTATGGTTTTCGTTCGGGACGCTCCCTGCGAGCTGGCGGCCGTTTCGAGGCTGGCATTACGATTTGTCCCATGCGATGAATCGATATTGGGTGAATTTCGCGGCGACAGGTGATCCGAACGGTTCCGGATTGCCTGAGTGGACGGCATGCGGACCTGATGGTCAACGATATATGCTGTTCGGTGGATGCCACGATACGCCGGGTAACGTTTCATGCGTCATGGTCAAGTAAGTGAATATAGTATGGTGTGAGCGTTCACTATAGTGCGGTGGAATGTGATGAAGGAGACGGATATGACGCAGGAGACGGAATCGCTGATCGCGTCCGACGAGGATCTGACCAAACTGTTCGCCGGCAAGCCGACGCAATATCGCAAATCGAAGTCGCTGCCGAAATTCACAGGCGAGGCCATGCGCGCCTGCGCGAAGATCAACCGCATCTTCTTCGATGATCCGGACGAGGCGTACCGTTTGTTTCACGAGCTGGTCCCGGACGCGGGGGAGGGCGTGCAGTTCACGCCGCCGTTCAATGTCGACTACGGCATCGGATTGACCATTGGCCGCGGCACGTTCCTCAACAAGGATTTCATGGTGTGCGGCGGCGGATATGTGACGCTCGGTGAGGATTGTCTGATCGGTCCGCGCTGCACCATCGCCACACCCAACCATGCCAAGGACGCTGCCACCCGCCTGGCGGGCTGGGAGCATGCCAGTGCCGTGACCATCGGTGATAACGTGTGGTTCGGCGCCAATGTGACGGTCACGGCCGGGGGTGACCATCGGTCGAATTCCATCATCGGCGCCGGGTCCGTGGTGACACGTGACATTCCGGAGAACGTCATAGCCGTGGGCAATCCAGCGCATGTGATTCGTGAGATTCCCGAACATGACCCTGCCTTCGCCGATGTGGAAGGTTTGCTGTAGTTTTGCAAACGTTTCATAGGGTGTGTTGACGGCAAATCGATTTCTCCAGCCATGCGATGCAGGTGAGCGCGTAAAGCCTTATACGGAAGCTGTCGTTCATATTGTCGTTTCTATGAGTATGGTTCATGAATCAGCATAGGGCCGGGAAGCCCCATTGTTGGGAAGCTTCCCGGCCCTATGCCTGAATTCCTGCGGTGATGGATCAGCGCGGGCCTTGGCGTAGGCTTCGTATACGGCTTCGGTCGGTTCGCCGGTCTCCACGCCGTCGATGGTGAGTTGCCATGCCGGAGGCTCGGTTTCGCCGGACAGCACCCAGGCGGCCTGACGGGCGGCGCCGATGGCAACATACTCGTCGGTGGTCG
>ENA-OQCR01000008-OQCR01000008.1-human-gut-metagenome-genome-assembly--contig:-NODE-8-length-28602-cov-1.107814_pt1 | contig 28602 bp, 36 predicted proteins | sample MGYA00242763_ERZ504589 | MGnify/ENA primary metagenome ERZ504589 (study PRJEB26092, sample SAMD00036321) | human gut metagenome | host: Homo sapiens | study: EMG produced TPA metagenomics assembly of the...
CAATCCCATAAACGGCAAGCCCCTTGTCGGTAGGCACAAGGTTCTTCTTCTCACGCACGATGTACTGGCGGGCGAACAGCGTTTTCGATAATCGCCGCACGGGTGGCGGGCGTGCCTATCCCGGCATCTTTCAGGCTGGCTTTCAGTTCGGCATCTTCCAGTTCCCTGCCTGCGTTCTCCATTGCCGCCAACAGGCTGCTTTCCGTGTGCAGCGGTTTCGGCTTGGTCTGCTTTTCGAGCAGATCCACGCCGGAGAGTGGCAAATATTCTCCCTCTTGGAGTGGCGGCAGGCTGGCGGCTTCTTCATCCCCGCCCGTTTCCGGCTCGCCGAACACGGCACGCCACCCGGCTTCTTTCATCACAGACCCTTTCACCGTAAAGTCGGTATCTCCCCCTGACAGCAAGGCGGTGGTAACGTCTTTCACGCACTTGCCCGAAAAGGCTTCCAGCATACGCCCGGCTACCAGCTCGTAAACCGCCCGCTCGTCTTTGGAAAGTTCGCCGGGCAGGTTCTCGGTAATGATTAAGGCGTGGTGGTCGGTCACTTTGCCGTCATTCACGCTGCGGCGGTTCAGGGGTGTGCCGTCCAGCCCGGCGGCATACCCGGCAAAGCGGGAGTATTGCCCCAGCAGGGCGACACGTTCCGGCATTTCATCGAAAACGTCCTCCGGGATATAGCGGCTTCCGGTTCGGGGATAGGACATCACTTTCTTTTCATACAGGCTTTGCGCTATGGAAAGCGTCTTGTCAGCCGAGAAGTTCAGCTTCGTGTTCGCTTCCTTTTGCAGCGTGGTAAGGTCGTACAAAAGCGGCGGTTCTTGGCAGGCTTCTTTCCTCTCAACGGATTTAACCACAAGTTGCCCGGCATCCTTTACCCGTTGCAGGGCGGCTATGGCTTCGGGCTGCTGTTCCCACTTGGCGGTCGATTGGGCGGTAAAATTTATTCCCCCGCTGGCAGTCGCCGCTTTGAGTTGCCAAAACTTGGCGGGTACGAAATTCCTGTTCTCCAAATACGGCCGCATATCATCACGAGCGTGGGTGTCTGTACCCTGCCCAGCGAGAACACCCCCTGCCCGGCAGCTACGCTCAACGCTTGGGTGGCGTTTATCCCTATCAGCCAGTCCGCTTCGCTGCGGGACTTGGCAGAGAGGTAAAGGTTATCGTAACGCTCTCCCGGCTGCAAGTTATCCAGCCCCTCACGGATTGCCTTGTCGGTAAGGCTGCTTATCCACAGGCGCACAAATGGTTTCCGGCAGTTCAGGTAATGGAAGATATAGCGGAAGATTAACTCACCCTCACGCCCGGCATCGGTGGCGACAATAATCCGGTCGCACTGGTCGAACACTTCCTTTATCACTTTCAACTGTTTCAGCACGCCGGGGTCTGCCTTGTACCTTTCTCCGCTTTCACCTGACGGGGGATTAGCTGGAAATCGGGCGGCAGTATGGGCAGGCTCTCCCTGCGGAAGTTCGCCACGCCGTAGGCTTCCGGCATGGCAAGCTGGATTAAGTGGCCGAACGCCCATGTCACCATATACCCGTTGCCGGAAAGATAACCGTCATTACGCCCGGTCGCACCGATGATGCGGGCGATGTCCTTTGCCACGCTGGGCTTTTCTGCTATCAATGCAATCATAATTCTTTACTTTTAATGGTGGATATTACATTTTCATTCCTCTGGACTTCTTGGGCTTGTCAGCTTTCAGGCTCTTGTCCTGCGCTTTCTCCTGCTTCTCTTTCTGCTTGGCGGTGGGCTTGTCCTGACCTGTTTCAGCGGCTCTTTGCCCTGCTTGGTGGCTTCGTTGGTCTTGCCCCCGGAATTGACCGCTACCTGCGTCCGGTTCTCGGCGGCGGGGGTAACGTCTTTCGGCTGCACCTTGTCGTGGGATTTGCCCTGTGCGCCGGGCTGTACATGACCGTTGAACTCAACGCCCTTGCCGTCCTTTAGCCCGGCTACCTGCTGTTCTGCGGGCTGCTGCCCCTGCTGCAAGAACTGGACGGCGGCACGGGGCAGGAACTCCAAGCCACGCTCCACCGCACTGACCTGCAAATAGGCACTGCGCTTCGTGCCGTCCCTGAATTGCAGGTTTTCCATTTTCACCGCTTGCCCGGCTTCAAAGGCGGCTTTCTGCTCCGGGCTGACTTGCACGTTACAGATTGTATCGGGGCATTTCCACTTGTCAGCCCGCATATACTCCAGTTCGTGCGTGTACCTGTCCCGGCTGACGAACACGGGGATTTGCTCGCCGCTTTTCGGGTCTTTGATTTCAGCGATGCCGCCCAAGTTGCCAGTGCCTTGCAAGTTGCCCTGTTCCTGCTTGGTGAACCCGTGTTCATGGAACGGGCGTTGCAACAGCTTTTCGTCCTGCTGCACGCCGTGCAGCTTGGGTACTACCGTGCCGTCCTTTGCCTGATAGAAAGAGAGCTTGACATCGGTAGGTTTGAGGTAGAAGCCGCCCACCGTCCCCGAAACGGTGTAGGTATTTCGGGACTTGTAGCCACGCATCACCCGGTCGAAGTCCTTCGTGTTTTTCAGGGTGTCGGCGGTGATGCCGACTTTTTTCAGGTTCTCCCAGTCGATTTTTGCCGGGTCGAAGCGGTAACCCTGCTTGAACTCGTGGAAGTCGGGCTTCGGAACTCGAAGCATTTCAGCCCGCTTGTCGCCCTCCGGTGTAGGGTTGCGGTGGTTTTCCTCGATTGCCTTTGCGTCCCGCTCCGCTTCGGAAGCCTTGACGCTGAACAGTTCCAGCCCGGAAGTGTCCTGATACTTGCGGTAGAAGTTGGAAATGAAGTTGCTGAACACATCGCTGTTCTTGTCCACCTGCATGAACTCGCCACCGTGTGTCGGCGGTACGGTCTGCAAATTGCCCTCCTTGTCAATACCCTTAACGGCACTCACCTTTCCCTGCTGTTTATCCAAGACCAGCAGCACGTCTTTTTCCTGCCCCTCTGCGGGCGGGGTCATTCTGTTTGCCATAAATAATTGAAATTTTAGCGGTTACGGGAATAGTCCCGCCCAAAGGTAGCGACTAAATATGCTATATTTGGACGGGCGGCAAGGGCTGTCCGAATTTGTCCTGCGGTGTCCCGATTTGTCCGGGTGGGATGAAATTCCGCAACCATTGGTTGCAGAATTGAAAAGGGCATAAAAAAAAGAGAGTGAATGATTTCACTCTCTTTCGATGAACCCTTTGTGAACCCTTTGGTCGTTTTTTGAAATAGCTAAAACTCAAGTAATTTGCATATTTTGCAAAAGAAAATCATTCGAGTATGAACCATATGTGAACCCTTTAATGGATTAGCGGGGAACACTGTTTAAGCGTCATCGCGCTTCGTTAGTAATCTGTTATTGCACTCGTTTCAAATCCCCGATAGATTGGAGTGACATTTCTATGTAGGGAATAGTTTTTAGAATATGGATGTTATCTATTGCTTCTTTACCACCCAATGCCAATGCCGATACAAGACATGGAGATTATAGAATAAAAATAATTCATCTTTCTTATTATCAGTCATTTGAATATTTTCTGTTTTTCTCTATTTTTGCCATTTTCTGTTATTCAGTACACTTTGAAATATCATTTTCTTTTGTACCTTTGCATCCGCAGAAAACAAAAGAAAATCAACTATTTAGTGTAATTACCCGGTTACGGCACCTAAATCGAGATAAAACCTCTAAACAATGGCAATGTTAGAAAATAAAACGAAAGAAAACCCCAAGCTGGAGCAAAATAAGCTCTCGGACGGTAGAATAAGCCTTTACTTAGAGTATTATTTCCTCCTCAAATTATTAAAAGTAATACTGTCAAAAAGAAATACCTTTTATTCTTACTCTTTTCGCCAGTACTTATATCTTGCAGTCAACAGAAAAAAGTTTAGTACGGTTTGGATATATAGACAAAAAACAGACTAAACTCCAAACATGGAAATTCAGATATTTTTTATACATTTCTCTTATATACAAATGATAGCCGAATTCAATTCATATATGAGTAACATAGACATAGACTTCTTCAAGGAGTTGTGTCTGAAACATGGAGAGTTACGACATTATAAAAAGAATGAGTTTATTCTCCATGAAGGTGATGCCTGTTCTTTCTTCGGGTTTATCTTATCAGGCGTAGTCAAATACAGTTGCACCAACCGGACAGAAAACAAGCCGTATAATGTCGGTTTTTCCTTTCCAAATGAATTTATAGCCGATTATCCCACTTGCTTATATGGCATGAAATCAGAATTGAATATACAGGCGATAATCCCGTGCGAGATTTACATCTGTTCTTCTACATTCTTACAGCAAAAATTCAAGGAAAATAATGAAAACCAACGGATAGCCCGTATCGCAGCCGAACAGATGTTTTTCCAATCATATTCACGTTATTTGGATTTATTCAGATTCACACCGGAAGAGCGTTACCTCCAACTTTTAAAAAAATGCCCTGCAATCCTTCAAATGGTATCACTAAAAGAAATAGCATCCTACCTTAAAATTACACCCATACACATGAGCCGAATCAGACGCAAGCAAAGTTTTGACAACAAAAAATAAACATAGGTTTAGAAATTTACATTCATAACAATATTCCAAGAGTATCTTAATCTGCCAAAGAATTCTTCTTTTTATCTTTGTCTTATCTTTGGTTGGTTCAACGAAGAGACAAAATAAAGATTGAATGAGTTAAACAAGAGATTAAAAAAAAGAATATGAAAACAAAAGAAATTCTTGGAATACTTATGCTATTCCTCTGTACATTCAGCTTTATAAGCTGCGACGATGATAATGAACAGACAAATGAATTAACCCCCGAAGCACTTTATCAGACTTCATGGCGTGGAACAGGGCATTGTGAGGCTTGGACAGTACAAAATATGGGGGTCGGTATGCAATTTGTAGATACTCGGAAAGGGAAAGTAAATTGGGAAGGTTACGATGAAATTGATATTACTTATACAATAGAAGGGAAATATATCACATTTAATAGCAATGCTTTATATTTGGGTGGAGCCCCTTGGATTATCAAAAGCTATACCCAAAAACATATAACCATTATACAGAATGAAATTAGTCCAGATAAAGAGAAAGTAGCCACAATTGAATTAGAGAAAATAGATTAAACTGAATCATGGGAACATTAAGTTGCATAAATGTATGCTACAACAGAACAATGAGAACCGTGAGATTTGCAAATTGAGCAAAGAAAGTCATAAATACCTTGTAAATAAAGGAAAAAATGCAGATTCATCTAATATTCCTTTATGTGCTATTATCGGGCTGGTCTATGGGCTGAAACACAAGGAAAAGAGATTCACCTTGTTCTTTTGTATAGGATTGGTTATTGGGTTAGGATGAGCAATTTATATGCTACTGCTAATAAGGTCAATGTAAATCAAAGGAATATGAAACTGAAATATATATTGAATGCTATACTATTTGTTTTGGCATTATCTTTTTTGTCTATGTGTATATTTAAGACTACAGAGTTAAGTTTAAAATGTATGCAATTTGCTGTATCTATCTCTTGTATAGGAGCAATGTTTTCTACAAAAGATATAGATACATATTGCATCTATTGCTTTAATCATTATAGGAATATCTTTTTTACTTTAGATGTCCATAATAACGATAATGATTTGATTATTGAATGGTATAATAATAGTCCAGTCTACAGATAGCGACTAAAAACGGGGGCAAGGGATGCCCGAATTTGTCCTGCGGAGCTGAAATTATCCGGGTGCGGTAAATCTCCAACTGTTGGTTGGAGATTTAAACGGGTACAGACCGAAGTTAATCGCTTGCTTTAAACGGGCCATTTGTGAGCCATTTGTATATATTGTTTTCGGCTTATAATCAACAGTTTTACAAAAATCGCATTATACTTGTGAGCCATTTGTGAAGCGTTTATGAAGCGTATGGCAAGCCTTTGATTGAGTTTCCGTTATTCTCCTATTATCAGGTGACACGACAAAAAGAAAACATCTTCGGCAAAATCTTTGTTATGTTTTTGCAGGTGATTACATAATATACTATCTTTGCATATAGAAACAAAGGACATAAATATGGCTTCATTCAGAAAAGAGATACTTGGGCAGATTGAACGGATAGATACCGGGCGTATATTCACGTTCCGGGATTTGTCGTTTGAAATGGAAAAGACCGCCAATGTTGCGGTGCTACTTTCCGAACAGAGCCGCAAAGGGGTACTGGTACGGGTTGAAAAGGGGGCGTACTACCGTCCCAAGAAATCAGTGCTGGGGCTGGGAAAGCTGCCTGTCTATCAGGATGAACAGTTTCGCTACCTGACTGAAAAACTGAACGGCTATATCACGGGGGCTTACATCTATAACAAAATGGGGCTGACCGAACAGGTTGCCACAACCATAACGATAGCCACTCCTAACCCGGTTCGCCGTTTCCGTTTCAAGAACTTGGATATAGAGTGCGTGAAAGCCTACTGCATGGACTACCCGGATGAAAGCCTTGTCCCGTACTTGCGGCTGCTCGATGCGATAAAGGACATGAAGCGCATACCCGGAACAACCGGGCAGGACATCTACAACCGGGTCAAGAGCCAATATTTCAACGGGTACAGCCTGCCGGAACTAGAAAAAATCGTATCTTTGGCGAAAAGTTACCCGCCACGTGTCAGAAAGGTGGTGGCGGACATACTGGGCGACATCAGACAAACCGTATTGCAAACAGAAATGGCAAAGACCATTCTTCCCACGACACGGTTCAACTTGGATTATAAAACGGCATAGGACAGAAATATGAATTTACATTCGGACAAGGAAGCGTTCAAGGAAATCATCGCACTGGCGGCTGAACATTTCGGCTACGAGCAGTCGCACGTGGAAAAGGATTACTGGGTATCGAAGATACTGCGGGATATTTCCATGTCCGAATATGCGGATAAGACCTACTTCAAAGGCGGGACTTCACTTTCCAAAGCCTACGGGCTGATAGAACGCTTCTCGGAAGATTTGGACTTGTTCGTGTTCACGGGTGATAAAGGTGCGTCCAAGCAGGCAGAAAAGACATTGAACAAGAAACTTTCCAAATACATAGCCGAACTCAATAGTGACATATACAAGGAAGATTTGTCGGAAACGGGCGGTAATTACCGTAAACTGTATTTCTCGTATGACAATGTATTTCAAGGCGTGGGACTTAAAGAGCATTTGGGAAGTAGAGATAAAATCCTGTGACCTGCCGGACAAAAAACTGATGTTCTACCCGGCGGACAAGCGGGTTATCAAACCGATTGTGACCGCCTTTCTTGAAAGCATCGGGCAAGAGGAACTGATAAGCACCTACGGGCTGGGAAGTTTTGAAACGCAATGTATCAACCCCCGAAAGACTATCTGCGACAAGGTTTCAAGGCTGGTAAAGCTGTCTTACAATGAGGATGCAGCCGCACTGTTGGCAAAGCATATCCGTGACGTTTACGACTTGTCGGCACTCTACCACAATCAGGAATATAACGATTACCTACATTCGGAAGATTTCTTGGATGCCATGTACCGGGTGACGATAGAGGACGGACTAAATAAAAACTCCCGTTCGCACTTGTCGCTGGCTGATGCACCGATATTCAAGGATGCCGAAGCGGTCATGGCGTTGCCCGAAGTGCTACGGCGTACACTACCGATTTGAAGAAACTGACTTTCGACAAAAGCAAGATGCCGCCGATAGGCAAGGCTGTGGAAGCATTGAAGAACCTGCACGAAATATTAGTGCGTTTTGAAGCCTACCGCACCAAAAAGCAAAATGAAGAACAACCGTAAAGCTACATCGGCTGTTCTTCACTCCATACATTATATTATATACAGCTATTCTTCCTCCTTAATCAAGTGGCATAGCTCCGGGTCGTTCTTAATCCGTGTTATCTCGTCCTCGACAATCTGCCGGACTTCCTGACGGATGCGGTCATAGTTGGCTTGTATCTCCTCCTGCATCCGGTCGTTGCCGTCCTTGTCGGTGAAGTCGATTATCTGCGGCAGCTTCACGTAACGGGCGGTTTCCCGCTTCACCTTTTCATTGTCCACCACGATTTCGCAGTGGAAAATCTTCTGCTCTATCCGTTCATCGAAGTTGTCCGCCACAGCCCCCACGAACATACCTTGCGTGAGGTTGGATATTTTGCTGGCGGGTATCAGGCTGTCCATTTGGGTACTTATCGAGGTGGACTTCTCCCGCTGGTTGATTGTCATGCTCTGCCGTTTCTGCAACACCTTTCCGAAACGCTCCGACAGTATTTTTGCCGTTTCACCGACTACCTGACCGCTAAACACGTTGCCCACAGTATTTTGTATCACACGGCTTTCCTTGTCCCCATAGTCACGGGTAAGCTGGCTGTAATCCTGAAAGCCCAGCAGAACCGCAACCTTGTTGCTTCGGGCGGTCGCAATCAAATTATCAAGCCCACGAAAATATATAGTCGGTAATTCATCTATTATCACCGAACTTTTAAGCTGACCTTTCTTGTTTATCAGCTTCACTATTCTACTGTTATATAATCCCAGTGCCGCCGAATAGATGTTCTGACGGTCGGGATTGTTGCCGACAACCAAGATTTTAGGCTCTTTCGGGTTGTTGATGTCCAGCGAGAAATCATCCCCCGTCATTACCCAGTAAAGAGCGGGTGAAATCATCCTTGAAGCGGGATTTTCGCACTTGCTATTTGACCCTGCAACTGCTCTTGAGCGTCTGATTCCCAAGCATCTACGAACGGGGAAAGGTAGTTTTCCAGTTCGGGGATAACTGCGCAAAATAGTGAATACATCGGCGTATTTCTTGTTCAACAGTTCTATGGCATGGGGAAACGTGCAATACCTGCCGCCTTGATAGATGCGCAAATACCAAATAATGGCTGCAAGCAGGATAATCGGGCTTTCCACGAAGAAGTCGCCCTGCTTGCTTATCCAGCTTCGATTGAGGTTAAGCATAATCGTGTAGCTGGCTTCATAAGCATCCGCAATGTCCGACATGAAGCTGGCGTTTATAGGGTTACATCGGTGGCTCTTGCGTGGGTCGTCAAAGTTGATAACGTAAAATTTCGGCTTGACCTTGTAGCCGTCCAAGTGGTTAAGCAAATGATTGTAAGCGATTTCCGAAAGGTCAGGAAACTTATAATCATACAGGTAGAGCGCAAAACCTTTCTCGATTTGCTGTTTTATGTAATTATTTACTACTGCGTATGACTTCCCGCTGCCCGGCGTTCCTAACACGATACTCGCACGAAAAACGTTTACAACGTTAATATAGCCATTGTTCCACTTCTTCTTATAGTAGAACCGGGTAGGCAGATTTACAGAATACTCGTTCTCGATAAGCCTTGTTTCCTGCTGGAAACTTTCGTTCTCGGTATTAAAGACATCATCCATGAGGTTGTTTTTCAATAACCGGGACATCCACGTACCCGCCATGAGCATACAGATATAGCCCGCCGACAGCGTGGCGATATAAAACACAGTGTCCGCCGTATGTGGCAGCGGAAGTTCCAGCAGCCACCAGTTCAGGAAAAACAACACGACACCCGCCGCAAGGCTGCAATGTATCTTCGCCCACGTTATCTTTTCCTCTTTCACGCCCTTAGTGCCGATACACGACAGGGCGAGGAACACCACCGAAAATAGTTTTGTCCATAAGATAGACGAGAACAGCCCGGTGGTGCGCTGGAAGTTCCACAGTATCTTGTCTATCACCTCAAACGTCACTCCCCATTCTTTCAGGGTGGAGTAACAGAACCAGTACACGTTTATTCCCACGAATAGAATACTGACAGCCCGCATAAAGTCCATGACCCTTGCAAGCCCTCTCAAATCATCTTCCTGTTGCATGATTGTAATGTTTTTAAGTTAGTTGATGCGCCTTGTGCGCTTCTTTTTCTTCTTTCTCTTTTGGCGGTCGGTGTCCTGCGGCTCGTCACCGCCTGATGCACCGCCGCCCAGCAAACCGCCGAAAGCACCCAGCACGGAAGCCATGCCCGAAACGATGTCGGCTTTCGGCGTGAAGCCCGGCTGTTCCTGATGCGTGGGCTGGTCTTGCTGCGGTGCTGCCACTTCGGACTGGTGTATCTTTCCGGTTTCGCCCGAAAAACGTTCGTTGAACACGTTCGCCGAATACTCCTTACCCAAGCGTGAACCGTTCAGCACCACCCGGCTGTCGTGGTCGATGAACGTAACGCCATAGATGCGCCCGTTGTCGTTCTGACGGAATACCACATCAATGCCCTGCTTCTTTAGCTGTCGTTCCAGTTCCTTGCGGCTGCGGGCGGTCTGCATGGCAGTGGCTACAATCTTCCGGGTGCGCTCTTTCAGTTTCCCGTTCTTAATTGCTTCGCCCGATTTCTCCATTCTGCGCTGCACCGCTTCATAACCTACCGACTTGCCGATGCGGGAAGCCTTTACCGGGTTGCCCACCTTTTCGCCCTTGTCGTTCATGGCGGAATAGACAATGCCCTGATAGGGCTTGCCGTTTATCTCGCCTTTGACTTCCTCGGCGCACACGTTGTAAGCGGCAAGCAAAGCCTTGTACTCCCCGAACGACTGGAAGCGGTAGCCATAGCAAGCCGCTTTCACGGTGTTGCCGATTTGGTGCTTCACGTCCCCGGCGGCATAGTCCACCTTTTTAAGTTCGGGGCGTTCGGCACGTTCCTTTCGTTCTGCCGGGTGCAGGTTGTATTTCTGCTCCAGTTCACGGGTGATTTGCTTGCTGCGCCGATGCTCGAACTTGTCATTCAGCGGCTTGCCGTTCTCGTCCACCCGCAACCCCACGATGTGGATATGGTGGCGGTCGATGTCGGTATGCTTGTACACCAGATAAGGCTGGTCGCCATAGCCCAACTTCCGCATATACTCTTTGGCGATGTCGGAAAGCTGCCGGTCGGTCAGCACGTCTTCCGGGTGCGGGTTTATGGAAATATGAAGTATCGGCTTCTTGGTGGATAGCTGGACGGGCATCTGCATTTCAAAGCTGCGCATACACTCGCCGATAGAGAAATTCCCGTCCTCGCCCAACAGCATCCGGTTGGAGAAAAGCACCTTTGCTTCCCCGCTGTCCACCTTGTTTTGGTTGTATGCCAGTGCGCCGAACATATTGCCGCCCGTGCTTATTTTGGCAACCATAGTTCCCTGCACTCGTTTGTCAGGTCGATAACCTGACGGTTCAACACAGCCAGTTCGGTGGTCGCTTTCTCCAGTTTATAGAGAAAAGCCAGTGCCTTTTTCTCCGAAAAGTTACTATTCAGAGCCTTTACCACTTGGTTGTAATTGACCGCAACCGCCCGGAACTGGGCATAAAATTCGGTCAGCCGGGCGCAATATTCTACTGCCGATTTGTCCACTTTCACCACCCGGAACGGCTCGCCGAACAGCCGGGCGGCGATGAAACGGGACTTGCTCGTGACGCCCGACTGCTCCCATTGCGAGAGGAAGCGGGCATTCTCCCGGTCGTTCAGGTAAAGGACATGGCGATGCTTCGCCGGGTCTGCGAGGGCGGGGCGACCGCCCTTGTTGGTTCTTCTTGTTTCCATGCTTCTTTGGATTAAAAAATTACGACTTCGGAGTGATTTTTACCCCCGACAGGGGCAAGGCGTTTTCAGGCACGGAAAACGGTTCTATGTGCCATAGAACACACCTTGCTATTTTCTGACGAAAATCGAAATCCGTCACGGACGGATTGGGGTTAGCGTGGAACGGTAAGCCCAGCCATTCACCAGCCCTGTTTTACACCTGCGCCCCCTGCGGTTCGTTACTCCGCTGCAAAGTAACGGTGATTTATAATGCTGTAAAATAGGTGGTTGGTGGACAAAACGGGACAGCGCAGGACAAATCGGGACAAGGTTTTCAGGGGACGTTTTTTCTCCCTTTTTTTGCATCGGATTTCAATATTGAAAGCAAGATTGAAAGAAATATTCCAATCAGGAAAGAATGATTGAAAGCAGGATTTCAATAAAACATGATTGCAGGATTTCAATATTTCAAGAAAGAATGAAAGCAGGAAAACAAGATTGAAATAAAACAGTCTTTCAATATTTCAAGATTGCAATATGGAAAGAATGATTGAAAGCAATAAACAAATCTATCAACCAATAATGAACGGAAGCAATATGGAAAACGAGAAAACACCCCTTTATGTCGCCTTTTCCACACAAAAGGGCGGGGTCGGCAAAACCACCTTTACCGTGCTGGCGGCGAGTTACCTATACTACCTCAAAGGCTACAATGTGGCGGTGGTCGATTGCGACTACCCCCAGCACTCCATTGCCGGGATGCGCAAGCGGGATGCCGAGCAGGTCGGGGCGGATGAAGATTACAAGCGCATGGCGTATGAACAGTTCACCCGGCTGGGGAAGAAAGCCTACCCGGTACTGTGCAGTTCGCCCGAAAAGGCGATTGCAACGGCTGACGGATATATAGCCGCCGGACACGTGCCGGATATAGTGTTTTTCGACCTGCCCGGCACGGTGAACAGCGAGGGCGTGATAAACTCCCTTGCGGGCATGGACTACATTTTCACCCCCATTTCAGCCGACAAGGTGGTGCTGGAAAGCAGCCTGTCGTTCGCAATGGCTATCCAAAAGCTATTAGTGAAGAATGAAGCCTGCCGACTTGCAGGGCTGTACCTCTTTTGGAATATGGTGGACGGTAGGGAGAAAACAGACCTTTACACCGCCTACGACAAGACCATTAAGGAACTGGAACTGCCGCTGATGAAAACCTTTATCCCCGATACCAAACGCTACAAAAAGGAACTGGTGGCGGATAAAAAGGCGGTGTTCCGCTCCACGCTCTTTCCCGCCAGCCGCCCGTTGGTAAGGGGAAGCAACTTGGAAGAACTGATAACCGAAATAGTGTACTACATCAAATTAAAATGATATGGCAAAGCAAAGCGGCGGGATGCCGAAGATAGACGAGGATTTTATGCGGGAACTTATCTCGCAGGGTGTACCCGCCAAGCGGGAGAGCCAGCCGGATGATGAACCGCAGCCCGGCAGCGAAACGGAAACCGCCCACGAGGGACGGCAGGCTGAAACAGTGCAAGTAGAGAAACCGACACCCCGCAAGCGCAAGGGCGGTTCGGGCGACTACCGGGAAACCTACTTTCAGAAAGTGGAACTGGCAGACCGACAGCCCTTGTACGTGAGCCGAACCACGCATGAGAAGCTGATGCGTATCGTGACGGTGATAGGCGGGCGAAAGGTGACGGTAAGCAGCTACGTGGAAAACATTCTGCTGCGCCACTTCGAGCAGTACCAAGACGAGATAAACACCCTGTACGAAAGCCACTTCCAAAAGCCTGTCTGACTATGGTAATCTATTGCATACTTACCGGGCTTTTGGTGTACTATATCGCCCTATGGCTGTGGTATCGCTACACGGACAGCCGGACATCAACGGGCAGAACGGATGATGCGCCACTCCCACGAAACGAGGTTTCAGGCTACACGCTGATAGGTGAAAGCCGATACAAGGGCGGACTAATCGGGACAGCGCAGGACAAATCGGGACACCTCCCGCAAGCGGCTGAAAATGATACTATTTTTGCGCCGCAGGCTGACGGACTGCCGGAAGAAACGCCCGGTTACGAGAATGACGAACCCGACTACGAGGACGAGGAAATAGCCGGGTACATGGACGGTGACGATGATACCGGGCGGGCTACGGGCGTGAGCTTTGACGAACTGGGCGAAGCGGTACGCACGGCGAACGCCGACAACCCCACCGAAACGGAACAGCGGCAAGCCGCCGGGACACTGGCAAGGATTGAGGGGACGAACCTCTACGATGCGGTGGTGGAGAACATCAACGGCGGGCTGGCAAAGGTGGCGGAACTGCTGGGACGCAACGAAGCGGAACTGGCTGCGGCTGCTGTCCCTGCCGAAGCTGGCAATAAAAGCAAGGAACACGAAGCGTTCGACATGAACGATTTCCTATAATATAATAATGTATAAGCCTGACAGCATGAAACAGCGTGATTACGGTTGATTGGCAACCTGAAAACCAAACAGACAAACGGGACTATCCCCGACCACTAAAATTTCAAATTATTCACCAGCCGGGAAAGGCGGACTATCCACCCGCCGCCCGGCATTAAAAACAAATCACAATGAGAAAGAAAATCTTCTTGTCGGCGGCTATACTTGCCGCCGTGGTAAGTGCCTACGCACAAGGAAACGGGCAGGCGGGCATCACCGAAGCCACGAACCTAATCACCGGGTATTTCGACCCCGGAACAAAACTGGTGTACGCAATCGGGGCGGTCTGCGGCTTGATTGGCGGGGTAAAAGTATATAACAAGTTTTCAAGCGGCGACCCCGACACCTCAAAGACCGCCGCCAGTTGGTTCGGGGCGTGCATCTTCCTGATTGTAGCCGCCACTATCCTGCGCTCGTTCTTCCTCTAAACCTGCGGCTATGTCTGACGAGTTGTTGAGGGCTAAGCCCGAAAAATATCAGGTAAACAGGGGTATCGGGAAGCCCGTGGAGTTCAAGGGGCTGAAAAGCCAGTACCTCTTTATCTTTTGCGGCGGCTTGCTCGCCGTCTTCGTGGTGTTCATCGTCCTGTTCATGGCGGGCGTGAACCAGTGGCTATGTATCGGTTTCATCGTGTCGGCTTCGCTGCTGCTCGTGTGGCAGACGTTCCGGCTCAACGCCAAGTACGGCACGCACGGCTGATGAAAGCCGCCGCACGCAAACGGCATCCACGCTTCATTATCAGCCGAAAGGCGATACCCCGATTATTCACCTACAAAAAAAGAAAGGAAGAAAGACCATGAGAAATATGTTAAAGGCTACCACGCTGGAAAGGAAATTCCCCCTTTTGGCGGTGGAGAACGGCTGCATCATTTCAAAGGATGCGGACATAACGGTGGCTTTCAGGGTGGAACTGCCCGAACTGTTCACCGTCACCAGTGCCGAGTACGAAGCCATACATTCGGCATGGTACAAGGCAATCAAGGTGCTGCCCGACTACTCCATAGTACACAAGCAGGACTTCTTCATCAAGGAGAACTACCAGCCCGACACGGAAAGGGACGAGCTTAGTTTTTTAAGCCGCTCCTTTGAACGGCACTTCAATGAACGCCCGTTCCTGAACCATTACTGCTACCTGTTCCTGACAAAGACGACAAGGGAGAGAAGCCGCCGACAGAGCGACTTCTCCACCCTATGCCGGGGCAGGATTGTACCGCAGGAGATAGCCGACAAGGAAGCGGCGGCAAAGTTCATCGAAGCGGTCGGGCAGTTTGAAAGGATTATGAACGACAGCGGGTTTGTCACCCTTACCCGGCTGGCGGCATCGGAAATCACCGGGCAGGACGGAAAGGCGGGCATCATCGAGAAATACTTCTCGCTATCGCAGACAGATACCACCTGCCTGAAAGACATCGGGCTGTACCCGGAAGAAATGCGTGTCGGGGACGACATACTGTGCCTGCACACGCTTTCGGACGTGGAAGATTTGCCCGGAAAGGTCGGGACGGACACACGGTTTGAGAAGCTGTCCACTGACCGGAGCGACTGCCGACTGTCATTCGCCGCCCCGGTGGGCGTGCTGTTGTCGTGCAACCACGTCTATAACCAGTTCATCTTCATAGACGACCACGCCGAAAACCTGAAGAACTTCGAGCAGACCGCCCGGAACATGCAATCGCTCTCCCGTTATTCCCGTGCCAACCAAGTGAACAAGGAATGGATAGACGAGTACCTGAACGAAGCGCACAGCAAGGGGCTTGTATCGGTGCGCTGCCACTGCAACGTCATGGCATGGAGTGACGACCGGGAAGAACTCAAACGCATACGCAACGATGTGGGAAGCCAGCTTGCGCTAATGGAGTGCAAGCCACGCCACAACACGGTCGATACGCCCACGCTCTTTTGGGCGGGCATACCCGGCAACGAAGCCGACTTCCCCGCAGAGGAAAGTTTCTACACGTTCTTGGGGCAGGCTCTCTGCCTGTTCGTGGAAGAAACGAACTACAAGAGTTCGCTTTCGCCGTTCGGCATCAAAATGGTGGACAGGGTGAGCGGTCGCCCGCTGCATATCGACATATCGGATTTGCCCATGAAGAAAGGCATCACGACCAACCGCAACAAGTTCATACTTGGGCCGAGCGGGTCGGGTAAGTCTTTCTTTACCAACCACATGGTGCGTCAGTATTACGAGCAGGGGGCGCACGTGCTGCTGGTAGATACGGGTAACAGTTACTTGGGGCTGTCCCAGCTTATCCACAACCGCACGCACGGCGAGGACGGGATTTATTTCACCTACACCAACGAGAACCCGATAGCGTTCAACCCGTTCTATGTCGAGGACGGGGTATTCGACATAGAGAAGAAAGAGAGCATCAAGACCCTTATACTCACCCTGTGGAAGCGGGATGATGAAGCCCCGAAGCGGTCGGAAGAAGTGGCGTTGTCAAACGCCGTGAGTGCCTATATCGAACTGACAGGCAAAGACCGTTCGGTAACGCCCTGCTTCAACACGTTCTACGAGTTTGTCCGGGATGATTACCGCCGACAGCTTGAACAGAAGAACGTCAGGGAAAAGGATTTTTGACATAAACAATTTCCTGAACGTGCTTGAACCGTACTATCGTGGCGGTGAGTACGACTACCTGCTGAACTCCGACAAGGAACTGGATTTGCTGCATAAACGCTTCATTGTCTTTGAGTTGGACAACATCAAAGACCACAAGATTTTATTCCCGGTAACGACTATCATCATCATGGAAGCCTTTATAAACAAGATGCGCAAGTTAAAGGGAATAAGGAAGTTAATACTAATTGAGGAAGCGTGGAAAGCGATTGCATCGGCGAACATGGCGGACTACATAAAATATTTGTACAAGACCGTCCGAAAGTATTTCGGGGAAGCGATTGTAGTCACGCAAGAGGTAGAGGATATTATTTCTTCCCCTATCGTGAAAGAAAGTATCATCAATAACTCGGACTGCAAAATCCTGTTAGACCAAAGAAAATATCTCAACAAGTTTGACAGCATACAGAACCTCTTGGGACTGACCGACAAGGAGCGTTCGCAGATATTGTCTATCAACATGGCGAACCACCCCGGACGGAAGTACAAGGAAGTTTTCTTCTCGCTGGGCGGCACGCAGTCGGCGGTGTACGCCACAGAAGTTTCATTGGAAGAATATTACACCTTCACGACAGAGGAAAGCGAGAAAATGGAACTGTTCGCACTTGCCGACAAGCTGGGCGGCAACCTTGAACTGGCTATCAAGAGGCTTGCAGAAAGCAAACGTAATCCCCAATCATCAACAACTTAAAAATTAGGAACATGAAATGGATTGACAATCTGATATACACGCTATTGTCCGCCTGCCTGCTGGCGGGCTGCGAGGACAGCGGAAGTAAGGAGCTGGAAAGGATGCAGGGCTATTGGGTACACGTCAGGGGACACCCGGCTTTCACACTCTCGGAAACGGGCGGCAGATACACCGTCACCCGGAAAGCGAATGTCAGGGGCAGAATACTGGAAACGGCTTACCCGGTAACAGAACGGAACGGCTGCCTGTTCATCGAAACGGGCTTCCGCATACAGTTCACCTATGACAAAAAGACCGACCGGATAACGCTCATGCCCGGCGGCGAATACAAACGAGTTACAAACCCTGAAAACAAAAGATAATGAAAAGAACAATTCTCCTTATGGCGGTATGCCTTTGCTTCATCGGCAACGCATCCGCACAGTGGGTGGTGTCAGACCCCGGCAATTTGGCACAGGGCATCATCAACACCACCAAGCAGATAGTGCAGACTTCCACCACAGCCAAAAACACGCTGGACGGCTTCATGGAAGCGCAGAAGATTTTCCAGCAGGGAAAAGTCTATTACGATGCGCTCAAAGCGGTACACGACGTTGTCAAGGGTGGCATCAAGGTGAAGAAGTCCATTGAACTGGTGGCGGAAATATCCGAAATCTACGTGCGAAACTACCAGAACATGCTGGCTGACCCGAACTACACGCCGGATGAACTCACCGCCATTTCAGCCGGGTATGCCAAGCTGCTCTCCGAAAGTGCGGACGTGTTGCAGGACTTGAAGAATGTAGTGAACGTGACGGGTATGTCGCTGACGGATGCCGAAAGGCTGGCGGTAATCAACAACGCCTACAAAAGCCTGCTCAACTACCGCAACCTCGTGAACTACTACACCCGAAAGAACATATCCGTGTCCTACCTGCGGGCAAAGAAGAAGAACGACACAGACCGGGTGCTGGCTCTTTACGGCTCGGCGGATGAACGCTACTGGTAACATATAAATCGGTATGCCTATGTTATTAGCAGCGGTGGATTTTGACAACCTGCACCAAGTGTTGCGGGTGCTGTACGATGAAATGATGCCCTTGTGCAGCAACATGACGGGGGTAGCCAAAGGAATAGCCGGGCTGGGTGCGCTGTTCTATGTAGCCGCCAAAGTGTGGCAGTCGCTCGCACGTGCCGAACCCATAGACGTGTACCCGCTCCTGCGTCCCTTTGCGCTGGGGCTGTGCATCATGTTCTTTCCCACGTTCGTGCTGGGGACTATCAACACGGTATTGTCGCCAGTGGTGAAAGGGTGCAACCAACTTATGGAAACGCAGACTTTCGACATGAACGAGTACCGGGCGCAGAAAGACCGACTGGAATATGAAGCCCTGATGCGAAGCCCCGAAACGGCTTACCTCGCATCGGACGAGGAATTTGACAGGCAACTGGGAAGAACTGGGCTGGTCGCCCTCCGATATGGTAACTATGACGGGTATGTATATGGACAGGGCGGCGTACAATATAAAGAAGTCCGTCCGGGACTGGTTCAGGGAACTGCTGGAAATGCTCTTTCAGGCGGCGGGGCTGATTATAGACACGCTGCGCACGTTCTTCCTAATCGTGTTAAGCATACTGGGTCCGCTGGCGTTTGCGATTTCCGTCTATGACGGTTTCCAAAGCACGCTGACCCAGTGGATTTCACGCTATATATCCATTTACCTGTGGCTACCCGTGTCGGACTTGTTCAGCAGCGTGCTGGCACGCATACAAACCCTGATGCTCCAAAAAGACATCGAGCAGCTTTCAGACCCGGATTTCATCCCGGACGGGAGCAGCACCGTGTATATAATCTTTATGATTATCGGCATCGTGGGCTACTTCACCATTCCAACGGTGGCAAGCTGGATAGTGTCGGCTGGCGGTACGTCTGCCTATAACCGCAACGTGGCACGGGCTGGGTCAATCGCCGGGGCGGCGGTCGGTGCGGCAAGCGGGAAAGTAACCGGGAAACTACTCAAATAACCAACATCAATATTTAGTATATGGAATTTAAGTCATTAACGAACATCGAAACGAGTTTCCGGCAAATCAGGCTCTTTGCGCTGGTATTCATCTGCCTGTGCGCACTGGTGACGGGCTTTGCCGTGTGGAACTCGTACAGCTTCGCCGAAAAGCAGCGGCAGAAGATATACGTCCTCGACAACGGCAAAAGCCTGATGCTGGCACTCTCGCAGGACATGGCGCAGAACAGACCCGTGGAAGCCAAGTCGCACGTGCGGCGTTTCCACGAACTTTTCTTCACGCTCTCACCCGACAAGGGGGCTATCGAAAGCAACATCAAACGCTCGCTGTTCCTCGCCGACAAGACCGCTTTCAACTATTACAAGGACTTGGCGGAAAAGGGCTACTACAACCGGGTGATTTCCGGAAACGTCACGCAGACGGTGGAGATTGACAGCGTGAAGTGCGACTTCGACCAGTACCCCTACAAGGTGAACACGTATGCCCGCCAGTTGATTGTCCGGGAAAGCAGCCTGACGGTGCGAAGCCTTGTGACCTCGTGCCGCCTGCTCAACGCCACACGGAGCGACAACAACCCGCACGGCTTCATCATCGAAGCGTTCACCATTACCGAGAACAAGGATTTGCAGACCATTAAGAGATAGCCTTATGGAAAGAAAACGAAACTACATCGGAAAGGTGCGGGACTGGGCGGACGACCGCCTGCGCCGAATGTGCGGACGGATTACGCCGGGCAAAAGGCTGGCGGTTATCCTCGTGATGTTCTTCTTCCTTGGCGGCTTGTCTATCTACATTACCGTTTCATCAATCTACAACATCGGGAAGCGGGACGGCAGGCGGCTGCAAATAGAACACATCAGGCAACTGCCGTTGCACGGCAACGACACAACCAAAAGTATCAACCCCTTAAACAGACCGCAATATGGAAGAAGTACAGAAGAATGAGAACGGCACGACCGTACCGCAGGCGGACGGGAAGCCGAAAAAGGAAGATAAACCCAAACGGGAACTTACCCCGCAGCAGGTGCAGCAGCGCAGGAAAATGATAGTCTTCCCGCTGATGTTCCTTGCCTTTGCAGGGTGCATGTACCTGATATTCGCACCCTCCGGCAAAGAGGACGTGAATGTGGAAAGCGTGGGCGGCTTCAATGCCGACATACCCCTGCCCGCAGAGGACGGGATTATAGCCGACAAGCAAAAGGCTTACGAGCAGGCGGTGACAAACCGCAAACAGCAGGACAAGATACAATCCTTGCAGGACTTCGGTTTCACGCTGGACGATGAAACGGAAGAACCGCAAGCGGAAATCAATCTGATGCCGGAAGAAGATCCGAAGCCACAAAGGGGCGGCGGTGCTTCTTCAAGGGCGGCTTACCGGGACATCAACCGCCAGTTAAGCACGTTCTACGAAACGCCCCCTGTGGACGAGGAAAAAGAGGAATTGAAACGGCAGGTGGCGGAACTGACCGACCGACTGAAACAGCAGCAGAACGCCACGCCTACGGCTGACGACCAAATGGCACTCTTGGAAAAGTCCTACGAGCTGGCGGCAAAGTACATGAACGGCGGGCAGGGACAAGTCGCACAAGTCCCGGTAACGGGCGACATTGACCGCAAGCCGGATGCGGTGGCGGTGCAGGCTGTCAGGGAAACGACCGTTTCGGGATTGCGGCAGCCCATGAGCGATGCCGACTTCATCCGGGCTTACAGCCAGCCACGAAACTACGGCTTCAACACGGCAGTAGGCACGGGGTACGCTATGGGAAAGAACACGGTAGCCGCCTGCATCCACCAAGACCAAACCCTGACGGACGGGCAGGCGGTGAAACTACGGCTGCTCGAACCCATGCAGGCGGGGAACATAGTCGTGCCGAAGAATACCCTCGTGGCGGGGACGGCAAAGGTGCAGGGCGAGTGGCTTGACATACTGGTGTCCTCGATTGAGTACGCTGGCAACATCATCCCGGTGGAACTCGCCGTGTTCGACACGGACGGGCAAAAGGGGCTTTCCGTCCCGTCCTCTATGGAGCAGGAAGCGTTCAACGAAGCTATGGCGAATATCGGAAGCGGGCTGGGTACAAGCATTTCCTTTGCCCAAAGTGCCGGGCAGCAGGTGGCTATGGACGTGACAAGGGGATTGCTGCAAGGAACGTCCGGCTACCTCGCCAAGAAGTTCCGAACCGTGAAAGTGAAGCTGAAAGCCGGGTACAGGGTGATGCTTTACGCCAAACAACAATAACCATTTTATCAACCGTTAAAATTTCAATTAGCAATGAAACAGATTTTTGTAATGTTCGCCCTCTTGCTGGGCGTGTGTGCGGCAAACGCACAAACCACTGACACCGTGAAGTATGCGGCTGGCAACGACTTGTACCGGGGGATTACCCGGAAACTCCCGTACCGCCAAATGGTTACGCCCTACGGCGTGGAAGTGACCTTTGCCAAGACGGTGCATATCATCTTCCCCGCCGCCGTCCGCTATGTCGATTTGGGAAGCAACCATATCATAGCGGGTAAGGCGGACGGTGCGGAGAACGTAATCAGGGTGAAAGCCACGACAGAGGGCTTTCCGGGAGAAACGAACTTCTCCGTTATCTGCGAGGACGGCAGTTTCTTTTCGTTCAACGCCAAGTACGCCCGTGAACCGGAAATGCTCAACATCGAAATGAAAGACTTCTTGGAGAATGAAGATACGTCCGACTTCTCACATACCCGGATGAACATCTATTTCCGGGAACTGGGGAATGAAAGCCCGCTATTGGTGAAACTGATAATGCAGAGCATCTACAAGAACAATGACCGGAAAGTGCGCCACTTGGGTAGCAAGCGTTTCGGCATACAGTTCTTAATCAAGGGGATTTACACCTATAACGGGATGCTCTATGTACACACGCAGACAAAGAACAGTTCCAACGTGCCTTTCGATACCGACTTCATCAAGTTTAAGATAACCGATAAGAAAGTACCCAAGCGCACGGCTATTCAGGAAACGGTGCTGGATGCGGTACGTAGCTACAACGAGGTGATAGAGATTGCAAGGAAAAACGTACCGTGCGCACGGTGTACGCCCTGCCGAAGTTCACCATTCCTGACGACAAGCTGCTGGTCGTGGAACTCTACGAGAAGAACGGCGGGCGGCATCAGACCATACGGGTGGAGAACGCCGACATCGTGAACGCAGAAGTGATTGACGAACTAAAAATCAAATAGGGAATGAAAAGACACATCTTTATAATGATGCTCTTTGCGCTGTGCCTGACCTCGTTTCAGGCACACGCACAAAGATACCTGCCGGGCATGAAAGGCTTGCAGGTCACGGCGGGCATGACGGACGGGGTGCATTGGAACGCTGGCAGTGATTTCGCCTACCACATCGGGGCGGCGTACAGCGTTTACACCAAGAACGCCAACCGCTGGGTGATTGGCGGCGAATACCTGCACAAGAAGTATGACTACAAGGATATGCAGATACCCGTAGAACAGTTCACCGCAGAGGGTGGCTATTACCTGAAATTCCTATCGGACAGGCGAAAGACTTTTTTCCTTTCATTGGGATTGTCGGCTCTCGCCGGGTACGAAACAAGCAACCGAAGCGAAAAGCTGCTGCCGGACGGCTCTACCTTGCTGGATAAGGATTGCTTCATTTATGGCGGTGCGCTGACGCTGGAACTGGAAGCCTACCTGACCGACCGGATAGCCTTGCCTTGTCAGTGCAAGGGAACGGGCGTTGTTCGGCTCGGACATAGGCAAGTTCCACACGCAGGTATCTTTGGGACTGAAATTCATTATCAACTGACCGCTATATAATAATGTATATGAAGAATGTAATGTATAAAATCATCATGGGCTGCTACATCGTGGCCGCCCTCGTGCTTGTCACCGCCTGTAATGACAACTTGGATATTCAGCAGGCGTACCCGTTCAGCATCGAAACACTGCCAGTACCCAAAAGGCTGAAAGTCGGGGAAACCGCCGAAATACGCTGCCGACTGGTGCGTGGCGGCTATTACCAGCCGACTACCTATCAGATAAGGTATTTCCAGCCGGACGGCAAAGGGAAGCTGGAAATGGATAACGGCACGGTGTTCCTGCCCAACGACCTTTACCCGCTGGAGAAAGAAACGTTCAGGCTCTACTACACCTCGGCATCGACCGACCAGCAGACGATTGACATTTATATCATCGACAGCTTCGGGCAGATGCAGCAACTTACACTATCATTCAATAATGACAACAGCGAAGAAGGAACGGAAACAATAACCCCCTAATAATAAAACGACATGGTAAAAATAGAATTGGATATAGAAGGCATCTCGTGGTACATAGAAACCACGTTGGAAACAGATACAGTTCCGGCAGTAGGTGACATCATCATTATGGACAAGGACTGTATTTCCGAACGTGACAGTGCTGAATTATGGAAAACGCCGTCCAATCAGGTTTTCAAATGGGCGGACGAAGAAGATGATGCGCCCGTAATGGTATGGTTCGATTGCGAAACGGAAATGCTTGTCACTAAGCGGACATGGAAATATGACATCGAGGAAGAAGAAACCGTGTGCATACTTGGTGTAAAATTTATTCACTATGAGGATTTATAGTTGCGACATTCGTTTTTATCATCCTCTTGGGAAACCGGGTATGGAATGATACGCAAAGCGTAAATATCGGGCAGACATCCCGCCGGGAAGCATCGGCGGGCTGTTTCCATGATAGGGAAAACGAAAGGCTTCTTTGTTACTTTCTTCACCCGCTGGCAGGCTCACGGAAGAAAGTAACGGCGGCAAGCAGCCGCCGTCCTCTATCAACTGGTTTTAAGGCTCTTTATGGACGTGTATTTCTCTAACCACACCTTTACCTGCTCCATGTTATATTCGCCCGTGATGATTGCCGTATGGTCGTCTATAGCTACAAACCGGACACTTTCATAGCTGTTTACCCAGCCTTGCAGGGAACAGACACCCCCACGTTGCAACATCTTCAAAAACACTGCGGTCTATCCGGCTGATTGGTTCGCCGAAAACTACCGTCATTATCTGAAAGTCCGGTTTATCCTCCAACAGTTGCAAATGGTGCAGCGTGCCGAACTCGTCTATTTTGCGCCCCCACGCCCACACATCATTATACAAATCATCGCCCCACTGGTGCGGGTGGTCGAAACGGACTTTTACCTCTATGGTGTGTTCGTTTTCTTCTGTGTCCTCGATAACGCCCGTTACCATTAAGCCCGTAAAAATGCACTCGCAACGCCTGCCGATAAGCTCCTTGTTTACTTCTGTTGTTTTCATGTCCCTAAAATTTACTTGTTTATTACTCCGTTCTTCTTCGCTATCCATTCGTCACGCCTGCGGCGGCACTCGTCCAGCGTTTTGGCTACCGTGCTGAAAAGTTCGCCGTCCGTGTGGCGGTAGTCATATTGATAATAAATTTGTCCCCTGAAAGCCCCTAAACGGCATTTCAAGAACTTTTCTTCTCCCGGTGTTCGGGTGATGCTTACCCCGTTTTTGTTAAGTGACTGCATGATGTTCTATTTTTTTTAATGGTTATAATATCAGTAAAGAAAGCAACAGCAGGAAAAGCAGAGCCACGCCCAGCGCATAAAGGGCTGAAAGGCAGACCCGGAGGGGCAGGAAACGGGCGGCACAAAACACGATATACGCCGTTATCGCCGTGCCTGCTCCGGCTACGCTGGTAAACCGCCATGCAAGGCAGAGCAGCAACACCCGCCAAAGGATTTTATAAATGCTTTTCCGTTTCATCGCTTGGTCGTTTTTAACGGGCAGGGCTTTGACACCCCGCCCGGATTGGTTGTTATGCCGCACGGAACACAAAACCGTCATCAAACCAGTAATCGCACATAAAAAGGTCACGGGCGAACTTTTCATAATCGAAATAGGTCTTTGCGAACTCCGGCAGGTCGTAGCATTCCTCGATAATTTCATAGGCGAAATCTTCTTCATCGTCATATTGACCCAGATACTCGTCCCGGAAATCACGTACAAGGTCGTCCGCATCTTCCTCGCCCAAATCATGGCTTTTATAGTTGCACCACACGAAAAAGGCTTCCTGCTCGGTGTCGCTCAAATCCTCCACCGCATCACGCAGGGCGAAGAAGTTTTCAGAAATCCAGCTTTCGCCGATTAAGCCCTCCGGCACGTTCTCCCAGTCCTGAAACATGTATTCCGCATCTTCCTCGTCCTTGTGAAGTTCCCGGCAGGCTTCATAAAATTCTTCCTTGTCCGAATAGTCCGAAAGGTCGAGCCATGCGCCGGACAATGAACCGTTGTTGTACTTGGCATAAGTGCTACATAAACTTTTGCTTCCGATAATACCTTTGCTTCCATATTGCTGTAATTTTTTAAGTTTTTAATTTTATGCGGATTTGAGAGGTGAGGGAGTTGAAGTTTCACTGAATTTTTTTCCTGTTTCCCGTAAATCCGACTTTTTTTTTATGCGTCTTCCGGTCGGGTCGGTCGTTTTCGTTTCACATAGGCGTAAAAGGGTAGTGTTTAGAGTTTGCAAGGTTTTGGGCAAAAAATACCTCGCAAGGCAGGGAAGATTTTTTCGCCAAACCGGAACGGCTCGACCTTGCAAAATCGTGAAGAACACGTAACTACCTTTGCCTATTGAAATGATTAAAACGACTGTCCCGGCTGGGGGACTGCGTAAGAGGAAGATTTACAAATAGGGAAACTGGGGAAAAGTGCCTGTTCTCTTTCATCTTTTAGGGAACACTCCATGCGGGCGGGAAAGGCAAGGGTGTTGTGAGCTTGCTTGCAATACGCTTGTGCGGGTTTCCAACGGCTCTTTTCACGAAATACAGTCAGCCATGCCACGCACGGCTGGCGTTTCGGGAAATGTGCCAGTTGGAAAAGGATATAAAAAATGCGGGTAGTCGGTAGACTGCCGCAAGGTGGAAGAATGTACAATGCTGGGATATAGGTTATTAAGTGGAATTTCGTTACCGAAATCGTTACCTATTCGTTCTTGCCACGGTTATAGGTAACGAAACCTACCGGACGGCGTTCTTTCTGTTGTTTCGACTGGCTCAAAAGCTGGGTAAGGACTTGGTACAGTTCGTTGAACTGCGCATCGGTGCTTACCTCCAGTTCCTCGATGCGCCTTGACAGTTCCTCGTAACCGATTGCCATTTGGCGCATGAGGACAAAAGCCCGCATGATTGAAATGTTTACTTCTATGGCTACTTTGGAGCGGAGAACCGAAGAAAGCATGGCTACGCCCTGCTCGGTGAAAGCCATAGGCATAGCAACGCCGAAGTTGTAAGCAGGGGGTATCACATTTTGTGATACCCCTATGGATAACAGCAAGTTAGCTTCCTCTTGGGTGAGTACAAACATAAAATCACCCGGAAAACGCTCGATATTGCGCTTGACCGCCTGCTTCAAGGCTCGTGTTTCCACTTTGGTAGAGTTCTGCCAAATGATAATCGAGCATCACCCGGCAACTTCTGACCTCAAAAATCTTGTTTTGGATAATCTGCAAATCCATAATCGTATATTTTAGGAGATTTAGCAATGTTGGAATAATAGTAAGGACTGGTCACAAATTGTGACCAGTTCCATATAATCAAGATTACATGGCAACTTCCTTGTAAATCTTCTCAATGCCGACAAACTTCTTGTCAAGCCCCTGCATATCGCTGCCTATCTTGCTGTTGGTGATGCGGGCGTAGATTTGCGTAGTTCTATGTTTGTGTGTCCCAGCATCTTGGACACCGTTTCAATGGGTACGCCCTTTGACAGCGTGGTGGTCGTGGCGAACGTGTGCCGGGCAAGGTGGAATGTCAGGTTCTTTTTAATACCGCATATATCGGCAATCTCTTTCAAGTAGGCGTTTAGCTTCTGATTGCTGATTACGGGAAGTATCTTGCCGTCCGGCAACTTGCCCTTGTACTTCTTCAAAATCATCTTGGGAATATCCAGCAGGGGGACATTCACGTCCGTGTTGGTCTTTACCCGCTTGGTGATTATCCAAAGGTTGCCGTCAAAAGACTTTTGGATATTCTCCTGCCGCAAATTGGCGACATCGCTGTATGCCAGACCGCAGAAACAGGAAAAGACGAACAAGTCCCTGACGTGTTCCAGCCGTTCGGAAACCATTTTCTTTTTAAGGATAATTTTAATCTCGTCCTCTGTCAGATAACCCCTGTCCACTTTTTCCAGCCGGATTTTGTAGCTGGCGAAAGGGTCGCCCACCAGTATGCCGTTGTTACGGGCGATGATGATGATACGCTTGAAGAACTGCATGAACTTGGCGGTGGTGTTGTAGCCGCACTTGCAGGCGGTACGCAAATACAACTCAAAATCGGTAATGAACATCGGGCTTATCTCCTTTATGGATATGTCCGATACGTTGTACTTGCTTTGGATAAATTCAGCGAGGTGGCGGCGGGTCACTTCATACTTGCGGTAGGTCGCTATCGTCTTGGATATGCCTACAAGCTGCTTCACATCGTCATTGTGCTTTTGGAACAATGAAAGGATTGTTTCGTGGCTCTCGCTATGACCTAAAAACTCGTTTTTCACTTTCTCGGCGGTCACGTAGTTGTCACGCCGCTGCATTTCGTGATAAATGGTATTCAGGGAAGAACGTATGTCGTCCAAAAGGGCGTTTATCCTCCCGGCATCCCTGCCTTTGGCTTTGCCCGCAGTAATGCTCCAGTTGTCGGGCTGGATGCTCTGTTTCGTACTGAACTGGCAAATGTTGCGTCTATGGTGATGCGTGCCATAATCATAACCTCGCCGTTTTTCTTTTCAGAACCTTTCTTCAAATAAAAAAGAACCTTGAATGTCGATTTCATAACTCACTTTTTTTAGTTGCAAAATTTAATTTTTACCTCTCGTTTTCGAGTTATGCAGACTATGGACTAATCAAGTCATTATCAGGTCATTTATGGACAAATCGTTACCGTTTTTGTCCGGCGGGGAATAGGTAACGATTTAGTAACGAAACTTTGTCTTTTACCGTACTTTTGAAGTCTTGGAAGCAGGACTTTCGGGCAATAAAAAAAGCCACAAATCATTGATTTGTAGCTTTTTGTCCGTTTGCTGACCATTTCTGTCCAGCACGTTCAGCGGAGAGACAGGGATTCGAACCCCGGGTACCTCGCGGTACAACGGTTTTCAAGACCGTCGCAATCGACCACTCTGCCACCTCTCCAAAACTCTTTTGTAAGAGTGCTTCCTTTCAAAAGCGATGCAAGGTACGTTAAAATTTTGTAATAAGCAAGCATTTGGGTAAAAAAAAGTTTTTTAGAGAGGCACGGCTCTTTCATTTAAAACAACCTCT
>ENA-OQCR01000010-OQCR01000010.1-human-gut-metagenome-genome-assembly--contig:-NODE-10-length-26375-cov-1.519697_pt1 | contig 26375 bp, 31 predicted proteins | sample MGYA00242763_ERZ504589 | MGnify/ENA primary metagenome ERZ504589 (study PRJEB26092, sample SAMD00036321) | human gut metagenome | host: Homo sapiens | study: EMG produced TPA metagenomics assembly of...
CGCCGGCTGCGCCGAGCCCGCGCCACCGCTCCTACCGCAACACCTGTTTCACAGGCCGTTCCACAACCGGTCGCCCCGACGTCCATGCCCAATACGACAACGGGCAACACGGCAACGGGTGCGGTGCCGCTGCCGCAATCGCCAGCAGGCACGGCTTCTATGCCGGTCGCAGCTCCGGGGGCAGGTCAGCCGCTCGACCCAAAAACTAAGAAGACGATCCTTATCAGCGGCATCGTAATCGGTGCCTGATTGTGTTGGGCATTGTCTACGGTGTGCTCAACTCGACCGTCTTCAGCGCGAAATCCGTGGCGCAAAGCTATCTGACGGCGATTGCCGACGGCAAGTATGACAAGGCCAATGGCATCGCCGATCCGCAGGTGGACAAGGACCAGCTCAAGCTGCTGTCCGACACCGTAGCGAAGGCCGACAACGCCACGATCGCCAACCCGCATATCGATAGTGTCAAAACCGTCGAAGGCGTGGCCAAGGTCAACGTGACGTATTCGCTGAACGGCAAGAACGTCAACGATTCGCTCACCATCAACAAGGACGGGTCGAAGTTCCTGCTGTTCCCGAATTGGAAGATCTCGAGCCCACTGCTCAAGACCATCACCGTGTCGGTGCCCAATGCCGTGGAATCGTTGTCCGTCAACGGTGTTGACGTGACCGCGAAGAATGCGGAGAAGTCGGACAGCGGCACGTGGACGCTGCGCGTCTACCCGGGTTCGTACAAGGTGTCGATCGGCAAGTCGGGGTATGTCACCAGCGGCATCACCATGGTGCGCACGAACGCGGACTCCGATGCCGCCGATCTCAAGATCATGCCTACGGCCAAGCTTAAGGAGGACTTGAGCAAGGCCGTGAACGCCAAGCTGGACGAATGCGCGAAGTCCACCGACTACGCGCCGGAAGGCTGCCCGTTCGGCTTCGACCTGTACGACGAGGACTACTACCGCAACTTCGCGTGGTCCATCAGCGTCTATCCGAAGCTGTCCGACATCGATCTCGATTACGGCACGTTCTCCACCCGGCAGGGCAAGGCGAAGTGCACGTATGAAGAGAAGAATTTCGACGATTCGTGGGAGTCTCAGGACGACAGCACCCACTTCACCGTCAACGGCAGCTTCAGCATCAGGGATGGCAAGCTCAGCGTCACGATTGACGATGAGGACTGATGCCGGCTAAAGAGCGGATATAGGAAAATCCCCCGCACCAATCGGTACGGGGGATTTTCGATGCTTAAGCTCAGACGTGTTTCAGCCTGAAGTCATTCACCGCCGGTCCGTAAGGACGTCGAGCGGTGAATGGGGCGAAATCACTCAGCGACGACCTTCACGAAGAAGTTGGCGGTGATTTCCGGGTGCAGGGCGACGGTTGCCGGGAAGTCACCGGTGGTCTTGATCGGCTCAACGGTGATGTTCTTCGGGTTGACCTCAACCTTGGAGGAGAGCGCGATGGCGATCTTCTCTGCGGAGATGCCGCCGAACAGCTTGCCGGACTCGGAGACCTTGGCAGCGATTTCGACGGTGGAACCCTCGATGATTTCCTTGGCGGCAACAGCCTCTTCGCGGGTGGCGACGGCCTTGGCCAGACGAGCGCGCTTCATGGCCTCGATCTGGGCGGCGGCACCCTTGGACCAAGCGAAGGCCAGGCCCTGCGGGAACAGGTAGTTGCGGGCGTAGCCGGACTTGACGGCCACGACGTCACCCGGGTGACCCAGGTGGTTGACGGACTTGGTGAGAATAACCTTAGTTTCAGCCATTGTTCAAACCTCTCTAAGATCAGCGGCCGGACGTGGCGTACGGCAGCAGGGCCATCTCGCGGGCGTTCTTGATAGCCTTGGAGATCTCGCGCTGCTCCTGCACGGTGACACCGGTGATACGACGGGAACGAATCTTGCCGCGATCGGAGATGAACTTACGCAGCAGGGCGACGTCCTTGTAATCGATCTCGGTGACCTTGGCGGCCTTCAGTGGATTCGGCTTCTTCTTAAACGGCTTGACCGGCGGCTGCGGCCTCTTGCGTGACATCTTGATGTTCTCCTTAAAATCTGGAAATACTGCGATTAAGCTGCTTGTTTCGCTGTTCGCCTATGTTGCGGACGGGGTTCGGTCCGTCAGAATTCCGGTTCGTCGCTGTCGCCGCCGAATTCGGAGGAACCTCCGAAGGACTGGGACGCGCCGAAGGAACCGAAGGACGAGCCGGAGTTATCCGAGCTTGACCACGGGTCCGAGGCCGGAGCGGACTGTGCGGGAGCGGCGTTGACCGGAGCGGAGGCTCCACCCTGATATCCGGCGCCGCCAGCATAGCTGGAGCCGCCCTGATATCCGCCGTTGTTGCCGCCGAAACCGCCGTTGTTGTTGGCGTTGTTGTAGCCGCCGCGATTGCCGCTGAAGCCTCCGTTGCCGGACGAGCTTTGACGGGTCACCTGGGCGGTCGCGTAGCGCAGGGACGGGCCGATTTCGTCGACCTGCATCTCGATGACGGTTCGCTGGGAACCGTCCTGCGCCTGGTAGGAACGCTGCTGCAGACGGCCTTGCGCGATGACGCGCATGCCCTTGGACAGACTCTGCGCGCAATGTTCGGCCATGTCGCGCCACGCGGAGCAGCGCAGGAACAGGGCCTGACCGTCTTCGAACTGGTTCGAGTTACGGTTCCAAGTGCGCGGAGTGGAGGCGATCGTAAAGCTGGCGACGGCGGCGCCGCCGCCAATGGTACGAATTTCCGGATCGGCCGTGAGGTTGCCCACCACGGTGATTACAGTTTCACCTGCCATGTCGTTACCTACTTACTTTGCAGCTTAGAAAGCTTGGTTTACTTACTTGCGAAGAATCTTCGTGCGGATGACGGATTCGTTCAGGTTCAGCAGACGATCGAGTTCGTCGCTGGTGGCCGGCTCAGCGGAGTAGTTGACCACGACGTAGTTACCTTCGGTCTTGCCGGCGATTTCGTAGGCAAGCTTGCGACGGCCCCAGATGTCGATGTTCTCGACGGCACCGCCTTCCTTGGTGACAGTTTCCAGATACTGCTCGGTCAGCTTCTTCAGACCGCGCTCATCCAGCTCAGGATCAGCAATGAACATCAGTTCGTACTTATGCGCAGACATCACCCACCTCCTTCGGACTATCGGCCATGGACCTTCCATGGCAGGAGTGTGTATGCGTGCTGCCTTCAGGCATCGATAAGTCGCAATGAACATATGGACACGATTGATGGCAACTTGTACAGGCTACCCCGACGCCGCGACGTATCGAAACGGCGTCTGCCGGGTGCGAAATCACGTGCGGAGGCAAGCAAAAAGCCCCGCTCGCAAGCGGGGCTTAATCGCAAAAAATCGTAATAAATCCTGAAATATCGCGAGAGCCGTATGGCAATCGCGCGAAATATCAGGCGTAGATGTTGCGCGGGCGCATGTCTTCGGGCAGGCCGTTGAGCAGCGTCGAAACGGAGCCGGATTCGAACACGGAGCGGATGCCGGCGGCCAGCAGCGGGGCCACGGACAGGACGGTCATGTTCGGCAGGCGCTTCTCTTCGGGCACCGGAACGGTGTCGGTGAGGACGATTTCGCGTGCGCCGCAGTTCTTCAGGCGTTCCACGGCCGGGCCGGACAACAGGCCGTGGGTGGCGACGAGCGTCACGGACTTCGCGCCGGCGTTGTTCAGCGTGCGCACGGCCTCGCAGATGGTGCCGGCGGTGTCGATCATGTCGTCGACGACCACGCAGTCGCGTCCCTTCACGTCACCGATGATGCCGTGTGCTCGGCATGGTTCGGGCGCGTGGTGTCGCGGGTCTTGTGGATGAAGGCGAGCGGCAGTCCGCCGAGCTTGGCGGCCCACTGTTCGGAAACCTTGATGCGGCCGGCGTCCGGGGACACGATGGTGGTGTTCTCCAGCGGCATGCTGTTGCGCACGTAGTCAAGCAGGATCGGCATGGCGGTGAGATGGTCGACCGGGCCGTCGAAGAAGCCCTGCTCCTGGGCTGCGTGCAGGTCGACCGTCATGATGCGGTCTGCGCCGGCGGAGCGGAACAGGTCGAACATGAGGCGTGCGGTGATGGGCTCGCGGCCTGATGCTTCTTGTCCTGACGGGAGTAGCCGAGGAATGGCGCGACCACGGTGATGGAACGTGCGGAGGCGCGCTTCATGGCGTCCACCATGATGAGCTGCTCCATGATCCACTTGTTGATCGGCTCGGTATGGGCCTGCATCACGAAGGCGTCGGCGCCACGGACGGGCTCGGTGTAGCGCACGTACATCTCGCCGTTGGCGAAATCGTATGCGGTGGTCTCAAGTACGTCGGTTCCCAGGTATTTTGCGGTTTCCTGAGCCTGCTCGGGGTACGCGCGACCCGTCACCAGAGCCAGTTTCTTATCCGGAGTGCCTTCGAGAATCGCCGACATGCTTGCCTTCCCAATTGTTCGGTGCGTGAAATTAAGCCAAACTCCAATATAACAACGTGGGTGCCCACGCCACGCGGCTTCTGTGGAAGCGCCTCCCCGTTCCGTCTACTCGGCGTCGGCGAAGGCCTCACGAATCTGCGCCGCGGTGCCGTAGGATGCCTGCGCGCCATATCCAGTGGCCGCGTAGGCCGACACATACGAGGCGAGTTCCGCGGACTGCGACAACGTCATGCCGGAGGCCAGGCCGGCCAGCACGGTACCCATGAACGAATCGCCGCAACCGGTGGTGTCTACTGCCTTGACCCGCACCGGAGCGATGCGCTGGATGCGATGCTCCGGATCGTCCGCCGTGCCATCAAGCACTACGGAGCCGTCGCCGCCGAGCGTCACAATCGCCTGTTCAAACCCGAATCCGCGCAACTTATCGAACGCGTGACGCCAGTCGAACGCGTCCCAATCATCATCCTCCGGTTCCGCGATGCCGAGCAGCTGCGCCATCTCATGCTCGTTGACGAGCAGGATGTCGGAGGCCTCGACCAGCTCCACCGGCAGGGAGGGGGTGAACGGCGAGTCGTTGAGCAGCACCTTCACGCCCGCCTCGTGGCACATGCGCGCGGCCGCGGTGACGGTCTCGATCGGGCTTTCCAAGCATAGGCCAAGCACGGAAGACCGTACCAGCGCCTCACGCACGGATTCCACATAGTCCACAGTGACCTGCGCGTTCGATCCCGGAGAGTAGACGATGGTGTTTTCGCCAGTTGCGTCCACGGTGATCACGGTTGTACCGGATGCTCCAAGCACGCGGCGAACATGCGTGGTGTTCACACCAGCTTCACCTAGGGCGCCCAGCAGGAAGTCGGCGTTGGAATCGGAGCCTACCGCGCCGAACATTTGCACGGTTGCGCCGATGCGCGCTGCGGCGGCCGCCTGGTTGCCGGATTTACCGCCTGGCAGCAGCTGCAGCGGACCGCCGGTGATGGTCTCCCCCGGCCCTGGCAGACGCTGTGCGGTGACGGTGTAATCCGCATTCATCGAGCCGATTACGGACACTGTGCCGTGGATGCGGTCCAATGCAGAGAGAACTTCAGTCGCACTCATCTTTGACTTCCTTACATTAATTAAATAAAAAGGAGATTTGCGGAATATTGTTTTTCAGTATTCGCAATTATCGCAAATCTCCATTGTTTATATTGAGGATGTTATGTGCGATTATTTAGCCGATTCCTCGGTTTCCAACGCATGGTTGCCTTCGTAGATCTTTTTCTTGAAGACGAAAAACACGATCAGACCAAGCAGTGCGGTACCGGCGGCGATCAGCAGCAGGTTGGAATAGTTGGCGGCGTCACCGGTAGCACCGGTGACGGAACTGCCTGCGAGGGCGTTGGAGCCGAGCAGGCTGCCGATGATGGCAATGCCGATGGACGGAGATACGTTCATAGCCAGATCGTTCATGCCGACGCCACGGCCGGATTCGTCCTTTTCAATGGTGCCCAGCACGGTGGAGACCACCGGGGAGTACATGAGGCCGCAGCCTGCGTAGAACACGCATGCGCACAGGGTCAGCACCACAAAACCGGAGTTCACGCAGAATGCCGCGCCGGTCCATCCCAGGAACATGAGGGTGCCTGCGGTCACGATGCCGGCCTTGATGCCGATCTTGCGGATGATCATGCCGGAGCAGGTGCCCACCACAGCGGCGACCACGAAGGCCCACACGATGTGCAGGGAAACCTGGGTGGTGGTCATGCCGTAGATGTTGGTACCAATGGCATTGAAGATCGGGCTCAGTGCGTAGTTCACGAAGTAGAACACGAGGATCAGACAGATGGCGCGCAGCCAACGGGTGTTCTTGAAGAACGCCGGGGTGATGAACGGGTTGGAGGCCTTGTTGATGTAGAAGGCGAATGCCACGAACAGCAGCAGGGAGACCACGAGCATCCACCAGGACATGTAGGAGAAGAACAGGGTCAGGAACGCGGTGGCGAAGCCGAAGATCACGAAGCCGAACGCGTCGACCTTCTGGCCGTTGCCGCTCTTGGACGGGAGGGTCTTGAGCAGGATCGGCAGGAACAGGATGGTGACGGACGGGATCAGGAACAGGAACTGCCATGCGATGGAGCTGAGCATGCCGGCCGCGAACACGCCGATGGATGCGGAAAGCTGGTATGCGGCGGTGAACAGACCGAAGAAGATGACCTCAAATCGTTACGCAGGTACTTGGTGGCCACCACCAGGAAGGCGGAGCCTGCCACCTGCTCGCCTGCGGTCTGCAGCACTCGAGCGATGATCACGGTCCACAGGTTCGCGGCGAAGAAATAGTTGGCCACGAAACCGAAGATGGAGCCGATGAACAGGGTCACGAGGCCGAAGGTGACGAGCTTCTTCAGGGAGACGAAGTCACCGAGGGATCCATAGATGAAGCACACGATGCCGAGCACGATGCTGGGGAACGCGGTGATGAGGGACGCCTGCGCCGGCGCGCCGACGTCGGCGCCGACCTGCTGGAACACGAGGTTGAATCCCTGCAGGCACAGGGTGCCGAGCACGAAGGTGATCAGCAGCGGAATAAGGGCGCGGACGGCCATCTTGTTGCTGGTCACCGGATCGTCGAACGGGTCGACGGGGGCTTGCGATGGTGCGGTGTTGACTGCCGTTGCGGCTGCGTTGCTGGTAGACATGTCAGTTCTTCTTTCGCTTCTTCGCTTGGTTTTTGTGATGTTGTGTTGCGATTATTTCGATGGTGATTCCGTGGTGAGGGTTGCGCGGGAAACGCTCCGTGGAACGTTTTCCGCGCGAGCCGTCGTTCACTGCGCTTTTGCGGCGAGGCCGGAGATGCGGGTCATGAATTCGTTGAGGAACCTCGGCACGTCCACGCCGACGGCGACCTTCATGGTCTTGACCGGGTCGTTGAGGCGGGTTTCGTCGCCGATGGTGCGTCCGCGGGTCGGGCCGTCCACATCGACCTCATGTTGATGTCAAGGGTGGTGACGAGGGTCGGGTCCACCGCCACGCCGACGGCGAGCGGATCATGCAGACCGCAGCCGCCCAGGTGCGGGGACGTAGTCTCGTAGGCCTTGATGTAGAAGTCGGTCATGTCGGCCAGGAACTTGCCGGCCTTGGTGCCGAGATCGCGCCCACTGCTGAGTTTCCTTGTAGGTGAGCAGGGTCTGCAGGGTCACGTCGAGGCCGATCATAGTGGTCGGAGCGCCGGAACGGAACAGGTAGTCGGCGGCTTCCGGATCCTGCGAAATGTTGGCTTCCATGCAGGCGTTGCAGTTACCGGGCACGGTCAGTGCGCCACCCATGAGCACGATCTGGCCGATTTCGTCTTTGATTTCCGGAGCCTTCTTCAGTGCGGCTTCGATGTTGGTCATCGGGCCGGTCGGCACGTAGACGAGATCCTTGCCATAGGTCTTCACTGCGTCGATGATGAAGTCTACCGCGGATTCAGTTTCGACGGAGCGGTTGGAATCAGGGATTTCCACGTCGCCGATGCCGTTGTCGCCGTGGATGAACGCGGAGATTGGCAGTACTTCGAAATGGTCGGTGGTGCTGGAGTGCGGCAAACCCTGATACACCTTGACTTCCGGGTGGCCGAGCAGGTCGGTCACGGCCAGTGCGTTGCGCACACCCTGCTCGACGAGCACATTGCCGTAGGTACCGGTGATGCCGATCAGTTCAATCTCCGGGCTTCCCAGAGCATACGAAATGGCAAGCGCGTCATCAACGCCGGTATCAAGATCAAGAATCATCTTTTTCATGTGTGTGCCTTTCCTCTTTGACGGGCCTGACGACGGTCCGCCACCATACGGGTGCGTCGTCAGTTATGTATCGAACACTTTCTCATTTATGTTGTGTGTTGACAAGATTTATGATAAAGCGTTTTATCAGGAACGCAAATTCGGCACTACCATACGGCGTGTTGCTTTTATTTCCAGCAATTTAACCGTATAAGAAACTCCGACGACACTTTAATCAAGATTTATCAGCGCCACCCGTCTCATCATGATCCGCAGGTATCTAAAAATCCTCAATCCTACGCGCAGGCGGCCTGCACCAGTTTCGGCGTAAGCACTTCAACCTGCGGATTAGAAAGCCACGGGCGAGCATCCCCTGATTCCGTACCGGACTTGGCACGAACCGCAACATCAATCCGCTCACGCAACATACCCCAACAGGCGGCGGCCAAATCAGCCACGCTCTGCTCAACGGTGGTCATACGCCAACCAAGACCGAATCGTTTGAGAATATTGTCGTAACCAATCACCTGCATATCCTCAGTAACGCGCAACCCACGTTCCGCCATACGCTGACGGAAACCAAGCGCCATCACATCATTGCAGCAGAACACGGCCGTCGCACCGCCATCAATAATCTGATCCGCAGCATGATAGCCACTACCGAAACGGTAATCCCCCTCAACGCATAGCGACGAATCAAAACACTCCCCCGCCTGCTCGACGGCATCCACAAACCCACGACGACGCTCCGCAGCACTCGACTCCGCAGTATCGCCAGTCACAATGCCAATACGAGTATGACCACCCTCCAACAGATAACGGGCAGCCAAACGACCACCAAGATAATTGTCAAAACCAACGGCATCGCACCAACCGCACTGCGTCAAACGATCAATCAACACCACAGGGCACGACACAAGCGCCACATCCTCACGCAACCGCTCAGCAGCATCGCCAGCGCAGGACTCGCGCGCCGGAATCAGCATCACACCGTCCACCCCACGAGCCGGAAGGCGCTGCAACAACTCATGCTCGGTAACACGCGAATCATCGGAATTGGCCACAATCAGCGAATACCCCTGCGCGGCGCACTCATCCTCCACGCACTTGGCAAGCGCCGCGAAAAACAAGTTCTCAATATCAGGCACGATCAGCGCAACCAGCTGGGACTGCTTGGTCACCAAGCTTCGCGCGCTCTGATTCGGCACGTAATTCAGTTTCTTTGCCGCGTCGGCAATGGCCTTGCGCTTCTCCTCGGACACGCGAGCCGGTCGATTATTCAACACCAGCGAAACCGTCGTCACAGACACCCCCGCGGCAGCGGCCACATCCTTCAGTGTCGCACGATACGCCATCAAACCCCCTTAAAACGTTTCTCCCTCCAGCATAAATGCCATGCGATCCTGACGCGCCCAGCATCGCAATCACAAACAAATTCCTTTCACAGCAAAATAATCCGCATTATTTCCAGCGGTAAATCGTTTCTCGGAAGTGTTTTTTGTATACTCGCAACGTTTTGTCTGAAATGAGAGCCACACGAGAAGAGAGGAACCACCATGCAGCCAACCATGCAGAAAAACAATGTGAAACAGCGCAAGACCATCGCCATCATCGCCATGATCGCAGTAGCTGCCATCGCGCTCGCAGCCGTCGCCATCATCGCAGTCTCCAACAAGCGCGAAATGACACAAGCCGCCAGCGACACCTGCGCGTTGAATGCGAAGGCGCTCGCCACGCATCAGGAGAGCTTTGAAGAAGCGCAACAAGAAGCTGAAGAAGCAGCGAAACTCACCGTGAATGACGTGGCGGACGGCACCACGCTCGAAACCCTGAAGGATGCGATCACACTGGCCAAAGCCGTGGAAAGCGCGCCAGCATGCCCCGCAAGCGGCAATGCCAGCGACTTCACCAAAGCGACGGACGACATTCGCAAATACGCCGACAACCTGCGCAACATCACCAACGAACTCGACGCGGCCGCCAAGTCGGTGGTCGCCAGCCAAGAACTCAGACTCGAGTCCGCCGAGTAAGTCAGGTAAGCCGCCCCGACGGTTAGCGCCGACGTCAGCGCCAAACCCTACGTTTAACGGGGCCAAAGTCATCCAAGTCTGCAACTTCGCCCCCATTACAAGCATTTTCGCACCACATCGGGCTTATATATGGCAGATTCGACAGGTCGCCCGGAGACATTTCGCTTATATATGGCAGGTCATTCCGGAAAGACCGCAGTTAGAGGGTACAAAATTACCCCCTAACTAGCTTGTTTCAAAAACAGACTGCCATACATAGGCGAGATGCCTCCGTACAAACCCCAAAATCTGCCATACATAAGCGAGATATGCCCATGAATTACGCATCTATGCTGTGCAGGCGCGACCTCGCGTCGCTTAGAGGCTTGACAACACCTTCCATTTGACAAAAGTTATCAGTTGCCACGCACCAGGAGACGCAATAGGGGCCGCACCTTCGAGGTGCGGCCGTTTTTCATCCTTCACCAAACCTGGATCTGCAACTAAGGCTAGCGAACAAAATGTACGCCAAACCACACATCCATTCCCCGGCGAGGTTGACTCGCCTGCAACGCGTCTCCTCGATCACCGCTTACCGAACTTCAATTGTCCGGCTTGCGCCACACGAACCGAATTCTTACTGGCCTTGGGCGCGGTAGCGGGCTTCGGTGGCGGCTTTGGCGGGCTCCCACCAGGCGCGGTTGGCAGCATACCAAGCGATGGTCGCCTGCAAACCGGCTTCGAAATCGGTATGCACGGGCCGCCAGCCGAGTTCGGTACGCAGCTTATTGGAATCGATCGCGTAACGTCGATCATGCCCAGGACGGTCACGCACCCAGTCGAATGCGTCCTCCGCACACCCCATAAGCCGCAGAATCATACGCATTACGGCAATGTTGCTCATTTCGCCGTCCGCGCCGATCAGATACGTTTCGCCGATGCGACCGCGCGTCAGAATCGCCCATACCGCCGAAGAGTGGTCTTCCGTATGAATCCAGTCGCGCACGTTCTCGCCGGTGCCGTACAGTTTCGGCCGCGCGCCTTCCAGAATGGATGTGATCTGTCGTTGGAATGAATTTTTCCACATGCTGGTATGGCCCGTAATTATTGGAACAGTTGGAAATGGTGGCGCGCAGGCCGTATGTGCGCGTCCACGCGCGCACCAGATGGTCGGACGCGGCTTTCGACGCGCTGTACGGGCTTGACGGGCGGTACGGCGAGTTTTCGTCGAATCGCGCCGGATCGTCCAACGCCAGGTCGCCGTATACTTCGTCGGTGCTGATGTGGTGGAATCGCACGTCGTATTTACGCGCGGCCTCCAACAGCCGCATCGTGCCCTCCACGTTCGTGCGGATGAACGGTTCCGGGTCGAAGATGGAATTGTCGTTATGTGATTCCGCCGCAAAATGCACGATGGCGTCGCAGCCGGGCACGATGCGTTCCAGCAGCGACGCATCGCAGATATCGCCGATGACAAGTTCGACTTGCGATTGCGGCAGCCCGTCGATGTTCGCCGGATTGCCGCATACGTCAGCTTGTCAAGCACGGTGATGTGCACGTCCGGATGATTGCGCGCCACGTACCGCACGAAATTCGCGCCGATGAACCCGCATCCGCCGGTCACGATGATGTTGCGCGGCTTGAAAATCTCACTACTCACGATTTCAGGGTACCGGCAGGGTTGCATAGTTCATGGAGCAATTTCACGCCTGCTTTATATATGGCAGATTTGCGGCCATTTTCGCCCCCCACCGCTGAACTTAGACCCACAACTAGGGTCATAAGACCAAAATGTCCGACCGACTCTCATAGTCATTTCTTGACAAAATTGGCTACTGCAACACGTTATTTCCCAATTGCCACTTGCCGAATATCAATTATCAAGCTATGTCGCGCTCCGGATTCTTACTGACCTTGGGTACAGTAGCGGGTTTTGGTGGCTCAGACGGAGCCGCCCCACAGACTCACTTACACCTACACAAGGTTTTCAATGCGCATGGTGGGCTGCATAAGACAAACAAGGACCATGTCCGTGATTTTATCCAGAGTCTCCTCATCCAGCTCTCCGACGACGCTGCCGTATCGCGCCTCGAGGTCAAGCGATTTAAGCTGCTCGATTTCCGCCCACCCATGAATTGCCAGACCATCTTCGGTCGGAATCACACCAACATTGACGTGCAAAGGATATTCCCTACTGCTGGTTATCGGCACGACCATGGTGAGATTATTGAAACGGTTGTAAGCATCATTACTAACAACCACCACAGGTCGACGTTTCCCTTGTTCATGGCCAGCCGACGGATCCAAATTCACCCACACCACGTCACCATAGTGATAGTCCTTCACAAAAGTTCCCTTCCGATTTGATTAGCAAATCCGTCTTCCTGCGGCTGAGGCCCCCTGTAGCCCGCAAACATCGCTTCAAAATCTGGAATCGTAATGATCCTCGCACGCTTGGGGGTTAAAACAATACGCCCCTCTCGTACCTGCACATCAAGCTGGTCTCCCACTTTGATTCCGGCATCCTCCACAACGTCGCGATTCAGCCGAACGCCTTGGCCGTTTCCCCATCTGACTAGTGTTGCAGAGCTCACTTCGGCACCTCCTTAATTTAAGACAACTTTATATACATTGTATACACAAAGTCCGCTGCGGGCAAACGCGCAGAACAAGGCATCCATCCGCCCGCAAACGAGATAGTTGAATAAGTATTTTTCAGCACATTCCACCCAAGCCCAGACAATCGGGGCCTCACACCACATCGGGCTTATATATGGCAGATTCGGAAGGCTGACCGGAGGCATCTCGCTTATACATGGCAGGTCATTGATATGGCCTGATTTTTGTTCCGCCCTTATAGTGAGGCGGCTTGCGCCGCTTGGTTTGCATAATACTCAATTTCGACCTGTTCCGGTGTCCTGTAGCCCAATGACTGGTGAAGCCGCTTTGGATTGGCAGCGGCACGAATACGACGAAATCGATGCTTTCGCGCTCTACGAGTCCGACACGATTGACACTGAAGCACTCCTCGCCAAGCTGCTCCCTACGTCAACGACATCGAGGATTGATTCGTTCGGCATCCGATTCACGCCTAGCGTGCCAACACCTCAATAGTCCCTTGCCCAGACTTAATATAAATCAACAGTCGCTTCCCCGATTCGAGCGCCACTAACGCAAACAGCGGCGCATAAGGGAAGAAATACCGGAATTGCATGCCGTCAACCCCGATCAGCCCATCAGCATCATATTGCAGCCACAGCGCAAGGTAAATCAGCAAAATATCGCCAATACAAACCACCACAATCAGCCATGCATACGGCAAGGGAAGCGCGTCACACCCGTCTTCGCGCCCATCAACCCGACCGGTTATATGCGTGCTCCGGTTTTTGATAGAAATATTCAGCATACTAGACACGACCAACACAATTACAGTAAGCGCAATCGCCAACCAGCACACAGCGATGACAAAGCTGTCTTTCTTATTATTCATATTCGCCTGAGCATGTGTTATCGCCCATGCGATGTTTTTCACCGCATCCGCCATAGCAGCAGAATCTGTTAGCAACGCATGTTTACGCTCAGCCATCTGTTCATATGAGACCAGCATCGGACAGTTCGTATACCAACTATTGACACCCAACCAAAATACAACCCAAACACCGGACAAGACCACTCCACCAATAATCGGAACGGTATGGTCAGTATTGAAATGAAGACCACGCCCCACACCAGCACGATCAAACATTATCGGAATAGTAGCAACGCTAACGGCATATACACAAATTTGCACATCGCTAGAATCACACTCACCACCGCAATCGTCGTGGCACCTTACCGCGAGCGTTCACCTATAATCTGTCCGAATAATAAGCATCCGAACAAAATCACAACAGCCTGGGTAAGAGAATCAGCGGAAATAGAAAAAGAAGCAAGTTTAACCATCTGCGGCACACAGAGTAGCAGTCCAATTGGAATACGCCATCTCGGCAATGCGCAGATTGCACAATACATGAGCAGCACATAGACAGCCAACATGCATGATTCCGCCAAACGGTATGTCATTTCGGTTCCAAGACTCAGCACACGTCCAATTGCAAAACCCACTAATTGCGGCGCATATACGATCGGCGAATTCGTTGCCGTGTTGTTAAACGGCAAGTCGGCTGTTGCCGATGTTCCGTTGCCGATAACAGACTCAGGAAGCACAACTGACGGATCGTAGCCGTCATATTGGTCTAACGAATACTGCATCCAGCTGCGATCAACCGCGCCGCCAACTACACCACGGTCAGTATTGTGCAACATGCTTCGTGACGTAACCGGCCGCGCGACTATGTCCCCGTTTAGTATCGAGTCGATACGATAGACGTGAGCCCAAACATCCGGTACATGACCGGGCTTAGTGACCGCCATAAAAACAGTCCCTCAGACAGAACGCACAGCGCCACCAATAGCGGCATCCAGTGGAACAGATTCCTTCCCCTCGTACTGCAATTATCACATGCACAAAGACATCATTATCTGATTTTCAGTTCATTTCGCGGACGTCTTTAAGACATTCCCGGATTCAATTTGTAAGTGCAACGCCCGTCTTCGTGTTGGTTGCCTTTGATTGTAGCCTGGCCATCTCCTCGTCCCATACCTCGTTGGGCGTTTTGTATTCGAGGAGTTTCATGGGGATGTCGTTGCCCCCGACGATCGCGTCGAGCTCGTCCTGCGTGAGATCCTCGAAACTGGATTGGCAACGGTGTGTTGGACAGTTCCTTAGAGGACGAGTCCCTGTTCGGTGAATTCCTTCGGACTCCGGTATCCAAGGGTGGAGTGGAGCCGCTGGTTGTTGAACCACCACACGTAGTCGTTGAGGTCATGCCTCAGCTGCTCGATCGTGGTAACTCAGCCAGATTATAGCAGTTACGCTATACTAGATGCATGAGCATGATCGAAGAGCTGAAGCAGCGGCGGCTCGAACTTGGGTTGAGCCAAGGCCAGGTGGCGGCGATGATGGGCACCACCCAGTCGGCTCTTTCGCGCGCGGAACGAGGCGGCAATCCAACGCAGGATTTTCTGCAACGGTATGATGACGCGCTGCGCTCGCATGCAAAGGAAACAGGCAGTGCCAGCGTTGTTGAGATCGTCACTATAAGGCTCATTGTCGGCAGCATCGCACGGCAATACGGCTTGTCGGAAGTCTACGTGTATGGTTCCGTGGCTCGGGGCGAGGCGAATGACGATTCGGATGTCGATTTGTTGTACCGGACCGAGCCGGGCGCCCATCTCAATATGATGCGCCGGGAGGCGTTGCAGGACGAGCTGGAACGTGCATTCGGCCGGGAGGTTTCGCTCACTTCGTTGGATTCGCTGCAACGTAGGGCGCAAACCAGCCGCGCGAGCCGTCGGTTTTACGAACACATCCAGCCGGACATGGTTAGGGTGGCCTGATGGCACGCAGCAACCACACCGATCAGCGTTTCCGCGACGAGACAAATCTCATCCGTCTCGTCGAGCATCTGCAACGAGCGCATGATGATGCTTCCGCAGTTGGTTCCGCCGAAGCACTCGAAGAAGACTACATGCGATTCAATTCCGTTGCGATGGATGTGGTGCAGGCGCAGGAATCGGCACGCCGCCTTTCCGACGAATTTCATGAAACCGTTCCACAGCTTCCATGGAACGAACTGCGTGCATTGCGCAACATCATCGTGCATGAATACGACGGCATAGACGCTTTCGCGCTCTACGAATCCGCCACAACCGACGCCGAAGCACTCCTCACCAAGCTGCGCCCCTACATCGCCACCATCGAGGATTGACCGACAGCCTCTGATGCGACGTACCAAATACAACAAATTCGAATAGCGCCATATATTCTGCGTGTCACATTAGCCAAACACACAAAATCACGTTTACCGTCCAGACATCTCACAGCTACCTTCAAGACACTCAATCGTCCATACGCGGGAGCTAGTATGTGTGTTGGTTTTATGCGCCCGTAATCCCCCGTTTTCAGGAGCTTTCAAAGGAAGCAACGATGCAACACGTGCAGTCCGCAGCCCACGATTCTGCGCCTTCATACGTTAGGCATGAAAGGCAGCCTCTTGCCGCAGGCACGTACCATCCCCTAGCTAAAAGCAACGAAACGCTCTCCCCCGTCGACTTCAAGGCACGCCGTCGCGCGGCACTGTACACACACAAGACCGCGCTTTGCGCAGCACCATCCCGTAAGAGTATTTTCACGTCGGCCGCTCCAGCTTTGTCGCCGCATGTTTCTACGGATGTTCTTACAACTACGCACGCACAAGGCAATATCGTTCCCGCCGATTCCGTGTCGTCCAACAACGAGCCCGCGCCGCAAGCACACACCTCCAAAACGCCCTCTACAGCATTGGCGACCATAGGGCATGGTTTTGTACGAGCAGGACAGGCCACCGCCAAAGCAGCCAAAACCACCACACGTACCATCCGCACCGCCGCCACCAAAGTACGCGCCGCTTGGCGCACGTTCACCAGCTTCAAAGCCGTCCAACTCATCGTCAAATTCTTCAAGAGCGCGCACGCCTTGTGGAAGAAGCGTCATCGTTTTTCCTATTCCTTCTACGCCATCATCATCACCGCACTTTCCGCATTCGAAGTCATTTTTATTCAATGGGGCATGTATTCCGAACCGGAGTATGAAAAAGGCGAGGAAATCGACAAAACCACAAGAATACTTGACAGCGTTGCCGGCCAGACAACAAAATTCGTGGCACAAATGTGGCTTGAGCAGAAAAATCTTGTTCTGCTCAATTTTATTATTCTGATTGCTGTCTATTTGACGCTTATTTTTGTATTAAATAGGTTCTGGGTTTCCACTGCGATTTTCGGCGCAGTAATGACCACATACGCCGTGGCGAATCATATCAAAATGGTGACGCGAAATGAACCAGTGCTACCCGCAGATTTGAATTTCATTACCGGCGGTAATACCGGCGAACTAACTTCATTCATTCCAAAATCAAGCCAAGGCTTAGTCAGCAGTGCGGTGACAGGCGTTACCTGGTTAGTAATCATCTGCATCATCATGCAGTTCATCGATGGCCGCAATGGAGTCATACATTGCTCATGGCGCCATCCTTTCGCCAGTGTCAAGAATTTTACAGGCACCCTCACTCGCATCGCAGCGGCGGTATGGTAGTGTCGCTTTATGTTTCTCCTTTGTATGGGGATTGCGGCAATGACGGGTATTGGTCCACTCAGTCGCTCAAAGTATGGGTGACAGCCCACAAATCTGGAATGGTCTCGCCGATTCCACCAGCAATGGCCCTGTTGTGAATTTCCTTCGCCTGGCACATACGAAAACCATGGATAAGCCAGAAGGCTATTCACAGGAAACCATGCAAGCAATCGCAAAGAAATATGCGAAACAGGCGCAACAAATCAATAAGACCCGTAATACCAATATGACCGACAACACGGTCATCATGATGCTTTCCGAGACTTTCTCCGACCCAACCCGCGTCCCCGGCGTCAGTTTCTCCGAAGATCCGATACCGAACATCCGTCAGATCAAGACGCAAACCACTTCCGGACTCATGCTTTCACCGGGATACGGCGGAGGCACCGCGAATATTGAATATCAGGCGTTGACGGGCCTTTCCATGGCGAATTACAGCCCGACGCTGTCCATCGCCTATCAGCAGCTCGTACCTTCGCTTAAGTGGGCGCCAACGATCAACCAAGCTTGGAATGCAGCCAATGGCAGCAAAAAAGCTTCCATAGCATTGCATGCCTTCAACCGCAATATGTATTTCCGAGATCTGAATTACAAGAAGTTCCAGTTTTCGCAGTTCTTCGCAACGGACGGTAAACCGCAGCTTACTGGTCTTCACGCAATTGATTCCGCTTGGTATGTCTCAGATGAGTCCTTTTATTCGGAGGTATTGAAAAAAGTCACGGACTCCAACGAGAACAGATTCTATCAAGTCGTCACCATGCAAAACCACATGCCATACGAAGACCTCTACCAAAACAACGAATTCAAAGAAATGGATGCATCGAATCTTCCAGCAGATGAAAAACTAAATCTGGATACCTATACCAAGGGACTGAACTACACGGATCAGTCCACATTCGTTTTTTTGAGCCAGCTTAATGAGATTAACCGCCCAATTACCGTGCTGTTCTACGGCGACCATTTGCCAGGCTTTTATTCCACCGCATATTCCGATAAAAAGAACATCCTCGGATTGCATGAGACTGACTATTTCATTTGGTCCAACCAAGCATCACGCTCGGCTAACACAAAGCTTGACGCTGTTTCCAGCGACTACACATCATCAAACTATTTCTCCGCTCAGCTCGCCGAACATCTTAATGCAAAAGTCAGTCCGTATCTTGCGTTTCTTACCGAAATGCATCAGGCAATTCCGGCAATGTCCGTGCCGGATTCTTCAGGCAGCAGCAGCGCTCCGACCTATCTGGACGCGAACGGCAATCTCATCAAGAAAAAGAATCTCTCGAAGCAGGCCAAGCAATTACTCCATGACTATCAGCTCATTCAATATGACATGAGTATCGGCAAGAATTACCTGAAAGACACCGGCTTTGTCGATCTGCCGGAGTGACTCGTCTACAATAGGTTAGGATTACGGCAGAAACGGGAAAGGCAGTTTGGTTATGAAGATTGCGGTTGCAGGAACCGGCTATGTTGGATTGTCCGTCGCGTTGCTGCTTTCCCAACATAATGAGGTGCATGCGCTCGACATCATTCCGGCGAAGGTCGCGTTGCTGAACAACGGCAAGAGTCCTATCGTCGATCCGGTAATCACCGATTTCCTGATGGGGAACGCATCTGGCGAGCGTCCGCTCGATTTCCACGCCACCATCGACGCGCAGGAAGCGTACACGGATGCCGATTTCGCTGTAATCGCCACGCCGACGAATTACGACGAGAAGAAGAATTATTTCGATACTTCTAGCGTCGAAACTGCGATTGAGGCAGTCCGCCAGTATTCGCCACACGCCTGGATTGTCATCAAATCGACGATTCCCGTTGGCTACACGCAGCAATTGCGCAAAACCCTCAATGACAATCACATCCTCTTCTCCCCCGAATTCCTGCGTGAAGGACATGCGCTGTATGACAATCTGCATCCAAGCCGTATTGTGGTGGGTGCTCCGCAGGACGATGCTGAATCCGCCAAGGCTGCACGTCAGTTTGCGCATCTGCTTGCCGAGGGAGCAGACCCAGTTGAAGCCACCCGCGCCAATCATGATGGCAGTACCGGCATTCCCACGCTGGTGGTCGGCACCACCGAGGCTGAGGCCATCAAACTGTTCGCCAACACCTATCTAGCGCTTCGTGTGGCATATTTCAACGAATTGGACACCTATGCGGAAAGCCGCGGATTGAATACCCGTGAAATCATCGACGGCGTATGTCTTGACCCACGCATCGGCGATGGCTACAACAATCCCAGCTTCGGCTATGGCGGCTATTGCCTGCCGAAGGACACCAAGCAGCTGCTTGCCAACTACAATCAGGTGCCGCAGAACCTTATCGAAGCCATTGTGGACGCGAACCGCACACGCAAAGAATTCGTGGCTTCCGAAGTGATGGAACGCATCAAGGACGTTCAGGACCCTGTTGTCGGCATCTACCGGCTGACCATGAAGTCCGGTTCCGACAATTTCCGTCAATCCGCCATCCAGGACGTGATGAAGCAGTTCAAAGCCAATGGCATTCCCGTGCTCATCTACGAACCCACGTTGGACAAGCCCGACTTCCAAGGCAGCGAAGTCACCCATGACCTTGCCGGTTTCAAGACCCGCGCATCCGTGATCGTCGCCAACCGTTGGAACAGCGACCTTGCCGACGCGGACGCCAAGGTCTACACCCGCGACCTATTCCGCAGGGACTGATTTCCCACTATAACGATTATGGGGTTTGTCCGAATGGATTTCATCCGGACAAACCCCATGTTTTTACCGTTTGCCCTGCACCTTGCGCGCCATCACCTTCATTAGTTCGCGCTGCTTGGAACCGGTCGGGGCCAGCACGTCCACATACTTGCGGATGGGGCTGTCCTCAGCAATCGCGCGCTCATGATGTTCCGGCGGAGCGGGACGCTCCACACCGCTCATCGCGGCGACCATCTGCGCCACGAACGGCGTCTCCTGCGCATAGCTCCAGTACAGCGAAGCGAAATCGCACCACGGATTCTTCCACGGCTTGTCAAAGCCGGCATAATGCACGATCTTCGGCGCCTTGCGTGATGCCATGTATGCCTGATACACGTTCGCCGGAGCGAAATCGAACACGCCATTGACACGACCGGCGCAATTGTGCATCACATTCCACGAGTAGTCCAGATACGTGACCTGTCCTTCACATTCCACGTTGAGAATGTCCTGGTCGTTGTAGATATATCCCGGCTTGGAGGCGATTCCCAACCATTCGTGCACCGTATGGATCTCGCGCATGCGCTCGAGGTTCATCACCAGCACGCCAGCCTGGAAGTAGCCGTATGCGTCGCGCATATGCAGCTGCTTACGCACGTATTGCGCGCGCTCGCCGTTCTTCATATTGAGATTGCCGATGAATCGATATCCGGCACTGCGCCAATCGCATGGTCGCCGAGTTCGGTGTCGAACAATTCGGCGATGTCACCGTTGACCACCAGATCGCAATCCATATACAGCAGCTTCGAATAGAACGGCAGCGCTTCCTGGATGATGAAGCGGTAGTAGGTTTCGATGCTGATATGCGCGTTGCTGGTGGTGAGGTTGAAACCGGCCAGATAACGGCTCACGTCGAAGAAACGCAGCACGGCATTCGGGAACTTCGCAAAGAACTGCCGCATGTAGCGTTTGCTCTCGTCGGTGATGTCGCGTTCCAACACGATCACGTCATACGTGCGATTCGTGGAAGCGTTCTTCAGCATCGAATAGATGGTGGTGGTGAGCATCGGCACGTAGTTGTTGTCCGCGGCGAACACCACCGGCACCACGTTCTTGTATCCGGCATCAAGCGGCTTGAGAACGGTGGCCGGTTCCGGATGCAGGAAATGCACGCACTGCAGTCGCTTGACCTTCCAATGCGCGCCGGTGCGCTGCTTGTGCGCAATGAAGATGTTGAGCAGCCGTTCCGAAAGATGCCCCACCGTACGTGTAGTCTGCACGTCCATCTTGCTGAAATCCGTAGCGGCGGCGAACTCATTGAGCAGCGGGAACAGCCATTCGTTGTATTCGAAGAAGATGTCCTTCCTCATGATGAACATGTTGCAGAATGCCGCGGTTCTCCCATTGAGCACGGCATCGGCGTCCACCTTGTAGTCGGGATGGCGCGCGCACAGAATGTCATACATGTGGCGCAGGTCCTTCAAACGCAGGTGCTCGTCGGCATCCCAGTGCTGCTTGAGATTTGAGAATCCGCCAATACGGCGAACGTCATTCAACGGCGTGGTGATGACGTCCCAACCTTCCACGGCACGAGCGATCGCATCATCGTTGATACCGTATTCGGCGAGCGCGTGATTATCGATATACGAATCGATAATCTCTCCGTAATCGTTCTCCTTGTGCGGAGTATCAGTGAAATCGAAATACCTGCGGTAGTGGCAGAAGCCGTAGTAATCGGCGTCCTCGTTTTTCCATGCCCAATATTGTGCGGTCAGCTCGCAATACCGCGGGTTTTTCGCGGAAATGTTCTCACCCTCATCGTCATGCAAGGTGTTCGTGAAACGGGGCACGGCGTTCGCCGCGCCCACCTGCACCGGAATAATGCTGTTCCCTTGGGGGAATGTGGCCTGCTTATGTGCCGAAACGAAGATCTTGATATTCGGATGGTGCTGTTCCGCTGTGAGAACCATGTGAGATATTCCGCCTTACTAAGACAAACGTCCTTTCCTCAATAGAATATATGAGAGTACTGCCGAAGAGGGACGCTCTATGAACTTTGCGCCCAAATACTTCGCACGAGTAGGATAGGACGTTTGTGAAACACTTTTTCGAAAGCCTCAGGAAGAGGTACCACTATGCGATGGTGGTTTTCAAGGAACTGGTGAAGACCGATTTCCAGCTGCGTTATCAGGGATCGTTCCTTGGCATGGTGTGGTCTGTGCTGAAGCCGCTGATGCTGTTCGCCGTGATGTACGTGGTGTTCGTGAAATTCCTGAAGTTCTCCGACGGCACCCCGACCTTCCCGATTTCGCTGCTGTGCGGTACCTGCCTGTGGAGCTTCTTCTCCGAATCGACCAGCATGGGTATGCAGTCCATCGTCGGGCGTGGTGATTTGCTGCGCAAGGTGCATTTCCCCAATTACATCATCGTTGCTTCCACTACTATGGGATCCATGATTTCCTTGGGCATCAACCTGCTGGTGGTTATCCTGTTCGGTTTCTTTGCCCACGCGCATTACACTTGGCGCGTGCTGTTGGTGCCGTTTAGCATCCTGCAGCTGTACTGCCTTGGATTGGGCGTGGCACTGCTACTTGCTTCCCTGTTTGTATATTTCCGCGATGCGGCGCATATTTGGGAAGTCGTGTTGCAAGCCATGTTCTATGCGACTCCTATCATCTACCCGATTTCCATGGTGGCGAATAATCCGGAGTTCTCCTGGGCGGCAAAATTGCTCATGCTGAATCCTTCCACGCAGGTGATCATGGATATCCGTCACAACCTGCTTTCCCCGGAATACGTGCCGACCGTGTGGACCATGGTCGATAACAAGTTGCTGTGCCTGCTACCTTACGTATTGTCCGCCGTCATCCTGTGGCTCGGCATTCACGTGTTCCGCAAGTACAGCTCCAAGTTCGCGGAGGTGCTCTGATTTATGGCTGAGGGTGCAATGGCTGAAGAGAAGAACGCAGATGAGCGCCCTGTGGTGCTTAAGGTCGACCATGTGGCCAAGATGTTCCGCTTGCCCACCGAACAGGCCACCGGTCTGAAGATGGCGTTCCTGAACTGGACGAAGGGCATTAAGGCTACACCGAACAACATGTGCTGCGTGACATCAATTTCGAGGTTCGCCAGGGCGATTTCTTCGGTATCGTCGGCCGCAATGGCTCCGGCAAGTCCACGTTGCTGAAAATCATCTCGCAGATTTACACCCCGGAGCAGGGTTCGGTCACAGTCAAGGGCAAGCTAGTCCCGTTCATTGAACTCGGCGTCGGTTTCAATCCGGAACTAACCGGCCGCGAAAACGTATATCTGAACGGTGCGTTGCTGGGCTTTACCCATGCCGAGATCGACACGATGTATGACGATATCGTGGAGTTCGCCGAGCTTGAGGACTTCATGGATCAGAAGCTCAAAAACTACTCGTCCGGCATGCAGGTGCGTCTCGCCTTCTCCGTGGCCATCAAAGCTCAGGGAGACATTCTGGTACTCGATGAGGTGCTCGCCGTCGGCGACGAGGCGTTCCAGCGCAAGTGCGATAACTTCTTCGCAGAATCAAGAAAGACCCGACCAAAACGGTCATCTTGGTCACTCATTCCATGGATGCCGTGAAGAAATACTGTAACAAGGCCATTCTCATCAAGGACGGAGAAATCGTCGCCAGTGGTGATAAGAATGATGTCGCGGATCGTTACACTCTTGAGAATCTCAAAGTGGAGCATAAGGAGCATGAGAAGAACGACGAAGAAAACAAGTATCCGCTTGGTTTGAGCGAACGGGTGCCTACGTTCAGAGTCGTTCCAGTTTCCGAGCAGATGCTGACATGCAAAGACACTTTCGAGTTCGACGTGGAATATGACCTGCGAGACAAGAAAGATATCGAATTCTACATTCCGATGTCGGTGCTTGACGTCAAACGCGGCGGCGTCCCTTACGACTGCGGTGTAGCTTTCAAAGCACATAAAACCGGTCATAACAAGGTACATTTCGCTTTGCCATTGCGGTTGTTCAATGATGGTGATTTCAAGATCATCGCCACCATGCGCATTATTCCTGATACCACCAATCTGAAGAATTTTGAACAACTCGCATTCACCAGTGACGAAAATTCCTGCTATTTCTCCGTGCGCAATCCAGGAACGGTGAATTTCGCCGGTCTTCTGAATGACGATGCGTTGCAAATCACTGAACTAGGCACGAGCGCCTGCAATTAAACAGCCGTCACTTGAAAACCCCAACCGGGAGCAACACCACAGTGCTTTGCTCCCGGTTTCTATTTGCTCCTAAATCACATTCCCCTCGTCTTGGAAACTCTCCCCCAATGTGCCCAAGGTAGGTAAGATTGAATGCTAAAAGGGTGGAAGCTCTTTTTACAAAAGCAAGAGAAAAGAAAACACATGTTAACCGACTACCGACATTTACCACGTTGGCTTGTAGCTATAGCAACGTGCTGTGCCATTGTCATATCAATGGCAGTGATAAATCCCTCTGCATATGCTGAAGAGGCTAACGCAACTGCCATCACCGATAGTGCCGCAGCCACCAATGAGAACAAGAGCACAGATACCGTCACACAAGACAGTACACTTTCCGGTCGTAGGGCTAGCAGGGCAAGCAGAGCCGCATCAAAAGCTCCGAATCTGCCGATTTATGATCTTGACGGTACAACCACGCATCTGAATCAGGAATATGCGAACACCTACCGCGTGGCACTTATCGCACCGGCAGGCCAATACTATTTGAATCAAGCGTTGGATTCCGCACTTCAGCTTTCTAAAAAGAAACTTTACAAGGACGTTCGTTTCTTTGCACTCGATTACGACAGCGATCGTAGCTCATTCTCCCAATATGCTTCTCAGGAAACCAGCAACGTGAGATTTGCTTCTTCTGCCGACACCTCGAACAAGGATTACCTCTATTTTGCATGGGATTCATATCAGACATTTAATCCCGATTCCTATCAAGCATCTTGGCCCTTCATCGTTCTGATAGACAAAGACAACAATCTTGTTGGCTGCGAGACAGGCTCGCAATCGTTGAACTCGCTTATTGAAGAATAATTCCATATTTCTGATGGCTCAGTCAAGAATTCTTCGGTCACTGGAACTTATCTGGGACCCGGCACAACCGTATATGCCGTTGATACGCTTCATCAATCTTCTGTGTATCAGACTGCATTGAAAAAGGTGGCTCAATGGCGTCAAGACGCCCTCAACGACAGTCGAATCAAGGTTCGTTACTACAATCCGGAAACAGGCTATATTTATTTCGTTTCAATAGCTGACTATCTAAAGGCATCGAATATCTCTCAAGAACAATATCTTTCCCCAGGATGGTCGAATTCCCTTGAGAAAATCGCAATACAGCGTTCCATCGAAGCCTACGATGTGGATCTCGCCCACACGCGTCCAGATGGAAATTCATGCTTCGAAGCAACTGTGGGAGAGGATTCCTCTTCCGGCGAGATCCTCGCTTGGGGAATCTCTGACATTGCTTCGGCCATTGACCTTTGGGCAAGTGAAAAAGACGATTATATCCACTTTCTAAATGGAGAATCCTATGGTCAGTATGGGCATTATGAGGAACTCATCAACCCTGATTTCCAGTATTACGGCTTCGCAGGAAGCAGCGCAGCCTACTACGGAACAGTATTTGCCGGCGAAGCATCAGACTCCGCTTTAGGAGGCAGTTCGCCAACGAATTTGGATGGCACCTTCACTTTCGAAGTTGAATATGTCCGACGAGCATATGGATCAAGGTGTTACGTGGAATGCTCCCGATACAATGATCGCCGGAACAAGCAAGGCCGCATCTGTAAAACTGAAATATGCAAATGGACGTTATGAGCTGCGCGGAACTTGGACATCCTCGAATCCCTCGGTTATCAGCGTGGATGATAACGGCACATTACATGCAAAAGCTCCAGGCACAGCGACCATCACTGTGAACCGTCAGAGCTACAGCTTCTCCAAGCAAATCACAGTCACGCTTTCGACCATTTCCTTCTCCGGAAACGGAGCCACCTCCGGTTTCATGGAATCGATCCAAGGTGCGATCGGACAAAGCGCGACTATCCCCAACGTGGGATTTAGCCGTACGGGATACACATTCACCGGCTGGAACACATCGCCTGACGGCACCGGCACTGCGTATCGTCCGAACGCTACCATTCAGTTTGCCGCTCAGAATATAACCCTGTATGCACAATGGAAGGTTCGTCCTACTCTGTTAATTTCGATTCGAACGGCGGATCTGCGGTCGCCTCGCAATCAGTGAGGTACGGATTCAAGGCGTCCCAGCCGGCCAGCCCGACCCGCACGGGCCACACGTTCCAGGCTGGTACACGGCCAAGGAC
>ENA-OQCR01000011-OQCR01000011.1-human-gut-metagenome-genome-assembly--contig:-NODE-11-length-26090-cov-1.306821_pt1 | contig 26090 bp, 26 predicted proteins | sample MGYA00242763_ERZ504589 | MGnify/ENA primary metagenome ERZ504589 (study PRJEB26092, sample SAMD00036321) | human gut metagenome | host: Homo sapiens | study: EMG produced TPA metagenomics assembly of...
TCTTTCTTAAGGGCATTTTTCGGATAGCGATACGGTGTCCATCCAGAGAAACTACCTTCATACAGTTATTTTTGATCTCAAAAAGTTCACCGGTCATAAGCTTATTGTTCTCATTTACAGCAATAGAAAAAATAGTCTGGCGGATCATTTCTTTCAGTGTGTACTGAGAGATCGTCAGTGGTTCATCCTTTTCGATCATCGGTAAATAAGCAAAATCTTCTCCTGATTTTCCGGGGATATTGAATTTTGCTTTTTCACAGGTAATGGTTGCTGCATATTTATCATCAGTTTTGATGGTAATATCATTATCCGGAAGTCGTCTGATGATTCATAGAAGATTTTTGCATCAAGAGCAACTTTTACCTTTTTTCTTCAATAGTACCCTCAACGATAGTTTCAATTCCCAGCTCCATATCGTTGGTGGTAAATTTGATCTGGTTTGTGGTTGCATCCATAAGAATACATTCCAGGATCGGCATTGTGGTTTTTGATGGAACTGCTTTGAGTGCGATACTTACACTTTTTAACAGACTTGATTTGGAGCAGATGATTTTCATAGTGTGTATAACTCCCTTTCTGAACAAATTGTGGTTTTATAAATATATTTATAGAAAAAATCCGCCGTAACAGCCGTAGGGGGCCAGATTTTGTGAAAAACTCCCGCAGGCTTGATGTTTTCAGGGGTTTTCCGTTGGGATAACTTTGTGTAAAAGTGGTAGTTTCGCATGTGAATAAACCGGGGATAAAATTACCGCCGCGTTTTGGCAAAAAAGTTGTACACATCTCTCCACATACAATCAACACGTTATACACCAGTAATGTGGAAAACTTCCCTAACCTTGTGGATTAATCTTCTTTTTCAATATATCAATGGTATTTTTTTAAGTTATCGTCGTTCTGCAATTCGTTTTCGATCTTTTCAATACCGTGCATAACGGTGGTATGGTCACGGTTTCCGAGAGCTTTTCCGATATTTTTCAAAGGTGTGGATATGATCTCACGGCAGAGATACATGGAAACCTGGCGGGGCATGACGATCTTGGAGTTTCGTTTGTTTCCGCTTAAGTCCGCAGGTGTGACTCCGTAATGCTCTGCAACAACGGAGATGATGTATTCCGGTGTGATCACTTTTTTCTCATCCGGAGAAATAATATCCTTCAGTGCCTGCTCTGCCAGCTCCAGAGTTACTTCCTTTTTTTCAAGTTTGGCTCCGGCCATGACCTTGTTGAAGGCACCTTCCAGCTCACGGATATTGGATTTGATATTGGTAGCGATATATTTGATAACATCTTCACTGATGTTGTAGCCGTTCATTTCTTCATTTTTATGAAGGATCGCCATTCGGGTTTCGTAATCAGGCAGCGTGATATCTGCAATCAGACCCCACTCGAACCGGGAACGGAAGCGCTCTTCCAGGATTTCCATATCCTTCGGTGGTTTATCAGAGGATATGATGATCTGCTTTTTGGCACTGTGAAGACTGTTAAATGTATGGAAAAATTCCTCCTGTGTGGATTCTTTTCCTATAATAAACTGAATATCATCGACAAGAAGAACGTCGATATTTCTGTATTTTTCACGGAATTTGCTCATTGCCGTGTTATTTCCGTTTCGGATGGTTTCGATCAGCTCGTTGGTAAATTCCTCACTGGTTACATACAAAACACGGCTGTTTTCGTCGTGTTCCAGAATGAAATGAGCGATGGAATGCATAAGATGCGTCTTACCAAGACCGGCTCCGCCATAGATAAACAGTGGATTGTAGGTATCTCCCGGTGATTCGGCAACTGCAAGAGCTGCGGCCTGGGCGAATTTGTTATTACTTCCTACAACGAAGGTGTCGAAGGTGTATTTTGGATTTAAATGCGCCTCTTCGTAACGTGTATCCTGAACCTGTTTATCATAAGAAGTGTTTTTTTCTGTTTTTTTGGGGAGATCTTTTTCCAGAACGAAGCGAACCTCGCATTCTTCCATGCCTGTCAGTACACAGATAGTAACCTGGAGAGGTATTTTGTAGCGTTTACTGATGTAATTGACTCCGATCGCTGCCTGCTCAGAGGGAACAACCACTGTTATCAGCTTTCCGTCAACCTCATAAACTTTCAGCGGCTTGAGCCAGGTATTAAAAGGGACATCAGTCACCTCATATTCAGATTTGACAGTTTGCAGGATCTCCTCCCATTTTTCAATAACAGCGTCCATTTTTTCCTCCCATGAGTATTATAATAACCCCAGTCTGCGACTGGAGATAGATATCCTTTTATATATTACAATGAAAATGGGGTTTTCGCAATGGAAAATCCTTGAGATTTTGGGGAAAAGAATGTGGATAATGTGGGGAAATTACTGTGGATTAGGGTGGATTATTGTGGATAAGAGTCCTGTAGGTTTCCATAAGTCGAGAATTGGTGGAAAATGTGGAAGAATTATGTGTATAAAAAAATCCACCTTAAAAATACCGCAAATAAAGGGTTTTTTTGAAAACGATGTGAACAAACCCTCCGAAAAAGTGGATAGATTTCCGGTCAATCCACAAGTTATCCACAAGTTATCCACAAAATGTGGATAATGTTACGTAAACCATAAGCGCTTTCCACATAAGAGAAAAAAATAAATACCGTAAGGTGGGGGTATTTTACAGAACCCTTGATTTTATCGGGTTTTTTGCAATTTTTACTTGACGAAAAGGATGTTTATTTATATAATTGAAACGATGTTCTGAATGATAAGTTATTTCATAACAATTAAAAATAGATAAAGGAGGTGCTTTACCTATGAAGATGACATTTCAGCCAAAAAAGAGATCCAGAGCTAAGGTTCACGGCTTCAGAGCTCGCATGAGCACAAAGGGCGGACGTAAAGTATTAGCTGCAAGAAGATTAAAAGGAAGAAAACAGTTATCAGCATAAGCTGCAAGACCGCATTTATGTGGTCTTTTCTTCTATCCGGAGAAATATCCGCGCAGGCGGAATTTAATTAAGGAGGATTCGTTTGATCAGATCAGAGTCCTTAAAGAAAAATCAAGATTTTAAAGTTGTATATCAGAACGGAACATCGTACGCAAATCGGCTTCTGGTGATGTACGTGCTGAAGAATCAGCACATGAAGAATCGTCTGGGAATATCAGTAAGCAAAAAAGTAGGGAACAGTGTGGTTCGCCACAGACTCACCAGATTGATCAGAGAAAGCTATCGTCTCAACGAAACAGATTTTGACAGTAACCTTGATATTGTAGTAGTAGTGAGAGCCGCAGCCAAGGGCAAGAGCTTTCACGAGATCGAGAGTGCTTTTCTGCATCTTGCAAGAAAGCATCATATAACAGGGAATGAACATGATAAAGAAATTTCTGATTAAGATGATAAGCTCTATCAAAAATATATATCGCCGATGAAGAGAACGAAATGTCCTTATATTCCCACATGTTCTCAATATGGTTTGGAAGCAATCGAAAAATATGGCGCGTTTAAGGGCAGTCTTCTTGCGGCATGGAGGATTCTGCGATGCAATCCTTTTTCCCACGGAGGCTATGACCCTGTGCCATGAATTATTTTGTGACTGTTCAGCCTTTTCCCGGGCAGAGCAGTTACCGGACTTTTACAATTGAATAAGAAGTCTAGGAGGAAATGAATTTGGAACTGTTTTTAGCAACAAAAACCGGAACTCCTATTATCGGACAGATCGCGTCTGTGATGGGATGGATCATGGATGGCATATATAAGATGCTTGACGGCCTGTTCGGAATCCAGAACATTGGTCTTTGTATCATTATCTTCAGTATTCTTATCTTTGCCTTTATGACACCGCTGCAGATCAAGCAGCAGAAATTCTCCAAGTTAAGTGCGATCATGCAGCCCGAGATCCAGAAGATCCAGAAGAAATATCAGGGTAAAAAGGATCAGGACTCCATGATGAAAATGAACGAAGAAACCCAGGCTGTTTATCAGAAATATGGTGTTTCTCCAACCGGGAGCTGTGTACAGTTAGCCATTCAGATGCCTATTCTGTTTGCTCTGTATCAGGTTATCTACCGGATTCCTGCTTACGTTGGAAGTGTAAAGAACATTTTTACTGGTGTAGTTGACAACCTGGTAGCTGTAAACGGATACACAGATATCCTGCAGCAGTTTATCACAGACCATTCCATGACACGAGTACGTCTCGTTATGGACAGTGCCGGAAATGCTACAAGTAACTCGATTGTTGATTTTCTGTATGCACTTTCTCCTTCCCAGTGGAAAGAGCTGGCACAGATGGATCAGTTTTCAGGATTTCTGATGCGATCGCAAAGCATCCGGCAATATTTCCAAGATGCAGGGCTTCTGTGGCCTGAATATCGCAGACCAGCCGCTGTATTATATCATGGAATTCTTCAAAAATCATGGTTCTCTGTTACTTGCGATCGTAGCACTTCTGATCCCGGTTCTTGCATGGGCAACTCAGATGCTGAACCTGAAGCTTATGCCACAGGCTGCAACACAGCCGGCAGACGGAAATGATCAGGCCAGCGCAATGGCAAACTCCATGAAAACCATGAACATGGTCATGCCTCTGATGTCTGCATTCTTCTGTTTCACATTCCCGGTTGGTCTTGGTATCTACTGGATCGCCAGTGCTGTCGTTCGAAGTGCCCAGCAGTTTGCGATCAATCGTCATCTTGATAAGATGAACATTGATGATCTGGTTAATGAGAATATGAAGAAGATCGAAGCGAAGCGTGCGAAGGAAGGACTTCCGCCGCAGAAGATCACCAATCAGGCTCATCAGTCCGCCAAGAATATCAATAAACCTGTGATCAATAAGGGTAACAGCGGAAACAACGGTGCTTCAGACAGAGCACAGAAGGTTGATACTGCTTATGAGAAGGCAAGAAGTGCAAAACCGGGCAGCATCACAGCCAAAGCAAATCTCGTAAGAGACTTTGATGAGAGAAATAAGAAGAAATAATCAGGAACGGAGGGGTTCGTAATGGAGGATTACATTCAGTTTTCAGCAAAAACAAAGAATGAAGCTATCACAAAAGCGTGTCTTGAGCTTGGAACTTCCAGTGACCAGCTTGATATTCAGGTTATCAGTGAAGGCAGCTCCGGATTCTTCGGAATCGGCAGCAAACCTGCCGTGATCAAAGTTCGCAGAATCGAGCCAGTTTCTGATATGCAGGAGATCGATGAACTGGTAGAGTCCGTGAAACTGGACGCTATCAAAGAAGAGAAGAAATTAGAAAAGCCTTTCACTCCGGATGTAAAGAAAGAATCTGCACCGAAAGCAGCTCCTGCAGAGGAGAAGAAACCGGTGAAGAAAGAAGCTATACAGGTGGAGAAGGCATCCGAAGAAGCACCTGCAAAGGCAGCAGCACCAAAGGAAAGACCTGCAAGGGATTTCCAGGGCAAAGCAAAGCCTGCACGTGAGAAACAGCCAAGAGCTCCAAAGGAGCGTCAGCCGAAGGAAACACGTGAGAGAGCACCGAAGCAGGGCAGACCGGTAGAGATCCTCAGCGATCCGGAGAAGATCAGAGAGGTTGAGGAGAGAGCAGTCGTATTTCTTCGTGACGTATTCGGCTCCATGGATCTTGGAGAAGTGGAGATCACATCGAAATACAACACTGCAGACGGTTCTCTGGATGTGGATTTTGAAGGTGAGGATATGGGTATCCTCATCGGAAAAAGAGGCCAGACACTGGATTCTCTTCAGTATCTGACAAGCCTTGTGGTAAACAAAGGCGAGTCTACCTACATTCGTGTAAAACTCGATACCGAGGACTACAGACGCCGTCGTAAGGAAACTCTGGAGAACCTTGCAAGAGGAATCGCCTTCAAGGTAAAGAAAACCAGAAAACCGGTAGTTCTGGAACCGATGAATCCGTACGAAAGAAGGATCATCCATGCATCTCTGCAGGGCAACCGCTATGTAGAGACAGTCAGTGAGGGAGAAGAACCTTACAGACATGTAGTAGTAAAACTGAAACGCAATAATTGATGATCCACCGGTAAAGCTGTAAGCCGTATCCCGGAGCGTAAGCTCCGTGGGTACGGCTTTTTTGTATGGAACTGAAAATTAAAAATTACCATTGCAATCTCCACAACAATTCTTTATAATCATTGAAGAGCAAATAATAAAAGATATTTCTGCAGCGGAAATCCGGAATGCAGAGATTAGAGCGTATTTGAAAAATCATTCCCGCAATCTGCACGCCCCACTTTGCGGTATATTTTGCCCGAATTCAGTTGCCGTAGCCCGCTACGGCGCCCTCATCCGGACAAAATCTCCCACAAATTGTGACGCACATCTTGCAGAAAGCCTTTTTCAAACACGCTCTAAGCCAAAAAAGGAGCAGATTTTCCAAATACGGAAGATCTGCTCCTTTTAACCGAATCAAGGGAGTCCCCTGTTTCAATTACGAATATCCACCTGACGGTTTATAAGTGTGATCATTTATTCTTTCTGATCCTGCAGGCGCATGCTGTGTAAAGTACGTCTGTGGAAGAGTTCAGTGCTGTCTCACAGGAATCCTGGATCACGCCTACGATGAAACCGACACCAACTACCTGCATGGCAACATCATTGGGGATTCCGAAAAGGCTGCAGGCCATCGGGATCAGAAGAAGAGAACCGCCGGCAACTCCGGAAGCACCAGCCGCACTTGCAGCAGCCAGGATGCAGAGGATCAGAGCGGTCGGGAAGTCTACGCTGATACCGAGTGTATGTGCAGCTGCCAGAGCCATGATGGAAATGGTGATCGCTGCACCACCCATGTTGATGGTCGCACCAAGAGGGATGGAGATGGAGTAGGTATCCTCATCAAGTCCGAGATCCTTGCACAGCTCCATGTTTACCGGAATGTTGGCGGCAGAGCTTCTTGTGAAGAATGCTGTGATACCACTGTCCTTCAGGCAGCGCAGAACCAGCGGATATGGATTCTGGCGTGTGCAGATGAAAGTAATGATCGGGTTGATCACCAGTGCGACAAAGAGCATGGTTCCCACCAGTACACAGATCAGACGGCCATAGCTTAACAGTACACTAAGTCCCTGCTCGGAGATGGTTGTGAAGATCAGGCCCATGATACCAAATGGAGCAAGGCTGATGATCCATCTTACGGCTGTGGAGGTTGCATCGGAAATGTTTTCGATGACAGTCTTGGTAGTTTCACTTGCGGCCTTCAGTGCGATACCGAAGATGATGGCCCATGCAAGGATACCGATATAGTTGGCGTTGACAAGTGCGTCAACCGGGTTGGAAACAATGTTCATCAGAAGGTTTTTGAGGACCTCTGCAACACCGCTTGGCGGAGTGACGTCGGAAGTATTTGTACTTTCGGAAAAAGTCAGCATGATCGGGAACAGGCGGCTGGAGATCACAGCTGCCAGTGCTGAGAGTATATTTCCCAGAAGATAAAGTACAACAACGAATTTCATGTTTGTTTTCTGGCCTTTTCCCATGTGGCACAGAGAGCTCATTACCAGGAAGAACACCAGAAGCGGAGCAATTCCACGAAGAGCACCGACGAACAGATCACCGAGAATGGAGATCACAGATGCCTGAGGGATCGCAAGTCCGAGAATGATACCAACGATCAGACCACAGATGATACGCTTGATCAGGTTGATGCTGTTCCATTTTTGAATCAGTTTTTTCATAACTAGTTTCCTCTTTCCTATTGTGTGAGTGTGCTAAAAAATGCTGAGCCGCAAAGCAACGATCCAGTGTAAAGGGAGGATCGTTCTAAGTCGGTATTACTGCATCGCGTAAAAGCACAACAGGATAATTATATACAATTATGTCCGCCTTGTAAAGACAAATGTACATAAAACGCGAGAAAGCTCAGACTCGTATTTTCCGGAAGCTTACAGCAAAGAACAGAACCTCCGCAAAGCCTGTAATTCCCCATGAGAAAATATACAGGAGATAAAGTGAGGAAATGGTCTGGAAGTGTGCAAACACCGTATAGAACCAGATGACACGGAATACACAGGATCCCAGAATGATGATGATGGTCGGTGGGATACTTTTTCCGATGCCACGGGAAGCGGCGATACTGCAATCCATAAAACAGCTGAAGGCATAGCTGAAGCCCATGATCCGGATCCTCTCCATGCCGGCATCGATGACTGCCGGTTCTGTGGCAAACAGTGACAGAAACTGCGGACCGAAAACAAGAAGCAGTCCACCAAGGATCGCACCTGCGATGAAGGCATAGGTAAGGCTGATCCCATAAGTTTTTAGCATACGTTTTTTATTTCCGGCACCCCAGTTCTGACCGATGAAGCTTGCGCATGCAGTATAGAAAGCAAACATGACGTTGTAGATCAGAGAGTCTGCATTTGCGGCAGCGGCATTTCCGGAAACCGTGACTGCATCGAAGGAGTTGACACCGGTCTGTACGAACAGATTTGCAATGGCAAAAATCCCGTTCTGCAGACCTGTGGGAATACCAAGAAGCAGTACTGCTTTACAGGCCTTCGGGTGAAGACGGAGCTTACGCAGGGATACCCTGCATTCGTCTTTTCTCCGAAGGAGGTGGATCATTACCAGCGCTGCGGAGATATACAGTGCGATCGCGCTGGCAGTTGCCACACCTGCGGCGGCCATATGACAGACGATAACGAAAAACAGGTTCAGAAGAACGTTGATTACTCCGGCAATGGAAAGATAGATCAGCGGTCGCTTCGTATCGCCGCGGGCACTTAATACGCCGTTACCGAAATTGTATACAGCCATGGCCGGCATACCCAGAGCATAAATCTTCATATATAAAACAGCCTGGTCCATCAGCTCCGGTTTCGTATTCATCATGGACAGCATCTGTCCGGAAAACAGAAGACAGACGACACAGACCAGAAGTCCTGCGATGGCACAGAGAAGAAGAGATGTATGAATCGTTTCTTCGGTACCTTTTCTGTTTTCGGCACCCAGCTCGTGTGCTACACGAACATTGACTCCGGCGCCCATGCCGATCAGGATTCCGGTAAATAAAGTGACCAGCAGAGTTGTGGAACCCACAGCTCCAAGTGCCATGTAATCTGCAAATCGCCCTACAACCGCAACATCACTTAAATTAAAAAGAACCTCCAACACCTGGGACCCCATCAGGGGAAGGCTAAAGAGGAGGATATTTTTCCAGAGAGAGCCGGAGGTCATCTCAATGGAAGACGTTTTCTTTTTTTCATTTTCACACATAGTTTACCTCATAAAAATTATAAAAAAATTCCTTCATCCAAGGTATACAATACTATGTTGGAATAGGTTTGTAAAGAGGGGAAAATAGTTCTTTTACCAGGCGCAGAGGTTTGTTTTTATTTATAGATTCTACATTGATTTCAGTACGAACAATGATATAATAAATGAGAGCAATAAGAAAGTATTTTCAGAAATATTGGAAATATAAAATACAGCAGACCAAGGAGGAACTCAATACAATGAAAATCGGAAATGATATTTATTATGTAGGAGTAAACGATCATCAGGTAGACCTGTTTGAGGGACAGTATGTAGTGCCAAACGGAATGTCCTACAACTCCTATGTGATCAAAGATGAGAAGATCGCAGTTATGGACACTGTAGATGCCGGCTTCACAGAAGAGTGGCTGGGAAAAGTTGCAGAGGTTCTGGATGGTGCGAAACCGGATTATCTTGTAGTCCAGCATATGGAGCCGGACCATGCAGCAAATATTGAGAATTTCATGAAAGCATACCCGGATACAACTGTTGTTGCCAACATAAAGACCTTTACCATGATGGAGAATTTCTTCCGTGGAATGGATCTGGAAGGAAAGAAACATATTGTAGCCAACGGTGACACCCTGACACTTGGAAAACACGTCCTTACCTTCGTATTTGCACCGATGGTTCACTGGCCGGAGGTTATGGTTACATATGACAGCACAGACAAAGTTCTGTTTTCCGCAGACGGCTTTGGTAAATTCGGAGCTCTTGATGTAGAAGAGGACTGGGACTGCGAAGCACGTCGCTACTATATCGGAATCGTCGGAAAATACGGTCCGCAGGTACAGAAGCTTCTCAAGGCAGCAGCAACTCTTGATATCCAGACCATCTGCCCGCTTCACGGACCGATCCTTACCGAAAATCTTGGACATTATCTGGAGAAATATGATATCTGGTCTTCTTATAAAGTAGAGAGTGAAGGAGTAATGATCGCCTACACATCTGTATACGGACATACAAAGAAAGCAGCAGAGCTTCTTGCGCAGAAGCTGGAGGAAAAGGGCTGCCCGAAGGTTGTTGTCTGCGATCTTGCAAGAGAAGACATGGCAGAGGCAGTGGAGGATGCTTTCCGCTACGGCAAGCTGGTACTGGCCAGCATTACATACAACGGAGAAGCATTCCCGTTTATGCGTACATTCATCGAGAACCTGACAGAGCGTAATTACCAGAACCGCACCATCGGCCTCATTGAGAACGGAAGCTGGGCACCGACTGCAGCTAAAGTCATGAAAGGAATGTTCGAGAAGAGTAAAAATATCACATGGCTTGAGAACAATGTAAAGATCATGTCTTCCCTCAGTGATGAGAATGCAGCAGAGATCGATGCAATGGCAGAGGAGCTCTGCAAGTAATTTCTGAATGTCAGAACAGCTTATAAAAAATAAAGATATAACATAATAAAAAGACGTGGATCCGTAAGGCCACGTCTTTTTTATTTACCAAGTAATAGTTACATCCTCTTACACCACATAAATCCATAAGCCGGAAGCTCCACGTCCTTAAGCTCCAGTGTCTGGTCAGTGATCAGATCGCGGAAGGTTCCTTCCTCCTGCATCCAGGCAGTTTTTTCGCTGTCACTGAAATTGAAGATTCCGATGAAACGTTCGTTCCTTTCTGGCGAAGGATGCAGAGAATGCTGTCATCATGAACATCGTATGTATATACATCACAGTCCTTATCAAAAACAGATTCCTGGCTGCGGATCTGTTCCATGCGGCTAAGAGTCTGGAAGATCTGTCCCTCAACGGAGGATTTGGAGTTTCTTTTTCCGGCAAGCTCCCACTGGAAAGCACCACGGTGGATATAGCGGGAATCTGCAGCCTTATCCGGATCCTCTTTATAGGAATAATCATTGAGACGTCCGATTTCATCGGAGCTGTAAAGCATCGGGATTCCGGACTGGGTAAGCATATATGCGTGAAGCATCAGATCCTCGCGGATACCCCTTTTCAGCTTCTCGTCATCTTTTTCAAAAAGAGCAGCCTCGATCCCGCACATGGAAGCAGTAGTTCCGCAGAAGCGGGCATCCTGAGTTACCGGGTCATCATTATAGAGCTCTCCGCGGCTGTCGCTTCCCGGATGCTTTCCTGTAAAGAAATCATTCAGGTAACGCTTATGGGATGGCTCATCCATGTCCCATTCTTTCAGGGTGGCGAAATCAAGTCCCCAGCCGATATCGTCATGGCAGCGGAGATAATTCAGGAAGGTGTACTGCTTCGGAAGGCTGTTTACAATATCCATCTGTTTTTTCAGAAGGCGGATATCACGAGTGGCAATGCTGTTCCAGGTTGTAGCCATGGTTGTTACATTGTAAAGCATATGGCATTCCGGCTTCTCTACGGTTCCGAAATAGGGAACAACCTTCTCCGGCTCCATAACGACCTCACCCAGAAGTACAACACTTGGGCAGACGATCTCGGCGATCATACGCATCATACGAACGATCGTATGCACCTGCTTCAGGTTACGGCAAGGAGTTCCCAGTTCCTTCCAGATATACGGAACCGCATCGATACGGATCACGTCCATTCCCTGGTTTGCAAGGAAGAGGAAGTTGTGACATCATCTCATTGAAAACACGGGGATTGCCGTAGTTCAGATCCCACTGGTACGGATAAAAGGTAGTCATGACATAGTGACCGATATCCGGAAGCCAGGTAAAGTTCCCCGGAGCAGTGGTTGGGAATACCTGTGGTACGGTCTTTTCGTACTCGTCCGGGATCTCACGGTTGTTGTAGAAGAAGTAACGGCTCATATATTCGCCGTCACCCTGGCGTGCTTTTTTGGCCCACTCATGATCCTCGGAGGTGTGGTTCATAACAAAATCCATACACAGGTTCATTCCGTTTTTGTGGCATTTATCTGCAAGGGCAGCCAGGTCCTTCATGGAACCAAGGTCCGGGCGGACTTTGCGGAAGTCGGCTACTGCGTAACCACCGTCGGAACGGCCCTTCGGGGTATCCAGGAACGGCATCAGATGCAGGCAGTTCACGTTGCATTCCTTAAGATATGGAAGCTTGGCAGAAACTCCCTTGATGTTGCCGGCAAAATTGTCAATATAGAGCATCATGCCAAGCATATCCTTCTGGCGGAACCAGTCCGGATTTTTTTCTCTTTCCAGGTCGCGGTTTTTGAGCGCGCGGCGGCGTGCTGTAAAATACTGGTACATCTGGTCGCAGAGCTCTGCAAACATATCGTCATTGTGATAAAGCTCTGTGTACAGCCATCGAAGCTCGTCGTGATGATGGTTTAAACGTTCCTGAAAAATTTCCTGATCTTTTTTCATGATTTCCTCCCTGAATAGATATTTATAGATGTCGGGAAACCTGTAAAATATTTCCCGGCGGTAATGGTTATCTGACATTTTTCCACAGAATTATAGCATGAAGTTTCCAGTACATGAATATACGGGTTGTTATGGAATATGGAAAAATGTTGTAAGTATTTTCAGTCTCCTGTTGTCTGTCGTCGTATCAGAACAGGAGTGATCTTTTTGTGGATCGGTTTTTGAAGCGGTGCCGGTTTTCTTTTCTTCATTTCGTTCATCTGTTCCACAAGCAGTTCCATGGTAGTCTGTGCGATCACATCAATCTGCTGTCCAATAGTAGTGATCGGAATGATGGACTCCGCAGCAATGGGTGAATTATCGAATCCGATGATCTGATATTCATCCGGCAGACAGTTGTATTTCTGGAAGATCAGATTGAGAAATATATTTGCGTAAGTATCATTGGATAAAAATATGCCTTTTTTCTGACCGGAATATTTACTGTCAATATCCTGAAAGATCACACGCATCTGTTCAAAAAGCTCCTGATAGGAATCACCGGAAACATTAAGGTTCAGTTCATAAGGAACATGATATTCCCGGCATGTTTCCTCAAAGGCACGGATACGGTCATAAGCCGGAATATTCTCAGGTACATGGACATTGATGTGGATCAGTACATCACACTGATTACGTATCAGCAGAGAAGTAGCCTGCATGCTGCCCATGTAATTGTCTGTTGTAACGCTGCATATATGTTCTGCTTCACGTTCAATGGCGATCACAGGAATATTATAGGAAGCCAGTTTTTCAGAGGAAAGAGTATGGCTGAGAACAATAAGTCCTTCAATCTTATAAGCCATCAGCTCGTCCAGATACTGCATTTCTTTCTCCGGGCCGCCATCACTGACAAAAACCAGAAATTTGTAATGATAATCGGAGTAACTTCGAAGAAGCTGTGTCAGCATTTCGGAATAATAATGAAGATAAAGGTTTGGGACAATGATCCCTACAAATTCGCTTTTTCCATTGGCAAGAACCCTGGCAAGCTTGTTTTTTCTGTAGCCGAGCTCATCAAGGGCTTTTGCGATCTTTTCCTGATTTTCCAGGGTTAGAGAACCCGGATGATTGAAATATCTGGAGATCGTAGTCTTGGAAAAACCAGTGTATTCTGCAATATCGGCAAATGTTACCTGTTTTTTAGCCATAAAAAAATAGTCTCCTTTTAACAGCAGAAAGTTATGATACGGAATGCAGATGTGATCATATAAGAGAAAGCTGCAGACCGTACAAGATAATTGGATTGATGTAATTAAGTATAACAATACAGACGTTAAATAGCAATAAAAAATAACCAGTTAAGTTACCGGTAACTTTTCTTGAATAAATTAACAAAAAAGGTTGACAGAAGCTATGTCATATAGTAGTATCAAATTATAAAGTAACCGGTTACTTTACCGGTTACTAAACAAGAACGAAAGAACAAAAACGGGAGGAAAAGAGAATGAAAAAAGGTTCTGCGAAAGCTGTTCCGGCAGGAAAAAGAACTGCTGCAGAAAAGCTTCAGTATGTGAAAAAGAACTGGCAGCTGTATGTGTTTTTTCTGCTGCCTGCACTTCTTCTGACGATCATCTTCAAATACGTGCCTATGGGTGGCGTACTGATCGCTTTTGAGGATTACAATGTCATTGATGGTGTATTTGGAAGCAAATGGGTAGGACTGGAATACTTCCGGAGATTTCTGGCATCACCGGATTTTATGAATTATCTTGTGAACACTTTGAAACTGAGTATTTACGGACTGCTGTGGGGATTTCCGATTCCGATCATCCTGGCACTTCTTCTGAATCAGATCCGGAGAGCCGGGATCAGGAAAAAAATTCAGCTTCTGATCTATGCGCCGAATTTTATTTCCGTTATCGTACTCTGTGGTATGGTTCGTATGTTTCTTTCACCGGTAGGTCCGCTGAATAAACTGATCGGTTCCGATGCCAACTGGATGACTATGCCGGCAGCATTTCGTACCATTTACATAGCCAGCGGAATCTGGCAGACAGCCGGATGGGCATCCATTATGTATACTGCAGCACTTGCCAATGCAAGTAAGGATCTGGAAGAGGCAGCAGTGGTGGATGGAGCAAATATCCTGCAGCAGATCTGGTATGTACAGCTTCCGGCTATTAAAAACATCATTGTGATCCAGTTTATCCTTCAGGCCGGAAATATTATGAGTATAGGTTTTGAAAAAGCATATGCACTGCAGACAGATATGAACCTTCCTGCATCTGAGATTCTTTCTACTTATGTATACAGAATCGGTCTTCTGAATGGAGACTATGGATATTCTACAGCAGTGGGGCTGTTTAATTCAGTGATCAATGTAATTCTTTTGATCTTTGTAAACTGGGTAGTCAAGAAACTGAATGACGGAGAGGGATTATAGGAGGTGCTGTTATGGCAAAAGCAAAGAAAAAGAAATATTCGGCATCTGACAAAGCCATTTTAGGAATCGGATACGTACTTCTGGGTGCATTTGTACTTTCCATTCTGGTTCCGCTTTTATATGTTGTGATCGCATCCTTTATGGATCCGAATGTGCTGAACAGCCAGGGGATCAGCTTTGATGTGCGGAAGTGGACGATTGATGCGTACCGCAGAGTTCTTGAAAATAATATGATCTGGAGAGGCTTTGCAAACTCATTTTTTTTATTCCCTGGTGTTTACCATTATTTCAGTTCTGGTAACTCTGCTGGCAGCATATCCAATGTCCAAGAAAGAATTTGTGGGAAGAAATTTCTTCAATGTTATTTTTCTCATTACCATGTTTTTCGGTGGAGGAATGATCCCGACTTTTATCCTGATCAATCAGCTGCATCTGGTAAATACAATCTGGGCAATCCTGCTTCCGGGCGCGTTTAATGTCTGGAACATGATCCTTGCCAGAACCTATTATCAGTCTATCCCCAAGGAACTCAGAGAGGCATCTGCCATTGACGGTGCCACGGAAATCGAGCATTTTTTCAAGATTATGATGCCGGTATGCAAACCGATCATCGCAGTGCTTGCACTGTGGTCCTTTGTAGGAATGTGGAACAGTTATTTTGACGCTATGATTTATTTGAATGATGCGAAACTGCAGCCATTGCAGCTGGTACTTCGTTCCATCCTTGTACAGAATACACCGCAGCCCGGAATGATCGCAGATATCCAGAGTACTGCACAGATGGCAAAGGTAGCGGAGCTTCTGAAATATGCTACGATCATTGTATCAAGTTTACCGCTTCTGATCATGTATCCATCTTCCAGAAATATTTTGACCAGGGCATTATGGTTGGTTCTGTAAAAGGCTGATGACAGGAGGTTGATAATGATGAAAAAAAAGAATGAAGGCATTATTGGCAATCGGGCTTTCTGCAATTATAATGGTATGCAGTGCCGGATGTGGAAATGGAAAAGAACACATGAAAGCAGAAACAGATCCGGATACCCCGGTGGAAGATGTGTCCTTTCCTCTGAAAGAAAAAGCAGAGCTGTCTTTTATTACCAGTGCACCTGCAACATCTACACAGGAACCTAATGAAAGAACGATCTTTGAAAGACTGGAAAAGCAGACCAATGTCCACATTGACTGGACCTGTTTTGTGTCGGATCAGTTTGATGACAAAAAAAATCTGGCGCTGGCACAGTTTGGAAATCTTCCGGATGGACTTTTTAACGCAGGGATGAGTGATTATGATCTTCTTCGTTATGCCAAACAGGGAATCATTATTCCGGTAGAAAATCTCATTGATAAATACATGCCGAATCTTAAGGCTGTATTTGAAAAATACCCGGAATACAGAACAATGTGTACAGCACCGGATGGACATATTTATTCTTTCCCTATGGATCGAGCAGCTTGGTGCGGGGAAAGAAAGCCATTCAGGCAATTGGAGATATTCCCTACATTAATAAAAAAATGGCTGGATTATCTGAAGCTGGACGTTCCGACTACAACTGAGGAACTGGAACAGGTTCTGATCGCTTTCCGCGACAATGCAGATAAACTGGAAAAGAAATTCAACATTGAGGGTGGTGTGATCCCGATGTCCTTTATCATCAATAATGGTGATCAGGATCCTGCAATTCTCATCAACGGATTCGGAGAAGGATATGGTGACACCGGTGATCATTTTGCAGTGAAAGATGATGGAACCGTTATTTATACAACTGTACAGGAAGGCTATAAAGAAGGTATTCAGTGGCTCCATCAGCTGGTAGAAGAAAAGCTGGTGGATCCGGAGGCTTTTACCCAGGAATGGTCAACTTATGTTGCAAAAGGTAAGAACCACAGATATGGTCTGTGTTTCACCTGGGATATTGCAAATATTGATAACAATGAAGATTATGTAATGCTCCCGGCGCTGGCCGGTCCGGATGGTCTTGTAAATATCACAAGACAGAATAACAGTGAAACCAGTGGCTTTGACAGAGGACGCTGCGTTCTGACTACAAGCTGTCGAAATACGGCACTGGCAGCAGCATGGATCGATCAGATGTATGCACCGATCCAGTCTCCGCAGAATAACTGGGGTACTTACGGGGAAAAAGATTCATTTAATATCTTTGAGATGTCCGAGAATGCAGAAGGTGGTCAGATGCTGAAGCATATGGATCTGGGAGATGCATCTCCGGTAGAGGTTCGTGAAGCACAGTCTGTAAACGGACCGTTGGCAATACTTAACGAGTATTACGATGTATATGTAACAGAGCCGGCAGATGCAAAATGGCGTCTCGACAATATGCACGAAACATATCTTAAGGATATGAACAGTAAATATGTGTATCCGAATGTATTTATGAGTATTGATGATACCAATAAGGTATCTCAGTACGACACAGATATCAAGAAGTATGCGGAACAGAAAAAAGCAGACTGGATCCTGAATGGCGGCATCGAAAAAGAATGGGATTCCTATCTGAAAAAGATGGAGAAGTATGGACTGTCTGATTATCTGGCGATCAAACAGAAATATTTTGACCAGTATCAGAAGTCTCTTAGTGAGACAGAGAAATAAAAACAGAAGAAGATACCGGTCAGAAACATAAAAAAGAAAGAGAGAGCAGAGTATGAGTGAAAAACTTGAAAAAGCACGTCTTTATGAAATAGAGGAAGCAAAAAATATCCCGCAGGAAGAGAAACCGGCCTTTCATGTATCTGCACCGGTTGGCTGGATCAATGATCCCAATGGATTTTCTGTTTTTAAAGGAAAGGTACATCTTTTTTACCAGTATCATCCTTACAGCCGTGACTGGGGCCCTATGCACTGGGGCCACAGTGTGACGGAGGATATGATCAGATGGGAGCAGCTTCCTGCAGCGCTTGCACCGGATCAGGAATATGATCGAGAGGGATGCTTTTCCGGAAGTGCTATTGAAGCGGATGGAAAACAGGCTTTGATCTACACAGGAGTTACAACAGAAAAGCTGCCGGATGGAAAAGAAGAAGTCCGGCAGAATCAGTGCATTGCCTGGGGTGACGGAAAAGATTATGTAAAGGCAGAGAAAAATCCGGTAGTCACCGGGGATATGCTTCCGGAGAAATGCAGCAGAGTTGATTTCCGTGATCCGAAGATATGGGAAGATAACGGAACATACCATATGCTCGTAGGATGCCGCAGCGAAGAAATTCCTGGACAGGTAGTTCTGTTTTCCAGTAAAGATCTGAAAGAATGGAAATTTGAAACAATTCTTGCGGAGAACTCCACAGGAGAAATCGGTGTTATGTGGGAATGCCCCGATTTCTTTCCGCTCGGGGATAAACATGTGCTGATCTGTTCTCCGCAGCATATGCGGGCAAAAGGGTATGAGTTTCATAATGGACATAATTCTCTATATTTTACGGGAGATTATGACAGCGAAAAACATACATTTGAAAAAGACGCACCGGTAAGTCTGGACTACGGACTTGATTTTTATGCGCCGCAGACAACCCTTCTTCCGGATGGAAGAAGAGTGATGATCGCCTGGATGAAATCCTGGGATAGCTGTGTGATCAAGGAAAAGCAGAGATGGCAGGGAATGATGACTCTTCCGAGAGAGCTGGAATATCGTGACGGAAAGATCTGGCAGAAGCCGGTCCGGGAAATTGAGAATTATCGGAAAAACCGTTGCTGCTATGAGAATGTAAAAGTGGGTGAGAGCTTAAGCCTTGAAGGCGTCCGTGGCCGAATGATCGATCTGACTGTGGAACTGCAGAACGCAGATGGCATCATGGATGGAAGCAGGAACTCCGGAAATCAAAATCAGGAAGCATTGGATGTGTACAATGAGTTCCGGATCGAGCTTGCACGCAATGAAGAATATACAACGGTCTTTACCTATGATCGAAAAAGACAGATACTGGAGATCGACAGAACCTGGAGCGGGGTGCAGCGTGATGTTGTATGTACAAGAAAGCTCCAGATCACAGATGACAGACAAAATCTGAAGCTGCGTTTTATCCTGGATCGAAGCTCCATAGAGCTTTTTATCAATGATGGAAGCAAAACTGCGACTACCGTGATCCCCAACACCAGTGGAAGCAGATGAGATTCTGTTTCACAGTGACGGAAATGCTGTGATCCAGGTTGAGAAATATGATATTGTGTTGTAGAAGCCTCTCAAATATTGACAATTTCTCTATTTTTGTATAACATAGGGGAAGTTGCTTACGCCGGATCAGGAGTTATTCGTATCTCCTGATCCGGCATATATTTACAGGAGAGGAACACAGGAATGTTTTATCAGTTAAAAATCACAAGAAAAGGAACGAAACCGCCGGTATGGAGACGTTGTACTGTTGCGGCTGACGTTACATTTGCAAAGATGGCAGCCATGCTTGAAAAACTGGTTCAGTATCCGGCAGGCAGCCTATATGAGATTGAATTTTTTCAGAAAAAAGTACAGATCCGTGAGAACGGTGACGGAGAAGCGAAGAATAATTTCACATTATTAAATGCAGGCGAGACAGAGACTGCAGAGCTTATGGATTCCGAGAAATGGTTTACCTTCCGTCAGTATGGTGCGGATAAGGAAGCTCCGGAATACAGAGTTGATATTGAGAAGAAAGACGAGGGAACAGCAGAAGCTCCTTCTATTATAAAAGAAGTAAAGGGTGAGGATGATCCGTACTGGACAGAGGCACCAGAGCTGGGATGCACTGCAGCAGTTGAGACAAAGGCGGAAACAGCCAAAGCATCTGAAGACATTGCTGCAACAGTAGCGGCAGTAGAGGCAGCAGCCAGAGCTGCAAAAGCAGATGAGGCAGCCACAGGTAGCAGAAGAAATCCTACAGTAAAAGATTTCCTCATGTCCTATCGTAAAGAAGACCTTCTCAGCATTGCAGGTGAGCTTGGACTTCACTGCAAGGGAATGGATCAGGAAGAGATCGCCGCAAAGGTTGCCGCAGAGGTTCTTAAACCGGAGGTTATGAAAGCAAGCTTCCTCGTAGCAGACGATCAGGAGGTACTGGCTTTTGAGGCAGCTATTCAGAGAAAATGCTTCCATGTTGCAGAGGATGAGTGGAATACGTTAGAATGGCTGAACGATATGGGCTACCTTGTTTCCTACAGTGATGATTACGCAGAAGTTCCGGCAGAGGTTGTAGCTGTTTACGATCAGATCAATACACCGGAGTTCCAAACACTTCGCAGCCAGGTAAACTGGCTGAAGGATTGCCTTATTATGGTAAGCTATCTGTATGTATCTGCACCGGCAAAGACCGTATATGAGATGTTTAAGCAGAGAAAAGGCTTTGACATCGGATATGACAGCTTCATCGAGCTGTATCATACCATTCCGGAGAAGGCCTGTATCTGTGAGCTTGCGGAGGATCAGTTGATCCTGAAATCCGCACTGGTCAATAACATCTACAAGGATATCGAGAGACGTCAGGGTGGACGGAAATTCTATATTCCGTCAGTAGATGAGATCCTGGATTATTCCGAAAACGGTTATCCGACAAAATCTGCTTCTTACCAGAGACTGGGCAGATTCCTGCTGGATGAGATGAAGGTTTCCGATGCAGTGAGGATCAGGTACTGTTCTTTATTTACAAAGAATGCTCCATGGATGGCAGAATGTCAGCGATCATGGAAAACCTGAACCAGAAGGGGATCCAGTTTAACGATGAGCAGCTTGAGAAATTTACAAAGCTGATCATGGAGGCAAACAATAACACAAGAATGCTGGAATTCCGTGGTTACACACCGAATGAGATCTCAGGAGCAGTATGGCCGTTTGCCACAGGCAAGCCGCACACTGCAATGCCGAACAGCTTTGTGCCGACAGCAATGCCGATGCAGCCAGCATCTGCAAGAAAAATCTACCCGAACGATCCGTGTCCGTGCGGAAGCGGTAAGAAATATAAGAAGTGTTGCGGAAGAAGATAATTCTGCAGAAAAATTTACCGTAATTCCGGAGCTGAAAGTTCCCATAGATTGTTGCGGAGCGACTGCGCTCATGAGTGAGCAGCGAACGCGGATGATCTGGTTCGATTTATCGTTTGATGCAGTATCTCCGGAAATACCATACAAATTAATATAAGACAGTTCGTTTGTACCATCCTGTCTATAAATAAAACCAGGGCTGAAGAAGATGTGAGAATCAGGGCAGACTCGTGGCGGGTCTGCCTTTTTTACTTTAACTGGATCAAGGCCGGGAATCCTGGCTTTTTTTATTTATGGAAATATTCGGGTGGTGTGACAGATCCAGAAGGAGGAAAAATTTATGTATCAGTTAAAAACAGAAGCAGATTTCGATTCGGCACACTTTCTGTCCGGTTACACCGGTAAATGTTCCAACATCCATGGTCATCGCTGGCATGTGGAGATTGAGATCGAAAGCCGGAAGCTGGAGAAAAACGGCCAGGAGCGCGGGATGTTGGTAGATTTCGGAGATTTGAAAAAGGATCTTCGGGAGCTGGCAGATTCCATGGATCACACGCTGATCTATGAAGAAAATACATTACGTCCGAAAACCCTGGAAGCACTGGATGAAGAAGGCTTTCATCTGGTGAAGGTTCCCTTTCGTCCTACAGCAGAGAATTTTTCAGAGTATTTTTTCAGAAAAATGGAAGAAAAGGGCTATCCTGTAAAAAGAGCTGTTGTTTACGAAACACCAAATAACTGTGCAGCTTACCAGGAAACGGAAGAAGAAACGGAGGCGGTATGGCTATGAGTGCCTATCAGGTTGTAGAGAAATTTGTCAGCATCAACGGAGAGGGCAGACGGGCAGGAGAGCTTGCCGCTTTTATCCGGTTTAAGGGCTGCAATCTTCAGTGCAGCTATTGTGATACCAGCTGGGCAAATGAGCCGGGATGTGAGAGTGAAAGGCTGACAGAAGAAGAGATCCTTTCCTGGATCCGTGAAACAGGCGTAAAAAAATGTGACACTTACAGGCGGGGAACCACTTTTACGGAAAGGCATGGAGGAGCTGATCGAGGCAATCCTGGAGGATCCATCCCAGCGGGTGGAGATTGAGACCAATGGAAGCGTAGATCTGAAGCCTTATCATATATTAAAAAAAACGTCCGTCCTTTACCATGGATTATAAAGCACCGGACAGCGGCATGGAAAAAGAGATGCTCCTTTCCAATCTGGAGCTTCTGGGCAGTGAGGATACGCTGAAATTCGTGGTCAGCAGCCGCAGAGATATGGAAAAAGCCCTGGAAATCCTAGAAAAGTACAGGCTGGTCGGAAAAACGGCAGTTTATTTCAGCCCTGTATTTGGCAGGATCCAGCCGGTGGAGATCGTGGATTTCCTTATGGAAAAAAAGCTCAACGATGTAAAGCTTCAGATCCAGCTTCATAAGGTGATCTGGGACCCGCAGAAACGGGGAGTATGACAGGAAAACATATCACAATATAACAAGAAATACCGCAGAAAAGGAGAACGCTATGAAAGCACTTGTACTTGCAAGCGGCGGTGTGGATTCCACCACCTGCCTGGGGCTTGCCGTAAACAAATATGGAAAAGAGAATGTAATTGCATTAACAGTAGCTTACGGACAGAAGCACACAAAAGAAATCGAGGCTGCCAGAAAAACAGCAGAATATTACGGAGTGGAACATCTTTATCTGAATCTGGAGCCGATCTTCCGGTACAGTGACTGTTCGCTTCTAAAGCATTCAGACAGAGAGATCCCGCACGAAAGCTATGCAGAGCAGCTGAAGGAAACCGATGGCTCACCGGTTTCAACCTATGTGCCGTTCCGGAACGGATTGTTTCTTTCCTCGGCAGCAAGTATTGCGCTGTCAAAAAACTGCAGTGTGATCTATTACGGAGCACATGCGGATGATGCAGCCGGAAATGCATATCCGGACTGCAGCAGTGCGTTTCACAATGCGATCAACGAGGCGATCTATCAGGGAAGCGGCGGTCAGCTGAAGGTTGAGGCGCCTTTTGTCAGCTGCACAAAGGCAGAGGTCGTAAAAACCGGCCTGGAGCTGAATGTTCCTTATGAACTGACCTGGAGCTGTTACGAAGGCGGCGAAAAGCCCTGCGGTGTGTGCGGAACCTGTATTGACAGAGCAGAGGCATTCCGTCTCAATGGAGTGAAGGACCCGGCACTTGACAGATAGATCGGATCATAAATATCCGCCCGACCATAGAAAGGAAAAAAATATGAGCAGAGAAAACCTGGAAAAAGAAGGGATCACCCTTCTCGGAAATCAGAAAGTAAAATATCCGGACAATTATGCTCCGGAGGTACTGGAAACATTTTTGAACAAGCACCCGGACAACGATTACTTTGTAAAATTTAACTGCCCGGAATTTACAAGCCTTTGTCCCATTACCGGACAGCCGGATTTCGCAACGATCACGATATCCTATGTACCCGGTGAAAAAATGGTGGAGAGCAAATCTCTGAAGCTGTACCTTTTCAGCTTCCGCAATCACGGAGATTTTCATGAGGATTGTGTGAACATCATTATGAAGGATCTGATCCGTCTCATGGATCCGAAATACATTGAGGTCTGGGGAAAATTTACGCCGAGAGGCGGCATTTCCATTGATCCATACTGCAATTACGGAAAGGCCGGAACCAGATGGGAGGAGATTGCCTGGAAACGTCTGACAGAGCATGACATGTACCCGGAAAAGATCGATAACCGGTAGAAAAACAAAAAGTCCCTGTTTTCACTGCGAAAAGCAATGAAAGCAGGGGCTTTTTGTGTAGTGCGCCTGACAGCGCAGGTTTATCTTTATGACAGTCAGATGCATTCTGGCTCTGTGCCAAACAGATCAGCGATCACATCGTGCACGGTTTCGATCTTATCTGCCATATAAGCCTTTGCTCCGCAGAACAGCAGGCCGTTTTCCACGTCGCCCTTTACGGCGGCGATCAGCTTGTCTGTAATGCAGTAAGGGATCTCGCCGGGGGAACATTTGGCAAGGCAGCGGTGGCAGGGACTGTGCGGGATTTTTTCACCGGCCATGACGTGCTGCATGAAGGGATTCATAATGGCACGTCCCGGCATACCTACCGGACTTTTTACAATGGCAATGTCGTCCTTTGCGGCGTGGATCAGGGATTCTTTCAGCCGGATGTCTGCGTCACATTCTTCCGTTGGGATAAAACGGGTGGCGACCTGAACGCCGTCCACACCAAGATCAAGGACATGCTTTACATCCTCGTGCGTGGCGATGCCGCCGGCAGCTACTACAGGGATTTCCGTGCCGAATTTTGCGGCATAGCTTTTTACAGTCTGGACGATCTTTCGGATCTCATTGTCGTAGGCTTCCGGTGTATAGGAATCCAGCTCTTCCTTGTGGAAGCCCAGATGACCGCCTGCCTGGGGACCTTCGATCACCACAAGGTCTGCAGTGCGCTTGTACTTTCTTTCCCAGTATTTCAGGATAACCTTTGCAGATTTGTCCGTTGAGACGATGGGGGCGATCTTTGTTTTGCTTCCGCTGACAAGAGCAGGGAGCTCTGTAGGAAGTCCTGCACCGGAGATGATCAGGTCAGCGCCGGCATGGACAGCGGCTTTTACATGAGATGCGTACTCCTTCAGCGCAACCATGATGTTGTAGCCGATGATGCCGTCAGGAGAAATCCTGCGTGCTTTTTTCATCTCGGACAGGATAGCCCGCTGGTTGGCTTCTTCGGTATTCCGGTCGAAATCCTTTTCCCGGTAGCCGATCTGAGCGGTGGAAATGATTCCGATCCCGCCTTCCTTTGCAACGGTGCCTGCCAGACGGCCAAGGCTGATACCAACGCCCATTCCACCCTGGATCAGGGGAAATCTTGTAAGTTTATCACCGATTTTAAAATTCTTCATAATGATCAAATCCTCACATTCATTTGCTTTCGTTAAATAATTTTAGTGTAAAATAGTTTTATTATCAAAGTATATCATAACAGGGGAATTTGTCAATGTAAATGTCGGTGAATTAGGGAAGTCCCCTGCTTCAATTGCGAATAGCTGTTTGACCAGATTTTGTTAAAATCCACTTTGTTGACAGAACAGAAAATATCAGGCAAATTCACAGTGATATCAGCTTTACAGAAAACTGTAAAGTGAATTAGAGGAAAAGGGAGGAACAGGTATGCGAAAAAAGACGAGTACCATCATGGCCTGGCTGCTTGCGGCGTCCGTGACAGTCACATCTCTGTCAGCGGGAACAGTGACGGCCTATGCACAGGAGGAAATGCCGCTGGCGGAAGCCGGAACCGTGACAGAGAGTGCGGAAGGGTTTGGAGACAGCAGTGACAGTATTGCAGATATTGCGGAAGAGGGCAATATTGAAGCTAAAGAAAAGGGTGAGCTGACAGCATTATGCTGTGTAGTTTCACCCTTTTTATGTGTGATGAAATTTTTAAACTGTAAAGCAGTAGACTGTGTTCGGAATCCCTCTGGCAAAATCAGAATTTAAACAGATTCAGACCAATCTCCTGACTGAACTCACGGCCGATCTCTCCGTCGATCACCTGGATCTGGATCTCGGCAGTAGCGCTGATGATGGCACGGTTCAGATGACCGCCGTGTACATGGCCTTCCTCGTCACCGGCTGCGATATGGAGATGAAGATAAACGTCACCGTCTTTGCGGGTAACGGTACCGGTAAGTGATACGATCTCAAACGCTCCCTGGAACTGAATAGAGTGGTATTCCTTTGTCACTGTGTTGTATACGCCTGCAGTGAAATCATTGATGGCGCCAAGGCCTGTGACCTGTGCAAGGCGGATATTCTCTTTTTTTGCAACCTTGCCGATCTCCTCCAGGATCTCTTCCTTCGGATCAAGACGAAGATAGATCGTGTTTCCAAAACGTCTGTATTCCATGATAAAAACCTCCCTTTGTGTGATATTTGCCATAAACAGCGGCGGATGTTTTTATCCGCTTGTCAATAAGTATAATACATTTTATTTTTTTACGGAAGGCCAGGGAAAGAGAATGCCGGAGTCTCATGTCTGTGCGAGAGATTTTTTTTGACGTCTGTTCTTAGCATTGGAGGCAGGCGGGGATACGTTTGAGGTTTCGTTAGGTGGATGTGGTCGAGGGACGCCAGAGGAAGGTGGCATTGCTCGGTGGATGCAGTCGGGGATGCTTTTGAGGTTTTGTGAGAAGGATGGAGA
>ENA-OQCR01000013-OQCR01000013.1-human-gut-metagenome-genome-assembly--contig:-NODE-13-length-25137-cov-1.378049_pt1 | contig 25137 bp, 23 predicted proteins | sample MGYA00242763_ERZ504589 | MGnify/ENA primary metagenome ERZ504589 (study PRJEB26092, sample SAMD00036321) | human gut metagenome | host: Homo sapiens | study: EMG produced TPA metagenomics assembly of...
CGCCAGAGATCTTGCCGTCACGAACCTCGCGTGCAATCGCTGCGCACGCGTCCGCGATTTCGGCGCGACCACCATAGTTCAGGCAGAACACCACATCGATGGTCTTGTTGTTCTTCGTCTTCTCCTGTGCCACTTCCAGCTCGTCGATCACGGACTTCCACAGCTTCGGCCGGCGGCCCGACCAGCGCACGCGCACGCCCCACTCGTTCATCTGATCGACGCGACGGTGGATGATGTCACGCGAGAAGCCCATAAGGAAACGCACCTCCTGCGGTGAACGCTTCCAATTCTCCGTAGAGAACGTGTATAGGGACAGGTACCGTACGCCCGCTTCGATGGCACCTGCGATGGTATCGAACACCACCGGTTCGGCCGCCTGATGGCCGTCGGTGCGGATGAGTCCGCGCTGCTGTGCCCAACGGCCGTTGCCGTCCATGATCACGCCCACATGTCGCGGAACCTTGTTCTTGGGAAAATCGGGAATGATCGACGGATCGGAAAATGGTGCCGCCGGAATGTCAAGGGATTTGTAATCCACGTTCTCAAAAGCCATACCCGCTAATCTAGCAAGCGCATGGAACGAATCGGCCGCTCCAGATAGTATTCGCCCCATTCTTCCACTATTTGGTGGGTTTCCCGTTGAATCGACGCGGCCGCCGGAACACCGTCCAGCTCCCCCCAATCGCCATCGACAAGCGCCGAAAGCCGGCAAATCGCATCCCACGACACCGCTTCCGATTCGGGGGTATGGTCGGCGGCGCACATCAGGCCGCCGGCGGGAATCGAAAAATACCAGGACAGCGTGGACGAAATCGGCTCGCCGCACACCACGCAGACGCGCAGACGGGGTGTCCAACCAGCGATCGCCAGTGCGCGCAGCACGTACGAATCGCCAATCGTGGATGGCTCGTGCGCATGTTTGGCAAGCGCGTTCAACGCGCCCAATACAAGCCGGTATTGTGCGACCGCAGGCTCCTTTTCCGTGGCGACCAGATTGTCGGCGGTTTCGCAGATCACGTTCGCCGCCGTATACGCTTGAAAATCGGCGCAAATCGGCCCTGCATACGCGGCGATCGATTCGGCTTGGGACACGACGTCGAGCGAACGACCTTCCGCAATGAGCAGCGCCACGCGCATGAACGGTTCGAGTCGGCCTCCGAAACGCGATTTGGTACGGCGCACGCCTTTCGCGACGGCGCGTACTTTGCCATGGTCACGTGTGAGCAAGGTGAGTATGCGGTCGGCTTCGCCGAGTTTGGCGGTGCGCAGCACCACGCCTTCGTCTTGATACAGCGGCATCGCACCTCCTTTTCTTGCCGTTCATCGCATCCTGTTATGCATACGCTCGCCGCACGTGCGCGTTCCGAGATACATTCGCCCCGTCAGTAGATGAACAGCCCCCAGAACGCGAACACCAGCAATACGCAGAACATGGCGGCCACGGTCAGCCAGAACATCACGCGTCCGAACCGCGTGGAAGCCAGCACCGGCTGCCGTCCGCTGACGATTTCGCCGATAGCACCCTTACGTGGCGGCCACTGCGCGATGCCTCGATGGGTTGCCTCTTCGATCAGCCGCATAAACACGCGGGACCATGCCCACACCACGGCGACGCACACGATCTGGATCACCGGCCAGCTCCAATACATCACGCCCGGATTCTCCACTGGGGCACTGCCCCATGCCAGTTTGACCACACCCATGATCACATCGCCAAGCCGGCGCAGAACAGCACGAACGTGGCCATAGTGGCGATAGTCAACGTGACCAGCGAGTTTTTGAACCCTTGCGCAAGCCCCAGCCGATACCGTCGTCCGTGGGCACGCGCCCAGATCTTACGCATCAGCACGGCGAGCCACAGCACGCCTGCGGCAAGCAGCAGCACCAGCATGCTGGCATGCAACGCGACCAGGTAGATGGTCAGGCCGCGATTGGCTTTGAGGTCCAATGGCACTGCGATTGACTGGTACATTCTGGTGCCGGCCACGCGTTCGCTGGTCTGTTTGAGTCCGTGCGTGGTGCCGACGGCCCAGTCGACCACATCGTCCACGTACGCGTCGGCGAACGGGGTTCCGGAATTGGCTTCGTCGCCGAGCCTCAGCACATGGTTGGCGATAGGGTACGTGCGTATGGTGACGTCCCAGTTGCCGGCCTGGTGAGCCAGATCGACGATTTTCTCCGTGCCTTCCACCTGCGCGGTCATGACGTCTTTCGTGCCATATGCCACCAATGTCGGAATGGCATACGCTTTCGGCGTCAACGTGTCGATGTCGAGGTTGGTGAGTCCGAACAGGGACGCGTCGATATTGAATACGCGGCGGACGATCGACTGGTAGCCGTCATGCGCGCCGACGAGCGCGAAGTCCTGTGCGGCGAGGAAGCCCAGCGAATACCGCGGCTCGTAGACCATCGGACTGAGCAGCACCTGAAAAGCGACGTCCGGATCGCGCTGCAGCAGATACGATGAGATCCATGTGCTTTCGGAAGTGGCGTAGATGCCCACTTTGGAGGCGTCCACCGTATCCATTTTCCGCAGGAGGTTGATGACCTGGTCGTAGATGGCGGCGGAACCCGGGTAGTCGCGATTGGCGTCGTTGGTGGACCAGACCGGCTTGTCAAGCACCGCCGTCACGAATCCCGCCGAAGACAGGTCGGAGGCCATGTCGCCGAAGGAATTGTCGCAGGTGCCATAGCCGGCGCCGTGCATGAAAACCACACCGGGACGTCCGTTCCCAGCCCCTTTCGGTTTGCGGATCAGCACTTTGATGTTCTGTATCTCACCGGTGGAAGGCCGTTTCGCTTTGATGGTGACGTACCGTTTCGCCACCTCGTAATCGCCTTTTTTCGCCAGTTTTTCGCCGGATGGATTGGCGAAGGTCACGGCGGTGTTGGCGTCAAGCGTTTCGATGGTCTGCTCGGTCGGCTCGTAGTTCCATGTGGATGCCGTCAGATTGGCCACGGACACCAGAATGCCCAGCAGCATGATGAAAATAGGCAGGTTGACCATGAGTCGCCGCCCGCGCGTCCACGGTTGATGTTGCGGTTGCGGACGCGCGGGCGATGAAGCCGATTCTTGCCGTAATGATTGGCTGGCGGCTGATGATTGACGTTCCTGCTCTGACACGCCGCTCATTCTACCGGCCTTTGCTGAGAAGCCTGCGATTGCATGCTACCGACGGCACGCTGGAACATGGCTTTCAGCAGTTGCCGTTTTGCGTCACCGGCACGACCACCGGACCAGTGGCGGTGGCAGGCAACTGGCCGTCGGCCTCCATCTGCGCGGCGATCTCCTGCGCCTTGGCGAGCAGGGTTTCCACGATCTGGTCTTCCGGCACGGTCTGGATGACCTTGCCCTTGATGAAAATCTGCCCCTTGCCGTTGCCGGAGGCCACGCCCAAATCGGCTTCGCGAGCCTCGCCCGGACCGTTGACGATGCAGCCCATGACGGCCACGCGAATCGGCGCGGTCACGTCCTTCAACCCTTCGGTCACCGCGTTGGCCAGCTGAATCACGTCCACCTGGGAACGGCCGCAGGACGGGCAGGAGATGATGTCGAACTTACGCGGGCGCAATCCCATGTATTCCAGCAGCTTGCAGCCCACCTTCACTTCCTCCACGGGAGGCGCGGACAGTGAAACGCGGATCGTATCGCCGATGCCTTCGGCCAGCAGCGCGCCGAATGCCAGGCAGCTTTTGATTGTGCCCTGCCAGGTCGGGCCGGCTTCGGTGACGCCCAAATGCAGCGGCCAATCGCCCTTGGAAGCCAACAGACGGTACGTCTGCACCATGGTGACCACATCATGGTGCTTGACGGAAATCTTGAAATCGTGGAAGCCAACGTCTTCGAACATGCGCGCTTCCTTCATCGCGGACGCCACCAGCGCCTCCGGTGTCGGGCCGCCGTATTTGGCGTACAGCTCCTTATCGAGCGAACCGGCGTTCACGCCGATGCGCAGGGAAATGCCCGCATCCGTGGCGGCCTTGCAGATCGAAGGGCCGACCTCGTCGAATTTGCGAATGTTGCCGGGGTTCACGCGCACGGCCGCGCAGCCGGCGTCGATGGCCTGGAACACGTACTTGCTTTGGAAGTGGATGTCGGCAATCACCGGAATCGGCGATTTTTTGACGATTTCCGGCAATGCGTCGGCATCATCCTGGCTTGGCACGGCCACACGCACGATATCGCAGCCGGCCGCGGTCAGTTCCGCGATCTGCTGCAGGGTGGCCGGCACGTCAGCCGTCAGCGTATTGGTCATGGATTGCACTGAAATCGGCGCTCCCCCGCCGACCGGCACCGGGCCGACCATGATGCGGCGGGACTTGCGGCGCGGATGCAGCGGGCTTTCGCTGATGGCCGCGTCACCGGTTTTGCGGAACGGTTTTTCGATTTCTGGCATACGTGATCCTTGCATGTGCGAGGCGCGTTATGCGCCCCGCGATGGTTCTTACGATTGCTTGTGCTCTTTACTTGTTTATCAGCTTGTCGGCGCGGGCGCGAGCCTCCTGCTCGAGTCGGCTCATTTCCTCCACGGAAGCGAACAGCGGGTTGCCGCGCAGTTCGGCGTCCATCTCGTCAAGCACTTCGCGCACGGTGTCGACGATGCCGAGGTATGGCAGACGGTGTTCGAGGAACGCGTGGACGGCCTGCTCGTTGGCCGCGTTGAGCACGGCCGTATGCTTTTCGGACGATTCGAGGCAGTGCCGGGCCAGGTTCACCGCGGGGAACGCCTCGTTGTCGAGCGGCTCGAACGTCCACGTGGCCGCCTTCGTCCAATCGCATGCGGCGGCGACGTTTCCGAGACGTTCCGGCGCGGACAGGCCGAGGGCGATCGGCAGGCGCATGTCCGGCGGCGAAGCCTGCGCGATGGTGGCGCCGTCGCGGAATTCCACCATGGAATGCACGATGGATTGCGGGTGCACGGTCACGTCGATGCGGCTCGGCGGCACGTCGAACAGTCGGCTTGCTTCGATGACTTCAAGACCTTTGTTCATCAGCGTGGACGAGTTGATGGTCACGACCGGCCCCATGTTCCATGTGGGGTGGTTCAAGGCCTGTTCCGGCGTGATGTCGGTCATTTGGTCGCGCTTCCAGCCGCGGAACGGACCGCCGGACGCGGTGACGACGAGCTTGGACACTTCGCCGTGCGTGCCGGAACGCAACGACTGCCAGATGGCGGAATGTTCGGAATCGACCGGATTGATCTGCTTGTCGCGTACCTGCGCGCTAAACAGCAGGTGTCCGCCGGCCACCACGGATTCCTTGTTGGCCAATGCCAGCTGGGAGCCTGCCTGCAGTGCCGCGATGGACGGTTCGAGGCCGATGGAGCCGGTGATGCCGTTAAGCACCACGTCGGCGCCGGAGCCTGCCATGGCGATCACCGCGTCAGGGCCGGCTGTGATGTTGACGTTGCCTGCGCCGGCCTGTTCCAACGCCTCACGTAGCGCGGGGACGGCTTCCTTGTAGAAGATCGCGACGGTTGGCACGTGGAATTTCGCCGCCTGCTGCGCAAGCAGTTCGACATGTGCTCCGCCCGCGGCGAGACCCGTCACGGTGAAGCGGTCGAGATGACGTGAGATGACGTCAAGGCCTTGGGTGCCGATGGATCCGGTGGAGCCCAGAATTACTACGGTTGATGGTTGCATGGGTTATGCGCTGCTCTCCGTATGATATGCCGATGTTCCGGCATTGGTTTGGACTATGTAAGTTGGGACTGTGTAGTCGAGGCTGTGTAGTTGGGATTGTGTAAACGCGAGAACAGGCTGACGATTCCGCCAGCCTGTTTATTACCGTTGGTTCACTCGAAGGACGGGAACGACAGATCCGGAATATCGAGATTGTCGTCGTTGCCCGACGCCGGGAAAATCGACCTGAAAGCCGGGCTTGGTTCCGGCTTTTTGTCCTCCTGCTGCTTGTCCGCATCGGATTCGGCGGACGGTTCAGTTGCCGGGGCAACTGCCGGTTCTACGGCAGGTTCAGCCGGAGCGGCCGGCTCGGCCGGAGCCTGTTCAACAACCGGAGCCGGAGTGACAATTGGGTTCGAATCCGGAACCGGAGCGGCCGGTTCAGGCGTGAAGGATGGCGGCACCGAGGCTGCGAGGGAGCTCAGGCTCGTCGAACCGGTGGTGACCTGAGGCAAGTCGGACGCGGACAGGCTCGGAACCTGCGGCGTGAACGTGTTTTCCGTCTGGTTCGTCTCATTGATGGTGTGGGCCAGATGCGCCAACGCGGCCAAAGACGGATCCTGCTGCGGCTCGGGTTCAACCGGAGCCGGCGGGAATGCCGGAGCGGCTGGAGCCTGCGAATCGGTCGTGGTCGGAGCCGGAGTCTTTGGCGCGGCATCTTCCATCGCATCATCGGCAAGCGGATCGAACGCCTGGGTCTCTTCAACGGCGCTCGGCGCGGAAGAAGCGGAATCGGTCTGCGGCTGGAACACCGGAGGAACCACCGGAACCGCAGGCGGAGTGTTCGTCGGCGTGGCAGGCACGCTCACCGGGGAGGTGACCGCGGACGTGAAGATCTCATGCTCGGCCTTGTTCAGCGCATCGAAGGAATCCTCTTCGCTCGGCGTGACGGTTGGCACAGTAGGAGGAACCGGAGCAGCCGGAACCGTGGCGGAAGGAGCTGCGAACAGCGGTGCGATCATCTGGGTTTCGCCAGCTGCGGAATCACTGGAAGCCGGGGCAACGGACGGTGCGGCCGCGGCCATCGCCTCTTCGGAGGGTTCGCCGACGAAATCCGCGACGCGCGCATACGATTCGAGTCGGGTCAGCAACTGCGCGCAGGCGGCCAGATAGTAATCCACCTGACGTTCGTCGTATCCCCTCTTGCCTTTGCGCTGAGTGAAGATCACGTTGCTCAAGGTCTGGGAATTCGTGTCGGCGATCGCCTTGGCGTCCGCTTCACTGACCTCCTCGACACCCAGCTCGCCGGCGGCTTTCGTCAGGCACTTGTCGATCACGCTGTCGACCTGCTTGCGGTCGTAGCTCGGATTTTTGCCCTCGCCCGGCTTGAACCGTTGGCCATGCTCGCGTTCGGCATGCGCGTCGAGCTTCTTGAACAGGTCCTCGGTCTGCGCCTTCCATGCCACACGGCCATGCTGGGAGATTTCCCACGTGGTCTGCTTGTCGACCACGGCACGTTCCAGACGGGCAAGCGCGGCATCCACTTGGGCGATCACATAGCCGCCCTTGACCAGTTCGAAGGAGACGTTCTGAATATCATGCTGGGTGAGTTGCGCGCCCTCACCTTCATACAGCATGTGCGCACGTTCAAGGAAAGCATCCACCTGTTCCGCATCGTAGCCCCACTTTCGCTTCGCGGCATGAGCGATTCCCGATGCGTTCTTCTCGGTTTCAGGTTCCTGTGCCATTGGCGTTCGACCTCCTGCTACACGTATTAACGCCACTACTTTACGTGATTGATTCGACGCAGACGCCGCAAAAGATGAAAATTCAGTGAATCGACACGTGCGGCTCATCGCCCACACGGCGGTTTCGTACCGATCAAGCGGCATCATATCCGCCATGCCGACACACGAGTGCGGCTCATCGCGCGGATACGGTACAGTAGTTCGTTGCGGGCGATTAGCTCAGTTGGTTAGAGCGCCACCTTTACACGGTGGATGTCGGGGGTTCGAGTCCCTCATCGCCCACTTTTCGCAACGCCGTGAAAAATCAAGGAATCGCATATCATCCCGCGTAATATCAACGCGCGCACCCGTGTTTTGCCCACATTCCGCCCACGTTTTGTTTGTGTTTTGCCGGAAAGTCCACGTAATAGCGAAATCCCCCAAACCCAATGGGCCCGGGGGATTTTCGTATACGCGAGAAAATCGCGAAAAGTCTTGGTTTACTTGCCCTTGCCGAACGCGCGCAGGTGAATACCGTTCCAATCGGAGCTGACGGTCAGCGGAGTGGCGGCGTTCATGCCGGCGGTCTTGGCCGCGGACTGCACGGTGCTGGAGCTTGCGGCACCCGGACGTCCCGGCTTCGGGGTGAGCACCCACAGCGGGCCGTCATCGCCGAGAACCGCATAGGCGTCGACAATGGTGTCGGCCAGTTCGTCCTCGTCATCGCCATCACGCCACCAGATGATCACACCATCGACTGCGGAGTCATAATCCTCGTCGACCAGCTCTTCACCGGTCAGTTCCTCGATCTTGGCGCGGATCGAGTCATCCACATCATCGTCCCACAGCCATTCCTGTACCAGGTCGCCGGCGTGGAAACCGAATTCTTCAGCGTTATCAGATGCCGTTTGATTCACGTTCGTCAATATACCAACACTGCTCGAACATATACGTTACGAACGCCGGAATCGCCCACTTTTCGAGATGAAACGGCGATTTCCGCCTGTATCACGCCTATCTCCTTCCGCCGCACGCTCATTGCTTGACGGTGCATTGCGGCAGTGAACCGCCTTTACCATCGCGGATGGCGACCAGCGCGTCGTACGCCTCGTCCAACGTGCCCACCTTCACCACGTGGAGGCCCTGTGGCACGTGCCCGACCACGTCGGAGCAGTTGGATTCCGGGGCAAGGAACCACGTGGCCCCGTCACGCTTCGCGCCGATCATCTTCAACCGGATGCCGCCGATCGCGCCAACCTTGCCTTTGGCGTTCATCGTGCCGGTACCCGCGATGGTCTTCCCGCCGGAAAGCTGCTCTCCGGTCACCTTGTCGATCAGACCGAGCGTGTACATCATGCCCGCGGACGGGCCGCCGATGTCGTCGACGTGCATGGACACCTTCATACCGGACACGTCATAACCGTGCGCCTTGAGGAACCGCTTCGCGGCCGTGGCCGCGGCGCTCTGCGATGAGGACATCTCCTTGTTGCTTTCCTTCGCATAGTCCTTGGCGCTTTGTCCGACGGGGAACACGGCCTCCTGCGGAATCACCGTGGCCTTCGGATTGGCCCATGCCAGCAACGCCTGCGCGTTGGTCACAGGATATCCGGGAACGCCTGAGGCGTTGACGGTGACGAGCAGTAGTTTGCCGGAGTCCTTATGCGTCTTCACGCCGGACACGTCGATGACCTGCTTGCCTCGACTTTCCGAGCACGTCCTGGGTCGGTCCCGGCTCCTGCACCACGTACGCGCTGGGCGCAATAAGCACCAGCACGCAGAGCACGGCCACAATCGGTCCGGCGAGATATCGCCAAGGGCGAACATCGAACCACCGTCCGACCTGACGCCAACGTCGTCTGATACGTGGCAGAAGGCCTTGAGACGACCCGTTACGTGTGCTTTTGGCGTGAACTCGCTGTGTTTCCTGCATATCGGCCATGCCTCCCATACTATGGAAGGCAACGAACTTAACAATCGCGTGGAACAAAGGCAGGAAACGGTATGGATGAGAATGCGATCCGCCAGTGGCTTATCGATTGCTTCGGACCGATTCAGGGCGAGATGGCATGGAACCAGCTTTCCAACATGCCGGAAGCCGTACGCGACCAGCTGATGAGTCAGGATCCGAGCACGCTGCCCAAGCCCGAAGAGGTCAAGTCCATGATGCAGGCGTTCACCGCCGGCGGACTCAACACCATGGGAGATATGCAGCAGGCCGTGGAACAGGGGCCGATCAACATCAAACTGGCGAAATCGCTCGCGTTGCAGCAGGCGAATGGTGCCGGATCGGACAGCAGCGTGAACGCCGAAACCGGCGAAATCGCAAGACGTGCCATCAGCGAGGCGAACCTGTGGCTTGATACCGCTTGCGAGTTCAACCCGGCGCAAGGCGAGACGCAGCTGCTCACCCGCGCCGGCTGGGTGGAGGACACAATCGACGCGTGGGCGCAGTTCGCCTCCCCCGTGGCCGAATCGATGAACGACGCTCTGGCTTCGATTCTGTCGCAGCGTTTCGGCGACGGCGAAATACAGACCGAGATTTCCGGGGTTTTCGCAGGCCCCATCGAAATTCCGATTCCGGACGAGATGAAGAATCCGGCGAAGCTGATGCGATTCGTCGGCAACACGTCGTTCGCCATGCAGTTGGGGCGTGCCGCCGGCGACCTGTCCCATGAGGTGCGCGGCAGCTTCGATCAGGGCATCGCGCTGCTGAAGAATCCCGCCGGCGGACTGATCGTGCAGAACGTGACCGAATACGCGAAGTCGCTGGATATCGACGTGAACGAAGTGATGGGCTATCTTGCGCTGCAGGAGCTTGCGCATGCCAGGCTGTTCGCCTCCGTGCCGTGGCTAATGCCCCGCTTCGAGGCGCTGCTGGGCAAATACGCGCGTGGCATCACCATCGACATGGATGCCATGGAGGAGCAGATCCGTGAGGCGGAGTCCATCGATCCGGATTCCATGGCCAGCGCGGTGAACATCACCAAGGTGGCGTTCCCGGACACTCCGGAGCAGAAGCAGGCCATGAAGGCGTTGGAGAATCTGCTTGCCTTGGTGGAGGGCTGGGTGGATGCCGTCGTGTGGCGTGCGGGCATGGCGCATATTCCGCATATCGAACAGCTTCGTGAGATGTTGCGCCGCGAACGCGCCATCGGAGGCCCTGCGGAACGCACGTTCGAAAGCCTGATGGGCATGCAATTGCGCCCCAAGCGCATGCGTGAGGCGGCCGCGCTGTGGGAAAGCATCGGCGCGCAGGAAGGCCCCGAGGCGCGCGACGCGAAATGGTCGCATCCGGATCTGCTGCCGCAACTGCCGGACGAGCAGTCCGAGGATAGCTCCAACGAAGAGAACGGCGCCGCATCCGCCACTACCGGTACGGAACAGACCACGGCGCAACAGGATATTCCGGACAGCATCGATTGGGATGCCGAACTGTCCAAGCTGCTCGACGAGGAAGAGCACAAGGGCGATGACGCCGACAGCACGAACGACGCCGACGGCACAGATGACGCCGGCGATACGAACGCTTCCGGCGACCGCAGTCACCGGAAGAAGCGTGATTTCCTGCGCCCGCGATCGGACCCATCGTCCTCGCGGGCGCGCGCATAGGACACGTCGAGCGTGTCTTCGGCACGCGTGACCGCCACGTACATCAATCGCCGTTCCTCTTCCAGAAGGTCGCCTTCGGGCGGTGAACCGTATGGAATCAGCCCTTCGGAGCACCCGATCAGGAACACGTGTTTGAATTCCAGGCCCTTGGAGGCATGGATGGTGGAGATGGTCACGCCTTTAACGTCGCCGCCTGCGCCAAGTGCTTCCAACATGGCCAAGCGGGTCTGAGCGTCATCCGCGAGCCCGGAGTTCTGCCATCCGCTGTCTCGTTTGACGCGGTAGCGCAGGTGTTGTTCGTCCAGTGCCCGGCAGAGGATTTTCTGCTGCGCGTTGACTCGGGTGAGGATGGCGCAGTCGCCCGGAGATGCTCCCTCGTCCACGAGTCTGCGGATGCGTGCAGCCACGCCCCGGGCTTCTTCGAGATCGCTGTTGTAGACGGTTTGCGCGACTCGGCGGCCTTGGTCTCGCTTGGAGTTGAGTTTGAGATAGTCGGCGCGTTGCGGTGAGACTTCGAGCACGCGGTTGGCGTAGTTGACGATCTGCGGGGTGGAACGGTAGTCGTTGTTGAGTCTGACGTCGGCGGTGAGGGGTCGATCGGAGGCGAAGTTGAGCAGGTTGTAGCTGCTGGCTCCGGCGAACGAGTAGATGGTCTGTGCCGGGTCGCCGACCACGCAGATGTTGCGGTTGTCACCGAGCCATCGGGTGAGCAGCCGATGCTGCAGGGGCGAGACGTCTTGGTATTCGTCGACGGTGAGCCATGTGATGCCGGAGCGGATGTTGGCCGCCACGTCTTCGTCGCTTTCGATGAGGTGGCAGGTGATGAGCAGGATGTCGTCGAAGTCGATTTCGTTGCGATTGGTTTTTTCGGTTTCGTATGCTCTGTAGATGTCCACGAATTGGCTTGGTTCCAGTCCTGCCGGCGGCTGGTGGTGGATGGCCGCGCAGACGCGTTCATAGTCTTCCGGCGCGATGAGCGAGATTTTGCACCAGTTGATTTCGGCTTGCAGGTTGCGCACGGTGTCGTCGTCCACCTGCTGGGTGGTGACTCGGCGTAGGGAATGTTCCACGATTTCGCGCGGATTGCGTGAGATGAACGGCATGGGCCCTTCGCATACGTCTGGCCAGATCCGACGGAGTTGGTGTAGTGCCGCGGAGTGGAAGGTGGCGGCTTTGACGTCGGATGCGACGTCGAGTTGGGATAGTCTGTTGCGCATTTCCGCGGCCGCTTTGACGGAGAAGGTCACGGCGAGCGTGGCGCGCGGATCCCATGCCTTGGTGGCGCATGCGTAGGCGATTCTTCGGGTGACGGTCCGCGTTTTGCCGGCACCTGCGCCGGCGATGATACGGACGGGTCCGCGCACGGCGGTCGCCGCCATGCGCTGCGCATCGTCCAGTCCGTCGAGAATCGCTTCCGCTGTTGCATCCATATGCTCCATTGTGGCAGATTGCGTGACGAGACGGACGTCATCGGCGCGATTAACCGTGAATTCGTGGCAAGTCGCGCCCTTATTAGCCTTCAGTGTGTATTAAGGTTGGAATTGTGACCGAACGAAGCAGATTTATGATGGCCGCCTTGGCGAGCGCGGCGATGCCGAACGCCACCATCGCTGGCACGCGTGACAGCGAGCAGGTCAACGCCACCGACAAGGGGTATGGCATTGATCATGCCGTGGTGCAGGACGCCGCGGGCAAGTTGTATGACACGTTCGCTTCGAACACGCCGAAGGGACGCAAACGTCTCGTTGGTCGCGTGCGTGCCGCGCAGACGTTGATGGGCAACCGCGAGTTGGGCGGATTGGGGTTCGACGTCGATCGCGTTCTGGCGTTCTCCAACGGCGAACAGGAGAGGTCCGTCACAGGAGACGTTTCCGTGATGGTCGCCACGCATCATGATGGTCAGGCGCGTCCGCTGACGCTGCTGACGTTGGACGACTGTGCCAGCGTGGGCACCGCGTTGGGCGCGATACACCGTCTTCGTCCGGATTTTCTGCAGGAGGCCGGCTATCCGGTGTTCTCCACGGGGCAGATTCGCGCGCAGCTGACCGCATGGATCAAGCGTTTGCGTCAGGCTGGCCATGTGCCGCAGGAGATCACGACGAGCTGGTCCGACGTTCTTGAAACGGACGGCCTGTGGTCGTTCGCCACTTGTCCGGTGCATGGTGGCCTGTCCGACGGCGATGTGCTGTTCTCGGGCTCGTCGATCACCGCCATCACGAACTGGCAGGATATGCAGGTCAATGATCCGGCACGTGATTTGGCGTGGATTTTCTCCAAACTTGACGAAAACCACCGTAATGCGTTGCTCAGCGCGTATGGACGCATGCTGGGCAATCGTTTGGACGATCTGATCATGCTGCGCGCCAACCTGTGGCTGCAGATGGAACAGGTGGGCGATTTCATCAGCGCGTTGAATCAGGCCGATAGCGTCAAGATCATGCAGTTCAAGGCGCAGGTGGAGCGTTTGGCTCACCAGTTGGGTATGCTCACCGCGAAGAACCATAGGCCGAGCGAGACGCGTCAGGACGAGCAGAAGGCCGGCAACCGTCCGCCGAGCACCATCACCGTGGGCACGTTGCTGGACGAATCGGAACGTCGCAGGCAGGCGGCGGCGCAGCAGAATAACGATGCCGACGCGACCGGCGAACGTCATATCGACGCGACCGATATGGATGATGACAGGACCGGCGATTTCGATGTTACCGGCTCCCAGCCCGTCCGTAAGACGAAGCAGATCGTCGATGACGCCACGGAAGCGTTCGATGTGACTGCCGCCGAACATATCGTCTCCGCCGGCATGGTTTCCGGCAATGCCGATTCGGACGATACGAGCGAACGTGAGGAATCCCCCGTCAGCACGTTCGTTCCGGAGCAGTCCGCGAGGGAGCGTCACGAGTCGTTGCCGTCCAGTTCGACCATTGTGATCAGCACGTTGCAGACCGCCGATGGCAGCGATGACACGAACGAGGAGGAAATTCCTCAAGCCCATAGCGAAGCGGCGACCATGCTCATTCCGCTGCTCGAACGCGATGAGGCCACTATGCAGAAGGCCAAAGCGGAGGTCGACCGGCTGCAGGCCGAGGACGCCACCGATGAGAAACCGCGCGTAGAATAAGCGCATACATTGCAAACGAATTTGCACACGAACACCCTTACAAGGAGCATCATGGATATCGAACTGGGCATTCAGAACGTGGCGCGCACCGTCACCTTCAGCACCGAGCAGAGCGCCGACGAGGTGAACAACGTCATCGCCGAGGCCGTGGAGAATGGCAAGACCATCAACCTGACCGACGACAAGGGCCGTCGCATCGTGGTGCCGGCCGGTTCTCTCGGCTATGCCATCATCGGTTCCGAAACCAAGCACGCCGTCGGCTTCGGCAATCTCTGATCGCCACCTGCAAACGCGTTGGACACGTTCCAAATGAAAAAGACGTCGGACCATATCAGGTTCGACGCCTTTTTCATATTCGATTCATGTATCCGGTTCACGCTTGGAAATTCCATATCCGGATTTCATGCGGCATGTGAGCTGCCGACGCGACCGATCAAATCCACACCCCGATGCAGGATTTCGCGTACAGTGTCGTCGTCGGTAAGGTTCTCGCCCAGACCGTTCGGCTTGCCTTTGCCATGCCAGTCCGAGCCGCCGGTCACCAGCAGATCGTGCCGTGCGGCAATCGTCAGCAATCGTTCCCGCTGTTCCGGAGGATTGCCGCGATGCCATACTTCCAAGCCGTCCAAGCCGTCGGCGATCATCGCGTCAAGCTGCTCGTCGGACAGCAGCCGGCGGTTGCGTTGCGGATCGCCCGCATGCGCGGCGACCACCACACCGCCCGCCCCCTTGACGGCGGCGATGACCTCGTGCGTCGACGGCGACGGCGTGGGAATGTAATACTTGGATTTGGCGCTCACCGCGTCGGCGAACGCGTCGGAACGCGTCTCGTACACGCCCGCCGCGACCAGCGCGTCGGCAATGTGCGGACGGCCGATTGTGGTGCGCTCCCCTTCCTTCACTTGGGCGAGCACATCGTCCCACGTAATCGGAAAATCCTGCGACAGCCGCTCAACCATGCGTTTCGTACGCCGCAATCGCGCCGCACGCGTGTTGGCGAACATGCTGGAAATATGCTCGTTGGACGGATCGTATTGGAAGGCGAGCATGTGCACGGACACATCTTCGTCGACGGCGGTGATTTCCGTGCCCAGCACGCAACGGCAAATCGATTTCCTCCGAGGCTTCCGTCGCCTCGTCCCAGCCGGCGGTGGTGTCATGGTCGGCAATCGCCACACCATGCAAGCCAAGCTTCCTTGCCTGCTCCACCAGCGTGCGCAGCGTCTCCGTACCGTCGGAAAGAACGGTATGGCAATGAATATCCCAACCTTGTGCGGGTGGTTCCGCGTAACTCACGTGACTCATATGACTATCGTAAGCTCGAATCCGCGGTTTTTCGCGTAGACTGAGACATGACAACGTTTGTATTTTGATTTTCCAAGGATTGACGATGAGCGATTTTGAAGGCCAGGCCGCTGTGGACGCAGCCGATGACGAAACGAGCGTCGGCACAGCCGTCGCCATGGACGACGACTGCACGAAGCGCGCGGGTGGCGTCACGGCGCAACGTGGACGTATCTGATCATGCTGCTCGCTTCGGCGGTGGCATTGCTCGTATCGTTCATTCTGTCGGCGGACACGCTGAAAATGGCACGCAATCCCGGGCAGAAGCTCAACTGCGATGTGAACGCCGTGCTGTCCTGTTCCACGGTGGCCGAATCCTGGCAGGCGGAAATCGTGAAGTTCGCCGGATTGAGCTTCCCGAACGCGTTCTTCGGCATTGCCGCCGAATCGGTGTTCGTGACGATCGCGGTGATCGGACTGGCCAAGATGGCCGTGCCACGTTGGTTCGCGCTGTGCACGTGGCTTGGAGGCCTTGCCGCGTTGGCGTATTCGTATTGGCTGACCACGCAGTCGCTGTTCGTCATCAACGCGATGTGTCCGTGGTGTCTGGTGCTGATGTTCTCCACCACCGTGCAGTTCATGGCGTTGTCGCATGCCACGGTGGCCGTGCAGGATATGCCGTCCGGTCATGCTGGATTGCGCAAGTATTACCGGCTGAATTTCGATCTGATGGTCGATGTGGTGTGGATTGTGGCGTTGATCGTGGTCATTCTCGTCAAGGACGGCCCGATGCTGTTCGCCTGATACGGTTTGCATAGAACCTTTTACGATGAAGGCCGACCCTGCGTGGCCGGCCTTTTGCCTATCCGCTTTTCGTTTGCTGCCGCAGCGGTTACAGCAGTTCGATTTTACCCACGATGGTGGCGCTGCCGGTAAGCTTCACGTCTTCGTCGGTCACGTCAACACGCAAGGTGCCGCCACGTACGGTGATGGTCCAATGGTCGATGCCGGTTTTGGCACGCAACGTGATGGCGGTGGCGCATAGGCCCGTGCCGCACGACAGGGTTTCGCCGCAACCGCGTTCGTTGACGCGCATGGTGGCCTCGCCCGCATCGTCGCCTTCGCTTTGCTCGTCGATGCGCACGAACTCCACGTTCTGGTCCGACGGAATCTCGGGCGCGACGACCGGCTTGGTGACCAGATCAAGGTCTTCAACGTTCGGCAAGCTGGCGAACGCATCCTCAAGAACGGCCACGACGTGCGGATTGCCCATGTCCACGAACGTGCCGCGCGCGAACCGGACGTGCCCGGAATGGTCACTTCGTAACCGTCGACGTCGCCGCGCTTCCATGCGCCCATCTCCACCTGGAACACGTCCTTGCCAAGCCCTGGCACATCGCCGAGCGAAGTCAGGATCTTCACGCCGGCGCGGGTGCCGAGATGGAATGGCTTGCCGCCCGGCTGGTCGGCGATGCCCTGCCGCTGCGCGAACAGCGTGATCGCACGTGTGCCGTTGCCGCACATCTCGGCCAGCGAGCCGTCCGCGTTGCGGTAGTCCATGAACCAGTCCGCATCGCCCGCCGCGCAATCGGCGATCTGCCTTTCGTTCACATCGGACACCGCCTGCGGATGCGCCAGACGGATCAGGCCGTCGCCGCCGATGCCGAAATGGCGGTCGCACAGGAATCGCACTTCATCGGCGGTCGGCTCGTGCGTACCGTCTTCGTCGAGATACACCACGAAATCGTTGCCGGTGGCGTGCGCTTTGTAAACAATGCTTGGAATGCTCATACCAGTTCACTCTACACGCGGTAGGCTATTGAAAGCGTTTGGCGTATGCGCCTGCGGGCATGCGCGCGATGGCAAAGGAGGACGTATGGCTTCAACGGCACCTATCGGCGTTTTCGATTCCGGTTTGGGGGGTATTTCCGTGGCGCGTGAGATTCGACGCGACATGCCGAACGAGCATGTGCTGTATTTCGGCGACTCCGCGAACGCTCCGTACGGCACGAAATCGCCCGAACAGGTGCGCGAACTGTCCGACGTCATTGTGAAACGATTCGTGGAACAAGGCGTGAAAGCGGTCGTGATCGCCTGCAATACCGCCACTTCCGCCGCAGCCAACGAACTGCGCGACACATACGACATTCCGATCATCGGCATGGAGCCGGCATTGAAGGTGGCTTGCGACCGTGGTCACGGCAAGCGTCAGCGCGTCATCGTGGCCGCCACTCCCCTGACGTTGCGTGAACGCAAGTTCGCCGTGCTGATGGACCGTTTCAAGGCCGACCATACGATTTTTCCGGAGCCCTGCCCCGGTCTGGTGGAGATCGTGGAGCATGGGCAGCTTGACGACCATGATGTGGTGATGCGCACGCTGCACCAGTATTTCGACCAATACGATCTGTCCACGATCGACTCCGTTGTGCTCGGCTGCACGCATTTCGTGTTCTACCGCGATTATTTCCGCGAACTGCTGCCTGATACGGCGGCGATCATCGACGGCAATGAAGGCACCGTACGTCACCTTGGCGTGGTGCTCGAATCGTTGGGCAAGCTCGCTCCGGAAGACGCGGAAGGCAGCATCGATCTGGCCAATTCCGACACTTCCGCACGAATCGCGCAGTTGGCGCAGTCGCTGCTTGATCGCTGAGCGCGAATGTCCCGACAGACCGCGTAAAGTCGAATGAAACCCGGCAAAAGGGACGGACTTGCGAAAGGACGGGCGCATATGGCCAACAGGACAGCGATGATCGACGTCGGCGGCGGTTTCCGCGCGATTTACGGCGCGGGTGTGATGGACCGCATGCTGGAGGACGGCATACATGTCGACCATTGCTATGGTGTTTCCGCCGGCAGCGCCAATATGGTTTCCTACATTTCCGGACAGCACGGGCGAAACCACACGTTCTACACGCAGTACGCGTTCCGTAAGGAATACGCGAGCTTCGACAGCTATGTGAAGAACCACAATTACGCGAACCTCGATTATGTGTACAGCACGCTGAGCAACCACGATGGCGAGAATCCGGTGGATTACGAGGCGTTTGCGGCGAATCCGACCGAATTCACCGTGGTGGCCTGCAATGCGGACGATGGTTCCACGAAGTATTTCGACAAGTCGGACGTCGGCTACGACAATTACGACATCATGAAGGCGTCATCGGCGGTGCCGGTGGCGTGCGAACCGTATGTGATCGACGGCGTCCCGTATTACGACGGGGGCATCGCTGATCCGATTCCGGTGCAGAAGGCCATCGATGACGGCTATGACCGCATCGTGGTGATTCTCACCCGTCCGAAAGACACCGTACGCGAACAGAAGAAGGACATCGGCCCGGCCACGATCCTGAAGCGCACGCACCCGGAGGCCGCGGAAAAGCTGATGAACCGCTATCAGACGTACAACGACGAGGTGGCGTTGGCCAAGGAATACGAGAAGGATGGCCGTGTGCTCATCCTCGCGCCGGAAAGCATGTACGGCTTGAACACGCTGAGCAAGTCGTTCGAAGGTCTGGAACGCATGTACCGCGCCGGCTATGCGGCGGCGGCCGCGATTCCAGCGTTCCTGGGAAGCTGAAATCCGTTCTTCCGCAGCGCTGTCATGCGTTTCCAACGGTTCTAACGGCAACCGCATGACAGCAATCGCATAATGCAATCATATGGCAGCCGTCGTATGTGCGTTACGGCATCGCAACACGCGTAACCGGGCGGCGGCTATGCTGGAACGCATGGAAAAGCAGAATCGTATTTTTTCCGGCTTTGATGCCGATGCCATCGATCGCACCACCGCCGCAGATCTGGCCGAAGTCGGTTCCGACAAGTGGACCCCGCTACCCCGGCTGTATCGGGCGCGTTCATCGCGGAAATGGACTACGGCCTGGCGCCGTGCATCCAGCAGGCCATCGACAGCGCCTGCGACCATTGCAAACTCGGTTACATTCCCGAACCGTGGAAGCGCCGCGTGGCCGAGGCGTGCGCCGGCTGGCAGAAAAGCCACTACGGCTGGGACGTGGATCCGGACATCATCCGCGTGGTGCCGGACGTGTTGGAAGCGTACGAGATCTTCCTGCGCGAGCTGGTCGGCGCCGGCAATGCCGTGGTCGTGCCGACGCCCGCGTACATGCCGTTCCTGAGCGTGCCGAAGCTGTACGACGTCGACGTGATTGAAATCGAAATGCTTCAGGGAACCGACGAAACGACCGGCGAGCGCGAATGGCTGTTCGATTTCGACGCCATCGAACGCGCGTTCGCGGCTGGCTGCCATGCGTTCGTGCTGTGCAATCCGCACAATCCGATCGGCAAGGTGCTTACGTTGGCCGAGGAGCAGCGGCTGTGCGAGCTGGCGGAACGGTACGACGTGCGTATTTTCAATGATGAGATTCACGCGCCGTTCGTGTTCGAGGGGCGTCATATTCCGTATCCGACCATCAGCGAGGCGGCCGCGCGGCAGTCTATGACCGCCACCAGCGCGTCGAAGTCGTTCAACATTCCGGGTACGAAGTGCGCGCAGGTGCTGCTGACGAATCCGGCGGACCGTGAGATGTGGGCGGAACGTGCGGAGTGGAGCGAGCATCAGACCGCCACGATCGGTGCGATCGCCACCACCACCGCCTACAACGAGGGCGATCCGTGGTTCCAGGACGCGCTTTCCTACGTGCGACGCAATCTTGGGTTGTTCGATGAGCAGATGAGCACGCGGTTCTCGGGCGTTGGCTATATTCGCCCACGCGGCACGTATATCGCATGGCTGGATTTCGGCCCGCTTGGCATTGACGATCCGGCCGCGTATTTCCTTGAGAAGGCGAAGGTGGCGCTGACCGACGGCCGTTCGTGCGGCCGCGCGGAGCGGCTGCGCGCGCGTGAACATGGCGATGCCGTATCCGCTGCTGGTGGATTGCCTCAACCGTATGCATGACGCGTTGCAGGCGGACGGTTTGCTTTAAAGTTTTCCGTCTTTCGTGTGTGACCGACGCTATGGGCGGCCACACACGCCATATTGCGGGAAAATCCGCCGAATCATTGCGATTGCAACGGTTGCGCTATGGGCGAATAGCAGCATGTTACGATGGCCGCACACCACCGTCGGTGGACGCGCGACGCGAATCCAGCGTATGCGTTTCATTGAGAAGAAGGCTTTACGAATATGCGATTCCCCTACAGCGGCAACGGCACATGGACGCCCGACTACCACTGCGGTTTCATTGATGCCGTCAAACGTTTTTTCATCGGCTACATGGAGTTTCGGGGGCGTTCCAGCAGACGCGAGTTCTGGCTCGCCATGCTGTTCTTCATTCCGGTCAGCGTGCTGATATTCCTTATTCCGGCTGCCGGAACGGTGTCCGGAATACTGTGGATGCTGGCCACCATGGTACCGATCATGGCCATCTCCTTCAGAAGGCTGCATGATGCCAACCGCACCGGCTGGTGGTTTCTGCTTGGGCACGTCGGCACCATTCTGGCCCTTGCGATGCTGGTCGTCATTGCGTTCGGCCTGGTCATCATCGAAATCGGCATGATCATGGTCATCCCCCACGAGCCACCGAAACTCGACTTCATGACCCGAACAGCTTCCCGGGAATGCTGGCTCACGCTGTTCTATGTCAGCCTCGGCATGGCCGGCATCTCGCTGATCATCCAAGCATTCCTGTACTCGCTGCCCAGCAAGCCGAGGGCGTCCGCTTCGACTGATGTTCTCAGCGGCATCCCGCCCCTCTTCCCTCCCTGCATTACCCTCTTAGCCCTTTTGTATGGAAACGTTCCATCTCACATTGAGACAGAGCAGTGAGCTCGGTTAACAAAACTCCTATAATCACGTCTATTGTCTTTCCGCCGTCATAAGCGACGGAATGTCAACATCAGAGGAGAAAACAATGAAGAGAAACATGCTCCACCGTCTGGTCGCCATGGCCGCGGCGGGAACCATGCTGATGTCGGTCGCCGCGTGCGGCTCGTCATCCGATGACAACGCCGCCACCAGCAATTCCAGCGACACCTCGCTGATTTCCGTGAACAACAGCGAGCCGCAGAACGGTCTGATTCCGAGCGACACCAACGAAATGGGCGGCGGCAAGGTCATCCGCTACCTGTTCGAAGGTCTGGTGAGCTTCGACGCGAAGGGCAGGCAACATCTCGAAGTCGCCGAGAGTATCACCCCGAACGAGGATGCCACCAAGTACACGATCAAACTGAAGAAGGGTTGGAAGTTCACCAACGGCGAGGCAGTAACCGCCCATTCCTTCGCCGACACCTGGAGTTTCGCCGCCAATGTGAAGAACGCGCAGAAGACCTCGAGCCGCTTCTCCACCATCAAGGGCTATGACGAGCTGCAGGATCCGAACGTCGATCCGAAGGCCACACTTTCCGGTCTTTCCACCCCGGACGACTACACGCTGGTCGTCGAGCTGAACAAGCCTGATTCCGTGTTCCCGACCAAGCTCGCGCACCAATCCATGTTCCCGCTGCCGAGCGTGGCATTTAAGGACATCAAGAAGTTCGGTCAGGCTCCGATTGGCAATGGTCCGTACAAGTTCAAGTCCTGGTCGCATGACAAGAACATCATCATCGTGCCGAACAAGGATTACAAGGGCAGCCGCAAGGTATCCAACAACGGCATCGAATACCGCGTCTACACGAACGAGGATTCCGCTTACTCCGACGTGCTGTCCGGCAACCTCGACGTGATGGATCAGATTCCACAGTCCGCGGTGAAGACCTTCCGTCAGGATTCCAGCGTGATCGCCTACAGCCAGGCAGGATCCTCATTCCAGTCCTTCGTCATTCCGGAACGTCTTGAGCATTTCGGCAACGACGAGGAAGGCCAATTGCGTCGTCAGGCCATTTCCATGGCCATCAACCGCGACCAGATCGTCAAGAAGGTTTACAACAACACGAAGACCCCGGCCACCGATTTCACTTCACCGCTCGTCCCCGAATATGTGAAGAAGCTGGAGAAGAACGGCGACAACCTGAAGTACAACGCTTCCAAGGCCAAGGAACTGTGGAAGAAAGCCAATGCCATCAAGCCATGGTCCGGCAACTTCCGAATCGCCTATAATGCCGATGGCGGCCATAAGGAATGGGTCGATGCCGTGTGCAACCAGATCAAGAACACACTCGACATCGACGCCGCCGGCGAGCCGTACGCCACGTTCAGCGACGTGCGTAACCAGGTGACCAACCGCACCATCAAAACCGCGTTCCGTGCCGGCTGGATGCTGGATTACCCGTCCGCTGAAGATTATCTCAATCCGCTATATGCCTCCAGCTCCGCTGACGGTCATGGTTCGAACGATGGTGATTACAAGAGCGCGGAATTCGACAAGCTCCTGAACGCCGCGCTCGCCCAGACCGACGTAAAGAAGCGAACCGAGGACTTCACCAAGGCGCAGGAAGTGCTGGCCAAGGACCTGCCGGTGATTCCGCTGTGGAACGACAACGTCGCCGCCGCGTCCGCGACGAACGTGAAGAACGTGTCGTTCGACTACACCAACCTGCCTACCTACAACACCATCACCAAGTGACGGCTTCGTTGTGACGTTTCGCTGCCAATCGGCAACGAAAAACGAGTGGGGGTTCGAATCCTTAATGGATTGAACCCCCCACTCGGCGTTTTGCGGCCGTTTCGTTTATTTGCTTACGGCGTCAAACCTATGGCGTCAGCTCTGCACGTAGCTGCCCTTCGGGGACTTCCAACCGCAGTTCATCATCTCGCTGTTGAACACCATCGCACCGTCGCCATGGGCGGGGACGACGATCATGCCACCGTCGCCGTGGTGACGGGCCACACCGTCCAGCGCGGCCTTCGCAGCCTCGACCGGATCTTCCTTGGCATACAGCACACGGTCAGAAACCTGGTGCGCGGCGACTTCCTTGACGAACGCCTCACCGATGCCGGTGCAGGAGATCGCAACGGAATCGTTGTTGGCGTAGGTGCCGCAACCCGGCAGTGGCGAATCGCCAACACGGCCCGGCATCTGGTTGGTGATGCCGCCAGTGGGAGGTGCCGGCTGCGATATTGCCGGACGCGTCACGTGCGACGGCGCCGATGGTGCCATGCTTCTCCCATTCGTCGCCATTGGACTGCGCCTCACGCAGGGATTCCTGACGGGCCGGGGGTGATGAAGTTACTCGCTGTCGCACAGTTCGATGCCCCACTCCTTGAGCAGGTTATCGCCCGGCTTGGCGAACATGACGTGCTTGGTCTTCTCCTTGATGGCGCGCGCCACATTGATCGGGTTCTTGGACGTGGTCAGACCGCATGCGGAGCCGACTTCGCCGTCAACGCCGGTCATCAGGCAGGAATCCATGGACACGATGCCTTCGCTCGTCAACGCGGCACCACGGCCAGCATTGAATTCGGGAGCATCCTCCATGACACGAATGGCCGCGCAGACGGCATCCTCGGCCGGAGCGCCCTGTTCCAGCAGCGCATAGCCGGCTTCAAGGGCCCTGTTCAGATCCTGCTCCACCTGGGCGCGACGTTCCGGCGTGTCCTTCTTGCCGCGATTGCCAGCGCCTGCGTGGATCACCAGAAGGATCCCATCCGGATCAGCTGGCAACCCGGACCGTCGACTGCGGCAATGCTGCTTCGTTTGTTGACATCTTCTCTCCTTCAGATATCTCGCTTATGTTTGACATTCGCAGATATCTTACGCCGGTGGCGGCAACGAAGCGCCCGACATGTGCAAAAGCGATGCCGTCGCGCCGTTACGCAATCAAAAACATATCGAAGCGCGACTGCGTCCTTTCTTGCGTTTCATACTTTTGCAAATCGTAATCTCGTATTTCATGGTGCTCCTCCGTTGGTAGTGCCAGTATGTGTCAAGCGCATCGTTCCCCGGACAAAATCACGTTCTTAAGCAAAGCCACGCTTGTAAATCGGAAACACAAGTCGTTGTGGCCCCTACGGATTCATGTATATCGAAATGGCTGAAATTATTATCCATCGCAAAAACTCTCGTAAGCAACACCTATCGAGATAAATGTAGCTTATTTTAACGTTAGCTACACTTATGCGGATAAGTGTAGCTAACGCACATGCGATGCGACTGATAGATTGGCAATAAATGGAAACAACAAGCCATTTCGCCCAGCTCTATATGCTATCGAAACGAATTGCGTTTGAAATCGTTGTTCTCCCATATGAGTAGACCGATGGTCGCTGGGACTATCTCACCATCTGCCGCTTTTATCTCAGACACGTCGACTAGGCGGACCTATCACAGCAAGCCGGCATGGTAGACAACCGCATGGAAAGGATGGACATCATTGTGAAAGCACGGGCATCCCTTGGATGTTGGAGTCCACTACCGTTTTGAGGATGTCGCGAATCAGGTCCATGTCACGGCGTATCGGATCTCTTTTCGATTAGACTGGCATATTCTTCTTTGTCTTCGTCGTCGAGCAGCGCATAGGCGTCAAGCAAGAGTCTTGGGGGACGGCGATGTTATTTTCGAGGATGTCTGCTATTAGCCAGCTCAGCGAGTAGTATGGTTCTCCTGCATTAAAGCCATCATCGAGGGATTGGACTTGGCCATCGGGAAGAGAATCGCAATAGGGTCTCAACTGTCGGTAGGCTGCCGCCACTTGCCGATCAGGGGCCATAACCTTTCCCTTTCCTGTGTGGTGGTCAGATGGCCGGTGTAAATGCGAAAACGTTTCTCTTTGCCGTGTCTTTTCTGCAACCATACGCGGATTAGTTCTTCTTCCACGATTCTATAGCGAGTTTGCCTATTCTCATCAGCCCGTTTGATGTAATCCGGATCGGCCACCCTAAAT